>Ga0265300_10000374_pt1 | contig 45422 bp, 40 predicted proteins | sample AusTroGonzalo_MG_FD_193482 | JGI IMG/M metagenome (GOLD analysis project Ga0265300, IMG submission 193482) | Bovine rumen microbial communities from tropical cattle in Woodstock, Queensland, Australia - Gonzalo_03 | ecosystem: Host-associated > Mammals > Digestive system > Stomach > Rumen ... | reverse complement strand
CGCTCAGGGTCTGCCCGCATCTCCTGGTGCTGCCTGTGGTCAGATCGTATTCCACGCTGACGACGCTAAGGCTTGGCACGAGGATGGCCACAAGGTGGTGCTCGTACGTATCGAGACCTCCCCTGAGGACCTCGCTGGTATGGCTGCTGCCGAGGGTATTCTGACCGCTCGCGGAGGTATGACCTCTCACGCTGCTGTGGTTGCCCGTGGTATGGGTAAGTGCTGCGTATCAGGTGTAGGTGCCCTGAACGTAAGTTATAAGGACAAGACTGTTGAGATCGACGGCGTTGTATATAAAGAGGGTGACTACATCTCTCTGAACGGTACCACTGGTCAGGTTTATGCTGGCGAGGTGCCCACCAAGGCTGCTGAGCTCTCTGGCGACTTCAAGGAGCTGATGGACCTCTGCGACAAGTACACCAAGCTGCAGGTTCGTACCAATGCTGATACACCTCACGATGCACAGGTGGCTCGCGCCTTCGGTGCCAAGGGTATCGGTCTGACCCGTACTGAGCACATGTTCTTCGAGGATAAGAAGATCATCGCCATGCGTGAAATGATCCTCTCTGACAGCGTTGCTGGACGTGAGAAGGCTCTCGCTAAGCTGCTGCCTTACCAGAAGGCTGACTTCAAGGGTATCCTTGAGGCTATGGACGGTCTGCCCGTGAACATCCGTCTGCTCGATCCTCCTCTCCACGAGTTTGTTCCCCACGATCTGGCTGGTCAGCAGACTATGGCCGACGAGATGGGCGTTTCTCTGGAGGCAATCCAGCGCCGCGTAGCATCTCTCGCTGAGAACAACCCGATGCTGGGTCACCGTGGTTGCCGTCTGGGTATCACCTTCCCCGAGATCACCGCTATGCAGACCAAGGCTATCCTTTCTGCAGCCTGCGAGTTGAAGAAGGAAGGTAAAAACCCGATGCCTGAGATCATGGTTCCGCTGATCGGTACACTCTACGAGTTGAAGCAGCAGAAGGAAGTGATCCTGTACGCCGCTAAGGAAGTGTTCCAGGAGTACGGCATGGAGGTTGAGTTTGAGATCGGTACGATGATTGAGATCCCACGTGCAGCCCTGACCGCTGATCGTATCGCTGAGGAGGCTCAGTACTTCTCATTCGGTACCAACGACCTGACTCAGATGACCTTCGGTTACAGCCGCGACGATATCGCTTCGTTCCTGCCTGTATATCTCGACAAGAAGATCCTGAAGGTAGATCCGTTCCAGGTACTCGACCAGAAGGGTGTTGGCCGTCTCATCAAGTTCGCTGTGAAGGAAGGCCGTGAGGTACGTCCTGACCTCCGTTGCGGTATCTGTGGTGAGCACGGTGGTGAACCCAGCTCAGTGAAGTTCTGCGCTAAGATCGGCATGAACTACGCCAGCTGCTCTCCGTTCCGTGTGCCCATCGCACGTCTCGCCGCCGCCCAGGCTGCAGTTGAGGAGTAATCCATTCAACTTTATATCAAGGGGTTCGCTGCTATCGGCGAGCCCCTTTTAATTTCTACAACTATGGCAGAACGATTTACACCAGACCGTATCACCGAACTCGGTGAAAATGAGATATTCGTATTTGGCAGCAATCTGGCTGGCTCACATGGTGGCGGCGCAGCCCTCCTGGCTTATCGCAAGTTTGGCGCTATCTGGGGGCAGGGCGTGGGCCTTCAGGGACAGAGCTACGGCATCCCGACGATGCAGGGTGGGGTAGAGACCATTGCGCCCTATGTTGATGAGTTTATCACGTTTGCGAAGGCGCATCCCGAACTGACGTTCTTCGTCACGAAGATCGGTTGTGGCATCGCAGGCTTCTCCGAGGCCGAGATCAGTCCGCTGTTCAAAAATGCCCACGGCATCGCCAATATCATCCTCCCGCGCGGGTGGTAAAAAAGGTTGTGTCAATAAATTTAGCAGAACGCTTTTATCGTCTGATAACGCTTCGAAAGAGCGGTGTTAAGGGAAATAATTGCTACCATTAATGCGCGCAATTTTTAGATTTAAGTCTAGCAATTTTACTCTTTAATGGCCTAGTTTCTCAGTTTTTCATCCGACACTGCAAAAGTACAAATAATTCATCAGTTTTGCAAATTATTCGCCCAAAAAGACACGTTTAAAAACACATTGTTGAAAACGTATCAGTAAATCAGATATCAGTTTTTTATTTGGGTGGTATGTTGGATACAGAAATACAGAATACAGTTTTGTAGGAAAGGGTTTTTTTGTTTCAGTTTTCAGTTTTCAGTTTTTATTTTGGTACCCCCTCACTATGAATCCAAACACGTTTTATAAATTATATAATATATATATTATATAATTTTATTATATATATAATATAATCTAATCTTTCTTCCGTCCATCCATCATTTCATAACAAACACCACGCAGATAAAAAACTGAAAACTGAAATCTGAAACCATTGACTCCATTTTACCCCTCCCAAATAAACTGTATTCTGTATTTCTGTATCCGATGGTCTTGCATCCCTACACAAAACTAAAACTGATATCTGATTTACTGATACACTTTATAATATTATGGAGTAGCCCCGTGGACAACCATTTTTAAGGTATAGACTGATTTTGAGGCGGTTATAAACAGGATGTTGCGCTCTTTACCGCCAAAACAAACGTTTGCTGTCCAGTCCTCAGGAATGGGGAAATGGGCTATCTTCTGACCATTCTTGTCGAATACGGTCACGCCGTCACCAGTCAGATAGATGTTCCCACGGTCGTCGATCGTCATCCCGTCAGACCCCATATCGGCAAACACTTGACGGTTCGTCAGGTAGCCGTCTGGCTGAATGTCATATTTCAGAATTCTGTTGGCCTTTGCCTCCGCCACATACAGATGCTTCCCATCGGGCGTTCCAACAAGACCATTGGGTTGGTTAAGCGTCGAGTCAAGCATGACCAACTGTTTGCTTCCTGGGGCCAAATAATACAAGCCTTCCACAGGCTGCTGGCTTTCAGGGCTGCGTGTCCAATAGTCTCTCTTAAAATAAGGGTCAGTCAGATAATAACCTCCATCCTTCGAGATCCATACATCGTTAGGACCGTTCAGCAGCTTGCCGCCGTAGTTGGTTATCAGTATCTTGGAATGGCCTTGCATATCGAACTCCCAGAGTTGATTGTCCATATCAGCGCAAGCAATCAGGTTACCTTGGGCATCAAAGTACATTCCATTAGAGCGACCGCTCTGATCAGTGAACAATGTTATCTCTCCGGATTCGCAGTCCCAATGGTAAATCTTATTGTTGGGCTGGTCTGTAAAGAAGACATCGCCCTTGGCATCTGCCGCAGGTCCTTCTGTGAAGCTATACGAATCAGAGACTCTTACAGGCGTTTCCCCTTCTGCAACGATCTCATTTGAGGGAACCTGAGCACAAACATTCATCACACTAAGAAAAGTGCATGCCAATAAAAACAATGAATTTGATAACCTTCCGTTCATAATTTAGTATAGTTTTGTTAGCAAAGATACGCATTTCTTTCCGATAAATTGTCACTCCGCCCATAGATTTAATATGTTTTTTCATTTTTTGATGAATTGTCGTTTAAATATCGTTGAATTTTTGGTGATTTCATGATTATTGACTATATTTGCATTATAATGAAGCAGATTGAAGTTGTAGCAGCGATTATACATGATAAGGAGGGCCGTATCTTTGCAACTCAGCGGGGATATGGCGATTATAAGGATGGTTGGGAGTTTCCCGGGGGGAAGATGGAACCAGGGGAGAGCCCTGAGCAGGCGTTGAAGCGTGAGATCTGGGAGGAATTGGAAACGGAGATCATCATAGAGTGGTTGGTGAAGACGGTGGAGTGGGATTATCCTCAATTTCATCTGACCATGCACTGCTACTGGTGTCATGTGAATAGTGGTTCGCTCACGTTGAAGGAGCACGAGGCTGCACGTTGGCTCAGTCCTGATCAGCTCAACAATGTGGATTGGTTGCCAGCAGATCAGGTGGTTGTAGAGCAATTAAAGGTATGGCAATAGAGGTGACATATCGGTGGACGAGGCGGTTGTCGATGCGGATCGTGAAGAATGGCGATGTGCATGTGTCGGCACCTGTCGGGATGCCTAAAAGACTGGTGGAGGCCTTTATCGACGAGCATCGTGAGTGGATCGAGAAGGCGCGCAAGAAGACACTGGAGAGGGGAACAAAAAGGGCGGAGTTCTTTGATCAGTTGCCCTTGGACACAAAGGCTCAGAAGGAGAATGCTCGCCAAAGACTGGAGGCGTTGTTAACCCCGATGATAGAAAAGCACACGAAGAAAATGGAGGTGAGTCCGCAGGCGGTCACCTATAAACGTATGATCTCGCGCTGGGGCTATTGCAACGTGAAGAACCGCAGCATTTGTTTCTCTCTGTATCTGCTGCTGTTGCCAGACTGGTGCGTTGAGCACGTGGTGGTGCATGAGCTCTGTCATCTGTTGGAGCCCAGTCATAACGCCCGTTTCCATGCGTTGATGGATCGGTACTACCCGCGATGGCGCGAGGCCAGAAAAGCTGTTATTGATATTGGCGGAGGGCGGCGATGAGTTCGCTGTTCTCGCTCTTGGTGCCGATGGTGATGCGGAGGCAGTTCTGACAGAGTTGCACGCGGTTGCGGTTTCTGACGATGATGCCCTGATCCACGAGGTAGTTGTAGATGCGGTTGGCATCGTTCATCTTTGCCAGGAAGAAGTTGGCCTCTGTGGGATACACCTTTTCGCAGATGGGCAGTTCGGTAAAGGCCTGCATCATGCGGGTGCGCTCCTGAAGGAGCACCTTCACCCATTCTTCCACATCGATGGGGCGTTTCAGTGCCTCAAGTGCCTGTTGCTGGGTGAGGGCATTGACGTTGTAAGGATATTTAACCTTATTGAAAAGTCCGATAATTTCTTTCGAAGCAAATGCCATTCCCAAACGGATGGCAGCACAGCCCCATGCCTTAGACATCGTGTTGAGTACAATCAGATTGGGATATTTGGCCAGGTCGAAACGGAGACTGCGCTGAGAGGCGAAGTCGCTGTAGGCTTCATCGACGATCACGAGACCCTCGAACTGCTCAATGACCTTCACCACCTCGTCGCGATTCAAGCAGTTGCCCGTGGGATTGTTGGGGGTGCAGAGCCAGATGATCTTCGTGTGGTCGTCGGTAGCTGCCAAAAGCTTGTCGGCAGTGATCTGATAGTGCTCATCGAGCAGCACTGGACGGTACTCGATATCATTGATGTCGGCACAGACCTTATACATGCCGTAGGTGGGTTCAATGGCTACCACATTGTCCTTGCCCGGGTCGCAGAAACAGCGATAGGGTAGGTCGATAGCTTCGTCGCTACCGTTGCCTAAGAAGATGCAGTCGGCAGGTACGCCCTTCACCTTGCTGAGCTGGGCTTTGAGCTCCAGTTGCAGGGGGTCTGGGTAGCGGTTATAGGGTTGGTTGTAGGGGTTCTCGTTGGCATCGAGAAACACTCTTGCCTCACGACCAGCGTACTCATTCCTCGCAGAACTATATGGTGCTAAGCTCCATATATTTTTCCTACACAACTGCTCTAAACTCTTCATATCTCTAAATCACTAAATTTACTTTTTATTTTTCACTGCTTTCAGACGAACGGTCATCGCATTCTTGTGGGCATCAAGCTGTTCAGCGGCGGCCATGAGCTCTACGGCGTGGCCGATGCTGTGGATACCGTCAGCGGTGAGATGCTGGAAGGTGACCTTGCGGCAGTAGCTGTCGAGGTTCACACCGCTATAGGCTGTTGCGTAGCCGTGAGTGGGCAGGGTGTGATTGGTGCCGCTGGCATAGTCGCCCGCACTCTCACAGGCATATTCGCCTAAGAATACGCTACCCGCATTGATGACTTTTGTGGCGAGTTTGTCGTAATTTTTGGTCTGTATAATCAGGTGCTCAGGGGCGTAGGCGTTCGAGAGGTCGATGGCCTCCTGCAGATCCTTGACGAGTACCAGACGGCTGTTGTCGAGTGCTTTAGCGGCAATCTCCTTGCGCGGCAGCTTCTGAAGCTGACGGTTGAGTTCTGCCTGCACATCGAGCACAAGCTGTTTGGAGTCGGTGATGAGCAGCACCTGAGAGTCGCCGCCATGTTCCGCCTGTGACAACAGGTCGGCAGCGATGAACTTGATGTTGGCGTCTTCGTCGGCAATGACGCAGACCTCTGAGGGACCTGCGGGCATGTCGATGGCTACATCGTGGAGGCTCACCTGCTGTTTGGCGGCCATCACGTATTGGTTGCCCGGGCCGAAGATCTTATAGACCTTGGGGATCGAAGCGGTGCCATAAGCCATGGCACCGATGGCCTGAACGCCACCAGCCTTGAAGATCTTGCTGACACCAGCGATGCGGGCAGCCACGAGGATGGCGGGATTCACCTTGCCGTCGCGACCTGGAGGCGTGCAGAGTACTATCTCCTGACAGCCAGCAATCTTTGCGGGAGTGGCCAGCATGAGGACGGTAGAGAAGAGTGGGGCAGTACCACCTGGGATATAGAGACCTACCTTCTCGATGGCGACGCTCTTCTGCCAACAGGTGACGCCAGGTTGCGTTTCTATCTTCTTCCCACGAAACCTCTGGGCTTCGTGGAAGGCTTGGATGTTATGATGGGCCACCATGATGGCTGCTTTCAGCTCTGTGCTGACCAGCTTTTCGGCCTCGTTCATCTCGGCCTCGCTAACGGCGAGGTCAGGCAGATCCACATGGTCGAACTTCAGTTCGTAGCCCTTCACGGCATCATCGCCACGACGTTTCACATCGGCCAAGACGGAGGCGACAGTCTCATTGAGCTGAGACATATCCAGATGAGGACGCTCCACAATCTTAGCCCACTCGCTTCTCTCAGGATACCTTATGATGTTCATAATATCATTTTTTCAATCGGGGTAACAAGGATGCCCTGCGCACCCATCTCCTTCAGTTTGCCGATAATCTCCCAGAACTGCTTCTGGTCGAGTACGGTGTGAACAGAGCACCATTCCTCATCAGCTAATGGAATGATGGTGGGACTCTTCAGACCAGGCAGCACATCGATGATCTCCTGCAGACGAGCCTTGGGCGCATTCATGCGAACATACTTCTTATCTTCAGCATCCTTGACGGCCTTGAAGCGGAAAAGCATCTCGTCGAGGATCATACGCTTCTCGGCAGAGAGCTGCTTGTTGCCGATGAGCAGGGCCTCGCTCCACATGACGACTTCTACCTCGCGCAGATTGTTGCTCACGAGGGTAGAGCCAGAAGAGACGATATCGAAGATGCCATCAGCCAATCCGATGCCCGGGCTGATCTCTACAGAACCCGTGATGACATGAATCTCAGCCTGGATGCCTTTATCGTTGAGAAACTTCTTCAGGATAGCGGGGTAGGAGGTCGCAATCTTCTTGCCGTTAAACCATTCTACACCCTTATAATCGATCTCTTTGGGGATGGCGAGTGACAGACGGCACTTGGAGAAACCCAGACGAGAGACAACGTCGGCATCCTCGCCGCGTTCCACAAACTCGTTCTCGCCAACGACACCAATGTCGGCCACACCGCTGGCTACGCTCTGGGGTATATCGTCATCGCGAAGATAGAGCACTTCAAGGGGGAAGTTGGACGACTGCACCAACAGGGTACGCTTGGTAGCGCTGACCTTGATGTCAGCCTCTGCCAGCAGATTCATCGTATCATCAAACAGACGTCCTTTGGATTGTACTGCTATACGTAACATAATCGTTAAAGTCTATAATACATTATTTTTAATCGCGTGCAAAGGTACGAATATTCGGTCGAAAATCCAAAAAAAAACGATTTTTCCGTGCTTCGGTGACTAAAAATTAGTAACTTTGCACCGTTTTTCGAGATTTTATGCAAAAATTTGATGCGATTCTTGAATAAATATTTGGTTGTGGTGGGGGCGATGCTGCTCCTAGTCTCTTGTCGTCAACGACAGGAGCGGGTAGTGACACCCTATGGCTCGGTGCTCGACTCGGTGGAGGTGACGGAGGATTTTGATCTGGCCGACATCCAGACGAACGGGGAGCTAATCATGGCGACCGTGAGCGGACCAGAGACTTACTACGATTATCATGGGCGACAGTTAGGTACGCAGTATCTGATCTGTCAGCACTTTGCCGACTCGCTTGGCGTAAGACTGCGTATCGACGTGTGTCGCGACAGTGCGGAGCTGAGGCGACGACTGGATGAAGGCGAGGCCGACATTGTGGCTTGGCCCACACCAGGCGAGATAGAAGTAGGAGCGGAGAAGCCGGAACTGGCTGAGGAACTAGCCCAGTGGTATCACCCTGACCGTATCGCTGCGGCAAAGAAGGAGGAACAGGATCTGTTGACCGTGAAGAAGGTGAAACGGCGTATATTCTCACCAATGCTCGACAAACGAGGCGGTATCATCTCACATTATGATCAGTTCTTCATCGCCTATAGTCGTGACATCCGTTGGGACTGGCGGTTGTTGGCGGCTCAGTGTTATCAGGAATCCACATTCGACCCCAAGGCAGTATCGTTTGCCGGTGCGAAGGGTCTGATGCAGATCATGCCTGGTACAGCCGATCATCTGGGTGTGGCGCGCAGTCGGTTGTATGAGCCTGAGACAAACATCGCTGCTGCAACGAAATATATCGCAGAGCTGCAGCGCACGTTTGCCGATATCGGCGATCATTATGAGCGTACAAACTTCGTGTTGGCGAGCTATAACGGTGGAGCTCACCACATCCGCGATGCGATGGCTCTGGCCAAGCGTGACGGAAAGAACAACCATCGGTGGAGTGAAGTGGCGCCCTACGTGCTGAAACTGGCTCAACCGAAATATTACAACGATCCGCTTGTGAAGTATGGTTATATGCGTGGATCGGAGACGGTGGATTATGTGTCGAAGATCCGTCAGCGGTTTGCAGGTTATCAGGGTGTGAAATCACCGCATGTCGGATTCCATCCCTCAAAACCTCGTAAGGCGGATCAGAGAAAGAAGAAATATGATTTATAAAATTAATCCCCAGCAATGCTGAGGATTAATTCTTTTATTTAGGCTGAACGGGAATCTTGTCAACACGCTTCTGATGGCGACCGCCCTCGAAGGTAGCTGTAAAGAACTCGTCCATAATCTTACGGGCCATATTGTTGTCGATGAATCGACCAGGCATCACGAGTACGTTGGCATCGTTGTGCTGACGGATGAGATGTGCAATCTCAGGGATCCAACACAGACCGGCACGTACCTTTTGGTGCTTGTTCAGGGTGATGGAGATACCCTCACCAGAACCGCAAATGGCGATACCGGGATACACCTCACCACTCTCAATACCCTCAGCCAGAGCGTGACCGAAGTCGGGATAATCGACAGAGGCGTCGCTCCAAGTACCATAGTCCTTAACGGGGTAACCCTTCTCCTCAAGATATTGAAGCACGAACTTCTTTAATGGGTAGCCAGCGTGATCGCTGGCTACGCCTACAGTCTTTACTTCCATATTATGCAAGCAGTTTCTTTACCTGTTCGTAAACATTCTGACCAGTGAAGCCGAGCTTCTCGTCGAGCACCTTGTAAGGAGCTGAGAAACCGAAGCTCTCGAGACCCCAAACGGTACCGTCGGCACCTACCAGACCCTCAAGGTTTACAGGCAGACCAGCGGTGAGACCGAACTTCTTCTTACCAGCGGGCAGAACGCTCTGCTGATACTCCTTAGACTGGCTGCGGAACAGACCCTCAGAAGGAACGCTGACGATGCGAACCTTTATTCCGTCCTGACGGAGCAGAGCTGCACCAGCCTCCAGCGTAGAAACCTCAGAACCAGAAGCCAACAGGATCACGTCGTAGTTCTCATCAGAACCCTTCACCACGTAAGCACCCTTGGTAGCCTGGCTGTAGTCGTTGCCCTCGGGCAGCATCTCGATGTTCTGACGAGAGAAGATGAGTGCAGTCGGGGTGTCGATATTCTCCATAGCCATACGCCAGCAGACAGTTGTCTCCTCAGCATCGGCAGGACGAACAACGAGAACTGAATTCTTACCATGATGGTTCTTCAGCTTCTCCATCAGACGGATCTGTGCCTCCTGCTCAACAGGCTCGTGGGTAGGACCATCCTCACCAACGCGGAAGGCATCGTGGGTCCAGATGAACTTAACTGGGAGCTCCATGAGGGCAGCCATACGAACGGCGGGCTTCATATAGTCAGAGAATACGAAGAAGGTACCGCAAGCGGGGATCACACCACCGTGAAGCGCCATACCGATACAGCAGCAAGCCATAGTGAGCTCAGCTACACCAGCCTCGAAGAAAGCACCGCTGAAGTCGCCACGAACCATGTCCTTGGTCTTCTTCAGGAAACCGTTGGTGTTATCTGAGTTAGAAAGGTCGGCAGATGCGCAGATCATGTTAGGCACCTGCTCAGCGAGCTGACCGAGAACAGCTGCAGAAGCACTGCGAGTAGCGCTACCAGCCTTCTGCTCAACCTTGCTCCAGTCGATCTTCGGAGCCTTACCGCTGAACCACTCCTCAAGCTGAGCGGCCTTCTCAGGATTAGCCTTTGCCCAAGCAGCCTTAGCAGCGTAGCGCTCAGCTACGATCTTCTTCAGCTCCTCAGCACGCTTAGCATACATATCCTTTACCTCTGGGAAGATCTGGAACGGATTCTCAGGATCAGCACCCAGGTTCTTCATGGTGTTGATATAGGCGTCGCCACCGAGAGGAGCACCGTGTGTAGCGCAGTTGCTCTCGTAAGAGGAACCGTCAGCCTTACGGGCACCCTTACCCATCACACAGTGACCGATGATCAGTGAAGGACGATTCTTCTCAGCCTGAGCGAGCTCGATGGCCTTACGGATCTGATCAACATTGTTACCGTCAATCTTCTGAACGAACCAGCCCCAAGCCTCATACTTCTTAGCTGTGTCCTCGCAGGTCACAACCTCAGTCTTCGTAGAGAGCTGAATGTCGTTAGCATCGTAGAACATGATGAGGTTGTCTAGACCGAGGTTACCGGCAATACGACCAGCACCCTGAGAGATCTCCTCCTGCACACCACCATCAGAGATGTATGCGTAAATGGTCTGATTCATCACGTCGCCCAGACGAGCCTTCAGGAACTTGGCTGCGATAGCTGCACCAACGGCGAAGCAGTGACCCTGTCCGAGAGGACCAGAGGTGTTCTCAATGCCGCGAGCAATCTCACGCTCGGGGTGACCAGGTGTCACTGAACCCCACTGACGCAGGTTCTTCAGATCCTCCAGCGTATATTTGCCGATCAGGGCGAGCTGGCTGTAGAGCATCGGAGCCATGTGACCAGGATCGAGGAAGAAACGGTCGCGACCCTCCCATGCGGGATTCTCAGGATCGTAAACAAGGTACTCGCTGTAAAGTGTGTTAATAAAATCAGCACCACCCATAGCGCCACCGGGGTGACCAGACTTGGCTTTCTCAACCATTGAGGCAGCAAGGATACGGATATTGTCCGCTGCCATGTTCATAACTTTGTTATCGTTCATAATGAATAATTAATTAAATAATTAATAGATAATGTGCCTGCAAAAATACAAAAATATTCCGAAACAAACGTGCGTTTCGGAATATTTTTTTTGCTAATTGTTAAAATCAGTTGCTTGCCTCTATGTTGACAGCTGAATTCTTAGGTAATGCGTGTAGTTTGCACACGACAGTACGCTTCTCTCCAGGTGCCAAAGTCAGGTAGTTGTCCGACCAATATGCGGGGCAGATCAACTCGCCGTTAGCATCCTTGGCTGTGAGACGGATCATGAATGCCACCTTGTCGCTCGGGTTGCTGACGGTCACTTCGTAATCGCTGCCAGTTTCCTTCACGGTTACGTCACAGGATCTGGTGCACAGTTTGTCGAGCATCGCGTATGAGGCATAGTGGGTGATAGGGGTGTTCACCCAACTGGACTTCGCCCAGTCGTAGGTGTCTGCCTCTGTCACCAAGAAATATTCATTGTGCGTCTCCTGACCTGCTTTGTCGGCCAACTTGAGGAACAGAAAAGCGGCTGGGGTATCGGTGATATCGATGTCGAAGACCTTAACGACCGTTCCCGGGGCAACCGCTATAGACTGTTCATCTTGTTTCGCAGTGCCTTCCTTGATGAGTTGCATGGAAGCCTTCAGGTCGGCTGGCTGCAATGTCTCGTTGACTGCAAAGACGGCATGCTTGTCGTAATCATAGATCAGTTGCACAGGGGCATTGGCTTTCTTCACGCCATAGTAGGCTGCGTTGGGTTGTTTGTAGTAATCGTACAGCTGCCAATAGATACCTGGACGAGCACCGTTGAGCATCCACTGGATGATACCTGTGGTGTGGGGCCAACGGGCACGGAAGGATTCAAACATCGCCTTCGTACTCTCGTAGTTTAGCAGATCGGCACGTTGCAGATAGGTGTCAATGTCGTTGGCGTCGCCAAAACGATAGTGGATCACCTCGTTGAGTTGCTTCAGTGAGTTCATGGCTGAGGCAGAGACGGTGCAGAAAGGATCCCAACGGTTGTCGATGGGGAAGAGCTGCTTGCCGATCATCTTCTCGAGTGATTCCTTCACGGGCAGTTGGGCACCGATACCTGTCTCTGTGTTGAAACCGAAAGCTCCACCTGGGGCATCGGGCAGATACCAGTAGGACGGACCGACATACTCATAAGGACCCGCCATCTTGGTGCCAGAAGGTCCAGAGATGTCGCTCGTCATATCTTTGGCGGAGATGATGTAGTCGCGGTCGTCATTGTCCTTGAGGAAAGACTGGTACTGACGCTCTAATTCGGGCATCGGCAACATGTCACTACCCACAAACCAACCGATGATGGAGGGATGATAGCGCAGCCACATGACCTGATCTTCGAACGATCTGGCAATGAGTTCTATCTTCTCTGGTGTGTTGATACCGCCAAAGCGCTCATCGCAGGGAGAACCAAGGTAGTCTTCCCACTCCCAATGACAACTCCACCCCACCAGGATCATGAGTCCTAGTTCGTCGCAGAGGTCATAGAGGTTCTGTGAGGTACCCCAGAAACCTTCCAGACGAACGGTGTTCATATTCATATCGCGTACATTTTCTAATTGCAGGCGATTGGTCTCTGGTGTGTCTCTCAGATAGATATCATCAGTCCAACCTGCACCACGAAGCAGGACGGGTTGGCCGTTGAGGGTGAATCTGCGGTAGCCTTCTTCGGTCAGATCGCTGCGGATCTCACGGATGCCGAAACGGACATCTTCTGAATCCGACAGCTTGCCATCTTCCACAAACTCGATATGGAGGTCGCAGCGTTCCGGCTTACCCATCTGATGGCACCACCACAGACGAGGATGCTCCACATGGATCTCTTCCGGCAGGGAGAAAGAACGCTTCTCGCCAGCAGCCAGTGTGACAGGACATTCAAACGGACGTCCATCGGCAGTACCCTTCACCTTTCCAGATACCGCTTTGTCGCTATGGTTCGTCAGTTCGGTGGCAATGGTGAGCCACGCTTCGTCGAGCGTTTTGGTGTTAACCCTCGAACGGACAGCAGAATGGATGAGAGACACGGGACCACATGTCTTCACGCTGACCTCACGGAAGATACCCATACTTTCGTCAGCAGGACGTGGGTTCCAATCGGCAAATCCCGTATTCGGATCACCAGGTTGGGCGCGAATCACTTCTACGATGAGTTCATTCTTTTGGGAAACCTGCTTGGTGACGTCAAACTCAAACTGGCGGAAGGTACCAAACATCTCCTGACTGTTGGCTATCTGTTGCCCATTCAGCCACACGTTGGCACGATAACTGATACCGTCGAAGTTGAGGATGACGTACTCGCCTTCCTTCAGAGTAGGCAAGTTAAACGTCGTACGATACCAACAGCTTGCAGGCACAGTCTTAGGTTCCATGCCGTTGGCTGTCAACACACCCATCAGGGTAGAGGGAACAGTAGCAGGTATCCAACTGTCAGCTTCTGACAATCTGACCTGCCAACCCTCTGTTAACGTCATGATGTTCGCACTGGCTTGAGTGACCAGTACGAACATCATCATGGATAATAATCTTGTTCGCAAGTTGCAGAAGGATTACTTGATATTCAATACTATAATCGATTTAGCTGGAATCTTCACCGTGAGAACATTCTTCTTCAGCTTGGCATCCTTAAACTCTTTGGGGGCTACTAGATTGGGGTGCTGGAAGTCGTTGAAGTCGGAAGCCTGCTTAGAGGTGAGGATACGACCGCTGACAGTCTTGGCCTTGTAACCAGGCATGTCGAAGTCGATGGTCTGGTCTTTGTCAAGACTGACATTGGTGATAGCCAGTACGAGGGAACCATCCTGAGTCTTTGCAGCCGAAGCAGAGAGCAACGGGCAAGGACGAGTGGTATTATCGGCTGTATTAGCCTTCTGCTTGAAGTACTCTGTGCTGCACTGTACGACTTCGCTCTCAAGGTCAACGGGCAGATAAGTAGCCTCTTGGAACGGTGTGTACATCTCAAATACGTGGTAGGTCGGTGTGAGTACCATGTGACCTGTGCCCTCCTGATCGGTGAGGATCATAGACTGGAGCACGTTGACCACCTGGGCGATGTTGGTCATCTTTACACGATCGGTGTATTTGTGGAACACGTTCAGAGAGAGGGCTGCCACGAAAGCATCGCGAAGGGCGTTCTGCTGATAGAGGTGACCGGCAATAGTGCCAGGCTCCTCATCCCACCAGGTGCCCCACTCATCAACGAGTAGACCTACCTTGCCCTCTGGATCAGTCTCATCCATGATGGCCTTATGCTTCTTGATAACCTCTTCGATCTCAAGGCATTTGCCCAACGCCCAGTAATACTGATCGTTGTCGAAGTTGATTGCTGAACCCTTAGGACCGTTCCAACCGGTACAGGTGTAGTAGTGAAGAGAGACACCGTTCATTTGGAAGCCGATCTTGTCCATCAGAACTTTGGTCCAGTTGTAGTCGTAGTCGGAAGCACCGCTGGCAATACGATAGAGGTGGTTGTCGCCCTGATCGCGCAGATAGGTGTTGAACTTGCGGAACTCATTGCTGTAGTACTCGGGTGTCATGTTTCCACCACAGCCCCATGCCTCGTTACCGATACCGAAGTATTTCACCTTCCAGGCTTTGTCGCGACCATTCTGACGGCGCAGACGTGCCATCGGGGTATCGCCGTCGGAGGTCATATACTCAATCCACTGGGCCATCTCCTTCACAGTGCCGGAACCAACGTTACCGCTGATGTAAGGCTCACAGTTGAGCATCTCGCAGAGGTTCAGGAATTCATGCGTACCGAAGCTGTTGTCCTCGATGGTACCTCCCCAGTTGTTGTTACGCAACGAGGGACGCTGATCCTTAGGACCGATACCGTCCATCCAGTGATAGTCGTCGGCAAAGCAGCCACCCGGCCAACGCATCACGGGAATCTTTAAAGCCTTTAAGGCCTCAAACACGTCCTTACGGTAACCTTGGATGTTGGGAATCTGTGAGTTTTCGCCAACCCACAGACCACCATAGATACAAGAGCCGAGATGCTCGGAGAACTGGCCGTAGATCTCCCTGTTGATCTTGGCACCAGCCTGATCGGCATGGATCGTAGCCTTCACATGATCAGCCATTGCGGGCAGCGTGAGGACGACAATCGACAGTGTGATAAATAGTCTCTTCATTTTAATACCTTTAGTTAGTTTTTGTGTTCTACTGCACTCTGCTCTACAGGCAGACAACGCTTGTAGTTCTCAATGTACTTCTCGAAGCCGGCAACATCCTCAGCCGTTGGAGCGATAGAAGTGCCCGTATTGCCTGCAAAGACAACTTGCTCGAGGTAATCGGCGAGTGAAAGTTTGTTGGGATTATTCACGGCGTAACCAGCCAACAGGGCAATACCCCAAGCGCCACCTTCACCAGCAGTTTCCATCACAGAGATGGGGCTGTTAAGAGCTGCCGCGAGCATACGCTGACCAACACCGGGTGTCTTGAAGTAGCCACCGTGACCAGTGATACGATCCACACGAATCATCTCCTCTTTGAACAGAATGTCATTACCAATCTTCAGTACACCGATAGCACCATAGAGGTGAGCACGCATGAAGTTGGCAAGGTTGAACTTGTCGTTGGCAGAACGTACGAACATCGGGCGTCCTTCCTGCAGACCAGTGACAGGCTCACCGCTGACATAGTTGTAGGCCATCAGACCACCACAGTCGGTGTCACCTTCAAGCGCCTTGTTGAAGAGCTTGCCATAAAGTTCGTTCATATCTACCTTAACACCAATAAGTTGCTGGTATTCTTTAAACAATCCCACCCAGGCGTTAATATCACTGGTGCAGTTGTTGCAGTGAACCATTGCTACGAGTGAACCATCAGGTGTAGTCACCATATCGATCATCTCATAAGGCTTGCTCAGTGGCTTCTCCAATACGATCATTGAGAATGAAGATGTTCCTGCACTCACGTTACCGGTGCGTTGCTTCACGGCGTTGGTGGCTACCATACCTGTGCCTGCATCGCCCTCTGGAGGACATACGGGGATGCCTGCCTTCAGGTGACCAGAAACATCAAGGCGCTTAGCACCCTCTGGGGTGAGGAAGCCTGCACTCTCACCAGCATTCAGCGACTTGGGCAGAATGTCGAGCAGCTTCCAAGAGAATCCCTTAGGCGCGATGAGCTCGTCAAACTTTTTGACCATCGTTGCGTCGTAGGTCTTGGTGGCAGGATCAACTGGAATCATACCAGAAGCATCGCCTACACCAAGAACAAACTGACCAGTTACCTGCCAGTGAACATAACCTGCAAGGGTGGTGAGATACTTAATGTCGCTCACGTGTTCCTCATTGTCGAGAATAGCCTCATAGAGGTGGCTGATGCTCCAACGTAGAGGAATGTTGTAATTGAAGAGTTTGGAGAGTTCGGCAGCAGCCTTACCGGTGTTGGTGTTACGCCAGGTGCGGAAGGGAACCAGAATCTCCTGCTTCTCGTTGAAGGCCATATAGCCATGCATCATAGCAGAGAAACCGATGGCTGCAAGCGCTTCGATCTCACAGTCGTACTGCTTCTGAACATCCTTGCGGAGATCAGCATAGCAGTCCTGCAGACCATACCAGATAGCTTCGGTAGAGTAGGTCCAGAGACCGTCAACTAACTGATTCTCCCACTCGTGTGAGCCCTGTGCGATGGGCTTATTATCCTCGTCGATGAGGACGGCCTTGATGCGGGTAGAACCAAACTCGATACCGAGAATGGCTTTACCTGCTTCGATTGTCTGTTTTGCTGTCATAGTCATATTTGTTTTAACGGAGCGCTTTGCTCAACATGTAATACATCTCGTTGTTCTGAAGCTGCTGTTTGAACTCGCTGGTCTTGGTGTCCTTGTTGATGCGGACATACTCGATGCCAACCATCTCGGCGAAGTCTTCCCAGTATTCTTCGGTGATATCGTAAGAGAAGGCACTGTGGTGTGTACCACCTGCGAGGATCCACGCACCTGCACCAATCTCGAATGTGGGCTGTGGAACCCAGAGGGCAGAAGCCACAGGCAGATTGGGCATGGGCTTCGGCTCGATGCACTCAACCTCCTGAGAGATCAGACGGAAGCGGTTGCCGAGATCAACAACAGTAGCCTTGATACCACGCCCCACCTTAGAGGTGAACACGAGACGGGCTGTCTGTTGCTTGCGGATACCGATACCGAGGAAGTGAACCTCGAGTTTGGGTTTATCGACGGCGATAAGCGGACAAACCTCGAGCATGTGGCTCTGCAAACAAGAACTGCGGTCACCAGCAAAGTTCAGGGTGTAATCCTCGAGGAAAGAGCAACCTGTGGGCAGACCCTGCTGGATCACCCAGAGGGTACGATAGAGACAAGCGGTCTTCCAGTCACCCTCAGCACCAAAGCCATAGCCTTCTTCCATCAGACGCTGTGAAGCCAGACCAGGAATCTGGTCGAAGCCAACGAAGTTCGGATCGTTGATATCGGCATCACCCAGGTCGTCGAAGTTGGTGGTAAAGGCGGTAGCGCCTTCGTCTTTCAACACGCGGCGCAGAGCGATCTCAGCCTTAGCCGAGTTCTTTACCTTCTCCCAGTAAACGGCCTCGCCACTCTCGTCGATCTTGATGGTATAAGCCTTCTTGTATTCCTCAACAAGAGCGTCGGCTTCTGCATCAGTCACCTTTTTGAAGTACTCCATCAGAGAGCTGACGGGATAGTAATCTACGTGATAACCCATACGCTGCTCGAACTCCACACGGTCACCATCGGTAACGGCTACGTTGTTCATGTTCATACCGAACATCAGACAGCGTACGTTCTTGGCGTCTGCCACACCTGCGGCTACGCGAGCCCATACGGCAATCTGTTTCTGAGCAGCCTCGTCCTTCCAATAGCCGCAAACCACTTTACGAGGAACACGCATACGGGTGCAGATATGTCCGAACTCGATATCGCCGTGAGCACTCTGGTTCAGGTTCATGAAGTCCATATCCATCGTGTCCCAGGGGATCTCGGCATTATACTGTGTGTGGAAGTGGAGGAGGGGCTTCTGCAGATCCTGCAGACCCTTGATCCACATCTTGGCAGGCGAGAAGGTGTGCATCCAGGTGATGATACCAACGCACTTGTCGTCGTTGTTGGCGGCCTTCATCACTGCTTCCACCTCCTTAGAGCTGTTGGCTGTACCTTTATAAACTACCTTGATGGGGATAATTCCGCTGTCGTTCAGACCTGCTACCATCTCCTTAGAGTGTCCATCAACTGCCACAACTGCATCACCTCCATAGAGAAGCTGTGCACCAGTGACCCACCAAATCTCGTAATTCTCAAATGCTTTAATCATAATTGTTGTACGTTTTTAAGTTTATTTGTTTGTTAATGTTTCTGTCCTTTCTGACCATAGTAGGCATTAGGTCCATGTTTACGCATATAATGCTTCTCCACAAGTAAGGGGTTCATCGTGGTGTTCGGATTAACCGAGAACGAAACGAATGCCATCTTGGCACACTGCTCCATGACCTTTGCGTTATAGACTGCATTGTCGGGAGAGGTACCCCATGAGAACGGGCCATGATTCTTCACCAGCACAGCGGGGGTGTGGTCAGGATTGATCTTACGGATATTCAGGATCTCATCCACAATTACATTACCCGTTTCTAACTCGTACTGTCCCTTAACCTCAGCCTCAGTCATGTCACGCGTGCAAGGGATGTCCTGATAGAAGTAGTCGGCGTGTGTGGTGCCGATGTTGGGGATATCGCGACCAGCCTGGGCAAAAGCTGTGGCATAGGTAGAGTGGGTGTGAACCACACCTTGGATGTTGGGAAAAGCCTTATAAAGAACAAGGTGTGTAGGCGTGTCGGAAGAGGGATTCAGATCACCGTCAACTACTTCACCCGTATTGAGATCTACTACTACCATGTCGCTGGCTTTCATCACGTCATAATCAACACCAGAGGGCTTGATGACCACTAGTCCGTGCTCGCGGTCGATACCGGAAACGTTACCCCAAGTGAAGATGACTAATCCTTGTTTCACAAGGTCAAGATTTGCCTTGAATACTTTTTCTTTCAGTTCTTCTAACATTGTTGTTATAATTTAAAGTTTGGATCTTCGTTATACATTCTCTTGTTAAAACGATAGAGCGATGCTCCACGCTTGGATGTGCTCTTATCAATCAGTTCGGTTTTCTCAATAAAGTCCATCTCCTTGATGCGTTTACGGAAATTGCGCTTATCGATAGCCTCACCTTTCACGGCCTCATACAGTTTCTGAAGCTGCGTGAGTGTAAAGAGGCTGGGGAGCAAACGGAACCCAACAGGTTCCTGAGCCAGTTTTTGCTGCATCATTTTTCTGGCTTTCTTTACCATTTCGTTATGGTCGGAATATAGTCGAGGTATTTCGTTGATATCCATCCATACCTGCTCATGTGACTGACGGAGTGCCTCATCATAATCGTTGACGTTAATCAGAGCGTAATAAGCGATAGACACCACACGCTCACCTGGGTCACGGTCAACATTACCGAATGCGCCTACCTGTCGCATGTATAGATTTCGTAGTCCTGTTAGTTCGAATAGGGTTCTGGATGCTGCTGCATCAACACTCTCTTCGCCGCCAACGAAGCCTCCGTAGAGGCTCCATTCGCCGCGTCCAGGATCCATCTTGCGCTTACCAATCAGGATCTTTAACTTTCCTTCGTCAAAGCCGAAGATGATGCAATCAACAGACAGCCAGACTTTGGAATGTTCGTTATAATAAGTCATTTTCTTTTTTCTTATAGGTTATGGTTTACCAGAAGTATGCATAGAAGCAGCTACAGAGGCCGATGACAACCAATGTGCCGATCACATCGAATGCACCCCAGCTCTCCTTGATAGATTTCTTGAAATCAGCAGAGAAGGTGATGGCGTCAATCTGCTCCTTAGAGGGTGCAGGTGTGAAGAAGCTCACTGCAACCATCAGCAGGATGATGAACAGCAACAGCCAGCACTCGAAGATAAGCCAGTTGGTCTGCCAGAACCAAGAGGTTGCATCCCAGAAGGCACCGTCCATGACGGCCTTACCTGAATCGGTAACCACATTGGTAATCAGACGAACCATACCGATGAGGAAACCTCCAATCAGTCCCCATTCACCAGCCTTAGGCGTAATCTTCTTTGAGAAGATACCCAAAGTAAATACGGCCACCATAGCAGGTGCAATCAGCGACTGTATATCCTGCAGATAAGAATAGAGGTTACCCATATTCATCATGATAGGCATCCAAGCCAAACCGAGTAGTACGACAACAACTGTTGCTGTACGACCTACGAATACGTAGTGAGCTTCGCTCATACCCTTCTTCATCGGCTTATAGAAGTCTTCAGTGAAGAGTGTAGCACAACTATTGAAGAAGGCTGCGAGAGAAGCTACGAGAGCGCATACGAAACCAATGGTTACGATACCTTTGATACCTGCAGGCAGAATGTTCTTCACCATCATGGCGAAAGCACCATCGGTACTCTCGTGGTTCATAATATCCATCTCGATACCGCTACCACTCTTCAATGAGAGGGCATAGGCAATCATACCGGGAATCAAGAACATGAAGCAAGGCAAAATCTTGAAGAAACCTGCGGCAATAGTTCCACGACGAGCGCGTTTCATTACTTCCTTATTGTCCTCACCAGGTACCTGGCCGAGTACACGCTGAACGATATGCTGGTCAGTACACCAGTACCAGAAACCGATAATAGAAGCACCTAGGAACACAACATAACCAGGGAACTGAGGATACATCGGGTCAGCAGGATTGGGATGGAACATGTGAGTGGTTCCGAAACCGTCGTGTGCAGCATTGCAGACACGCATCATCTCAGACCAACCTGCAGTGATGCTGCCGTCGCCAAGCATATTCAGACCAAGGAACAATACGAGGAAGGAACCTATAATCAGAATAGGTGTCTGAATGGTTGACAAGGTCATTACACCCTTCATACCACCGAAGACAGTGAAGATTGCGGTGATGGCAATCAGACCGATAGCACCATACCAGAAGGGAATATCAAGTAAGAACTTGAAGAAGATACCACCAGTGAAGGCTGTAACAGAAACCTTCGTCAGCACGTAGGCCACCAGTGTGATGATTGACAGCCATGAACCTGTGCGCTGAGTATAACGGAACTTCAGGAAATCAGGCATTGTAATGATCTTACCCATCTTGTTGATAAGCAACTGATAGAAGGGCACGAACAGCCAACCGAGAATCAGGATCATCCATCCTTGCATCTCCCAGTGAGCCATACCTACACCATCCTTTGCACCGGTACCGGCGAGACCTACAAGATGCTCAGAGCCGATGTTGGCAGCAAAGATGGCCATTCCAATTACATACCAAGGTTCACCTTTACCAAAGAGATAAGCTGAAGAGTCTTCTCCTTGTTGTGATTTCTTGTCTTTCCAGATAGCATACCATACGGCAGCAATTACTCCACAGAGGCCGACGGCGAGTACAACCCAATCGAGCCAGATAAATTCATGTGAACTCCAGTTCATTTTGTTTTATTTTTAGTGTTATTATTTGATTGAAAATTTGTAGGCAGCGTGGCTATAATATTTCTCGCCAGGATTCAGTGTGGGCTGTACCCACTCCGGATGGTTGGGAGAATCGGGATACTTCTGGCTCTCCAGACAAACACTGACGTGCTGGGGGTAGGTGAGACCGAGCTTACGTGGAATCTTGGCGTCAGCACCTACACCTTGGAAGTTGCCGCTATATACCTGGACACCTGGTTCGTTGGTGAACATCTCCATGAAGATACCTGTCTTGGGTGAGTAGAGACTGGCGCAAACCTGTGTGTCGTCACCTTTACCATCCTTAAAAGTATTCAGGCAGAAATTGTGATCGTAACCTGTCGCATTCTGGATCTGGTCAAAATCTGAATGAATGCTGTCACCAATGGCGTGTGGAGTACGGAAGTCCATAGGAGTACCTTCTACAGACTTGATTTCACCTGTAGGAATATACAGTTTGTCACTCGGTGTGAAGTTATCGGCATTCACATAGAGCTCCATGTCATAACCGGGCTGGGCGAAATCACCGCTCAGGTTATAGTAGTTATGATTGGTTTGATTGATGATGGTGGGCTTGTCTGTCTCAGCTTCCCAAGTCATATCCAGCACATTGTCGGCAGTGAGCTTATAGGTGGTAACGGCCATCACCTTACCAGGGAATCCATTTTCACCGTCTTTCGCAACGATGGTCAGTCGCAGAATAGAATCGCCGATCTGCTCTGCCTCATATACCTGATGCATCCAACCGGTGTTACCACCGCCGTGTAGACAGTTCGGACCATCGTTCTTCTTCAACTGATATTCCGTGTCGTTGAGTATGAACTTACCTTCTTTGATACGATTGGCATAACGGCCTACACTTGATCCGTAGTCAGAAGGAGTATTGATGGTATCGGCATACTGGGCAATGTTGTCAAAACCGAGTACAACGTCTGTTGGCTTACCATCCTTGTCGGGAACACAAAGAGATACAATACGTCCGCCGTAGTTGGTAATACAGACTTCCATCCCATTAGCGTTCTTTAGCGTGTAGAGTTTGACGGGCATGTTCTGAATCGTTGTGTCGAACTTTGCTGCGTCGAGTCCTGATGTTGTCAACTGTGGTGCCTTTGGGGCAGCCGAACATGAGAATAACAATGCAACTGCACTGATCCCCATAAAGATAGTTTTTAGTACTTTCATCTTTGCTTGTTTTAAGTTGTTTTGATTATGCATTATAATTTTGGGTGTAAAATTACAATTTATTTTTGAACTAACAAATAAAAAGCACAAAAAAATAGCGGTAATAGTGTAATTTTTACACCTTACCACTATTATTTAACCTTTATAAACACTCTAACCGGTGTTTACTCAGTTCTGAGTTAGCAAATCTTGCGTGAGCCGTCGCCGATGATTACATCATATACTTTAGGCTCATGGCCATATTTCTCGTTGAAGCGTTTCTTGGCATCAGCAATGAACTTGTTATAGAGATCGTTGCGGACGAGGTTGATGGTGCAACCACCGAAGCCGCCACCCATAATACGTGAACCTGTCACACCGTTCTTCTTGGCAATGTCGTTCAGGAAGTCGAGCTCTTCACATGATACTTCATAGTCCTTTGACAGACCTTCGTGTGTCTTGTACATCATCTCTCCAACCTTCTCGTAGTCACCTTCGTTCAGGGCATCGCAAACAGCCAGTACGCGGTCCTTCTCACCGAGCACGAACTTCGCACGCTTGTAGTCTTCTTCACCGACCTCGGCACGAACTTCATCAAGTTGTTCCCAGGTACAGTCACGCAAGGTCTCAAACTTACCCTCTGGGTGTTTAGCCTGAATGTGTTTCACCACATTCTCACATGAGTTACGACGATCATTGTAAGGTGAACCTGCCAGCTGGTGCTTCACAACAGAGTCGAGCAATACCAGACGATAGCCATCGGGCTTGAAGGGGAAGTACTCAAACTCTCGGCTACGACAGTCGAGACGCATCAGACAGCCTGCTTTACCAAAGACAGATGCAAACTGATCCATGATACCACAGTTGACGCCACAGTAGTTGTGCTCTGTAGCCTGACCAGCCAATACCATATCCCACTGAGAGACTTTATTGTCACCAAAGATGTCGTTCAGACCATAGGCAAAACAACTCTCCATAGCTGCAGAAGAAGACATGCCAGCTCCCAAGGGTACATCACCGGCAAAGGCGATGTTGAAGCCCTTTACTGGTACACCGCGCTTTTTCATCTCCAAGGCAATACCATAGATATAACGAGCCCAGGATGTCTTCGGACCATTAGGATCACTCAACTTGAAATCTACGCGATCCTTCAGGTCGATAGCGTAAGCCATCACGGTGTCCTCTGTGCCATTGGCGCGCATCTCTGCCATTACGCCTTTGTCAACAGCACCAGGAAACACAAAACCACCATTGTAGTCAGTGTGCTCACCGATGAGGTTGATACGTCCGGGAGAAGCATATACGTTACCCGTCTTGCCATCAAAGTGCTTAATGAAACGGCTTCTTACAAATTCAATATCCATCTATATATATATATTAATAAGGTGAATAATCAGTCAACTGGAATCTCAGGGTTTACGTTCTTGCAACCGATGAGGGCGTAGTAGAACATATAGGCTACTGCCAGGAAGTAGACGAAGTAGCTGGGCATGTATCCGAAGATGTCAGCGAAGAAATTCTGCACCACGGGCAGAACGCCACCGCCTACAACCATCATCATGAAGATACCTGATGCCTGGGCGGTGTATTTGCCGAGACCCTCGGTAGCCAGATTGAAGATGGAAGCCCACATCACAGATGTAAACAGACCACAGAGCACAAGCAACAAGGCTGTCAGAGGTACTGTTGTTGAAGTGATGGATCCCTCGAGGATCGAGATGAGTGGCATGCTGACGGTCACAGACTTTGGGGTGAAGATGGCTACCAGGATGAGGATCATGCAGGCGAAGGTGGCAATCAGCATCAGCGTGCGCGATGATACCTTGGCGGCAATGAAGCTTGAGCACAGACGGCCCACGAGCATCAGCAGCCAGTACATGGCGGCCACAGCACCACCGATGGTGGCGGCATTGAGCACAGCCTCTGGATTAGTCCAGGCACCGTTGGCTGTGGTATCCGACAGGTAGAAGTTCAGACCTCCGGGGATACCCACCTCGACGCCTACATAAACGAAGATGGCGATTACACCGAGCAGACAGTGGCGGAACGACCAGGGGGAGTGTTCGAATACCGTGTCGGCTGTCACCTTACCCATCTCGGGATCCTTGATCGGGATAAAGAGCAGGGCTACGAAGGCAGCGGCGAAGACGGTCATCGCGATATACATCACGAGGTTCACGTCGGCCATCTGTGTAGATGCTGTCACCGTTCCGATGAGTGCACCAACGAGCATCGGGGTCATCGTTCCGGCCAGTGAGTTCAGCGTACCACCGATCATATTCAACTGGTTACCACGGTTACCGCCACCACCGAGCAGGTTCAGCATCGGGTTGACAACGGTGTTGAGGATACACACAGCGAAACCTGAGATGAATGCGCCGAAGAGGTAAATGCAGAAGCCAGGGATACCTCCTGAGAAGCCAGAGAGGTATTGGATGAGCACACCGATAAAGCCTACGGCGATACCGATAAGGGCTGTTTTCTTATATCCGACCTTCGTAAGCATCTTACCTGCAGGGATACCCATGAACAGGTAGGCGAAGAAGTTCATGAAATTACCCATGATACCGAGCACGTTGGAACCGCCGATCTCGGGCTGGCTCTTCCAGATGACTCCAATGGGTGCGCCAAGATTCGTCACAAACGAAATCATGGCATAAAGAAACATCATTGTGATAATCGCAATGATGCTTCCGTTTTGTTTTTGATTACTCATATATTATAAATAAATAATGTATATACCATATTATTCTACTACGCCGAAACGATAGATCGTCTTCTGCTTGTAGCGCTGACCTGGATTCAGCACAACGCTGGGGAAGTAAGGACGGTTAGGTGTATCGGGGAAGTGCTGTGCTTCCAGACATACTGCTGAGCGGTATGGGAAGGTGCAGCCGTTAGCACCCTTGTATCCTGTTGCGAAGTTTGCTGTGTAAAGCTGCATGCCAGGCTCAGTGGTATAGCACTCCAACGTACGACCGCTCTTAGGCTCAGTGATTCTTGCTGCAAAGCTCAACTCACCTTCCTCGCGCTTGTTCAGCACGTAGTTGTGGTCGTAGCCGTGTCCGAACTTAATCTGCTCGTTGTCAGCGTTGATCTCCTTACCAAAGGTCTTGGGTTTACGGAAGTCGAATGGTGTTCCTTCCACCTTCAGGATCTCACCGGTAGGAATAGCGGTGGCATCGGTAGGCAGATAGAAGTCGGCGTTGATCTCACAGATTTGATCCTCGATAGTGGGAGTGGGATCTGCAGCACCAGCCAGACAGAAGAATGCGTGGTGAGTCAAGTTCACGATAGTCTTCTTGTTGGTAGTAGCCAGATACTCGATAATCAACTCGTTGAGGTCGGTGAAGGTGAATTCTACAGTCACGTCCAACTCTCCGGTGTAACCTTCCTCACCGTAAGAAGAGATACGATGCAGTGCCAGGGCGCGAGGACCCATCTGACGAGCATCCCAAACCTTGGCGTTGAAGCCTACGGCACCACCATGCAGATGGTTAGGACCATCGTTGAGGGCCAGCTGGTAATCCTTACCATTAAGGGTGAACTGTCCTTTGCAGATACGGTTACCCCAACGGCCGATCAGCGTAGAGAGGTAGGGCTCATTGCCGCTCATCAACTGCTGGATACTGTCGTGTCCCTGAATAACGTTAGCTACTTTACCGTCTTTACCTGGAACCATAATAGCGCAGATAGCACCTCCGTAGTTAGAGATTGCTACTTCGTAACCTTTACGGTTTCTCAGGATGTACAAATCGGTTTTTTTACCATTGATAGTGGTCTGGAAGTTTTCTCTCTTCAGGCCACAAAGATTCGCTGTTTCTGTTATGTTTGCCATATCTTAAATGTTTTAAGTTACGTATTTTTTGCAAAATAACAGAAAAAAAATCAAATGGACGAATAAACCAACGAAAAAAATGTTTCTTCTGTATTAAAAAACGCTAAATACAGTTTTTGAGTAACTCTGCGACCACATAACTGCTACCTCCGATAAACACAAAGTCTTTTTCATTGGCAGCTTTTTGTGCCGCTTCGTAGGCATTCACAACATCGGGATAGGACTCCCCCTGAAGTCCGAATTCGGCCCCATACAACTTCAATACGCCTTCAGAAACAGCGCGCTTGTTGTTGGCCTTCGTAAAGTAATAGGTGGCGTCAGTAGGCAATAGTGCCATCACACCTTGAACGTCCTTGTCATCCACCATACCGAACACGATATGGCGATGTTTGCAGCGTACAGCCTTCAGTTGCTCACTCAAATAAGTCCATCCAGGAACATTGTGTCCTGTATCACAGATCGTTAACGGATGGTCTTTCACCTTCTGCCAACGGCCTTTAAGCCCTGTCAGATCGCAGACGTGCTTGAAACCTTCCCTGATTTCCCTGTTCTTACATGGCTCATCGGGCATCGTATGGACAGGGTACATCAGTCCAATCTCTTCTAGTCTTCTGATGGCGCAGAGGATCGTATTGGTGTTCTTCTTCTGATAAATGCCGGACAACTCTCCTTCCAACATCCCATCATGCACGGTGTGATAGAGCAGTCCATTAGGGGTAGAGGTACAGTCGATAACCTCATGTTGATCCTCTGCATAAGTGATTGGTGCGCTGACTTCGCCTGCCATCACGTTAAAAATCTGACGTGTTTCTTCAGTGGTCTCGCCGATGACAACAGGTGTCTTGGGCTTGATGATGCCAGCCTTTTCCATAGCTATCTGTTCCAAGGTGGTACCAAGGAACTGTGTGTGGTCAAGACCGATGTTGGTGATGATGGAAAGGGTAGGGGTGATGATGTTCGTGCAGTCCAGTCTTCCACCCATACCTGTCTCAATGACAGCGATATCCACAGCCTTGTCCGCAAAATACTTAAACGCCATGGCGGTCACAAGTTCAAAGAAGGTTGGCTTCAACGGCTCGAAGAAAGTCTTCTCATTCTGTACAAAGTCAATTACATATTCTTCAGGGATGGGATTGCCATTGATGCGGATGCGCTCAGAGAAATCCACCAGATGGGGTGAGGTGTAAAGACCTACCTTATAGCCGCACATCTGCAGGATGGCGGATATCGTATGGGCACAGGAACCCTTGCCGTTGGTACCGGCAATGTGGATGGTGCGATATTTGCGATGGGGATGTCCGAAATGCTCATCAAGCTTCACGCTGTTCTCTAATCCCTCCTTGTAACCGCTGGCACCCTGTTGCTCAAACATGGGCAGCTGATTATACAGATATTCACACGTCTCCTGATACGTCATACGCCGTTTCCTCCTTTCTCCTTATTTTAATTGAAATAGTTCTTGAAACGCTGGAAGATAGAATCCTTCGTCTGCTTATCGCCCTTGAAGTTATCACTGTCGCGGAACTGCTCAATGGCTGTTTTCTCTTCACGACTCAAAGTGCGAGGCACATAGACACTGATGTTTACCACCAGATCTCCCTTACCACTACCATAACCCTGCACGGCTGGGAGGCCCTTGCCGCGCAGCCGGATGGTCTTACCAGGCTGTGTGCCGTTCTCCATCTTCACCTTCAGCTTCGTGCCGTCAATGGTGGGGATCTCCACTTCTCCGCCAAGCGCTGCCGTGGGAAAATCTAACAGCAGGTTGTAGATCAGATCGTTGCCGTCGCGGACGAAGGTCTCATGTTCTTCTTCCTCGATAAACACCTGAATATCACCGTTGACGCCATTGTGTTTGCCAGCATTTCCTTTACCTGGCACATTGACAACCATACCCTCGGCGACACCGGCGGGAATACTGATCTCAACCACTTCCTCACCTTTCTTTACACCTGAACCGCCACACTCGTGACACTTGTTCTTGATCACCTGACCTTCACCACCGCAGACAGGACAGACACTCTGCTGCTGCATCATTCCGAAGATACTCTGGGTGGTATGGGTGATGACACCAGAGCCATGACAGGTCTGACAAGTTTCCTTGCCGCTGCCGTCTTCGGCACCTGTACCGTGACAGTGCTCACAAGGTACATCCTTACGGACCTTGAACTTTTTGGTGACGCCCTTGTTGATTTCTTCCAAGGTGAGTTTTACTTTCAGACGCAGGTCGCTGCCTCGATGTTGCTGCGGACGACGTGAACCGCCGCCGAAACCGCCGAAGCCGTGACCGCCGAAAATATCACCGAACATAGAGAAGATATCGTCCATGTTCATGGAAGCACCACCGAAGCCGCCGAAGTCGAAGCCACTGCCCATGTTCGGGCCGTTGAAACCGAACTGGTCATACTGCTGACGGGTCTTGGGGTCGTGCAGCACGTTATAGGCCTCTGCAGCCTCCTTGAATTTCTCCTCAGCTTCCTTGTCGCCGGGGTTACGATCGGGGTGATACTTGATGGCTATCTTTCGATAAGCTCTCTTGATCTCATCTTCTGAAGCGTTTTTCTCAACGCCCAGCACCTCGTAGTAGTCGCGTTTCTGTGCCATATTATTGTCCTACTGCCACCTTTGCGTGGCGAATTACTTTATCATTCAGTTTATATCCTTCCTGCAGACAGTCGATCACCTTGCCTTTCTTGTCCTCGCCCATACCAGGCACCATAGCCACAGCCTCGTGCACGTCGGTATCGAAGTCGGCATCTTTGGTGTCGATCTTGCTGACACCCTGTGACTCCAGTGTCTTCATGAACTTCTGGTGAATCAGGGTCATGCCTTCACGCAGCACCTCGGGGTCATCGGTCTTGGCGCCGTTTTCGATGGCACGCTCCATATCGTCGATGATGGGTAGGATGGCGGTGATCACCTTTTCTCCACCGTTCAGGATCAGTTCGGCGCGCTCTTTCAAGGTGCGCTTGCGGTAGTTCTCAAACTCTGCCACTTTGTAGAGTAGCTGTGTCTTCAACTCCTCAATCTGCTCCTGAGCTTTCTCTAACGGATCTTTCTCTTCTTCAGCAGCCTCAGCCTCTTCATTTTTCACTTCCTCACTTTTCACTTCTTCGTCAGCTGCCTCTTTGGCAGTCTCTTCAACAAGAGCCTCGTCCAGAGTCTCCTCTCCCTCAATGTTGATATCTCTTTCTGTCATAATAGCAATGTTTTAACGTTCTGAAGACTTCTATGCAAATTTCGTGCCATTAACTGTAGAGTTCAACTTTCTTCTCCTTGATGGCCTCGTCATAGATGTAGTCATCATAGGTCATCAGCTTATCGATGGTACCTTTTGGTGTCAGTTCGATGATACGGTCAGCCACCGTGTTGATAAACTCATGGTCGTGTGAGGCAAAGAGAATATTGCCCTTAAATCCAATCAGGTTGTTGTTGAAAGCCTGGATACTCTCAAGGTCGAGGTGGTTGGTGGGGGTGTCCAAAATCAGGCAGTTCGCGTTCTTCAACTGCATACGGGCAATCATACAACGCATCTTCTCACCACCCGAGAGCACATTCACGTGTTTCAGCACATCTTCCTCCTTGAAGAGCATACGACCGAGGAACGACTTCATTGTCACCTCGTTGCCCGGACCCCATTGTGAGAGCCAATCTACCAGATTCATCTCGCTCTGGAAGAACTCGGTGTTGTCGAGTGGGAGATAGGCGGTGGTAATGGTGACACCCCATTTGTATGTACCAGCATGCGCCTCACGGTTACCGTTGATGATCTCAAAGAGAGCAGTCATCGCCTTGGGGTTATGGCTCAAGAAGACGGTCTTCTGCCCCTTCTCGATGGTGAAGCTCACGTTATCGAAGAGCACTGTTCCGTCTGCATCCACAGCTTTCAGACCCTCCACTTCAAGAATCTGTGTACCAGGCTCGCGCTCCATTGAGAAGATGATACCAGGGTACTTACGGGTAGATGGGGTGATCTCCTCTACGTTCAACTTTTCCAACATCTTCTTACGTGAGGTGGTCTGCTTCGACTTTGCCACGTTAGCACTGAATCGACGGATAAACTCCTCCAATTGCTTCTTCTTCTCCTCGGCCTTCATCTTCTGGTTCTGAGCCTGACGCAGAGCCAATTGCGAACTTTCGTACCAGAAAGAGTAGTTACCGCTGAAGAGTGTCACCTTGCCGAAGTCGATATCGACGGTCTGCGTAGAAACGGCATCGAGGAAGTGGCGGTCGTGACTCACCACGAGCACACACTGTTCCAGATTCGACAGGTATTCCTCCAACCACTGCACGGTATCGAGGTCAAGGTCGTTGGTGGGCTCGTCGAGCAACAGGTTGTCGGGGTGTCCGAAGAGAGCCTTGGCCAACATTACGCGCACTTTCTCGTTGTTCGAGATATCCGACATCTGCTTATAGTGCTGTGCTTCCTGCACGCCGAGGTTCTGCAACAGTTGGGCGGCTTCGCTCTCTGCCTCGTAACCGTTCATCTCGGCAAAAGCCATCTCAAGTTCTGCGGCTCGGTTGCCGTCCTCCTCAGTCATTTCGGGCTTGCTATAGAGGGCTTCGCGCTCTTTCATGTTATCCCACATGGGCTTGTGACCCATCAGCACGGTGTCCATCACGGTGAATTCGTCGTATTTGAAGTGGTCCTGCTCGAGCACACTCAGGCGCTCGCCTGGCTGCATCTCTACGGTTCCCTTGTTGGGCTCCAGCTCTCCGCTGATCGCACGGAGGAGGGTTGATTTGCCAGCCCCGTTAGCGCCGATGATGCCATAGATATTGCCACTTGTAAACTTCAGGTTTACGTCCTTGTAGAGGACCTTCTTGCCAAACTGTATCTGCAAGTTTGTAACTGTAATCATCTCTTTTCTATACCTTATTTAATGTAATTGGGCTGCAAAGTTACGAATAAAATAGGAAAAAACCAAATTATATTTGAGTTTTATTGCTTATTACAGATGAATTGTGAGTAAACTGGTAAACGATGCAATAAGTGAGAGACTGTGTAGCGCTATGGTAGCGCTATGGTAACGCTAAGGTAGCGCTAAGGTGCGGCTAAGGTTTACGAGTTATAAAATAATGCATTTTTTATGAGTAATTCTTTGGTCTATTTGGAATTTTGTCGTATCTTTGCGGCAGAATGAACATGGAATCGCAACAGAATGAAGGGTTGAAGGTGCCACAGACACAGCAAAGAGCTAAGGTGTTTGTCTCTGGGTGCTATGATTTGCTTCACAGCGGACATGTGGAGTTCTTCAGACAGGCTGCACAATATGGGGACCTGTACGTGGGTATCGGTAGCGACAAGACGATTGAAGGGTACAAGCACCATAAGACCATCTATTCAGAACAGGAACGACTGTTCATGGTGAAGGCTATCCGGTATGTGAAAGATGCGTTTATCAATGCCGGTGACGGTATTCTGGACTTCCTGCCAACGCTGGATATTGTCAAACCTGATATCCTGGTGGTGAATGAAGATGGGGGTAATGATGATAAACGGAGGATCTGCGAGGAAAGAGGCATGCAGTATATTGTGCTCCAGCGAGTGCCACAAGAGGGTTTGACGGCTCGGAGCAGTACTGATTTGAAGAAAACACCGTCGCAGATTCCTACCAGACTGGATCTGGCAGGCACCTGGATTGATCAACCTTACGTGAGCCAGTATGCGCCAGGATGGGCGATTACCATCAGTCTGGAGCCTACGTTTGAGGTTAGGGAACGTTGTGGTCTATCCACTTCCACTCGTAATATGATTAAGAAGATCTGGCCTTATCAGTTGCCTAACATGGATCCTGAGATCCTGGCGAAGCTGGTATTTTGTTTTGAGAATGATCCTGAGCGTAGCGATGGGATCATCAGTGGAGCACAGGATAGTATTGGCATATGCATCCCTGGTCTTTGTAGGCATTACTACAACAATCGTTTTTGGCCTGAAAAGATTGAAACCTGTTACGATGAGCAAGTGTTGAGCTGGTTGGAACAGCATCTTGTGATGATTCCTATGGAACCACGCAGACATGGATACTCTGTGGTGGCGGATAAGGACATCACGGAACCTAAGGTCAAAGCATTGGCCAAAGCTGCTGATGACTGTTGGAACGCCATCATGGCTCGTGATTTGGTTGACTTTGCTGCAGCTTATCAGGCTTCTTTCGAGGCTCAGGTGGCGATGTTCCCAGCCATGGTGCAAGGTTGTGTGCCTTCTTACATCGATGCATTCAAGGACAAGGTCTTAGCCTATAAGATGCCTGGTGCTGGTGGTGGGGGGTATCTCGCCTGTGTTGTGGAAAATGCGGAGCAGTTTGCCCAAGCACACGAAGAGGCGATTCTGCTAACCATCCGCAGGCCTGGTTGATATTGGATTTGGAGATTAAATAGTTTAGTTATGGATTATCAGTATCATATTTTCAGCCCCTATAGGGTATGTCCGTTGGGGGCGCATGTGGATCACCAGCATGGACTGGTGACGGGTTTCGCGATTGACAAAGGAGTAGATCTCTGGTTTTCTCCCTCTACCAATTCAACTGTGCACCTTGAGAGTAAAACCTTTGAAGGGGTAGTGGATTTTGAGATAGATGCACCCACCCAAGTGAAAGAAGGACATTGGGGCGATTATGCCCGAGGAGCCAAGTATGCGCTGAAGAAGCGATTTGAACTGAAACATGGTATTACGGGCGTTTTACAGGGCTCGATACCTGTGGGTGGACTGAGTTCATCGGCTGCGGTGCTGATTGCGTATGTGATGGCGTTTGCGAAGGCCAATCATATTATGCTGGAGCCGTTTGAAGTGATGAAGATTGCTAGTGAAGCGGAGCGGGAGTATATCGGACTGAACAACGGTCTGCTGGATCAGGCTTGTATTGCATTGGGTAAGAAAGACCATCTGCTGATGCTGGACTGTGAATCGAACGAGTATCGCCTGATTCCCAAAAGTTCTGCTATGGCGGACTTTGAACTGGGCATTTTCTTCAGTGGACTGACCCGTAGTCTGGTGAGTAGTGACTACAACCTGCGTGTGGCTGAGTGTAAGACGGCTACCTGGTTAGTGCAGGCTTATGAGAACATTCCACTCAAAGAGCAGAATAAAACGTTCCTGAGGGATGTCTCTGAGTCGATGTTTAAACGGCATCGGGATGAGATGCCGCCGAGGTTTGCCCGTAGGGCGGAGCATTTCTTCTCTGAGCATAAGCGCGTGAGAGAGGGAATTACGGCTTGGGAGACTGGTAACCTGGAGTGGTTCGGCAGTCTGTCGAAAGCATCGTGTGAGAGCTCGATTCATAACTATGAGTGTGGTAGTCCTGAGTTGATTGCGATTTATCAGGCGATGCTGACGACTGATGGAATCTATGGTGGCAGGTTCTCTGGTGCAGGGTTCAAAGGAGCCTGTATCGCGCTGGTGGATCCTGCGAAGAAAGAAATGATTGAGAAGAATATTACGGAGAAATACCTGGAACAGTTCCCACAATACAAGAACTCGTTCAAGGTGTATTTTTGTAAAAGTGATGATGGAGCAAGGTTTGTATGAAGAATATTGTGATTGCAGCAGGCTATGCGACGAGGCTGGGGGAGTTGACAAAGAACTTCCCGAAACCGTTGCTGAAGATAGGAAATAATACCATTCTTGGTAGAATGCTCGATGATATTGATACCATCCCTGACATTGATGAACATATCATTGTGACGAATCATAAATTCGCACCAATCTTTGAGGAATGGGTGAAAAACCTATCACTTGGGCCAGGCCCCAGTGATAGGTTACCGATTCGGATTGTGGATGACGGGACGGAGACGAATGAGACTCGCTTAGGCGCCGTGTGTGATCTGCTATATGCGATGGAGAAGTTGCAGATAGATGATGATATGCTGGTGGTGGCAGCAGATAATCTGCTGTTCTTCTCATTCCAGGAGTTTGTTGATTTTGCGAAAGCGAAGGGGACGAGTTGTATTATGTGTCATGAGCAGCCGAGTATTGAAAAGTTACAGCGCACAGGTGTGGTGGAATTGGATGCCAATAACAAGGTGCTGGGTATGGAGGAGAAACCGCAGGTACCGAAGAGTCATTGGGCTGTGCCACCGTTCTATATCTATCTGAAGAAGGATTTGGATTTGGTGCGTCATTCGGTTGAGAATGGTTGTGGCAGGGATGCGCCGGGTAACTTGGCCCATTATATGGTGGAGCATACCACCATGCATGCCTGGCCGATGAGTGCAGGAAGATTTGATATCGGAAGTTTGGATACGTATTATGAAGCCGTAGAGAAATATGGAAAAGATTGATTTGAATAATAAGACGACATTGGTGACTGGTGCCGCAGGTTTTATTGGTAGCAACCTGGTGAAGCGCCTGTTTAAGGACTATAAAGGTATGACCATCGTGGGGATTGATAATATGAATGATTATTATGACCCTACGCTGAAAGAATATCGACTGCAGGAACTGGATAACTGTGTACCTGAAGGTACTGTCTGGAAGTTTGTAAAAGGCGATATCGCTGATAAAGCGACGATTGACGGATTGTTCGAGACGTACAAGCCTCAGGTGGTGGTTAACCTCGCTGCTCAGGCAGGCGTACGTTATTCGATTACGAACCCCGATGCTTATATCCAGTCGAATATGATTGGCTTCTACAATATCCTCGAAGCCTGTCGCCATCATCCTGTTGAGCACTTGGTCTATGCCTCATCTTCTAGTGTGTATGGCGGCAATAGGAAAGTGCCGTTCTCGACGGATGATAGAGTTGATAATCCTGTGAGTCTGTATGCTGCCACCAAGAAAAGCAACGAACTGATGGCACATTGCTATTCGAAACTGTATGATATCCCATCGACAGGATTGCGTTTCTTTACCGTCTATGGTCCTGCCGGACGTCCTGACATGGCGTATTTTGGGTTTACGAACAAGTTGCTGAAGGGTGACACCATTCAGATCTTCAACTATGGCAACTGCCGCCGAGATTTTACATATGTAGACGATATTGTAGAAGGCGTTGTGCGAGTGATGCAAGGGGCACCTGAGCGCAAGAAGGGTGAAGATGGACTGCCTGTTCCTCCCTATGCCGTCTATAACATAGGTGGTGGTCAGCCAGAGAATTTGCTGGACTTTGTGAACATCCTGCAGGAGGAGTTGGTACGTGCAGGTGTTTTGCCTGAGGACTTTGACTTTGAGGCGCACAAGCAACTGGTACCGATGCAACCTGGTGATGTGCCCACAACCTATGCCGATGCTGCAGCCCTTGAACGTGACTATGGGTTTACGCCTAAGATCACGTTGAGAGAAGGACTTAGGAAGTTTGCAGAGTGGTATAAATCATACTATCAATAAAAACAATGGTGAGCCAAACAGACTCACCATTGTTTTTATAACATACCTTTGGTTGAAGGTAATTCGTAGTGATAGATGTCGCGGCGGACTGCCATCTTCAGGGCTCGGGCAAGAGCTTTGAAGATGCCTTCAATCTTATGATGCTCGTTCTGGCCTTCGGCCTTGATGTTCAGATTCATCTTCGCAGCATCGCTGAGGCTCTTGAAGAAGTGTAAGAACATTTCAGTCGGCATCTCACCAATCTTCTCACGCTTGAACTCGGCATCCCATACCAACCAGGGGCGCCCTCCGAAGTCTAATGCCACAGAACAGAGACAGTCGTCCATAGGCAGACAATAACCATAACGTTCAATGCCTCGCTTGTTGCCTAATGCCTGTAGGATACATTCGCCCAAGGCGATGGCAGTATCTTCAATCGTGTGATGCTCATCTACCTCTAGGTCGCCTTTCGTGTGGATGGTGAGATCCATCATGCCATGCTTGCCGATCTGCTCCAGCATGTGGTCGAAGAAACCTAAATCTGTCAGGATGTCGCACTTGCCAGTTCCATCGAGATTCACTTTGATGTGTATATCCGTTTCCTTGGTTTTTCGACTGACTTCTGCGATGCGTTCGCCAGCAAATAGTATTTCTGAAATCTTATTCCATGTAATACCTTTATCACTTAAAATCAGTGATTTGCAACCGATGTTTCGAGCAAAGGTTCTATCTGTCTCCCTATCGCCGATGACGTAGCTATTGGCGATGTCATAGTCGGGATTATTGATGTACTTCTCTACCAATCCAATATTCGGTTTGCGGGTGGGTGCATTATCCTCAGGGAAATGTGGATCGATCAGAATCTCATCAAAGGTGATGCCTTCTCCAGCGAGGGTCTGAAGGATGAAGTTGTGGACGGGCCAGAAGGTGTCCTCAGGAAAAGATGAGGTGCCTAATCCGTCTTGATTGCTCACCATGACAAACTCAAAATCGAGCTTCTCGCGGATGAAACTGAGGTTGCGGAATACGCCATCGACAAACTTCAGTTTCTCGAAGCTGTCAATCTGTTCATCGGCAGGCTCCTCAATGAGGGTGCCGTCACGGTCTATAAATAAGATTCGTTTCATAAGTCTCTTTTACCTCTGTCTTATTAAATTTTTGTCGTTCATTTTCGTGTTGGATGATAGCGCCTCGCATCATGTAAATGGGGCCAATGATCGATTGCCACACGTAGGCCTGAAGGAAACCGGCAATGAGGAATACCACCAATGTCAACCATCTCACGTTGTCAGGCATACCGCTGGGATCGCCCATGAGGACGCCTATCTGATCCTGCCAGTTGGCTGCCATCATGATGATCATCGGCAGCGAGGTGAGCATGATCAGGATGGATATCGTGAAGAAACACACGATGCCGACGATGAGCACCATGCCTGTGTGTCGTAACCAGTTCTTGAAAGTGATACGCTCTGTGGCTTCCAGCAACTGACGCTTGCGAAGTCTCCGCCATGCAAAGATCAGCAGGAGTATCACCGCCAGTGTTGCTAACAGCTCTCCAGGTAACATCAGGTTGGGCGAAAGGAGTACAGGCATAGCTGAGGCGGCTGCCGACAAGACGGCAAACACAATGGCTATCAGCCATGTGGCTTTGAAAATCCGCTTGAAGTGGGAGAAGTAGAAACGATAGCCGTCGCGAATGCAAGCCCTACTACTCCTGCTCTTTAAAAGGATATTTTCGTTGTCTTTTTCCATTGTCTGATTGATTTTTGTGTGCAAAGTTACTATTTTTTTATTTTATTTCGTATCTTTGCAGCAAAATTTTGCGATATGAAGCAATTAAAGTGGGGTTTCATTGGTTGCGGTGAAGTGACAGAGAAAAAGAGTGGCCCGGCCTTTAGCGAGGTTGAGGGCTCAAGTGTCGAGGCTGTGATGAGTCGTTCAGAGCAGCGGGCACGCACTTATGCTATCACGCACGGCATCCGTAAGTGGTACACTGATGCCCAGGAGATCATCGATGATCCTGATGTGAATGCCATCTATGTGGCCACACCTCCTTCGAGTCATGCCACCTATGCCATTATGGCCATGAAAGCAGGCAAACCTGTGTATGTGGAGAAGCCTTTGGCGGCCAGTTATGAGGACTGTGCCCGTATCAACCGCATCTCCGAACAGACAGGCATCCCTTGTTTCGTGGCTTATTATCGCCGCTATTTGCCTTATTTCCAGAAGGTGAAGGAGATCGTGACAAGTGGAAGGATCGGTAAGATCCTGAATGTCCAGATCCGCTATACGGAACCTTTACGAGCAGCTGATGCCGAGGCAATCAAGAACGGTACGCCTCTGGCTTGGCGATTGCAACCAGAAATCGCTGGTGGTGGCTATTTCTACGATATGGCACCTCATCAGCTCGATCTCCTTCAGGATATGTTTGGCGTCATTCTCGAAGCCAGAGGCATCTGTGCTAATCGTGGTATGCTTTATGAGGCAGAGGACTCTGTGAGTGCTTGTTTCCGCTTCGAGAACGGTCTGCCTGGCAGCGGCTCGTGGTGTTATGTAGCCCATGAGAGTGCACGTGAGGACTGTATTGAGATCATCGGTACTGAAGGGCAGGTCAGCTTCTCTGTCTTCGACTATAACCCCATCCGTCTGCAGACCAGTGAGGGAGATGAGCGCATGACGGTGCCCAATCCGCCCTATGTGCAGTATCCGATCATCAAGAATGTGATAGAGCATCTGCAGGGACTGGCTGTCTGTACTTGTACGAGTGTGTCGGCAACGCCAGTCAACTGGGTGATGGATCGTATATTAGGAAAACTCTGAGAAGAAACAGGTGAGGAGATGGTTGTGGATATGGATGTTGATGGCTGCTGTCTCTGTGGCCAGGGCGAGTGGGGAGGATAAAATCCCTACCGTGGAAGCAACACCTCCAGACACGATAAAACCTAGTGAACTCCATGCGTTGGGTGAGAAGATCCGTGAGACGATCAAGGAAACGGTTCGCGGCTTCGATAGGACGAACGATGACTATATCGAACCTCAGCACTATGAGTTTACGGTGATGATGCAGGTGACGCGCACCTTTGAGAGTTTTGATTTGAGTAGTGACAACCAGCATATACGACTGTCGCCTGACGGCCTGACAAAGATAGGGCCTTACTTCGGCTGGCGCTGGTTTTTCTTCGGCTATACTTTCGATATCAAGAACCTGAGTTTCGGAAGTGGTGGCCTGCGGAAAGAGTTCGATCTCAGCATCTACTCATCACAGATCGGCGTAGATCTCTTCTATCGACGGTCTGGCAGTGACTATAAAATACGGGATGTAAAACTGGGAGGACTGAACAGCGACCTCTTTGAAGATATGCCTTTCTCGGGCGTGAAATTGGGAATCACTGGCGTGAGTGCCTATTACATCTTCAATCATGGTCACTTCTCCTATCCGGCTGCTTTCAGCCAATCTACCTGTCAGAAGATCAGCTGCGGCTCATGGCTGGCGGGTGCGGGTTATACACATAACACGCTTGACCTGGATGACGAGGCATTAAAGGCTGCACTCGAAAGCAGGATGCCGAAAGGACAGACGGTGGAGCTTGACAGTAGTATGATGTTTAACCACATCAGGTATAACGACTTCATGCTCTCAGGCGGCTATGCCTACAATTGGGTGTTTGCCAAAAACTGGCTGTTTTGTGCGAGTGGACAGTTGGCTATTGCCTATAAAACGAGTTATGGACAGACGGTTGATGAGAAGCGTGGCTTTGATATCGGGAAGGTGAATCCTGATTTTGTCGGACGTCTCGGACTGGTGTATAACAATACCCGCTGGTATGTGGGGGCGAGTGCCATCTTTCGCACGAACAACTACCGTACCTCGCGTTTCAGGGCCAATAATGTGTTTGGCTCGCTGAATGCCTATATAGGCTATAATTTTATGTTAAAGGATAAATACAAGCAAAAGAAGAAATGAAACGATATCTGTTCTTGTTGATAACACTCTTACCGCTTCTCGGCTATGCCCAGGAAGAAGGTGGGGTATGCTATCAGCAGAGTGACAGCATAACGATCTGCCGATTACTCGACGAGGCGCATAGTCTGCCGCGCACCACGAACTTCCCGCTTTTCTTTGCCAGGAAGTTCTTAGGTGTCCCCTATGTGGCCTATACACTCGAAGTCAATGATGACGAGCGACTGGTGGTGAATACCCGTCAACTGGATTGTACCACGCTTGTGGAGACGGTCACAGCCCTGACGCTCTGTGCCTATCGTCATCTTTTCACCTGGCGTGACTATCTGAATGCGCTCTCAGCCATGCGTTATCGTAACGGTAGGATAGAAGATTATACGAGTCGTATTCATTACTTTACAGAGTGGATTACGCTGAATACGGAAGCCGGCATCGTGAAAGAGATCCAAGAGCCTGATCCGCCGTTCTCCGCTATCCAGAATGTCAAGGTGAACTATATGAGTCAGCATCAGCAGAGCTATAAGGCACTCCGAGAGCATCCTGAGTATCTCGACGCCATCCGTGAGATGGAACAGCGAGTCTCTGGCGGACGCTTCCGTTACATCCCCAAGCAGATGGTGAAGAACCAGACTTTGCTCCGTCAAGCCGTGAATGATGGCGATATCATTGCCATTACCTGTAAGAAAGCAGGTCTCGATATCGCCCACCTCGGTTTTGCTGTCTGGAAAGATGGCAAACTGCATCTGCTCAATGCCTCTATGCTGCATAAGAAGGTGGTGGAGGAGCCCATGACGCTCTACCAGTATCTGCAGCAGCACAGCACCCATACGGGTATCAGAATTATCAGAATCTTAAAGTAGAACTTAACCAGATAGAAATTATGGAATTACCTGATTTTATGAGTTATGCCAACAAATTCTCTCAGTCGGAATTTGTAGAAAAAATCTCCCGCATTGCCAAGCGAGCGGGGTCGAAGCTGGTGTATGCCGCCCTGATCCTTTATTATACGCTTCAGAGCGATTCCGTCAGCAAGACTGACAAGGCCATCATCATCGGTGCCTTGGGTTATATGATCAGTCCACTTGATGTTATACCTGATGCCATCCCCATTGCTGGTCTTACCGACGACTTCGCCGTACTGATCTATGTGCTGAAGAAGGTGTGGACTGATGTTGATCCTTCGATTCTCGAACAGGCCAAGGAGAAGCTCGCCAAATGGTTTGATGAAGAGGAGATCTGTGACATCACGGATATCTTCAAAGAAAACAACGAGTAGAGAATACGAAAAAGGCTGGTGGAAATCTCCATCAGCCTTTTACATTCTTCAAGAGGTGCCTGGCGGATTCGAACCGCCGTGGACGGTTTTGCAGACCGTAGACTAAGCCACTCATCCAAGGCACCATTAAGCGAGTAAAGAGCGATGCTTGCATCAGCTCTTTCGAGCGTATGGTGGCTCGACCGAAGGTCAAGGCACCGAGCACCATTCCTCGAATGCGGGTGCAAAGGTAGGCATAATATTCGAGATAGCCAAATTTTTAGACTACTTTTTATGCCAGCAATCTGCTTTTTTCTTCTTTTGGGCTTGTTTCTGTGCTTTTAAGGGACATCCTGCACAACCATAACAAGGGTCTCCAGCACTTCGGAATACCTTGTAAATACGCCTGCCGCCGTAACTAAGGGCTACTAGAAGCACGATGACAACCGCAATTTCCTGCATTACAACTTGGAGAGTTTACGGAGCATCACCTTGTTGATGATCAGCATACGATGACCAGTCTTCTCAATGTCCTCACGTACATTATTTATATTATTAAAGAAATCGCTGAAAGCGTTCAACAGGAAGTTTGCCCCATCGGTATCCTCTTTCTTTTCTGGATTCGTCAGGATGCGGATTCCTTGCGGCTCGATATGCACATCAATGTCTTTACCCGTCATGATCGGATCGCCGTCGTAATGGATGGCCCCGGGTTCCTGACGCGTGATATGCAGGCGTTTCGTGCGGAATGTCTTGATCTTCGAGTTGTTCGTCAATGTCTTCATAAAGAGGTCGGCTGCTACCTGCGGGGCATCGAGTGCGTTGAAGGGCTCCATCACGATTACATCCAACTCACCGTCCTGCATCGTGGCTCCTGGGGCGATATAGGCATTGTTGCCGTATTGCGAAGCGTTGGCACAGGCAATGAGGAATGCCTTGTATTTCTTGGTACCCGACTCATCTTCCACCTCATAGGTCTCTGGGCGATAGACCAACCCCTCCTTCAGCACATTCTCCAGATAAGTCACTGGGCCACGCTTGCCAGCCTCGGCAAACTTCAACGAGATAAAGGCATCGAAGCCCATACCACAGGTACAGAAGAAGGGTAGGTCGTTGATGACGCCATAGTCAAAGGCCTCTATCTTACAGGCATTGATGATCTGAATGGCTTTCTTGATATCAAGCGGCAGACAGAGATGACGGGCCAGCCCGTTGCCCGATCCGCAGGGAATGATGCCAAGGGCCGTCTGGGTGTGTACTAGCGAACGAGCCACCTCGTTGACAGTCCCATCGCCACCTATGGCAACGACGATGTCAACGCCCTCATTAGCACATTCCTTCGCAATCTCTGAGGCATGTCCGGCATATTCTGTCAATTTGATTTCTGCGTCAAACTGATCATGGTCCAGTGTACGCTCTATTATTTCAGGTATTTCTTTCTTCGAGTGAGTACCAGAAATGGGGTTTAATATGAATACAATCTTTTTCTTATTTGCCATAAATCTTCTGCAAATATACAAAAAATGGCTGAAGAAAACCTGTTTTTCATAAGAAAAAAAGCAAAATCCGACAAATATTAATAAAAACTTGCACGAATTCATAAAAATTGTGTAACTTTGCACCCTGAAATAAAAAAAATAAAAAGTTACCTATATAGGAATGGGACAATTAACAGAAAGATACAAGCTTTATCGTGAACCGCAGAAGTTCATGGAAGCTGATGTGTATCCGTATTTCCGAGAGATTGAAGGCAAACAGGGAACTGAGGTGGAAATGGGCGGCCATAAAGTGCTGATGTTCGGTTCTAATGCCTACACAGGTCTTACTGGTGATCAGCGTATCATCGATGCTGCTAAGGCTGCACTTGATAAGTATGGTTCTGGCTGTGCCGGTAGCCGTTTCCTCAATGGAACGCTCGACCTGCACGTGAAGTTGGAGAAGGAATTGGCTGAGTTTATCGGTAAGGATGAGGCGCTTTGCTTCTCTACAGGCTTCTCTGTAAACCAGGGCGTGTTGGCTGTAATCTGTGGTAAGGACGACTATATCATCTGTGATGATCGTGACCATGCTTCCATCGTTGACGGACGCCGTTTGTCATTCGCCAAGCAGCTCCATTACAAGCACAACGACATGGAAGATCTGGAGCGTCTGCTGCAGGGTCTGCCTCACGATGCCATCAAACTCATCGTGGTGGATGGCGTATTCTCTATGGAGGGCGATCTGGCTAACCTGCCTGCCATCGTAGAGCTGAAGCATAAGTACAACTGCTCTATCATGGTGGATGAGGCTCACGGCATTGGTGTCTTCGGACGTCAGGGTCGTGGTGTATGTGATCACTTCGGTTTGACCGATGAGGTGGATCTCATCATGGGTACCTTCTCTAAGTCACTCGCTTCTATTGGTGGCTTCATCGCTGCTGACTGGGATATTATCAACTATCTGCGTCATACCTGCCGCTCATATATCTTCTCGGCTTCTAATACGCCTGCTGCTACTGCAGCCGCCATGGAGGCACTTCACATCATCCAGCAGGAGCCTGAGCGCATCGAGCGCCTGTGGAAGGTGACCAAATATGCCCTGAAGCGTTTCCGTGAGGAGGGCTTCGAGATTGGCGAGACCGAGAGCCCCATCATTCCGCTCTATGTACGTGATGCCCAGAAGACTTTCCTCGTAACGGCATTGGCTTTCAAGGCTGGCGTGTTTATCAATCCTGTGATTCCGCCTGCTTGTGCACCTCAGGACACCCTCGTACGTTATGCCCTGATGGCTACGCATACTGAAGAACAGGTAGATCGTTCTGTGACTGCATTGAAGAAAATCTTCGTCGAACAGGGAATTATCAAGTAAATCCCAAAATAAATTGTGGAAAAGTTTGCAAGGGTCACAGAAAATGTGTACCTTTGCACCCGCAAAAACGAGGTGTAGCGCAGTTGGTAGCGTTCCTGGTTTGGGACCAGGCTGTCGCAGGTTCGAGTCCTGTCACCTCGACCACCTATATCGGAAAAGGCCGCTGATTCACAATGAATTAGCGGTTTTTTATTTTATTTTTCCCCAAAATCCCGTATTTTTAGGCTGTTTTCGGGGAAGATAGCTTACTTTCAAAATCTTCCTTTATATCAACAAATAGACGATGATGCAACAGATGGCTGCAACTGGGAAAAGTCCCAGACGGAACCATGCAGCAACGATGCCTGCCAACAGCGCAATGATGCCTGGCAATGGAGTTGGCGTAGCCAGAATCATATCTGGGAAGGTCATCACGGCCAGCGTGACGTAAGGCACATAATACAGGAAGCTGCGCACAAAGCGGTTGTGTAACTCCCCTTTGATCAGTACCATTGGTGTCACGCGGATCAAGTTGGTGATGACAATGGCCAGGAGGATATATATGAGAATACTATGCTGCTCCATCGTCTTCCGTCTTTATAGGTTTAAGCCATGCAGCGACAGCCGAAATGACAATCGTCAGCACCACCGTTCGCATACCACTGCTCCACTGGCCAATAACAGGAGCCACAGCACACAGGCCACTCAACACGAAACTGGCTATCAGCGCATAAAGCACGTTACGGTCTTTGTGGGCAGGTGGAATGATGATGGCCAGGAACATACCGTAGAGCGACATACTCAGGGCTGTCACCATCGGCTGGGGCAACAGACTGCCAGCCACGATGCCCACAGCACAACCCGATGCCCAGAACAACGTGGATATCAGGGCTGCCGAGTAAGTATAAGCCGGAGGCGTATAGCCAGGATGGGCCACAGAGATGCCAAACACCTCGTCAGTCACGCAGCAGGCCATCAGAATGCGGTGGAACCATGATGTACCTGGGGCTATCTTCTGTGACAGTGCCGCACTCATCAGCATATAGCGCAGGTTTGCCACCAAGCACATGGCTATCACCTCCACGTAG
>Ga0265300_10000372_pt1 | contig 45621 bp, 74 predicted proteins | sample AusTroGonzalo_MG_FD_193482 | JGI IMG/M metagenome (GOLD analysis project Ga0265300, IMG submission 193482) | Bovine rumen microbial communities from tropical cattle in Woodstock, Queensland, Australia - Gonzalo_03 | ecosystem: Host-associated > Mammals > Digestive system > Stomach > Rumen ... | reverse complement strand
TAATGTATTTGCTGGACACGGTATATTTCCAGTTTCTTCTGCTTCAAAGATAGTGCTTACAGTACCATCTTCTTCAATAGTGGTTTCTTCTACACTAACAAATTTATTACCATCTTCATTCTGTAATCTAGTGCCTGCTGGAATAACTGTGTTTGGAACACCACTTAAAATAACCGTGGTCGTTGTTCTAGTTGCTGGGTGTCTAGATAATAAAAACAAAGAACCCAAATCATCCAAAGCAAAACCTGTTGCACGATTCAAATTTAACATATTACTTACTGCCGCACAGATTTGAATACAAAATGTTCTATTACGCTGGAACATTTCAATCAATCTACCCTGTGGCGTTGTTGCAGATAAATCTAAATCTAACCCAAAAGCATTGGTGAACATTTCCTGCACTTCTGCCAATACCATACTGGTATCTGGAACTATAACACCTTGCCCTGTAATGTAATCATAATATTCTGACATTTTTAGCCCTTTATCTCTATTTGCCCTAAATCAGTATCAACAACTAATCTGAACAATAATGTATTTCCTTCAACGTTTGTTTTCCAATCAACTATTCTTGTAACAAATGGCATAGCATTTATGGTATCTATCATTTGGTTTTCCCAAGCAGATAAATTTGCCGTATCGCCAAGAACATACCCTAAATAATTGATTCCACGCAATAAATTATAACCATATTCATATTGTTGAAGCCGTATTTCATTTATAATATGCTGACGATATGCTTCTATACCACTTTCAATACGAATATTACCCCATTTATCAAGGGTTAAATCATTATTATCATCTGTTATAAAACCTTTCATTTTTAACCCTTTTATTGATTATCTACATCGCCAGTTGTTAAATTACCAGTTATAGTAACTTCACCTGTGATAACCTGTTGCATACTTGCATTTGATATTGTATGTGTATGGTCTTTGAAATTTAACCCATCTATTACAACATTATTACCACTACTTGTTATGTTAACACTGTTTGCGTTTATTTTCAACGCATTATTGCTAACAATATCAATTTCATTCTCTTTTATAACAATTTTGGTGTTGCCATTTTTAATAACTATCCCACCATCATCAGCAGAATCTATACCATAATCTTTCATAATCGCTGGCAAAAAGAACCCATATTGATATTTATGTCTATCATATACCTTTTGTCCCGCACTCTTTGTGGGGTCTTTCATAAATAAACTGGGGTCTAAATCACCAGCGATTATCCAACCTGTATCCCCAACCGACACAGGAAAAGATATTAAACCTTTTCCACCCTGCGGAGTATAGACAGGCAACATAATTGAAGCCCACGATTGAAGATTCCAATTTATGTCTGTTTGTTGAACGGCTGGGGAAACTACTACCTGCTCTCTGCTTTTTACTTCTTTAACAATAGCAGGGATACAGCATTGTAACTTTTGTAAATACGATTGTATAGCAACTGTAATCAAGTCGCTTACATTTCGTGCATACGGATTCAAAATAGCATCATTATTCATCATTTTTCTTACTATTCTCATAGTTGCTTACACAGGCACAAGTTAATGTTGTGTACCAGTTATTACCACGTGTTTCGCCTTCGTGAACGATTCCAATTACATAATAATCGCCATTTAATATTTCTATTCTTTCACTTTTTAATTCTATAACATCACCAGTTTTAATACCTGTATTCATCAGAATTTTAACCTGACAACCAGTTTCAGTTGCTTGCGGAAGTCCAATCATACCAGTATCTTTACTAATAAATAATTTTCTTTCTGTATATCCTTCGCTTGGCGACCATATATTTACCTGTTCATTATATACACTTATAAATACAGTATCAGGGTCTGTTGATACACCACCTAACATAGATTGGCATATAGATAATAATTCCATTGGCGAATCTGAAAAACTAAATTTATCTAATGTTGTATTCAAATGCTTATTTGTTCTACGTAAATTTTCACTAATATTTACATTATACCCCATAGCATCTGCCGCCAAATCTATTAACGACATTATAGAAAAATTCTTTTTATCTATTTTTACCTGTTTTCCACGCCATTCTATTCCACACATACCATTGATATTTAATATAACATCTGGATAACTATCTGGAATTGCCTGTAAAGCCCTACCAGAAAACATCATTCTTTCTTCGCCTTCATATCCAGCATATAATCTAAATAAATAATTCTTTTTTGCATACGTTCTGGCAATCGTTGATAAAAAACCCAAATCTTTACGGTTCAAATTATATACTTCAATATTAGCATCTGCCGCCATTCCTGCTTGGGTATAAATACTTACTCTAAAACGAATATTTAACCCATCTAGGCGTTTTTCAATAGACAACGCTTCTGTGTCTTCTGTGCTTTCTGGAAAAGTAATATATGCAACTCTTTTACGCATTATCTATTTCTTCCTGTGTTATAAAGTATAATTGCTGTGTTTCACCAAACTGTGTGTAATATGGATAATCATCTGTATCACAAGCAAAACAAAATCTACCATTTATACTGACATATCTATATGGGTTAACAGGTGCATTTGGTGTGCATAACTGATTATAGAACAATAATTCACCATTTGCCCACAAAGACATATAGGTCAACCCTTTAATGCTTCTTAAAGCAACACGATAATCTACGTTATCTAGCATAACATTAAATGTTTGATTTGGTATTTTATCCAAGTTAACTAAATACATATTATTACTCTTGTTTTTCTTGTTCCAAATTTTCTTTTATTTTTTCAACAGATTCTTTCTGATTTTCATCTAACGATTCAGATAATGTTTCCGAAAATCTTTTTTTACCCACAACTTCCATATCTGTATCATCAGCGACCGCAGAAGTTTCTTCTTCTATTCCAACACTACCATATACATCACTTTCAATATATGATGGTTGTACTTCTTTTATTTCACGTAAATTTAATGTAATAATGGCTCTATCAACAGTTCCATTTTCAAGTTTATATGGCATAGATTCTATAACCATATTACGATATACACCAAATTTAGTGAAAAGCATTATTTTCTTTTTTTCTTTGTAATATCTTTTAATTTCTTCATAAATCTGCTTATAGAACGCTGTTGGCATAGCAATATTTACTTCTGCACTAATAGGATTTTCTATTGAAGAATCTGTTATCATTTGTCCTGTTTCAATAGGGTGGTCGCATAAATCACTATTTATATCAACGTTGGCATCCATATACGATATACCCCACATTTGAAAACCATTGATTTTACTTAAATATGGAACTTCTGTGCCTTTGAATAATTCTTTTAATTTGCGTCTATTTATAAAATCATAAACCGTTGGCTCTAACATAGTCCCTTCTGATAAAACTTCTGCCTGCATTTCTGCATTTGTTTTGCTGTCCAAGATATCTTTTGACGTTTTTATATCTTCCTGTTCATACAAAACAACAGAACGGTTGTCTATTATAGACCCAACTATTTGTTCTGATATTACCAAAGGGTTTTTGAATATGTTTGCCATATATTATCCTTTATAAAGTTTTGCAAATTTTGCGGCAACCATAGCAGGACCATCAGGACCAAGAACAATATCTTTTTCAACAGTATATGTTCCCGCTTTAATGGTATATGTTGCACTATTATTTATAATAGTTTGTTCTTCTTTTTCAGAACCTACACCCAATGCCCATCTTGCTATATCACCTGCCCAACCACCAGAATTAGACCCCGGTGTTAGATATTTTTCCATATATTTCTGTCCTTCTTCATACGCAGAATCAGAACCAGATAATATCTTGCCTGCCGTTTTTAATGTATCCCATACAAAACTAACAGACCCGCCAAGTTTTTGAACTATCCAACTTAAAAATGTAATTATAGGTTGTAATGTATCAACAACATCTTTCAACCCTTCAAGTATTTTATTAAAGAACTCTGGACTATCATTGATTAACCAATTAACTGCATCTTCTACCCATTTAGCGATTTTATCAGCATTTTTATCTACCCAATCACCTAACAGACCTATTTTTTCTTTAATAAATGGTATTACTGGTTGTAAAGCATTTAATACAGACGATAATATAGGCATTAACTGTAATTTGATATCTTTCATTAACTGTTGCCATTCTAGTTGCACAGTTATCATTTTTTGTGCGGCACTTAAATCAGATTCGTTTCTTGAAAGAACACTATATTTAGTTGCCCAAGCCATTTGTTTTTGGAATTGTTCTTCATTTGACATAAATAGCGTCTGCATAGATTGTGGCTTTATCAATTCTTTCATAATGCTCATTTGGTCGGCATTATTCATATCTATTCTAGATACAGCCCTTCTTAATTCTAACAGATAATCATTTCTATTTGCAGATAATGATTTGCTAAAATCATAATTGAACGACATACCCAACTTGGCAAATCTATATGTATCATCTTGGGTTATTTTACCAGAACGAAAACGACCCATCAATTCATTTACATCACCAAAGAAAGAATACGCATCCTGTTCAGACCCTAAATTTCTTTTGGAAATTAAACCATACCTTTCAAGAACACGTGCTTCTACACCTAATAACTGTTCTTGCTTGTATAAATTGGCAACATCATACCCAGTATCAAATATACCGTGTATAGTATTCTTTAATACTACAAAAGCGGCAGTTAAACCACCAACTAACCCTGTCCATTTAACCAAAGCACCAAAGAAAGAATCACCAGAATTTTTGGTTGATTTGAAGTTTTTATTTATATCATCTAGATTTTTATTAACATCATCTAGTGATTTTTTTACATCAGCAAAACCTTGCGTGGTGAATTTTACGATAAAATTACTTAATTCTTCGTTCATCGTCTAACCTTGTTCTCTTGTGCTTTGGCTTCACGCCATTCATTGTATTTGGGAACTGATATCGCTTCATACATATACATAGCATCTTCAAAACTATATATTGTTCGCAATTCGTGTAACGTTGCCGCTTTCTGTGCTATCAAAAACCCAAATAATGATGGTATATTCGGATATTGTCTTGGCTCGATAGCACTCTCATCACCCATTTGTTCTAGGAATTTGAGAGAGTGCTGTCTGCTAAAAAACCAAAGTTGACTTCACCTGTTGCCTTTTGCAATTCTATTAAAGATTTAGGATTTTTGAAGTGTTGGTCTATAATGCTTTTATTGTCCAATTTGGCTCTTCTACCATCACCTAAGTCCAATTCTGCATATTTTAACAATTCATACAAACATTCTTGTATTTCTTTTGAATTAGACGGATGGCTTTCATCACCCATCGCTTCACGGTATCTTAAAGCAACATCATATCCCACCGTTGCTGGTGCTGGACTAATATATACTTTTTTACCTTCTACTTCTACAACTTTGGCTTCCATAATTATACTCCTTTAATATTATGTTAGTTTATGTTATTTTCAAAGACAAAACTAAATGCACGGCTCTTTGCACGACCATTTGAAGAATAATCTTGAATTGGCTTACCTGCAACAATATAACCATTTGTTAACAAAGATATTGTGCCGTCTGGATGTTCTATTGACATCGTGATTAAATCTTTGCTAGCAACTTTGTTCTTTTGCGTAACATTCAATTTGAACAGGTTTTCCAAATTATCACAATCTTCTGTTCCCGGAATTACGTTCAAAGTAACATTGCAAGGAACGGCTGTCCGCCATACCACCAAATCACCATTAACACCCATTCCAGATTGCATAATAGTCATATCTGGAATATTTACAGAATCACCATCATCTGCAAACTGTGTAACCGTAAAACCAACTGGATAACTAGGAACGGCAACTATTGTTACCTTCAAACCCATTGCTGATATATCTACTGCCATTTTAATTTTCCTTTTTGTTATGGGCTAGGGTTAACCATTAACGGCTAACCCTTTAACCCTTTGTTATTAAATCAAAATATCTCTGCCATCAACATAGTTAATAGTGTCGCCCTTGCTATATACGAACAAGAATGAAATCTTGTATTTTGTGATTCCATATTCTTCATATTGCACCACTTCGGCACTTAATCTATAACCTGAATTTTGTACAGCAATCCAGCCATCTTCATCACCAGTTATAGTTGTAATATATGCTTTCTGTGTGGCATTTAATTCTTTCCCCGGCAATACAACACCATTTATCAATGCTTGGTTAACAGTTTCCATCAAAGCAGACATAACCAAAGATTTACCAGTCGTATTAGCAGGCAAAGAATCTAACCCCATACGTAAATTCAATACGTCTGTGATAAATGAATCTTTCAACCACGCTTCATTAGCATATACTGTCATACTTGGAATAGAACCCTGTAACAAACCATCTTGATAGAACGCAATCGCTTGTCCTGCCTGTTGTGTTACACCATAATAGTTAATACGTAATGGGTCAAATGTAAATCTTTCAGAATTTGTGGTTACACTTGGTGTTACACCATCAAATTGCTTATAGAATACATCCATTGTTGAATTTGGCTTTGTATAATCAACTGCCGCAAATGCCGACATTGGCATAAATTCTGCGTGTTCACTATGTTTGTCCAAAGTCAATGCAACACCATCATAATCTTTTACTGCTGTTCTAATGCTTGAATAATTACTCATAGTTACTGGAACAGAATACATATATTTAACATTCTGTGCATCAACCCAACCAGCAATAGCAGTAATATCAGAAGTTGTTAAAGTATCCAAGAAGCAAAAAGAGAAGAAATTATTGGATAATTCTGCACTTGCAGATACAGTTTCCAAAGGTGTTTTTGCTGTGCTCGCTTCACTTAAAATGCCTTCCCCTTCAACCATACCCAATGCTTCTGCAATCGTTCCTGTTGCATAAGTACTTATATTGGTTGTTGCACTAACAACAAATCTATCATTGGTTGCATCATAAGTAACTGTTGCCGCACCATCCAATTCTGTTGTTAATGTTGTCGCAACGTCTGCCATCGCAACAGCAGAAGATAAATTAACATCTGACAAATTGATAATTGTTTCACCAATCTGCATATTAAATGTTCCTGCTGTAATTGCTTGAAGAACGGTCAAATCAACATTTCTTTTACCAATCAACGTTGAATTAACTGCTTCTGACGTATAACGTGCAAAAGACAATTTTTGTGGCTCTGTGTTTGCCGCTGTCTTAAAATTAAAATAATTCTTTGCAAATGTATATTCTGTGCTAGTAATGCCAAAATATTCGCCTATCGCAGATAAAGCGGTAGTTGCACCACCACTAAATTCTAAAACACGATTTACTGGCACTAAATAGTTAGCAGTGAATACACGACCTATCAAATCACGCTGATTAACGGTTGAACCGCCACCAACAGAACTGATAATATTTACATATTTACTCTGTGATATTGCCATTTTTACTTCCTTTGTTTGACATTAGAATCATACCGCATAATCATTTCGTTTTCAATGATTAAACTCTGTATGTATCCATTTCAATTTTATCCACATCTTCTATGTTCTTTGATAATTGTTGTTCAACAACTAACAAAAACTCAAATTGTGGCATTTTTTCCTTCAAACCAGAATCGGTTTCATAATCTATTTCACGAATTGACGTGCTTTTGATTAACTGTAACCAATTTGATTCAAAATAATTCTTTCCATTTATAGCACCATTACTATTTATACATCCTTGCAATAATGCTATAATATCACTACTTGATATTGTGCTTACTGTATCGGTATCAGGGTCCCGCTGTAAAAACCCACTAACTTCAACTAAATATTCTTCATACCATACAGATACATCTTGCCAAGATTTTACGCCATTTTGCGTAATTTGAACAGATTTTACACCCTGTGTCCCAACACGTCTTTTACTAATAATATCATAATATACGCTATTATTCTGTAATGCTTGAACTGTTGGCTGGTTAGAACGTAAAACCTGCCATCCTGATATACCTAAATCAGATAACATTGATGTCAACGCAGATTGAATCTTTGCAATAATAGAATTTTGATTATGAAAACCGCCTGTGTTAATTGCCATATTTCTTTGCCCTTTTTACTAGTATTCTATTCCAATCTTGGTCTGGATAATATTCCCATATATCAGCACGGAATATATTATAAACTTGCCCATTTGCACCAACAATAATATCATTACTTTGAATTTGTGCTATACTTACAGCATTACCACGTAAAAATACGGTATATATATCACCAGTATTTGCAATACCCAATTTATATAATGTATCTTGGTCTGTTGGCTGTATAGAACCTTCAACTGTTATTGGCTGTTCATAGGTATTAACCTGACAACCAAGAACATTAACAGTAACCTTTTTGAACTTTTTATAAGTTACCTGTTGTTTTGGTATTATTCTTAAAGCCCTTGCCAATACATTCATCATTTCCGTATCTCTTCTTCTTGATGTTGAACACTATGCAACATAATTCCTGTATCACGTAAAGGTGCATTAAACCCTTTACCTTCTACATATACTGGTTTCCCAGTTTTTTTATTTCGTATCCAACCGCCATAAATGGTTATTGGACTATTTGGCGGACTATATGTACTAATAATCTGATTTTGAATCATACCTTTACATTGTTCACCAAATCTTTCTAATACCTTCATAGTATCAGTATTATCTTTTATTGCCTTCATATACGCAGAACGCAAAAATTCTTTTAATTTTGTTCTGTTTTCAAACATAGCAGGTCGCATAAATGGTCTTTTTGGAACACCTATACCAAACTCATTCCATCTAGCAACCTTTGCAACAGATAAACCACCATCATATTTGGAACTTTCAAAAAAACCAACTCTAACCACACCTTCTTTATATTTTGTGGTATCCATTTTCTTTTTAACGGTTATTACATCCATTCCCATTATCTGATTCCAAATGCTCTTGGTGTTCCTACATAATGTATTGGCGTTGGAACATTTGCTACTAACAAAGCCCAATACTGTTGCCCATACCCTGTGCTATTTATCCATTGTTCAAACGCATTTCTGGCTATTGGTGCTTGTAAAGATACAGATACACCACCAACAGACGCAGATGTTTCAAACCCTGCCACACTTCCAGCAGATTTTACTGTATGTGTTGTTGGGTCTATTTCTGCCAATGTAATAAGATGAGCACACATCAATTCTATCAACAATATTCTAACTGTTGGCTTTATATGATAATTCTTCGTGCTAATATATGCCGTTGACATAGTTAGAAAACGTTGAACCAATGTATCTGGGTAATTTGTGGCATCAAATTCTGGAAAAGCACCACGAAAATCACTAACTGTTACATTCACTTCACTCATTTTATTACCCTTTATTTTATAAATGCGGGTCGGGCTTTTTTACCCATACCCGCATTGAACAACCTTTAATCTTTTACGGCTTACTCTTCTAAATGCGAACCATCATCTGGCTTTTCTTCTGCACCAACCATTGGTGGTGTTTGCCCTGCTTCTTCAAAATCTTTCGCAGTTAATTGAGCACCTTTATCTTTTTTACCCCTTTTAGAAGATTCTTTTGCTTTCTTTTCATTTTCTACAATTTCATAAGACCCAGATTCTACCTTTTCATTAAATAACGTCTGGGTTTTCAAAAATTCCAATTCTTCTTTTGTAATTTCTGTAACAACACCTTTTGGTGTTTCCATTGTTTTTTTATTTATTACACCAGCACCACCATTGATAATAACCGAACCCTGTGCATCAACACCTGTTTTTGTTCTAACCCACTTCGGAAATTCAACGCTTGCTGATTCGTGTGATACAATATACATTTTTATACTCCTTTTTATTGGCAGGGCTGTTTCTGCTAGCAAATGGTGGGGACAGCCCTTTAACCCCTAGAACTAGATGGGCGAAAGCCAGAATCTAGCGTTGCCCATCTTTATACACCCGATTAACAACCTGTGTAACGGACCAAACCAACAGGTATTCTCAACATAACACCTGCTGTTGCATTTGAATAAACTTCTTTGAAGTTTTTAGCGTGTTGTTCCACACCAATCAAACGCAAAGCATCTTGCATATACTGTGCAATAACTTTCTTACCATCAATAGTATCTGCAAACAAATATGCCACATTAGCACCAGCATTTGCACTATCTAATTGAATAGCAGAAGTTACACGGCAAGCAGGATATGTTTTGTGCAACCAATCCAGAACAGATGTTCCGCCCAACTGATTAACAGTTTGTAATTGGTCAACCACAGATACAGCCAAAGCCAATGTTGACGCATCTTTTTCTGGCTTGAAGTTATTACCAGAACGAACACGCAAAGCACTCATCATTGCTTTAATATCAGCAACAATTTCATTAAATGTTTTGCTTGCCCAAGTTGTTGAACTTGCAGAACCCTGTGCAAAAGCAGTATATGCTGGCATAGATGGGTCATTCAACAAACCATAGGTTTTGTTATTACCAGAATTATATCCATTGAATGCAATATCATTAGCGTTAATTGCCAAAGCAGTTGCCGCCGCATCACGTTTCACACCCTGTGCATCAACACGTTGTTTGCTTGCACGTGCTTCTTCCAATTTACCAACTTCAACGTCTTGTTCAAAACGAACAATAGTACGTGTTTCATAGTTAATATTGAACGAAGCCAAATTAAATGTGGTTTTATCACCATATACACGTGGTTTGCCAGTATATTCAATCACTGGTTGCACGATTTCTTCATCTTCCCAAGAACCAGCAAAATCACGACCCAAGATTTCGTCAGCATCACGTGATGCAGTAACGATTTTAATCATCTCAGGAATCCAGTATTGCAAGAACTGGACAGGTGTCATATTACTTGGACTTGTTTGTAATGTTGGTGCTGCATCTGTTGCATAAGCACGAAATTCATCCATAGCACGATTTTCAAAGTGAATACCCAACGCATCCAATGTTGTCAATGTTGTATCGGCATCCATCGCATACGCTTTCACTTTATCGGCAGGAATAGAAAACTTTACTGATTTTTCCATATCTAAACTCCTTTATTAACCCAATTGTAAAACCACCATTGGTTCTGTCGCAGAAGCGTCAACCAATACAAATTTAGAACCAGCAATTTCTGTGCAACCTTCAATCGTTTCACCAGAAGCAGCCGCTACGATAGCACCAGTTGTGGTATTGAAATATGCCGCCATACCAACTGTTACATCATCTGCAATAGACAACCAAATACGTCCCATTGTGCATAATTCTGCTTCATCATATTGTTTGAAAGCAATAGAAGCACCCAATCCATTACGCACAAATTCTTTTGAATTAACTGCAATACCAGCAAACACACCAGAACCACCCAAATTAACTTTTGATGGGTCTGTACTATCTACTGTATATGCACAACCAATAGAACCTGCGGAACTAGATGCGATTGTGTAAGGGTCAACACGGCGTGGTGAATCATCATAAAAATCACCCACAACACCAACTGCTAACTTTTGTTTTACTGTTGTTTGAAAAGCCATCTTTTCACTCCTTTATATATTTAAGTATTTACGCAACGCAACATCATCCATAATGGATTTTGGTGCTTCACGACTATCTTTTGCGAAAGTAACAATAGCATCAGAAGAATCTTTGGCTTCTTTCTTTTCTTCTTCTTCGTCTTCATCTTCCGATTCCTTTTTATCGTCATCTTCATCTTCGGACTTTTTGTCATCGTCTTCATCTTCCGCTTTTTCTTCTTTTTCTTCTTCATCAGTGGTCTTTTTGCCATTGATAGAACGAACTTCTTCAAGAATCATTTTCAGAAAAGCCATAACATCGGCAGGACTAACTTCTTCATCTTCCGCTTTTTTTTCTTCTTCGGAATCTTCATCTTTACCGCATTTGTCTTCGGCTTTCTTTTCTTCTTCTTTTTCGTCTTCGTCTTTGACAGTTTCCTTGACTTCTTCTTTCTTTTCAAGTTCTTCGTCTTTGACTTCAACTTCTTTTTTGATTTCTTCTTTTTCCATTTCAGAATCCTTTGTTTCTGTTGTTATCATAGCATCTTCTGGTTTCGTTTTCAACTCTTCAATATTATCAACTGAAATATCTAACGAATCCATAGTGCATTTGCTGTCAAAAACTTTGACATCGCTTCCACAGCGTCCATTGTCAACCAAAGCAATATGATTTCCGACCATATCTTCTTGGACAAAATCATACGCTTGACCTTTATAAACGCCTTTCTCTTTACGGTATTTACAGAAATACCCCAAAGATAATTCTTTCTTGCCATTAGCAATTTTATCTTTTAATGATTCACTATATACGGAAATATCTGCGTATAAAACATCATCTTCAAATACAGGATTATGTATTACCCCCTGCACAGGTCTATCGTCAATCTTTGAAAAACCTTCGCCTAACATTTCGTGGTCGTTAATAAACGGCTTTGGCGGATTATCCCAAGTTGGAACAGATTGCGATAATGTTTCCGCAGAACGATATACATAATATACTTTATCTGGTTCGCATTCATCAGAAATAGAACGACCCATATAAGGGAAGACCCCAACTTTTGAAATTGGGTTGTGTTTTATTTCCCAGTAACCATTTCCATCAACTATTTTTGCCATTATTTTTTACCCCATAGTTTATGCCAAGAATCTGTTGCTTTCTTTTTCTTATAAGATTTCATATAATCACGAATACCTTTTCTTACAGCATCAGCATCTTTTAATTCATTATCAGACAAATTAGCAAGAACTGTTTTCATTAAATCAGTATTTTCGTGTCCGCTTTCTTTTATTGCTTTTGATAAAGCAGAACGATTTTTTGCTGGGTCGGCAGAAAAATCTACATCGTTATATGCTATTTCTAACATAGGAAAACCAACTTCTTCATCTCTTTCAGAAGCAGACATCTTTGTCATTTTAGAAATAGAAGTTGCATTTTTAGCCGCATTACCCAAAGATTCTGGCTTATTTGCTCTTTTAGACCAAGCACCAGACCATTTTTTAGAAGATTCTGGTTTTTGTTTTTTTATTTCTTCTTCAATCAACCATTCTTTTTTACCGTCTGGCTTTTCTATTTGATAATATGGTGTATCAGACAAATTTGCTTTTTGAATAGCCAGAATTTTACCTTGTTTTACGGTTTCGCCTATTTTATATTTACCTTTACCGCTACCTTTGGAAACAATACTAACAGAACCCTTTTTTTCTATATCGGGTTTTATTACTTCTTTAAGAGAACCTTTTTCGGTCTTTGAAGAAGAACTGCCTTTATTCTTCAAGAACGATTTAACAGCATCTTCTTTGCTTTGTCCTTTCTTAACAGGAATATGATTACCACGAACAGTTATCCACGATTCTATATCGTCAGCATCTTGTACTGTTCTTAATTCTTTTTGATAACGCAGATAACTTGTCATAGTTTATTTTCCTTTTTTATGTGCTTTTGCTGTTTTTTTATGTGCTGGCAAATGTTTTTTCTTAAACTTATTATCTATATGTATTTTTTCCAAAACCTTTTTAGGCATTGGCTTTTTATGGCAAAACAACGATTTAATCCATTTAATCATATTATTCTTCCCTTTTTGTATTAGTTATTGCCATATTTATTAAGGCAATATGTTTTAATAAATGAGAATCAATTCTGCCAAGTAAATCATTTAACCCAGCATCTTTTATATCAATTCCATTTAATTTGTTATGGGTCATCGCAAGAATTGCCAACAAATTAGCAAGAATTTGTGAATTATCGCCCAGTGCTGTTGGAACATAATCTGCCGCACTAGCATTTATTTCTGTACCCCTTGGAACAACTAACCCTAACGCAATAAAATAATTTTCTTTTATTTCGTCTATATAATCTTGTAAAGGTTCTAGAATTTCATCTGCCCATTCGTGTAACGGCTTAAAATCTATGCCATAGAACGAATAATGTGCATCTTTGCAATATATCTGTAATGCCGTCAAAAGATGTATTAGTTCTAACATACTGCTTCCTTTTCTTTCAATATATCACTTTCTTATTATATTTTCAACTATTCCATTACAGCAACCATAATACAACCACAAAAAGGCAACTGACTAGGATAACCATAAATAGCAGGTGTTACTTTGCCGTTTTTAGATACCTTTTCTTCCTGTATTAACGGTGGTTCATTTATATTGAATATTAACCCATCTAATCCATTTGGTTTCTGTGGACTAGATTTACCATCCCATTTTCTAATATGTAACGGTCTTGGTTCTTTTCTGGCGTGGCTATGTAACCATTTCATTTTCTGAATACCAAGACGCTGACAATTATGTAATGTTATACTAGTAAAAACTTTCTTTGTCTGGTCTATCGCTATATTCTTTGCTCTGGTATATTCTTGCACACCATATCTATTTATTTCCAACGACAATTGCTTCAAAGACCCACCATTAGCAACAGAACGCATTACAGACCCAAATACCCTATTATGATATTGTGCTTGTATATCTGTTATTAAATTAACATTATATGCTATATCTGCTTTAACAACTTGCTTTATTTCTGTTGGTATTACCTGTCCTATCAATTCAAGACGTTTATCAGCAAACCAATCTTTCAATACCTGTTTTATCTGTGTATTTGATAACCGCAACATCTTCATTACAAACTTTTTGCTGTGGTCTTCTGCAAATTCTTGGAATTTTTTTGCCCATTTTCCGCCTAAATCGTCTAGTTTTTTAGTAATATCTGTTGTTAACCAAGTACCAGTTGCATCCATAGCAACTTGGTCTTTCTTTTCACGATATATACCAATTACAGATTTATAATCTTTAATCATCGCCTTTATTAACTTATATAAATTGTTTTTATATAAGATAGCAGGTGCAGATGGTGGTGTAAATGGACTACTGGTCTTTATCATCTGGGCTTTCTTCTACTTCCATAGATTCTTCTTCTGATATTAAATCGTCTGGCATTTCTTCCGCTATATTACGGAATCTAGAATCATCGTTAGAACGTAACATTGTTCTAATTTCACTTGCATCTAATATGCCAGCACCAACATAGGTTGCATCTGTTTGTGCCTGCTGACTTTCAATTTGTGCCTGTTCTAACGCTGTTGGCGTATCTATTTCATCCCAAATAATATCTAACCCAAGGTCTTTACCGTGTTCTGACATAGACAATAACTGATAATGCCATAATAATATACGATTATAGTCGTTTTCTTGGATTTCCTTCAAACTCTGTGCATAATCTTTCATTTCATAATCGCCAGAATTTGCTAAACCTTTTAACTGTGTTTTCATCAATTTAGTTACAGGCATTTCTGCTATTGCCGCTACTAACTGGAATTGTGTCATAATTAAAGCATCAAAGTCAGTTAAAGATGTATCTATTTGTGCAACATTACTGTCTTTTTCTTTAACTAAGATACCCATATTATCACGAATTTCAGTAATTGTTTGCAGGTTATTATACGCTTCATCGCTATTTGCTGTCAGGTTGTATATATCACCATCAACCGTCAACAAACGCTTTGTTAACGCTAATTTAGGTGCTTCATTTGCTACCTTTTCTGCACAATATACTCTTTCATATATCATTTGTGTTAATGGAATACCGCCATAGTAATATACTGGCTTCAAAATATCAGGACATACGCCATTTACCAATTTAATAACCCACGATTTATGTATCCTAGATTTATTTGGTATCGTATAATATTCTGGTTCATAGAATCCAGCACGGTCAGGTCTATTTAATTGTTCTACGCCCATTTCATATCTAACCCAGAACGGTTGAATTATCTGCATACCTGTATATGTTCCTTTTTTGATTTTAGATAAATCAAACGGCTCGGACATATCTACATCTACATTAAATGTTGGCACTAACAATATCTGTCCATACATCTTTTTATAAATATTAGCATCACGGCAAACATTTTTAATCTTCATTTTACGGTCAGATTGAAGTTTTAATTCCTGTAATACTTGTTCTTCTTCTTCTTTATCTGTTTCGGGCTTATCATCATCACCATTAGCATAATGTAATTTATAATCTACCGATATAGCATCACGTGCAGGAATTTCACACGCTTTACGAATATATGCGTTTTGACATAACAAAGCACAAGCCTGCCAACCAATAAAACTATGATTAAAGAACGGGACCATAAATGTCGGCAAATCGTTTTCATAAATAGCAGGTTTATATCTGCTATCCATCGCAATTCTTTCACCAGTATTACGATTAACCACAACCATATTTTCTATGCTTCTAGGAAAAAGCGTCTTTAATAGATTATTTCTATCTTCTTCGGTTGGCTGTTTGAACATACCTTTTTTATGCAATTTTTTATAAAAATCTAAATATGAAGTTTTTTCTTCTTTCTCTTGCTTTACTTCTGCTGGCTGTTCTATTTCCAGTTTTTGTGGCATTACTTTTCTAAATAAACGCATAATGAAAGTCCTTTCAGTTATTTATACTATTATATTATATCAAAACCATTTCCTTTTCAATAAAAAACTAGGGCAGACGAATTACCCTAGTTTGCGAAACAAATACATATTGCAATTATATTATGCTAAAATAGCATTATATTGTCAATTACTTTTTCTAACATAATCAACAGTTGCAACCCAATATGAATATTGCCCAAGACGATATACAGTTAATTTTACCCATATATCTGTCCAATCCAAAAACCACAATCTTTCATTGATTTCACTTGTCATTACATAATCTGACAACTTAAATTCTTCTTCATATTCAATATTTTTGGAATTAAGGGTTATTTGTTTGTCGCCAAATACGGCAATTTTATCCCTATCGTATTCTTGCCACGTTTGTCTTTCTGGTTTTTCATCTAATGGAATATCTATTCTTAAAATATCCGAACGAATATAATCTACCACTAAATCTTTGATGTTTTCAATATTTTGATTAACAGTGCCTTTATAGGCATACGGTATAGTATTTATCATTTTTTATCCTTTTTTTTATTGTTGTTCGCCACCATAAGTGGAAAGTTGTTGATAATTGCAACCCTAGTATATATCGTTTCAACTATGTTGCTTCCTGTTCGGTCTGTACTCAGCAATCAGGACTAACTTGGAGTCAGTGTTAGTTCTTTCCCTTTCGGGCTTTCGTTGTTCCACTCAACCTATTTGTTATTATCAACAACATATATCATATCAAAAATTATAGAAAAAGCAATATGTTTTTCTATAAAAAAACGGACAATATTTTATCTATTTTTGCCCATTTTCTGCTATTTTGGATAATATATTATCTATAAATTAAAACATTCCTTTATGGAAAAACGCTTCGTCAATCGCCATTACTGTCATATCAACCAAGTCATCGTGTAAATGCGACATATCTGCACTAAAAGCATCTGCTTCTGATATTAGTGTTCTGCTCATTGGGTCGCTTTCATTATGCGGAAGTTCTACATTTCCTGCCGCAATCTGTGGCAACACATCTTCTACACGCTGTAATTTATCTTTTTCTGGTATATACGGCTGTATTGGCAAGCCACCTATCTTTCTTAAATTCTGTATTGCCTGCATACCACTTGCTTTATCTTCTATAATTATCTTACTACACCGACAATTACCAACACCCATTTTCCACTTTTCCCATACAGCAAGTAAAGTATTCTGTAATTCCGTTATTTCAAATTTACCGTGAACAAGGTCTATTAACCGCAATTTATTACCAACAGTAATACCCCAAACACCGATAGCAGTAAAGTCGTTCCATTCTTTCGTCTTTGTTGCGGTATCTGCTGATATAAATATCTTTCTATATCTAGTATCTGATATTTCTCTATAAAAACGCCAATAATCGTGTTTGATAACCCCACCGCCTAACATAATAGGTTCTTGCTGGTATTGTGCTTGGAATACATAATTATTAACCTGTAATTCTCTTATACGTTCTTCTGTATATTGATTACTAAGATTACAATTCCCATTTTCATCTAATAATGGTGCTTTGAAAGTTTCAAAGTTATATTCTCTGATTAAAAACCCCGACATATCGTCTATATGTAATCGCTGTTGTATGTTGATAATAGGTGCATCTGGGTTATTTAGACGGGTTAATAATGTTTCAACATAATATGTGTGGGTTTTATTACGTATAGTTTCAGAACGAATATCTGTTGGTTTGTCAGCGTCATCCATTACCAAAAACCCAGAAAAGCCCTTTACACCACGAACAGATACACCAAATCCTGTAATAGCAGAACCAATAGAATTAAAAAGCACTACCCCACCTTGTGGAGTAAATATTTTTCTATTACTAAACTTTATTTTTCCTGTCGTCTGTATCAGATAATCCTTCCAAAAGTCGTCAACAGGGTCGTTTTCTTCTATTGTCTGCTGTATATTATATTGCGGATACATCGCCTGATATACTGGATGTTGCATAATTGCCGCAACCTGCTGGGCAATCTGGGACAAAAGGTCTTGGTTAAATGAAGTATATATTATCTGGGACTTTGGATTCAATGTTAAAGCATATACTACTAACCAAATAGCCATAGTCGTTTTACCAGAACGGGGACTAATATTAAAGTTTAATCGGGTTGATTGTCCATCAATTACCTTTTGTAATTGTTTGAACATCTTTTTATGTATATTTAATTCTTTCCATTCAGAACCATTTACTATACGAAATAGATATAAAAACCATTGACGGAATCCCCGTTCTAATAATTTCTGCCCTAAATATTCTTTATCATCAATCTGGCTCATCGTTTGTATCGCCAATAACATTATTTATATGTTCTTGGACAGCATTATATTCATCTGGGTCAACATATTTAATCTTTGTGCCAACATCACCAGTAATATTTAACTCTTTTGCTGGCTCTTGACCTGTATATTTACCAAATACTTCAAAGAATTTAAGTAAATCACCCATCTTTGTACCTTTGGCAACAGATTTAACACCAGCCCATTTGAACATACAGGTTAGCATAGTATCGTCATCATCTATTTTAAGACCAACTTTTTCAAACTGTTCTTTTACTACTGGATTTGGCTTAGATTCGCCAAAAGTTTCAAACAATTCTCTTAGAGTTTTCTGCTTTCTTCTAGTTTCACCAGATTTAATACCACCATTACGGGTTTGTTCCCTTAACTGTTCTGGACTTCTATCAGAGTTCTTAATAAGATTCTGTGGATTTCCCCTTGGCATATTTTATTCCTTTACTTTCTTTTTATTTTTTTACTATATTGAATACTATCTTTATAAGCAAATGTTGAAATAATACGTTTTGACGAAATAGATTTATTTAATCTAGCACCTAATCTACCTTTTTGTTTTTTATCTCTGGTGTTTTTAGTATTGTTAATACATATCCATTTGTTATTTTTAGCCAAAGCGTGAATTAGTGCTGGCTGTGATGTTGTAATACTAAATGGGTATTTATACATAGCGGCAATATGATTTAAGAATAATACCCCTAACCCTAAACCTTGATAATCTGGCAAAATAACTAATCTATGCACCTTTTTATATGGTCTTGTTGGGTGTGGAAAGGTTATTACTGCCATAAACCCCGCTATATTATCGTTTGCTGTCATTAAATAACACTTTGACGAACTATTAAGTTCTGTGTTCAAATAATGATACTTTCTAAACACCTTCCATAAATCTTTTGTGGTTTCGTATATTCTGACATCAATGTCTGGTCGTTTTTTTTTACGGTCTGAAAGGACATATCATCTGTACAGAATATCCAATCTGGCTCTAACCAATCTATAATATCACTATGGCAAGCCACAGCCACAAATTTTTTATTTGTCTTACGAATTGCTTTTTGAATTGCATAAGACCCTACTTTTGCTACTTCACGGTTAACAACTGATGTATATTCGTCAAAAACAATAGTATCTTGGTCTGATAATATTGCTCTGGCTAAATCTACACGCATTTTTTCACCGTTAGATAATACCGAATATGGTTTTAACCAACTTGGTGGCGAAGAAAAGCCCACAGATGAAAATGCTTGTGTAATTTCTTTGATTGTTCTACCTTCTGGCATATCATCAACCACAGAACTATGTGTATATTCATAACCACGAATTAACTCTTTGGAAAATAATTCGTTTGCGATGGTTGATTTACCAGTACCAGATGCACCATATATAATACCAACCTGCCATTCTGCTGGCAAATCTATATTACCAACAAAATGTTCTTTAATATGCGAAGAATCAAGGTCAAACATACCCATAACAGATTTGACACGGAACGAAGATTCTTCGGCTTTATGTTCTTTTATAATGTCAAAAGACGGCATTGATAACCCTTTTCTTGTAATTGTTCAAATACTTGCTGTTGTTCTTCTTCTGTTTCGCATTCTACAACTACTTCATAACCTTCTGGAATTTCTGCTTCTTTTGGCATTTTTGGTTTATCTTCTGATAAATCTATACCAAAATCTTCTGCTTTCAAATCAAATTCTTCAAGCAACAGGTCTAAATTATTATTATAACCACTAATTTCTACTAATTTATTAGAAGCGATAACTAAATCTGCTTTTTGTTTTTCTGTTAATCCCGCTGGTGCATATATAACAGGTACTTGTTCCATACCTAACTTCTGTGCCGCCATTAACCTACCATTGCCAGACAATACTTCTTTTGTTTCGGGACATACTAATAAAGCATCACCCCAACCATTACGCTTGATTGATTTTATAATTAAATCAATATCTTTATCTGTATGATTTTTCGGGTTTTTTTCATAGAATTTAAGATTCTGTATATCTTCTAATATACATCCAGTTGGCAGATTTATCATATATACTCCTTTTCTTTCTTTATTATAGCGTCTTTACATTTACATTTCAACTATTTTTTTATTTACCCAATTTGAAATTGTTTTTTGTGATACACCAAAATCTAACGCAAGAACTTCCTGTGTAATACCACTTTTATACCATAATTGGACTTCTTTTATGGTATCTATCTTTTCTTTTCTTCTTTCTGCTCTTTCTTTCATTTTGATTTGATGTGCAGATGGTTTTAATCTACATTCTGGGCATATTTTATAATAATTTCTAGGTGCATTAAATTCTTTACCACATTTTTTACATACAGAAATATACGGTTTTTCTGTTTCCCTTTTATTATTATAATATTTGTTTTGCTGTTTTACAAAATTTGGATGCTTTTGACACCAAGCCCAACGCAAATATCTAATCCAGATTTTATATGAACGGTCTGTTAATAACTTACTATACCCCATTGGCATCCTACAACCTTCTGTTTTTTTCTGAATTAAAGGATATCCGCCTTCATCAAACCATTCTTCAATTCTATTATCGGTTTTTTGGGCTATATTTTTAGCATTATCAAACATTTTAACCTTCTTTTTTCCTATTTTCCATTTACCATTTACTTTATATACAGGTTTTAATACATCTTCAATAGGTTTATCTAAAATAGAAAACAAATCCATCCTTCCTGTCCTTTTTTTTATTTTAATCCACCCCATTTATCTATATCTCTATCAAATGTATCATCAATCGGTTTTAATGGCAAAAAATCATCAACCCTAACATCTAATTCCCAAAAATTATCACATTTATCATCTTTATATTCAAAAAATGCATAACTTTGCCAATATTTATCTGGTCTAGCCCTATACCGATAACATTTTTCACGAATTGGACAATCCCGATTACAACACATTGAAATATCTGGCATCTATAACCCTTTTATTTTCTGTTCTTGGTCTGCTAACAACAATTCTTTAATCTGTCTGAATTGGTTATAAAATTCCATCCAACACATCTTTTCTGTTAGAAAAAAGTATGTATCCCATCTGCCTTTTTTACAGACATCAAACCCCCACATATTTTCCTTTGTGTGAAATTGTGGCTCTTTAATATACTTTTTTGCATTTAATAATGCGTCTGCTAGTGTCATTTTACATCCTTTTGTTTAATGTCTTGAATACACCCTAACGCATTGTTGGTGACCCAAAACATCGCTCTCGCATAATACAAAGGTTCTTTTTCAATAACTTTTATATCTGTATTAGCAATTTTATTCAACGCATTTACAGCGACATCCAATGCCTTGCGTGTGCAGTTAAGGGCTTCGTGCAGATATTTTTCATCACACGCAGGACAATCTGTGTTGCTACACACCAATATATCATCTTTCAATACCAATGGTGCTTTACACCAAGAGCATACTGTTCTACTCATTGTTGCCACCTTTTTTATATATTCTTTCTACCAGTTTTTTGTAATGTGGTTCTAATTCTTTCATTATTTCTTCTAAACCGCATTCATACGCACCGCAATCACAATCTATTGCCGCCATTTCACCTTCAATACCTTCATCAGTTAAAGACCCTGTTTTATATCCAAGCGATTTTAATAATCTTAATTGATAATTATGATTGGTTATATTCGTGGCATAATAAACCGCTTCTGCAAATAATCTTGTCTGTTTGTCAATTTCTTTGTGTCTGTGTATAGAACACGTAAAACATCTACATTGCATCTTCATCATCCTTTAATAAATTTATTTCTTCTATGGCATTATGTGCTATTGCAAATGCTTCACCTGTGGTACAATTATATACATCTTTTAATGCTTCTACCGCTATATGTAACTGCTGTTTTAATTTTTCATTTTTAATACCCAACACCACACTATTTGTAAAATAATGCCCAAGATTATTCTTTAATTTACGAATTTCTTTATCTTTATCCAATAATCTGCGTTCTCTACTTGGCATTGTTCATCCTATGGCTAGTGTAAGAATCAAAAAACGGATTATCTACCAATTTATCCCCATTGTGCAAAACATATATTGCTTCTACTGCATCTAACGACTTTGTTGCCATTTTACTGCTTTCTTCATCACAATTTTCTTCTATCCACTCTAACATACTTCTTGCCTGTGATAATTGACATTGAAGCATATTTATCCATTTTTTATATCTTTCACACTTTTTTTCAAAATATTTAATATCTTTCATTAAAACCCACTTTTTAATTAAATTCTTTTTTTAATAAATCTAATTCTGCCTTTGATAAAGGCGATAAATCTTCCGCTTTAACTTTATAAACTTCTTTGTCTGTTAATTTAACAATTTCACAAACTTGCCAATGATTTCCTATTCTATCTTCAAAAATACCATTAGTACTAGCATAATCAACAGATTCTAATATATCATAATGTTGCCAATCTTGGTCGCAACGGTCTTTGAATTTACATAAATATCCAATCCATTTACATTCTGTTGGTATTTTTGTTTTTATTGGCTCTACTAACATTTGCAATTTATCTATTTGCTTTTCGTGTCGATTTACAAAATCTATAATAACATCAAGAATAGAACGAATATCAGCAATATCTTCTTTTATAGTTTTTTTTAATTCTAGATTTGTTGAACCTTTCATATCTTTTCCTTTTAATGCAAGGCGGATTTACGTGTCGCCTAGCACGCTTTACGGTTCGTTTTTGTATTTGGTATAGGCGGATATTAGTTTGCTAACATTTTGTGCTAGCCCTATCTATTTGCAATCCCGCTCTACATCTTATTCGGCTATCCCTAGCAAGCCGACCCAACTTTACGATTTGGGCTGTAAGCATCACCGTAAAAGAACTTGGCTGGGATGGTCGGGCTCGAACCGACAACCTGTGGTTTAACAGACCACTGCAAACTACCGATTGTGCTACATCCCAACAAACTACATCTTTTTGGTTATATATTTTGCCAAAAAATAGCCATATATACCGCCCAAGATTATTGATGTTAACATTTTATAATTAACCAAAACGCTAATTACTACACAACCAATTAACAACAATAACATAAATTGCAACACCAATAATATTACTTTCTTTTCCATTTTATTTCCCCATTTCTTCTATTGTTACCTTTGGTGTCAAAGTTTTAATCCACATTTGTTTTACTGTATCAGACGCTATTAACCAGATAATATCACCGATTGCCATCAAATTTTTGGTATCTTTGAAAAAATCTGGCTTTTCCATTTCATCTACACTAATTGTTTTATCAGAATATGCCCAAAACGTAATTCCGTTAGCAAACGCTATAACTGCCATATTTTTATTTTTCATCGTCAACCCTTATAGTTAATGCTTTACAACCTGTTTTTTTCATAAAATCTTTGATTTTTTCCCAACTTTCTTTGTTTTTCATCATATTTACAATTTTTTCCTGAATTAAATCCTGAATTATTTTTGGAAAATCTGCAAAAACTACATTAGTTTTTTCTTCTTTTTGTTTTATTGTTCTTTTTTTAATTTTATGTGTTTTTACAGTTTTAGTTATTTCATTATATTTATTTTTTGTAACCATTGGCTCTGTTCTTTCATATTCATTGCCATAATTATCGATAAAACTACCTAGAACATCCATCTTTCTAGACATAGTCCAATCATCAACTTTGGCAAATTGTGCGGCAGATTTAATGGAATTAAACCATCTATTCAATGTTTTACAATAAACTTTTACTTTTGTCATTCTTTATCCTTTTGGTTAGGTTGACCTATTTATTATACGAAAAAGAAAATAAAAGTAAAGAAAAAAATTACCTTTTATTCTTCCATCGCAAATAACAAATTCTGCAAAAATCTATTAAGTCCATAGGTATCCATTCCATTGCTTTTTTGAATCCTGTTCCGTGTGCTATTCCAAGATGACAATTATGGCATAAAGGTATAGCATACCAATCTGGACTTTTAATTGCTACGCCTGCCGTTCTGGTATCCCGAATATGATGTGCTTCCGACCTATGTTGTATTCCACAACAGATACAAGGCAAAGTTCTAATATAATTCAAATAATCTTCACTGCGTTCTGGCAAAACTGCGTTCCTAGCAAATGTTTTTTCTTCTGGTTCTATATGAAAAGCCCAATTATAATATACCGATGGATGCAACATTATTCCTGCAAACATAGGGTCTGTATCTAGAATTGTAAATACACAATCTATAAATTTACTTGCTAATGCCCTATCTTTTAATATTTCGTCAAAATGTTTTATTCTTGGTTGTCCGCCAAAAATCTGCTTATCTACAACAATCTCTGGCAAAATCTTTGCAACGTCTTTATATAATTTATATCTAACATCAACAGCATCTACATTAAAACCACAATCTTGTAAATATTCCGTTATTCCATTTATTTGTGCCGCAAAAACAAACCCTTTTTGCTTTACCGTGCCTTCTTTACTGGCTTTTTCATACGATATATTTAATCTTTGATATTTATCAAAAGCATTTTGTAAATCTTTCTTTACAATATCCAACATTTGTTGGTTATATGCTACTATCTTTGTCATTTTTTTTTCTTTGTATTGTGCTACGGTTAATATAATTCCATCTTTCTATGGCAATATTCTTTGTGCAACCTAAATAAGCATATTTATCGTGTCTATTACAATTAACATTTGGGCATCTAACATACCACATATTTTCGTCAAAATGTATTATTTCCGCTTTTTTACCACAAAATATACATCTATTTGCAACTATATCATTCATTCCAAACACCCAAATCTATCAATTTATTTCTGATTGTTATAAAATTTAATTGCTCTTTTTGAAAATCACTTTTTGTTCTTTTAGCGTCTTTCAAATATGCTTCTAGACAATTTTTACAATACGTTTGATTTAATAATGCTATAAAATATACATTTTCTTCCGCAGAATTATTGCCACATATATCGCACAAACCCCAAGTATCTGTTACTGCAACATATTCTTTCCAAGTCATTTCAATTATCTTGAATTGCTTTTCATTTTTCCACAGATTTGCCATTTTCTTCTTCCTTCATTTTTGGTGCAATCATACCTGTTTCAATCATAGAACGAATTATCTGTTCTGTATACATCACTAATAATTTTGCATTTGTATCTTCTAATGGCTTTAAATCTTTTCTTTTATATTGAAAAGTAACATTTTCGCCTTTTTTATCTGTTTTTATATGAACTGTTATTTTTGAATCTATAATCATTTTTTGTTCCTTTTTGTTTGGTGGGCGGACAAATACTAGAAAATAAAGAAAAAGGAAAGGAAAGTCCGCCCATAAGTAAGGGTTGTCGTGTTATTTGATGCTACTTTGACTAACTGTACAAGCAGGGTGGGACATCTTTTGCAGTAATTATATTATCCAGAAAATATAATACTGATAACACGTTCTAACTTGGCAACCCTAAACCCAAGTTTTGGAGGATTCCACCCTAAACTGCGTCAGGAAAATCATTCAAAAAATCTTCATCTTCCTTTAATTCGTCTTTTGTTTGTTGTTGTTCTAATTCTTTCTTTTTATCATCAAATATCTTTATCCAATCTTTATATTCATCTGTTCCTTTTGGGTATAAAGATATTGCTTTTTTATAAAAACCTTTCCAATTTTGCAAGGTCATTTTTTCTTTGATGCCTTTAATTATATCATCAACTGTTGACCTTGGGTATTCATCTGTATCTGCATCTTTATTATCATCTATACAGAATAAACCATTCAAAGCATATTTTCTAGCATACGAAGATGCTGTTCCTGTTATTTGTGGCTCATCCATACCTTTCTTTACTAATGGTTCTCTTGCAAATGCTGTTGTTGTTTTTATAAAATCACCATCTTGAAAAACTGCTGTTGCTTTTACATAGAATCTAGCATTATCACCTTCACCCAATACAATCAAATCATCATATAATGTTAATATTGACCCATCTAACAATGGTTTTACTGCTTCTAAAATTGATTCTGCTGAACGATAATTATATCCACCAAAACTATTTTTCATATCTTTTGGTGCTTTTAATTTTTCTTGAATTTTGGCTAATTTTTCCATTTTCATTCCTTTTGGTTTTAATTAGTTAAATTATACACATTTATTTATCGTCTGTAAAGAGTTTTTTTCTAAAAAATTAACACAATCGTTAATTTCTTCTGTCATACATTCCCAATATAAATTCCAAATATGTTCATTTTGTAAATCTTCTGGCAAATCTACATATTTTCCGCCTTTTCTAATATAATCAAGCATTCTTGCTTTTGCTTCTTTTGCTGTTTTTTCTCTTTTTTCTTTTCTAACATCAAGTTCAAATTCTTGCGTTTTTTTAATATCTTCAATAAATTCTTTTTCCCAATCGTCTAACTGTATATCTTGCTTTGATATTTGCCCAGTTTGTGGATTAAAGCCGTATTCTTCTGTGGCTTTAACTAATAACGTTTTATAATATAATTTTCTTGTTTTTTCGTCTTTGATTTTATTTATAAAACCTTTCAAAATTTCCCATTTTTTTATTTTATCAAAATTATTTGTTATTTCCATTCTGTTTCCTTTTGGTCTTGCTGTCTTTTGAATCTTTGCAGTTTATCACGTGTCATACCGTCTATAAAATTACCGTGTGTATCACATAATACATCGGTATATGTTTCCAAATACGAGCCGTTATTATAATAACAAACTGCACAGGCAGTATTTGTATTACGTGATTTTGCTATGCGAATATATGTTGGTTTTGCTTTTGGAAAAGCAACAGGTGGCAAATAATACCCGTATTCGTGTCTGGCTAAGGTTATAATAATCGTTGATTTATAAACTTTGGCTTTGTGTCCACGCAGGTCATCATACGATGGACAAAGTGCAGAGCATCCTTTTACAATCTGTGAAAATGTAACTATTGCTAACTGATATTCTTGGACTAAATACCATAATTCATCCATTGCCCTTTTTGTATCAGATAATTCGTCTTTTTGGACTAAAACGTCTAAATGGTCTATAACAAATAACCGATAACCTTTATCAATTTCGTCTTTCATTGATTTTATCAATTTATCAATGTTCCAATCACCTTTTGCAACTTGTTCGTGATAAATTAACAAAGGCAAACCATTTTCTGTTGTTAATTGCGATTTTTCAAAAACTATCTGTCTATATTTTTCGTATTTTTGCGGGTTTTGTGTATGGTCTATTTCAAATTGTCTGTTATCCATCCAGTTTCCAGTATCTTTGCAATATTCTAACATAACTTCTTCTGTAACAAATGTTTGTGGTGCGTTTTCCAAAGAATATAAAACAACTGGACATCCTTCATCCCTTGCTTGTCTGGTTATTAGTCGTGATATTGTTGATTTCCCGACCCCAGAATCACAAGCGATAACAATTAAATCGTTTGAACAAATACCGTATAAATGGTCTTGTAAAAACGTTATTGGAAATTTACAGAGTATTTTTGTTTTTAACATTTCCTTCCTTTTTTGTTATGTTATTTATCACCGATTGCTTGTTTTGGTATCATTATATCATCGTCTTTTGCTGAAATAAAGGATTCTTTTATAGCCCATTGTCGTAATTTTGCTTTCCAATCTCTTATTGGTGTTTTACATTCATTGCTGACTATCCAACCATTTGCTTCGTAATTTGACCAAAATAGTTCAGCAGTTTTTTTAGAACACTTAAAACCAAGTGTTCCTACACAAGAATTTCTTTCTTTTGCATATTCTAACACTTCTTCTAACGTTGGTGGTATAAATTTTTCTTGCGTGCGAAAATCACTAATACTTTCTTCTTTTATTTTTTCTTTATATTTATACTTATTATAAGAGCCTTTCCCTTTTTGATAATCCTGCCTTACCTTTTCGGATAAGTCTGCTTTATCCTTTTCGGGAATGCTGTCTTTCCCTTTTTCAATAATAACAGGTTCGTTATCTAAATCTTTTGGTTCTTTTTCTATTATTTCATAACACGGCTTCAAATATCTTTTTCTTCCATCAAATCCAACTTGTTTTACTAAACCCAATTTTTTCAATTTTGTAATTTTTACACTAATTTTTTCTGGTGTGGTTTTATATTTTTTAGCAAAATATTCATTATTTGCATAACATACATCATTCCCTGCTAATGCACAAATTTCACACCAAAGAATTTTCTCTGCCCAAGATATTTCTTCCATTTCGTATATAGCGGCTGGAATAAAAACACCTGTAAATTTATTTTTTTGTGATTCCATTTGTTTTACCCCTTTATAGTCCATAACCTAAATTTTCGTATGCTTTTTTACCTTCTTTTGATAAAGAATAAGTTGTAAAAATATGCAAATCTTTTGTTACAAACTTACTTTTTATAAAAAATTCAGGATATTCATTTATTTTTTTAACTGCCCTTTGCCATTTTATACCCATCCAAATTTCAAAATTTATTACAGCAAACGGTCTTCCAAATTCATATAAAAACGACAAAATAATTGCCGTTTCTATATCCATATTGGTTAATAAATGTAAGGGAACTTTTATATGTGTTAAATTAGTCATTTTTCTTTCCTTTGGTTAAAATGACTATAACATCTATTTTTTGGTTGTAAATACTTTTTTTAATAGAATTTCCATTTTTCTATTTTTTTCTTTTTCTTTTTCTATTGCCAATTTGTCAATTTTTCTTAATTTTTGATAATATTGTGAACGGTCAATAATACCAGACCCATATAACCGACCAAGAATACTAATAGCCGTTTGAATAGGTACTCGTAATTGTAAAGTTATATTATTTTTATGATATTTAGCCATTTTTATATTGTTTTTTGTTGTTAGGGTTGTCCGTGGCAAGTGTTTTTATAAAAAACAATAAACTATATTATAAAAACGCTTTCGTTTGCCTAGGATTAAATTTGCTATATTTACTTAGATAGCAAGAATATAAAGAAATGTACATCATTAAATTCTGCTGTAAAGTATTCTTCTATTTTATATCCTTTCAATTCTTCGCATAATGTTGTTGCAATTTCAATAGCATCATCATATTCGCCATCATATTCAATTATTTTACAGGTCTGGTTTGGTTCTATATTTTCTTGAATATAATCATAAACTGCATTTTTGAAAGCATCAACCGCTTCGCAGAATCCATCCCTAAATTCGTCATTACAATACATAGTATCAACTTCATCTGCGGTTCTGTCTATAAATTCTTGTATTAAATTATTCATTGTCGCCACCTATATTGTTCTTTTTCATATATTCTAACAATTCATATATATGGTCTATAACTTTATCCAATTTTATAATTCTGTCTTTGTCATCTTCGTTCATTATAAATTGTTCAATATATGCAGATACATCATTTAATGTATCTAGCCAACTATCTAGCATTTTTTGCGTTGTCATCGTCAATCCTTACTGTATATCCTAATTCAACCCCAATTTCATTATAAATACCGATTCTGCGGAAAGTATCAGCAACAAAGTCATCTTTTACTAAAATTTCTTTGAATCTATCTGTTCCAATTTCTTGTACAGATTCAATAACTTGCTTGATTATCATAGACGCAATAGCCATTTTATTAAATTCTCGTTGTCTGCTTTCGCCTTCAAGTTTATCAAATTCTGTTAATAATTGTTTGCATTGTTCTTTTATTTGCGTATCTAAAATATTTTTCATTTTTAATCCTTTTGTGTTTCTAAAATTTTTATGCTTTCATCATCCCACTCTTCGTGAGTTAATGTTGACCAATCAACATCTTCTTTTTCAATATCAACGCCTTCTTCGTTTATATAAAACATAGCATTTGCTTCTGTTACTGGTATTTCGTCTGGAATATCTATCCAACCAACAACATTATGATAAACTGCTATCCATTCGCCAACCTGAACTTTTACTTTCATTTTTTGTCCTTTTAATACATTGGGTGGAATGTTATAAAATATTTTCCCTTGTCTTCTGGGTCAAATCCTATAACTTCTTCGCCTTGGGTTATTTCAAATTGTTTGCCATCATATTCAAATCTATCAATGTGTCCAACTTTTTGAATATAAATATTATCACAAACAGTTTCACGATTACCTTCTTCATCGCTTTGGCAAGTAATTAGAGCATCATCAGGAACATTATAACGTTTTAATAATTCTTTTAATTTGCCAACGGTTAATTTTTCGCAATACATTACCAACCCCTGTTGCTAACGCCATTTTCATAAAAGTTTGCTTTAACTGTTTTTTCAAAGCAATTTATGAAATAGGCTTGTTCATTTGATGTTAATTCTCGGTTAAGTTCTTCGGAAATATATTCAAGGTCTGCGGAATAATCGTAATTAATATGCAAATCGAATAATATTTCTTTCAAACATAACCGATAATAACGGTCTTTCCATATAGATAAATGGTCTTCAACTATATCGTATAAGTGTTCTTCAAGAAATTTTGCAAAATCCTTTTTTATTCTCATTTTTTATCCTTTACCAACTTGCTTGATATATAAATTCATCATCATTTGTGGTATTCTTCAACATTTCTATTGTTTTTTCTAAATCTGAAAAATACCATTCATCATATTCATTGCTACCAAAAAAGAATCCTTCTTGTGTTGGCAATATCTTTTCGGCTTTACTATGGTCTGCTAGAACGGTTTTACAATCTTCAATTAATTCTAGAATCTTTTCGCCACTTACATATATCTTTCGGCAATCATCTTCTTTCTGTTTTGTGTGTTCTAAAATCCATCTATGAATAGCATTTGCTTTTCGCCAATATGCAACAGGAAAATAAATGTATCCATCGTGCTTTGGATTCCCTAATACATATTCTTCGGTTTTTACTTCACCATCTGAAAATTCTACATCAACCTTAACTTTGATGTTCTTCGCCATAAATTCATCTTTTTTGAAATCATAGACATCTATACGCTTTGATTTCCATAAATACATATCTAATCCCATTGCTAATCCTTTTTGTTTTCTTTTTTAGCAAATAAATTGACAAGATGTGTTCTAAATGCTGATAATTCAGATAAAATATCTATTTTTTCAGAATTTAGATTATCAATTTGTTCTTGCGGATAATCTTTACTTGATAAAGCATCAATGCTGTGCAACAGGTTATTGCGAATGTTGTCTAATTTTTTAAGTATTTGTTTTTCCATTTTTAATCCTTTATTGTTTTTATTTTTTCTTGTACTTCATATTCTGCTTCTTCTTTGGTGTTTGTTTCACCAGAAGCAAGAATTTTTCTTAATGGACTTCCATATCTAGAATAAATTTCCCAAATATATTTATTTTCTCTTTTTAATATTTCATATTGCATTTTTAGTCCTTTTGGTTAATCTGTTGTTCTTAAAAAATACTGTAATTCATCACCTTTTAGGTTATCCATACAGTATTGGTCTGCTTCTTTCCAAAGTTCATCATAAACTCTGGCTATTGGTTCATTAACTTCTGCTAATTGCCAAATCTTCCAATTCAAAATTAGTACCAGTTCTGTTAAATATTCAATATTTGACTTCCATTCGTTGAATGCTCTTTTATAAGTATCACGAATTGCTTTTTCGCCAAACCATTCTGCAATGCTAAAATCTTGCCAAAATGTTGTTTTTGGTTTATATCCAGTATCTGCTAATATTTGTTGATAAAAGTCCATTGTTAATCCTTTTATTCGAAGTAAATTGTGTATGCTCTATTATTACCGTATGATATATTTATACAGTTTCCGTAATCTTCATATCCTTGACTAAATGCAAGTTTTTTTGCTTTTCGTAATATACCCGCGAACATTTTATCGCCACGGGAATAATATTTACCCTGACAACCGCATCTACAACAGTTGTCTTTACCCGAATATACTTTGGTAATTGTGCCTTCTGCGATAGCAGAATTAAGTTTTTCGTTTGTCATTTTTTGTCCTTTTGGTTAGGTTATATATATATTCTATCAAAAAAGAACCAAATGTAAAGCATTTTTCCAAATAAAAAAACCTTAGTTTTCTAAGGTTTTTTAATATATTTTTTAATAAAATTTTAGTATTCTATCGTTTTTTCTTGCTTTTATTTACTAGAATTGATATATTAAATACGGAAAGAAATGTTTTTGATGTTTCCTTTCCTTTTGGTTAGTTATAGCCCGTTATTTCGGGCTATTTTTTAATTCTTTCAACAAACAAATATTCAGGGTATTTATATTCTTTTAGCGGGTGTGGTTAATGCTTTTTCTATTGTCCAATTATACCTATTTATTCTTGCTGATAAAGTGTTATAAGGAATATTTTTTTCTTTACTCTAAGTCAGAATATTTTGCGTTTTGTTTTTGTATGTAATTAAATGATTACTTCTTCTGTTGTTTGCTTGTTCTTTTGCTGTCGCCCAACGACAATTATCTGGACAATAATTACCATTTACATCTATACGGTCAATAGTTAAATTTTCTTTATAACCATTTTTTATCGCCCAATTATAGAAAAACATAAAATTATTTTTCCATTCATCACACATTTTTATACCACGACCACCATAATTTTTATTATTTTTATCCTTACACCTTCTTTTCATTTTATTCCATACTTTATATATTTTGGTTTTTGACATATTATGTTTGTTGCACATACCACCATTTTTATATTTGTTGATTCTATAACATCCACAGGATTTTTGTTTGCCACGAACAAAAGTGCTTCTATCTATTTTTATAATTTTACCGCATTTACACTGACAAATTAAAATAGTATTATATTTTGGTTCTTTTATATAATTTACATCTATAACTGTTAAAAAACCGCTTTTTCTACCGATAAAATCTATTTTTTTCATAATTAACTCTCTATAAACTTATATTCTGGATATTTATATTGAAATAATTTTTTCTTTATCCTATATACTTCTGTTCTTACCCCTTTTGTATCTTCAACAATTTTTATTCCTTTTTTTTCATAACAAAAATCCGCAAAATAATAAATTGGTCTAATTGTCTTTTTTTCATTATTAACAAATCTATCCTGTAAAGTAAACCTTTTTTGCCTTTCTAGGTTTTTTATTTTACCTGCCCTTTCAAGAATATCAAGTTCATAACTTCGGCGTGCTTCTTTTTTTGAATCATACACTATACCTTTATATTCGGTCTTTTTAGCACTATATTTGTTTTTCATTGCAAATCCTTTTTTATTCATTTATAATCATAATATGAAAGGGGTCAATATGCAACTACGATTATTTTTCCCTTTGTGGTCTATGTCAACGCTCATAGGGGAAGTATCGTCTGCTTATCGCCAAGAAATAAATAAATTACGAAAATGGGGTATAGATTATTTATTACCATATCTAGCAAACAAAAAATACAAATCTTACCCTTTCAAAATAATAGTTAAATTTTACGTATTTTCCGATATTGAAATAACATCACTTTTATTATTATCTGCTTATATAGTTAATTGCCTTGGACATTATACATTTCAATCAGCAGATTACAGGGTTGTCCCACAGGTTATAACTACATCAAAACGTGTTAAAAACAAAGATTCCGAAGGTTGTGAAATAATTATAGAACGTCATTATTAGGGGTTAAATATCCTAGACATTGACTTTGGTGCATAGATTTGCAGGTGTATCCACCCATTCGTGCTTTTAGGATTTTCCATCCACAAACCACATTCAATCAATTTATACTGGTTATTCTGTAACCATCCTGCCAATTTACCATCTCTATCAGATATATCAACTGCACAGCCGTATAAATGCGAACTACCCATAGCAGACGGGTTAATACGCTGTTGGTCTTTAATTGACCGCAAGCAAGACGTTGCAATCATAGGTGGTTGATACCCCAAAGCATTTACTTTACGGCATAAATCTTCTAAATTACGCAACGTTACAGCATCAACTTCTTCTTTTTTCCATTTATGTTGACCCGCTTTTAATAATTCTTCCACAGAAAACCGCATTATATTATCCTTTTTATCTTTGCAAATACACCCAACATCAATAATACAAATAAACTGATAGACGCTAACCGCCAATAATCTGTTTCAGATTCACACCTATCTATTTCAGAAAAATGCGTTTGTTTTACAGAATCTAGCACTACAATACAAGAATCTAATTCGTTTTCTAACATAACAATATCACTATTCTGTTCCATATTGTTATACGCATAATTAAGTACTTGTGTAAAATGTTCTATATTATTATCAATAATAGTATTTACTGGGTCTTTTTTTGCACATCCATTTAACAAAAATGCTACAATCAACAAAATTGCAAAATACATTTTACATTTCATAACATACTCCTATTTTATTTTACTTAACCAATCATTTAGAATTATCGCCTGCTTTTCTAATTGCGGGCGAATATCTTCTTCTTTATCTGCCAACACCGTTCCACCGTGTCCTACTGGATGAGCAACATAATACACCTGTAATGCTGCATCAGTGATTTTATATACTTTATACGCATAAAAATCACCAACCACAATGTTATACAGGTATTCTTTCTTTGCTGTTCTTTTTTCTTTTTTGCTCACTCTTTCTAACCTTCGGAATTTCTATTCCAACAGAATCTTCAACCTTTCTCTTAAAATTCATAGTCAATATATCAAACGCTTTCAATCCCGTTATATCACGCAAATTTTCACATATACTATATATTTCCAGCGCACAAAAAACAGAAAACGCCATTCTAGATAATTCTAATGTCCCTGCCACATAGGTCGGCAATATCATCATTTCAGCAATATGCAACGATATAGCCGCAACAAAATATGTTATTATCTTTATAACAACACGGGATAATTTTGCACTTTCTCTAATTTGTCCACGATAGGGTGCCGCTATAAAACCAGTAATTGTATCTATTATTATACATAGCAACAATCCTATCATAGCACTATGGATATTCTGTGTAAAAGAAAATATTGCACCCCATACTGCATACCATACTTTTGACGAAGTCCAAGTTATCTTATACACTATTTTCCCCTTGCAAATTTCTTCTCTTTGAACATTTTCCTTTCTTCATATTCAGCACGCTTTCCTATATTAAACCAACTGATTGGTCTAATAAAGCCCATCGCCCTACTGAATATCTCGCACTTCGTTCTTTTCTTTTCCATTCTCTTCTTCCTTCGGTCTATCAACTTCTTCAAAACTGTTAATATCAACTGTTTCCGTTAATACTACACAATCAAAATATTCATCACCTTTTTTGAATACTTTGTTTTCATCTGGCATATAAAAGATGTTTGTTTGTGCTTCTTTTAACCCTTTCGGTTTTTTATCACACCAAACACCTTTTACGCCATTAAGTATTCCAGAATATGATTTTCTTTCTTTCATACTTTATACCTTTATTCATCAACCCAAGTCAGTGTTCCTTGGATATTTTTCAACACTTGTGTCTTTGTTGCATCATAGCCAGTTACACCAGTTAAGTCTAATGGTTGAACATTAGTTTGTTCCCATCCGCCTGTATATGAAATAGCAGTATATACAACCGTTATTTCATCATTTGCAACTGGTGTTCCTGTGTATGTAATACCATAATCAGCAATATCTACATCAGAACCAGATTTCTGCCAAGAAATATCCCCTGTCCCCCTAGTAATTGCAGATACAGAAGCAATAGTTGTTTGGCTTGATGGTGTATAACTTCCAACATTTGTTACTGTTATATATGATGTAATATCAACAGGTATTGTTCCCGTATCGGTATGTGAATAGAAATAATAAACCTGTGTATCTTCGGTTGTTATATATCCATCTATAAAATTATCCACATAATGTGAACCTAATTGAGCATCAATAGCAGATATAATACTATCAGCATCTAATGTAAATGCCCAAGTATTTTCTGGAACATAACTAATGCTACCGGGCACTCTACTATCAACATATTCAAATACAGTGTTACCACTACCAGATGGCTGTTCTTCTGCTTCAAACGTTGCAAGATTTACTGCCAAATCTGACAAACCACTTCCACTTGTTTGGCTTACAGTTGCAGAACTTGGTGTAATTACTGCATTATTTTTATAGAAATAACCGTTTGTGTAATTTGCATCTGTTACACCAATATACTGCAATATTGTTCCAACACTAACATCTAACACACTTGGCATAACCGAAGCCAACGAATTTGGTTGAACATCAACACGTGTCCAAGTGCCACCAGTTACTGATTTGCTTTCTGGTGTGTATGTGCCAGTGAAACTTACCACTGTATAACTAGAATATGAACCTGTTGTAGTTACAGTAAAGCAACTTAACAATGCTGGGTTAGCTATTCCACCCATAAAACTCCACCATACATTTTCAAGAACAATTTGTGCATCAACAATATTAAACGCAACGTTCCAATTAGTGTATTGTTGTAATTGTTGTTTTGTATAAGCAGGTGTCCAACCATACATCGCAGATAGAACGGTAACTAAATCAGTTGCATTTATTGATATAGTTACATCATTTATAGGTATTCCTTCTATTGCATAATCACTTGCTACCATACTTGCTGGTGTTGTAACAATAGTGCCTTCTGATTTATAGAAGTAACCATTGGTATAACCACCGCCTGTTGTGCCTTTATATTGTTCAATCAAACCGATATTATTAAAAGTTACTGCTTCACCAACATTTGCTATATCAACCAGTGTTAAAGTATTCGTTGTGTCTTGCAAATAACACGTAATACCTGTCGAAGAACCTTTTAACCCACATTCGTAAGTCAATGTGCCACTATTACCAGCACTGTTAAAGTCAAATGTTAATGTATTTGAATTAGTTGGCATATAATACATTTTGGCTGTTGCTAAATCGCCTGTCGCTTCAAGAACCCTAGCAATATATCTATCTGCCATATTCTCTATAACAACGTGGTATGTGCCACCATTAGATGTTGATGCAACAAAATCAACTTCTGAACAAGACGGATTTAATCCATTTGCTTTTATTGGTGTTTGGTTGTTTGTGTCGATTATTAAATATCTGTTCCCAGAATCATACTCTGAACTATTTACATAATGATAGTTTGGAATATATGGTTCTTGTGCAAATGGAATCATACGCATTGTTCCGTTATATTGCCAATCAAATTGCGGAAAACTTCCATTGTATAATGCACCAGTTGGGATATATTCTTCACCAGTTTCAATATTTGTAATTGCTGAAATTTTGAAACATTCTGAAACCGCTAAACCTGGTTTTACATCAGGAATATTTGATTTCCACGCCTGTTCATCTATGGTATATAACATTAAATCAGAACCTGATGTTCTAACAAAGTCATAAAACCATCTATTACCAGGAATATAATTATCGCTTGGTAACCAATCTTTATCAATTATTGGTTCAAACATACCATAAAATGTATGATTAGTGTTATTAATAGTCATACGACCGTGATATGTTACTATACCTAATGGGTTATTTACGTTTATTGCACATTTATTTTGCCAGTAAAAATCATACGTTCCATCTGGCAACCCACCAGTAATCGTGTAAATTGGCACACAATTCCAAGAGCCATAAGCAAAATCGTCTGGCAAATCAACACTAGCCACCCATTTTATATCTGGGTCTGGTTGAACATCTATTTGGTTCCAACTATAACTCGTAACAGGTGCAGTATAATCAACTGTTATTTTATCACCATTTTGATAATCTGTTGCGGTACACCCATAGGTGATACCATAATCAAGTAAGAACACGCTTTCGCCATTTTTTTTGAACAAATGTGCAGATTCAAAATACTGTACATCCTGTGAACTAGCCGTTCCTGTAACGCTAATATAATCATCAACTCTTACATCTCTTGAACTCCTAGAACCATCTGGTCTGGTATATCTGGTCCAAAAATTCCAATGCCCATTCATATAATAAAACTGAGCACTATTATTATAATCTGTGCCAATATCAAAACCAGCAAAATACGAATCAGGCAAACTAATTTTGTTTATCAATCCATTTATATCTGTAATTTCAATAGAGAACGTATCTGATGATTTTTGCCCAAGAACTATTGATGGACTATAATCAAATTCAACACTTGTGTCGCCACTAGGTTGTTCTGCCTGTTCAAATACAGCAACATCAATTTGTGCGTTAATATAGGTGTTAACTGTATCACCAACCACATCAAGTGTGGCAGATGCAGGTGTTGTTTCTGCTGTATTTTTATAAAAATAACCGTTTGTATAATCGTCAGTTTCCCCAGAATATTGTGCAATTTCGCCTGCATTATCGGCACTTGCTGTTGGCAATTCTTCATATTGTGGAACTGCATCAACATCTTTTGCTTTCAATACGACAGCACCTGTTTTGCCATTAACGGAATCAACTGTCGAAGGTTGAACATTAACTCGTTCCCAAATATAATCAGTGCCCATTGTTTTTGATTCATAAAAATAATTATGTGTAATGGCTAACTTTTTTACAGATATAACATCATTAGCAACAGGTGTTCCTGTATATGTTACGCCATAATATGCGACATCAGAACTCCAACCAGTTAAAGACATAGCGCTTATATATTGGTCTTCATACAAATCTTCGCCTGCCGCACCGTGTCGAACAAAAGTTATATAATTGTAAGATTCAACATTTATCTGTTGTTCTTCGGAAACACCGCCTTCTGTGTGCATCCAAACTAATTGTAAATCTATTTGTTCGTCAGAATCAGTATATTTCCAAATCATAGTTCCGCTGTCGGTTGCCATATCCCCCGGAACTAAATTTTGTGCAATATAATCTAAACTATCGTTATATCCCCTTTCTACAAGTTTTGTTTGTATTGCTGTTTGTAATCCAAGTGGGTCGGTTATATAAAAATCAAAATTACCATCTTTTTCGCCACGCACATAAGACAGATAATTACCATAAATTAAATTCTTTGATGTTTCGCCAGTTAAATTAAACTGTTCGGCATCAACTTGAATATTAGTAAGACCCGTTCCAACTGTTTGGCTTGCTATAACCTGTTCTTCTAAATCTGCACCAATATATTGGACAACCTGTCCTACGTTGCTTGAACTTGCTTCTGGCATTGTTGTATATTGTGGAACAAAGTCGCCTTCGCCTGCTGGTTGGAAGCTAATCCATCCACTTACATCACTTCCACCATTCCAATATGTATATATCCACATATACGGTGCTGTGTTTCCACTTGTGCAAGTCAATTTGATAACTTTATTCTGTGCTGTTGTTCCTTTCATAATTTCAACAGTAACTTCCGCATTTACCATAGATTCTGGCAAATCACTAAAATACACATCACCTAAATATGCCTTTCCAACGGTTGCTGACGTATCTGCCGCAACATCATCACAGAACGCTTTTGTCGTTCCATTTGTTGTCCATCCAGCAGGAAATGGCTCAAATGCAGAACCACCGCCACCGCCAGAACCACCAACTGTTCTGACCGCTAAATTACCATCAGTATCACGTGTATATACGTCATCTTTATTTACAACTGTTGCCTGTTCTGTTGCAGATACAGTGCGAACAGATAAATCACCATTATCATTTCTTGTTAAAACATCGTTGCTTGGCATATTACTTCCTTTTGTTTTATACTATTTATATTTTATACCATTATTGTTTTGTTTTCAACCTAGAATATCCCACTAAATCTCGCTATTCTTAACCCTAATGTTGATGTGTTATATGTACTAACCCCTAAAAACCCTGTTTGTGATATTTGCATAGTATATACAATATTCAACCAGAATGTTATTTTACCTTCATATTCATTAAATGGGTCAGACGGCAAATCCCTTGTAAAAGCAACCGATAAATCACTTTTATTTAATAATATTAACTTCACACCAGAAGTCGCTGTCAAATTACTTGGCATAGTTAATACATAATAATAATTTCCTATTCTACCAAGACATTTTAACACATCACCAATATTGGCTTCATAATACGCTAATTCTGCATAACTGGTTTTATCTAATAAACTAACCCTATTTGACCCATCATTTAATATAGCATCATCATCATATACTTTTGTTCCACCAATACCATTTGCAACCCTATTATATGAACTATCTGTTCCTAAATATAAACCACTTCCAGAACCATAATTTCCTGTTAAATTAAATATAATAGAATCTTGCCCTACTTGTAATGCAGAACCATTCAAATACAAATCACCACTAACATCTGTTGCACTTGTTGGCGTTCTTCCTGTTGAATATTTTAATACACCATTCCAATAAAAATTCGTTCCAAATGTTCTACTTTGTCCTGTTTGTTGAATATAATATGTTCTTGCTGTTCTAGTTACCAGATTATTATCTGTGAACATTAAATAAGTACCAGTATATGTTCCATTTCCACCAACAACAATAGAACCATCTGTTGTGCTAACTTGTAATTTATTTGATGTTGCATTTCCACTTGAATATCTTTCTGTATCAAACATCATTGTTCCAGCCGTTGTTTGATAACCATTAAAATCACGAACATTACCCCAAGTTACATTTTGAATAAGTGTTGGGTTAGATAAATTTGATATATTTATTCTATAAATAACGCTACTTCTATAAGCATCTACCCAATTTTCACCAATAGCAAATACATATCCACCACCAAGCGAACCCGTTGAAGATATGTAATCTATCTGCACACCAGATTCACCCCATAATATCTTCTTTTCACCATTTATAAATGTATATGCTTTATCCAATTTATATTTAGTGCCATTTAAGAATATTACTGGCTTATGCAAATTAGTGTCTATTTGTTGCATAGACCCATTTAACCATATCTTCAACGCCATTTTATACCCCTATGCTTGTGTAATTACTGCATATATAACACCATCAACCCCTGTCGCTGGCTCTGCATTAACTAATTCTATATTACGAATCTGTGCATCATTTACATTTGTCAATGTTCCTGACATAGCATCACCAGACGGATTGATTGTTACTTTTTCCCAACCTGTCATATTTGTTGCAGGGTTATTTGTATTATTTGCAACAGTTGAACGAACCGCATATTGTGGTACACCATTATCTACTATCCATAAAATAGCACCTTTTGGATAACCCCCAAGATAACTACTAATCGTTGCATCGTATGTAATAAAACCACCCTGTTGCATAAAATATAACGCTACTGTTGATAAATAACCCAAACCATTAAAATCAAGACGATTTGGCGGAACACCACCATCTTCTACTGGTGTTGACGTTGTTTGATTCCATCCTTCTTGCATACTAGCACGATTACTAGCAGATATTTCAGAAGCAAGATTTGGAATATTTGCCCTTTGCCCACTATTTGCAAAAGGTTGCTGTATTTTTGGTAATGTTGTTATACTCGTTGCCATTTTCTACTTCCTTTGTTAACTTAAAAATGTTCCGCCTGCATCTGTATCTGGGTCATAACTACCAGAATCTTCATCTGTAAATGCAGGTGGTTCTACACCATTATAGGTCATTCCTTCAAAACCAAACGTCTTTGCCCAATCAACAGACCAGTTAATGCGATATTCAACACCACTTGGTCTTGGCAAAAACAAACTATCATTTAATACTGTTTTTATTTCCGCTGTTGGTTCTCTCATAAAGTTAATGCTTACACTCATATCCAAATTATCTGTAATTACAACAGGATATTCTGGAAAAAGCATCTTAAAGAACTGATTTAATGCCTTTGCAGACCCATCAAACGTCAATAAATATATTCTTGCTTGTAATACTAATCTATACTGTTCATCAGAATATTCCCTACGAACACCATTATCAATATACGTTGGTCTAGCCGTTCCTAACAACAAACCCCATAATTCTAACCCAAATGTATTACAAGTGGATAGGTTAAATATATCGGTGTTAAAATCATTCCAAAACTCTGTTACAGCGGTATCCATAAACTGTTGTTCCCCCGCTACTAACTGTTTTAATTTTTCAGCATCATCATACTGCCAAAGTATAACCTTTGATAAATCTGTTGAAAAATTATAATTCGCTACTTTCATATTTTAACCCTATGCTATTGCATCTATTGTTGTTACTGTTATCGTGCAGGCAGAATCAGAATAAATAACATCATTCACAGATGGCTCTGTAATTCCAGTCGTATAATATACCGTATCATTATATTCCCACGCAGTATATGTTGGTCCACTTCCTTTCTGGTATCTAGTATATGTATTAGTATCAGCACCTGTCAAAGACGTTACAATATCAAACAATACTGTTGTATTTGTTCCACCCATACCATTTATAATAGCAGACCAAGACCCTATTGTTGATTGTATTGCCATTGGAAAACGCACAGTTACACCAGTACAATCTTCTAACATATTATTAAATTGGCTTGTATAACTACCAAAAGAAGATGGCGTTAAAGCATAAAAAGCAACATCTGTTAATTGATTACATCCAGAAAAAGCACTATCCAGACTATATCTAGCAGTAACTGTTTTCAAAGAATCAAACGACATAGTTTGTATTATTGTACCCAAAAACATATAACTCAAAGGCGAAGAATATGAATTAGTAACTTTAATTTCTTCTAATCCACGCAAATTAACATACGATAATGAAGAACACCCATCAAAGAAATAACTTAAAGAACCAGAACCGCTTATGGTTCTTAATGAAGATAAATCTATACTTTGTAAAGCAACGCAATTTGAAAATGCTTCACCACAATCTTCCAATATACTTTCCAAAGAACTAAAATTAACAGACGCTAATCTAGAACAGTTAGCAAATGCTTGTTCACCATTAAAACTAGTTAAAGAACTTAAATTTATACTAGTTATATTAAAGCAATCATAAAATGCTTGATACATATCCCCACTAGTATATAAACCAAGATTTATTGTTCCCGCTAAACTTTCACAACCATAAAAAGCACTATACAAAGAACCAGATTCTACTGTACTTAAATCTATACTGGTTAAAGCAATACACCCTTTACAGAGATTACTACATAATTGTTTTGCACTACCCAATGTTAATGTCGTTAAAGATTCACAACCTTCAAACATACTATCACATTTACTAAAATCTTCTAAACTACTTATATTTGCTGTAATAATACTAGATTCAGAAAACATATTATCACAGGCATCAGACCCTGTTACAGTTGTTAAATTACTTAAATCTATGCTTTGTATTCCAGAACCATAGAACATATCTTCACAAGCACGTGTTCCAGAAATAGTTGTTAAACTAGATAAATCTGCCGTTGTCAAACTACTACAAAAATAAAAAGTACTTTGACAAACTTCTGTCCCAGAAATAGTCATCAAATTTGAAAAACTTGCTGATGTTACTTTTGAATCATAAAAAGCACTTGTAAGAGCATTGTTTCCAGTTATTGATGTCAAATCAGGAAAAGACACAGATGTTATAGTTTGGTCTTTTGAAAATCTATTTTTTAGAGCATTTGCACCTATATCAACAGCACCTGTGAATGTTAATGTTCCAACAACCCCTTGGTGAACTTGTATTTTATTATTACTATCTAATTCCAAACCCGCCCAATTCTCTATTGATTTTCCAAACAAAGACGCTGTCCCACCACTAACATTTACATCAACAGAAGCATAATTTGTAATATTATATATACCATTGGCTGTAATATTATACGTTCCAGATGGAACTATTCCACCACCTGTATAATTACCTTCAACACCAAGAATGGTTACACCATCTTTAATATTCTCTGCAATTATATTAGCATCAATAGAACTTGTAACCGCAGATACATTTATTGGACTATATCCATCAATACCAACAGATGCAGTTATTGTTTGTTCCGCTGTGCTTGGCGTAACATTCAATGGTTGTATAACAGGCGGATTACTGCTTGGTGTTTCATTTACATCCACAGATTTTGGTTTTTCTGCCTGACTTGCTATAATTTTTACATATTTTTCTGTGTCTATCATTGTATATTCACCGTTATATTGTTAATATCTATTGTTGCTTTATGAACTTCTGTTATTGATATTGTGCTTGCAGATGGCGTTTGTCCGTGTCTAGCAACTTCAACATTTGTAATAAATACTTCTGGCAATACATCACTTACTGCCGCACTTATTTCAAATGGACTTACTGCTTTTCCAATTTTTATTCCATCTACACCTTCAACATCACCATTATACCATTGTATAATAGCATTTTTAACCGCAGATTCTAAATCAGAACCAGAATAACCTTGTTTTCTTACTGTTATTTCAACATCAATAGGAACTTCTGCTGGTCTTATAAATGTTACTGGATATACTGTTCCATACGCTTCATCTATAACGTTTTCTGTGATAACTGTATAATCTAAATTATCTGCCGAAGATATTGTTGTTTCCGTTGTTGTGCAATCAACATCAGAATAAATATCATCGCTTATAGACGGCATACTTGTTCCAGACGTATAATATCTAACCCCATTATATTCCCATACTATAACAGAATTATCTTCGTCTTTACCGACCAATCTATAATCATTACCATCAGCACCGTGTAATACTACGCTAATATAACCTGTTCCAATGGTCTTTTTTTCATATATAACCTGTGCAATATCATTTGGCTCACCACCTTCTACACATACCAATAAACTATGTGGCGGAACTACAACACTATCAATAACTTCCGATGTATTTGTATAATTATCATAACAATACGAATCTATAACACCATCAATAGCATCCAAATTGCTCTTTATTGCACTTAAAATGGCTATACTATTTACATTCAAACTGTTTTTAATACGGTATCTAAAATCAGAATCAGATTCCAATTCGTGTCCTAAACTTGGCACAGATGGGTTATTTGCAGATTCTAAACCTTCAATATTATCCAAAATAATATTTAATGTATTTGCTGGACACGGTATATTTCCAGTTTCTTCTGCTTCAAAGATAGTGCTTACAGTACCATCTTCTTCAATAGTGGTTTCTTCTACACTAACAAATTTATTACCATCTTCATTCTGTAAT
>Ga0265300_10000369_pt1 | contig 45807 bp, 37 predicted proteins | sample AusTroGonzalo_MG_FD_193482 | JGI IMG/M metagenome (GOLD analysis project Ga0265300, IMG submission 193482) | Bovine rumen microbial communities from tropical cattle in Woodstock, Queensland, Australia - Gonzalo_03 | ecosystem: Host-associated > Mammals > Digestive system > Stomach > Rumen ... | reverse complement strand
GCACGGCCACGCTGTGACCTTCGGTGGCCCAAGCCTTGATTACCTCACCGATGGCTTCCCAAGCAGCGTTGAGCGCTCCCTTCTGGATGCCGCTGCGCAGCGAGGCTTCCTGAATCACCTTCTTCTGGCTCAGTGTGTTGTACAGCTGTGCCTGCATCACGTAGCGATAGGTGTCCACATACTTTCCGATCTTCTGCAAGGTCTGTCTTGCGATTACTTTGATTGACATAATTAAAATAGTTTTTTAGGTTTAACATTAAGTTTTCGTTTGCAACCGGATCCGTCTGGCGCCTATCCGTTCCCGATTACAATGCAAAGTTACGAAATGCCGACATCGGTTGTCAAGAGGCTGACGATGTAAATTTTTCAAAAAAGTGCATTTTTAACATTTCAGGGCTGGAAGAATATCCAGATAACCGCGTGCGTATTCATAGGGGGGGTACTTGAGGTGAAAATAATTTCCCCGTGAGGAAATTTTTACGCCCTCACGGGAGCGTTGAAAAAAGCACGCATGACCTACGATCGTGGAATGGATGGATATTCATTTCATATTCACATCGTGTGTTTTGATCGCAACGCTCATTCAGTAAATTTCAGTAAATTTCAAAAAAATATGCACCCCATCATTGCACTTGGGATAGTAGCGTAAATTTTACTATATTATATATATATATATATATAATATAGTAATTTTTCCAGTCCGATACCAGGAGCCAGATACCCTATGCAGAAAATACTGAAATTTACTGAAATTTACTGAAATTGAGACGATGTATCGCAGCGATGTCGGTCGATGTTTTGGCGATGTTCGGGCGATGTTCGGTCGATGATTTGGCGATGTTCGGTCGATGTTCGGTCGATGTCCAAACGATGTAAAACCAATGTCCGAATGAAAGGGGATGCATTGACAAAATGTCAAACGTTAAAATAAGAATAAATATGTAGAAAATATATAAATATCAATAACAAATAAGGATTATGCGTTTTCTAATTCGACAATCAAAATAATAGAAAAATTAAAAAAATAGTTGTCAAATGTTTACAATATGTCAAATTTTATGATTACCTTTGCAGCCGATTTAGATTATCAACATTTTAAAATTAAAACTTTAATAAAATGAAAAAGCAGTTATTAACATTCGCATCGTCAGTACCGATAGGGACTGCCATGCACCCCACGGAGGGCTTCAACCGTCAGCCGCAAGTAATTATCCTTTTTATTCACCCTTTAAACTCTTGCGGCTATGACTATTCAGCAAATCCAAGAATTGACCAGCAGACTCAGTGACGATCAGATCAGAGGGAATGCCTTGTTTTTTGACAATGCAAATTATACTACGATCATCGTTTTCAAGAGCTTGCCCGAGGGCAAGCAGGCTTCTGTTCCTCCCACCATTCTCACGGATAAAATGGCCCAGAGTACTGCAACACCATCACTTTGGGATGACAATTCCCTACAGCCTTTCACTCCAGAAGAACTGACTTTGGCCAAGAGCCAGCTGACTGCCGACCTCTACATTGATGGTCAGCTCACGCGTACAGGTTGCATTATCCTGTCCATCCTGCTCGTACAGTCTAAGATGAAAGACGGCAAGTATCTGTTTCGCAAGATCAACGACTGGTGGAGCATCTATCCCACGTTGGTGCATAAGGAAGATTACCCTCGCGAAGCCACCACTTTCTTCCGCTTTATAGATTCACTCGGGATAAGCCGTTTCAGGGTCAGTTGTCAGCAATACAATTTTTTCGAGTTAGACGGTGTTTACAAACTGCCGCTCAAAGAGTGGAAAGTGGCAAAATACCGTGGAAAGAACAAAGGGCCGTTCCTGCATAAATGGGAGGTTGCCCAGATTTTCGAGAAAATCCACATCGCTGTTTTGAAGGAAAACGGACATCCCGTTTCAGAGTAAACATATAAGAAAAAGAGTATAAGGAGGCCTCGGCCTCCTTTTTTTTGTTGTTAACGCACCACCATGCTGCCTTGTGAAAACCTTTCTTCTTCCCGAAGAAAAACTTTACAAAAACTTTATAAAATACTTAATTACTTAGTAAAATACTTAGTAAAATACTGAATTACTGAATTAAATACTGAATTCAATACAATTCTTTCACCGCCCCATTGCATTCCTCTACTTTTGCATCGTCGAAAGACAGTTGATCATTACGCATGTTCATTTCTCGTGCAAACCGAGTGGAGAGAAAACTTGCTTTCTATCCCGAGGTGCCGCCGAGAATCAAGGCGAAGCCTTAATGTTCAATGCTCAATGTTCAATGTTCAATTAATTTAATTTATTAACCTGAGACGAGGCGATGCAGAGGGGAAGTCATCGATGTGAAAATGGGCCCAAATTTTCTGACGCTGAACTGACGCTCGCAAATCTCAAAAAAAATGGAGAATGTAAATTTATTGGAGAAGATTTATGACTATGCGTCTCAAACCAGAGTGATGCCTGCCGGTAACATCAAGATTGCCGCCCATGAGGCTGACCGTGACAAATTGTGGGAAAACGGCTACAGGTACGTAGCCTCGGTGGAGTTGCTGCCCAAAGGCTGTGATGAGTACCAGGTGGTCATTACCCCTGTGAAGCCCTCCGAATCATCGGAGACTACCTACCGCTACGAGGAACTGTATTGCAACATGAATACCCACGGCCGCGGTCTGGTCATCCGTCTCACGCAGGAGAACCTGATTGTGAAGATTGCGGTTTCACGCTTCTTGGACTTCCACGAACTGGTTTGCAGGATCAAGGATCTTTTCCTCGATGCCCTGGCGTTTATCAAGCAGCGTAAGAACTTCAGATGACCGGCGCCATGTACCAGAAAGTTTATATCTACGAAGAGAACATCTTCGGCTTTGAGCAAGTGGAACTGAATATCCATTACTACGTAAAATGATGAAAAAATTCGCTAATAATTTAAGGAAATGAGTGTATTTCAAGTGATTACAGAGAACGGCAAGAAAAAGATGATTGCCGTGACATCGGAAGAACAATACCGCGCACTGCGCGGTACTTCCGAGCAGTACGAACTGGTAGAGAAAGCCCGTAGCAGGGTAAAAGCACGGAGGCAAGTGATCCGTAAGGATGGTTCGAAGACTTTGGTGCCAGTGCCCGCCAAGACCATGTTGGTCCAGTTCAACTACTCCTGCCTGCCTACCTCGGAGGGGTTCTTGGCTGGTAGCCAGACCCCCTCGGGCAGTGTAGGCATGGATGTGGATTTGGAAAGCCGCCCCGATGAGCTTTCAGCCCAATACAAGGCCCGGTTGGAAGAGATTCCTGCCCGTGTATTGGCCAAGAAAGACGAACTCGGCCTGCTGATGCTGGAGCGCAGTGCCACAAAGGGTTATCACCTCGTGTTCCGTCGCAAGCCTGGCCTCACCCAAGAGGAAAACCTCAGTTGGGCAAGCCAGCTCCTCGGCGTGAAGTTCGACAAGAATGCCAAGGACATCACCCGTGTGTTCTTCACCACTACCGACAGCGCGGAAGACTTACTCTTCCTCAGTCCAGAGCTGTTTGACAATTCCGAATTGAAAATTGACAATTCTCGTGCAAACCGAGAGGAGAGAAAGCCTGCTTTCTATCCCGAGGTGCAGCCGAGAATCAACGAAGTTAATGGAAATCCTTATAATCCTTATAATCCGTGTTTTTTTAATTCTCATTTAAATTGTAAAGCTCCAAAAGAGTACCTGGTGAAGTCCCTCGAAGAGCAAATGGGCGGCGCACCCGCACACGGAGGCCGCAACACCTTTATCTATAGCATGGCCTGCCATCTGACCCATGTCTATGGCCGCAACCCGGCCGCCCTGCAGACCATGATTCCGACCTACGGACATGCACTCTCACGCTGGGCATCGACCATCCAGAGCGCTTGCGAGGCGAAGAAGGTGTCAGAACCCACCGACACCATCCGTCGGGCCATCAGTGTGGCCGAAGCCCGTTGGCAGGCCGACAACGAGGGAGGCGGCAAGACGGAGGTCAACCCCGAACCTGCCTGTCCCGCCAAGCTGCCGCCCCTGATGGCGCTGCTCACCTCCAAGGTGCCCGACTTCTACAAGCCTGCCGTGGCCATGAACGTGTTCCCTGCACTCGGCACACACCTCAAGGGCGTGCAGTTCATCTACATCGACAACCAGGCGCACGAATCCACCTTCATGAGTACCCTCATGGCGAAGATGAGCATCGGCAAAAGCTGCATCAACAAGCCCATCGACTATATCTTGGCCGATATCAAGGAGCGTGATGCCGAGAACCGCCGTCGTGAGCAGGAATGGAAGACGGAGATGAACCGCAAGGGGGCGAACAAGGAGAAGCCCAAGCGACCCGACGACCTCTGCATCCAGTGCTTGGTGAGCGACATGACCAACGCCGCTTTCGTGCAGCGTTTGCAGGATGCCGGCGGCAGGTTCCTCTACACCCGCATGGACGAGATTGAACTGCTCGACCAACTCAAGACCAGTTCGAGAGGCCAACAGGTAAGCCAGATCATCCGCTTGGCGTTCGACAACCAGGAGTACGGACAGGAGCGCGTAGGTTCGCAATCGGTCACCGCCTCCGTGAAGATACGCTGGAACTGGAATGCCAGTACCACCATCCAGAAGGGGCGCGACTTCTTCCGCGACAAGATAGCCAACGGCACCATGAGCCGCATCAGCTTCAGCACCATCAAGCCGCAGGCACCGGGCAGTGATATCCCCGTGATCGGCACCTATGACGAGAGCTTTGCCGAAGCCTTGAAGCCCTACATCGACCACCTGAACGATGCCAACGGCATCATCGTCTGCCCCGAGGCACAGGACTTGGCCAAGCGGATGCTACGCGAGAATGCCGACCGTGTGTCGATGACCGAGGACGAGAACTACGAGATGATCAGCTACCGTGCGCTGTTGCTGGCCTACTTGCGAGGCTGCGTGCTTTACACCGCACATGGCTGTGAATGGAGCAAGGAGATAGAGCAGTTCGTGCGTTGGAGCTACGAGTACGACATGTGGTGCAAGATGATGTTCTTCGGCGACCTGATGGAGACAGCCTTTAGTCCCGAGAAGTTCAAACGCCACAAAGGACCAGGCAACATGCTCCAGATGCTCCCCGAAGAATTCAATCTGCAGCAGGTCATTGATGTGCGCCGATCGGCCGGCAAAGCCTCCGACCCTCGCCAGATGATTACCAACTGGTTGCATCGGAAACTCATCTGCCTCACCGATACCGACGGCGTTTTCAAAAAAACTTTGAATCATTGAACATTGAACATTGAGCATGCGGCATGGATCCTTTTAAACACGGATTATAAGGATTATAAAGATTAATTATCGTGCAAGCTGAGAGCAAATAATGCTTGCATTAATTTGCCGAAGCGCCGCCGATAATCAACGAAGTTAATTTCCATGCGGAATGAAAGCATTTAGGTCCGACCTTAATGTTCAATGCTCAATGTTCAATGTTGATAACTTCCGACATCACTGGAGCAGCGTAAAGAAATTCTGTGCTTTCTGCCGTTAAAAAGCGTGGTGTTGTTTGAACGGAGCGAAGCGAAGTGAGTTTCTGCGCTTTAGGCAGAAAGGATAGAATTTTAGCTGCGGAAGTGCAGTCGGCGGGCTTTACATAAACTTGGCTGCACCTCAGCAATTCAAGCAAGCTTGATTGCATTCGGTTTGCACAAGTTTTCTTTTTTGGTTCTTTTTCTTTCCCCCGTGGGAAAGAAAAAAGAATAGTAATGGAAAAGAAAAAAGAACAGTAACTTTTGCTCGTGCAAAAGAAAAAAGAACAGTAACTTTTGCTCGTGCAAAAGAAAAAAGAACAGTAACTTTTAAATAAAAAAAAAGAAAAATTATGGAAAATAATAAGCCTTTGCCTCGGGGATTGAGGCTAAACAATCCCCTCAACATCCGCCACGGCGCAAGCCGCTGGCAAGGTCGCTCCACGGAGCAGACCGACAACGAATTTGTATGCTTTCTCACCAAAGCATCAGGCTACCGCGCAGGTTGGAAAATCCTGCAGACCTACTACCATGCGCTGCCACGGGAAGGCAAGACCTTCTGCCTGAGGAACATCATCCACCGCTGGGCACCGCCCGAGGACAACAACAACACAGGAGCCTACCTGCACCGCGTCATCAAGCTCACCGGCATCGCTGGTATGCGGCAGCTTCCTGAGCCTTGCAGCGTGGGCGGCTTCAGCTCCCTGCAGCCCATCATTGTGGCCATGACCTGTGTGGAGTGTGGCATCAAGCCCGAGGAAGTCCCCGTTTCGGCCATCCTGCAAGGCTATCAGCTGGCATTCCCAGAGGTGAAACTGGGAGGGCAGTTCATATAGAAAGATTCTGGTTAGAAATCATATAGTTGAATGTTTCTACGAGAGGGCTGTGCGTGAGCATCGCCCTCTTTTTGTGACCTCCATTTCAATTAATTTCAGTAAATTTCAATTAAATATGCACCACTATCATCCTCATTGCACAAACCCGATGCGCCCGCGAGGCTTCTCTTCCTTAGGTTTAGCCTGCAATTCAGCCAATGCAGTACTGATGGCATCGAGCTGGGCGCGGGTGTCTTCGTTGATGTCATTCTGGTCATGAAGAATGTCCTCAATATCAAGTTTCAAATCCTCAAAGTCTTTGCGTAGTTGTGCCATATCTGTAGCCAAATCAGGTTTGGGAAGGTTTGCAGTCATACGTCGGATGGCAACAAAAGCACGCATGATGGAGATGTTGACATCAATGGCGATATCACTGGTAAGTATTCCAGATAGCATAGCGAGTCCTTGCTCGGTAAATGCGTAAGGGAGTTTACGTGTTCCACCCCAGTTTGAAATTCCATTTTGGAATATCAAGTCGTTTCTTAACATGTCAAATTCATCCTTAGTCAACTGAAACATAAAGTCTGGTGGAAATCTCTTGATATTTCTTTTCACTGCTTTGTTCAAGTTACCTCCTCGAATCTGACATGTACTGATTATCAGCCACTTGCGAAAGTCTTGGTACAAATAAGGAACACCATAAGCATCTTGGATGTTGTCCCCCAATAACTATCGATAAGCATCCGTGCGATGCTCTTCCCATTCTTCTTTGTCCTTTTCTCTGTATTTCTTTCTTTTGTTGGTGCAAAGGTACAAATATTTCTGCAATCTAGCAAAGATTTGTGACACAAATGAAGAATAAGTTAGGAGTTGTATCCTTAACCTCATCACTGACTTTACTCTGCTTGGTCATTGTGCATATCTACATTAGAATCAAAAGGCTTTACTTTATCCACGCTATCATATTCTCCTTCATTGGTCAAACGATATTTTATTTTAATGCTAACCATAGGATATTTCTCTGGTTTAAAGAATAATTTTGGACCCCATATTGCAGTAAACAAAGAATACTGATTCGCCTTATCGCCAAGCTTAGTCTTTATTGGTTCTTCAAGTAATTCTGGATGCTTAGATATCTTTTTAAGAGACAGCCAAAGGCCATATAAATCATCCATTTTCTCCAAACATAACTTCTTTTGTTCTTCAGATGATGGCTCATGGAAATCCATGAATGGTCGGTCTTCAAATCTCATAACATAAAGCATCTGAGAGAAAACATCAGTGCTACAATCCAATGAAAGAATCTTGACTCCTTTATATGAGTACTTATGATCCTTTTCTTTCTTAAGACCTATTATTGAACCAATGTAGTAGTCAAAATAAAGCCCAAAAGCAATAATATAATGCTCCTCGTTGAGGTTTAGTTTATCAAAAGCTTGGAACAAGTCTTCCGATGACAAACGATAGTCCGTAGTATTATGTTCTACAAAGAACGAACTCGCAAACATATGGTGGAAATTATGTAACATATAAGATGACATACAACCAGCAATACCAGCATGTCCTACATCTGGGTTATCCACGAACGCAGTATTGGGAAATGGCATTGTTACTGACGAGTTAAGGTGATAGCACTTATCCTGCTTGAATCTTCTTCCTAGCAAATCGCCATATGGCGCCATGGCTCTTATAATATTACCAGTTAACTCATGTTCTTCAGAATCGATTTTCTCTTTGCTTAATGGAAGGGTTGTCCTTAACTGTTCCATTTTGTCAAGAATTTCCTTTTGCATACAAGAAGCCAATTGGTCTGGTCGCAAAAGATTTGCTTTGCCATAAATCAGTGCTTTTTCTTCGATTTCCTTATCAAAGGAGGTAAAACGTACAACATTGAGCAGATCTTTATTATCTTTAATCCGTTCTAACCATCGCTTGAACACATCCAAATTATCCTTCAAAGTGTTTAACTCTGACAAGGTGTTAGGTAATGCACCTGTATTCAATACTGACTCATATCCATAGTTCCAACGTATAACATAAATACGATATGCTAATAGTGCGAGGTAGCAGTTAGCTGCACCTACAATTTTGCCTTCTGTGATACCATGCATATTGGGCATCTGGTATCTTGATTCATAATAAAAAGGTTCAATGAAACTATTACGATTTATCCTATTGAAGGAATCTATTATCTCTCTTAAATTTGAAGGTACTAAAGGATAAGATGGAGGCTCTGATTGCGTAAACGAAAGCATAAGTTCCAACAATCTATATTTCTTTTCTTGGATGAGCATTGAACACAACATGATGTGAAACTCCATAAAGTTCTCACGTTGTTTCTGAATATCTTCAATTTGTTCCTTAGAATATGGATTGCGCTCCTCGTCATAGGGATATTGATTTTTGGGTTCTATGAAAAGACTCATCTTCTGTGATGCCATCTTCCAATACTCCATAATCCACTCGTCTTTATTGTAAAACATCTGTATTCTAAGATTCCTCCATAGATATCTATAAGTGGTTTCAGAAACTACAGAGTCCATCAAAATAAGGGAGGTTAAGATGGAGTTCCCATTGTTGACTGATATCGGTTTCGATTCGCCTTTACTAAGAATTTCATTAATGCGTGAGACGCCTTCATAGTAATACTGGTCAAATACCAAAGCTTTGCCCTTATTTTCTGTGTGTACCCTTATCACATAGTCATACAATACTTCATATACACTTTGTACAAGATTATTATCTGCAGATTTCAAAAGCTCCCCCGATAAATCAACCCATTGGGTAAAGTATTTCGTCTCTTTCGCTTTGTCCGTCTTGTTTACAGCATCCTTGTAGTTGTTTATAATTGCTTTTTGCAAATCAGTGATATTGTAATAGGTAATAATCTTTGAAAAGAGGAACAAAGCAGACGAAACCAAAACAATAGCGCCTACACATTGTACACCCATGAAGAGTCTGGCATGAACACAACCATCCATAAGGAATGGGAACACAACAGCCATAACAAGATTTATTACCAAAGATGTTTTGAACCATTTGAACGAGGTCTCGCTCATAAAACGTTCTGATAGCTTTGTGGAACTAAACTTGCTATCTATTTTCTCGATACACCCTATTACCAATGGATAAGACAAACCAAATAGGGTAGAAAGGATAGATAATACCCCACTATATGTATAGTTTACAAAATCGAACATATTTACTCTTTGCTATTTTGATATATCTTCTTCTGAAATTTTAGTATCTCATCCGAATTGTCTCTTATTTTTTGTATTTCTTCTTTTATAATTGAGGTGCTGGATTTATGGTCTATGTTCATAGAGTCCAATATTGAAGACTTTCCTAGCAACAAATCTTGCATTTCTACCTGTCTATGAAATAAACTATCCTTTGACAATTCTGCGGATCTTTTGCTTAGTGTCTCCTCATTGAAGGAGATGTTATTGAGTATTGTGAACCCAATAATGACGACACAAAGTAGCACAATCAAGATTATGTTTTTTTTCATATCTTTGAATTTAAGTTTTTACGCAAACGTTCCAGATCCGCTTCCACACCATCCTTTGACACCAAGGAATCCTTGGGCAGCACGGAGTAGTTCTTGGCTATGTTTTCTTTCTTGCCGCTGAACCATTCGCAGAATGCTATCTGGAGAAAAGAGTCACCATCAAGGTTGTCTTTCTCGTTATACCTTATTATATTAGTGACGAACTGCTTCAACTCAGCATTACGCAGTCTCTTGTTCAATGGAATGTGCAAATCCTTATTGGCAGATACTTGCCCCGTCTCAATAAACAGTTTCACAATGTCGCATACTTTTTCTACATCTTCTACAGACGTGCCAGCCAAAGAGAATACCAGCATGGTATATTCTTCCGTTTTAGCCAGTCGCCTTTTTCGTCCTTCTTCCTGACATCGCTTGATTTCAGCTTCAAGGATAAGCAGATGTTCTCGTCTTTCCAGCACATCAGAAACATTTGCAGACAGAACGTTGATTTCTTGGATGCGTTCTTCGTTTTCCTTGGCCATGTTCTGCTTAATCTCTGCCACTCGTTGATCCACCAACTTCTGAACCACTTCCGGCAGACGTTCTTGAATCTCTCTAATAATTGTATCTGTATTGCCTTCTGGCAAACGCTTCACATTTTCAATGAAAGGAGTTAATTCTTGCTCTAGCATCTCTTCCTGTTTGGGAGAAGATTCTTCTGTTTTTTGCAGAGCGAGAATTTCATCAAGATAATCCTTTCGTCTCTCTATCTTAATTTGATAGAAGCTAGTGAAAACGAGAACTACAATTTTATAGAGAACTACAATTGTGGCACCAACATAGAAATATGGCATGTAAGAAAGTACTTCTGCTTCAGTCTTTTCGTGATTGGCAAAAGCACCAATAAATATCATGGCCAGGACAGCAACTATTGCCAATACTGCAATAACCCAAACTATCTTCTCTATTATTTTGAAAAACTTTACCATATCTCAGTTTTCTATTATCTAATCTATAGAAACCAATTTGGCATATTATTCCTTCTTGTTAAGGATTACCCATTTGCCCTCCTTGCGACCACCTTCGCGAGCAAGGATACCTAACTTCTTTAACTTGGCCAAATCTCTTTCAATGGTTCTTTCATTTACGACATCCTTTTCCGACATCTTTTCCGACATCTTTTCCGACATTTCCTTGGCGGAAAGAGTTGGATCCTCTGCTATAAAACATAAGATAATCTTCTGACGTTCAGACAATTCTTTTACGACATCTTTTGCGACATCCTTGTTTAGGATGACTTGTTCCTTTACGAAATTTGGGTGGCAGGGTATGTCTATCAAGAAGTAAGTACGTTCTTCGTCTGTCTCTATGGTTGCCTGTGGAGAACCATTGGCTTTTAGTTCATCCTGAATAGTAGGAATACCAGTAGCTCGGCCTTCTGTTAGGTCTAATTCTTTCAGAAACTCTCCCAACCTGCGGTTACGATAGCGCCGTGAACGTAGCGATATACCTTTTTGGACAGCCTCCATCGGGATGGTGTGGTTTGGCCCAGAGAAACTGAGAATAGATATGCGCTCTGGCTCAATGGTTATCTCAACTGGTTCCCGAATCGTCCAGTCTCTGTGATACAAGCTATTGACAACAGCTTCTTCCAGAGCCTGATAGGGGTAGTTGAAGAATGTTATGGATTGCGCCCTGTCCTTGGGCTTAATAATCTGTTTCTTGATGATGTTGGTATTCAGATAACTTAACGTTTTCTCTATCATCTGCGGCACACTGCCCCTTATGGGTTCCACCTCTATCAGATTATTGGGATTCTTTTCTCTACCTTCAGGGAAAAGAACAATTTCAATCTGAGCTTGACGGAAGATACGATCAGGCCGTTCCGAGAACATCATCGCTGCAACATTCTTGATGCGCCATCCTTCTGGCACAGCCTCTAGCAAGTCCATCTGCTCCAGCACATCCTCCATGTGGTCTGTCAACGAAATGTCAGAAAGACTGCTTTTTACTTTCACAAGATAGTCATGCAGGAGCAAAGGTGATATATCCGCCAGTTTGATGTCATCGTTTCCACGGTCATCAAAGGGCATGCGATTTGCAAGGTTTATCAATTCCCGTTCATATTCGTCTTTCGGAACGATACTGCTACTATTGTAGCGGATGTAGTAGTTGTATGTCTTCTGTTTCGCCGTTATTTGGTCAGGCACCTTGTATGGTCTGCGCTCACCTGGAGAAACCTTGATGATGAGAATAGTCTTTCCGTCTGCTTCTTCAATATACAGTCGCGGCTGATAGTACGGGCGCATCAGGTTGTTATACCCTACCATATCTTTCTCGATGGGTTCTATCTGGTTAGGGTCAATTCCTATAACAGGTCTTATGGCATGGCCGTTCTCTTCCTTAACTCCCACCACGATATAGCCACCACCTGTTTCGTCAAAGTCATTGGCGAATGCACAAATGGTTCGATAGATAGCATCAGGGTTCCAACCTGTCTTATACTCTATGCGATCGCCTTCAACCGCACGCCCGCTCAGAAGTTCTTCTATGTTGATTGGTAGTCTCATCTTTCAATTCATTTGCAGAGTTACATGTTCATTTCCTTAACGCTCTTTTGTGGGCCATAGCAATTCTCGAATATCCACATTAAGACTCCTGGCGATTTCCACCAGAGTCTCTAAACTGGGCTGAGATGCATTGGTACACCACTTGCTCACCGATGCAGGGTCTTTTCCCAGTTCTTCGGCCAACCATTTATTTGTTCTCTTTTGTTCGGCTAAAACCACCTTCAGCCGATTAATGTCTTGTGCCATTATTTGTTTTTATCATTGTTTATGATGCAAAGGTACAACTTTTCTTTGGTATAATCACATATTTTTATATTTTTCTATTTCTTTATTTGCGTTTTAAGCAATTTTTAGTGTTTATTACTCATGTTACTGATATTACTCGTATTGACGAAATGGAATAAAAAAAATAAAAGGATGGTGTTTTCGCTAAAAACATTTTAAGATTAAGCTCAAATTGAAAATAATTCACTATATTTGCAAAATAAAAGTATTATTTGAAATGGAAGATATTAATCGTATTAAATTGGTGCTAGTTGAGAAAAAACGCACAAATAAATGGTTGTCAGAACAATTAGGGGTTGCACCTTCTACTGTTTCAAAGTGGTGCACAAACTCGTCACAGCCAGATCTTGGCAATCTATTAAAAATTGCAGATTTATTAGAAGTGGATATACGAGAATTGTTTATAAGGGAATATAAACATTATCTGTTATCTCAGGAAGATGTAGATTAATTGTGTTCCACAAGCCTTGTGGACATATTTTCTTCTTTATCTTCATAGTATCTGATTACTTTTGCAAATTAAAAGCAATTAATAATGAATTATCCATTGATATCAGAGTATATTGAGGCTATCAAATCAGCAGGAGAGAACTTTGATCAGCTGAAGAATCTTTGCCCTGTATTGGAAGAGGACGGACAGCCTGTGATGACCAGTGGCAACTTTGCAGTGGTCTTTAAAATGAAGGACGAGCAGACGGGAAAACTTCATGCTGTTAAGTGCTTCCTGAGAGAACAGGAAGGACGCTCAGAGGCCTATCGAATGATTTCGGACGAACTATCTCATGTAAAAACCACATACCTTACACCCATCAAATATCTCGAGAATGAGTTATTTGTTGATTCAAAAAACACAAGTAAAACAGAATTTCCCGTTCTTCTGATGGATTGGGTTGAAGGCATGACATTAGATAAATACATTAAGATGTATGTTCACAGATACCAGATTGCAGAAGACATAGATGAAATGTTAGAATCTCAAAGGAAAGCTGTAGAGCTACTTGCAAATGGATATGAGTTAGATCATCTTGCTTATCAGTTCAGTTTATTGGCTATTTGGCTTCTTCAACAACCTTTTGCCCATGGGGATCTAAAACCAGATAATATTCTTGTCCTTAATGACGGATCTCTTGTTTTGGTTGATTATGATGGTATGTTTGTTCCAGCTATGAGAGGTCAGAAGGCAAGAGAACTAGGAAGTCCTGATTTTCGCCATCCGTTGAGAAATGAGGACGATTTTGACGAACATATAGATGATTTCCCACTTTCATCAATCCTACTTTCTCTCTTGGCCATTTCAAATGAACCATCTCTTTTAGAAAAATATGGTGGCGATGGAAGATTGTTATTTTCCGAAAACGATTATCGTAACATTGCGGAAAGCAAAGTCCTCGACGCTCTAAAGCCTCTGATGGAGGACAAATCTTTAACCACTTATTTGTCTTTGTTCTATCTTTGCTTTGCTCAAAAATCTCTTTTCAAGGATTCATATCATTTATTTAGTTTGCCAGTGCCAGAAAAGCCCTCTTTTATGAAAGATGAAGAATTAGAAAAATGGAATAGAGCAATTGAAGAAGTGGCCCTATATGATATAGAAGATTCCTGGTCACATAATGAAGAGATATATCCTGGTGTTTTTCTATTTAAAAAAGATAATTTCTGGGGATGTGTAGATATTGTTGGGAATATTATCATTCCTATTAAATATGATGTTATTTCAGTATGCGATTGTGCAGGTGAAAAACATATTATATGCGGTCGTGACGGAAAACAATATGCTGGTCATATACATAAAGACTATCATGATATAAATAACAATATAAAAACAGTTTATACTGGTGTCTATGATTTGTATAGTAACGAAGGTCATCTAAAAATAGGAGGTTTCATAGAGTTTAAGTATAATAAAGAGTTTAAAGCTTATTTATTTAAATTTGGTCATAATTATGAATATCTTGAGGGGAATGGTACCGTATCATCACCTTATAGATTTAAGCTTCCATACGGAGAATGGATTCTTCTTTCTTCTTGGTTTTGTTTCGTTAAGAGTTATTCGTATACATATCAGAAAAGTTTACCCTCTATTTTTTGGATAACAGAAAATAATAAAAGTATAGAAGGATCTGTATTACAATACAATAATGGTTATTTGCAAGAACTTTGCAGGAGGACAGATAAACCTGTCGAACCTATAGTAATTTCAAACGAGGTTCTTTTTGATGATATTAAATTCGTTAATTCAACAACTATTCTATGTAAAAAAGGCAAAGCAAAAGCTTCTTCCTATTGTATTATACATGTAAGTGAAGACAATTACTCACGTTTTTCTCATCCTGTTTTTAATGGCAATACAATCATTTCGCCGAATTACAAATGGGTAAAAATCTTAGATGAACACTACACTTTCGTTTATAACAGTAACAGAATTGGGTTGTTGAAAGATGGACGCACGGTAATTCCATGTGATTATTCGTTTATTACTATACCTATTGATGGTTGGTGCTTCGCTGCAATCAAATACCCTTTTATTCCAGATAAAGAAACCTGGAATAAATACTTCGTAATTTTATGTAATGTCCAAAAACATCGATATGATTTTATAAAGCGTGAAGATATTATTATCGCAATCGATAATATAAACGAAGATGTTTTAAAAAATTTGTTTAACGAAGGTGGTTTTTTACTCTATAAGATGAAGAATGAAGATTGTAACATCTCATCTTTTACTGTTTCGAAGAGATATAAAAATTATTTCAATCAATCTTTCTTGCATTCATTGAATCAATCCTTTTATGAAGGTAATATTAAGTTGACTCATTATTGGTTATCATCAGACTCCGTAAAAACAGAAATAGAAAACATGCATAAACAACCCGAAATTCATGATACATATTCATTAATAGATGCTTTAGATGGAGATCCCAATGCTTATTGGAATATTGACTAAAAGAGAATAAAAACATGAACTACCCACTGATATCTGAATACATTGAAGCAATCAAGGCTGCTGAAGAGAACTTCGAGCAGTTAAAGCATCTTCGTCCTGTACTGGGAGAAGATGGGGAGCCTGTGATGACGAGTGGAAACTTTGCTGTGGTATTCAAGATGAAAGACTCGCAGACGGAGAAACTCCATGCAGTAAAGTGCTTCCTAAAAGAGCAGGAAGGCCGTGCAGAGGCATATCGGATGATTGCTGAGGAACTTGAGCATATCAGCAGCAAATACCTTACGCCGATAAGATATTTGGATGATGAATTATTTGTCGACACCCAGAATTCTGGTGAAACAGAGTTTCCCGTATTACTTATGGATTGGGTCGAAGGAGAAACATTGGACAAATACGTAATTAAAAACAAATATGATGGGGCCAAATTATCAAGTTTGGTTCGTAGTTTTCATGATTTGTCCATATGGCTTTTATCTCAGCCCTTTGCTCATGGTGACTTAAAACCTGATAATATAATAGTAACCGAAGACGATAATCTGGTTTTGGTTGATTATGACGGCATGTATGTCCCTGAGATGTTTGGACTCGAAGCAAGAGAACAGGGTTCTCCTAACTATCGCACTCCTAATAAAGATAAGATGGCAAATGAATTTTGCAAGAGAATAGATGATTTTGCGATTATCCATATTATGTTGTCATTAAGAGTTTATTCCCTATTTCCTCAGCATTTAAGCAAAGAAAATGATTTTGCCATTTTCAATTATGATGAGTTGTCAAATATTAGCATATCCCCCATCTTCAAAGAAATACTAGCCGATAATACAGACCAAAACACATGTACTCTTTTGGTATTATTTCAAAAGTGTATATATGGCAATGACATAAGTCTGACGGATTTGAAACTCCTTGATTTCTCAGTTAATGAAGAATTATATATCAATTTAGAGGAGCAAATGTGTAGTTTAGACAACATCCTTTATGCCATGAATCTTGCCTATTCATCAATGATGTATAAAGATCCAGCCCGAAATGAATATGAGATTAATGAGTATAGAGATATTACACAACGTATTAGTTTAGCTACTGAAATCCAAGATAATTTGAGAAATCATGAATGGCCATATGATTTTAATGGAATTAGATACTCTCGCTTGAAACAAAATGGTATTGATTATAGAGAAGGTGTGGTTTTGGAGTTGACCGAATATACTCTAAGATATCTTTATGGTTTAATCAAATATAATAAAGAAAAAGAATCTATACCTACTAATGTATATAGTGGAAGTATAGACGTGTTCACTTTGAGTTATGATGAATATAAGTATGAGTCTCAACTTGATGAGTTTGTGAAAATCCAAGAGTCTTATTCACAACAATATAAATACCTTTATGTATTTGACATCCGTAATTTTTTCAAAAGCATCAACAAACAAAAAATGATAGATTGCTATTTTGGAAAGAGTTTTACAAACGTAGAATGGTTCGATCTATTATTTTCCAAACTAATAGAAAAGGAGAAAGTGGAAGGTATAAATCCTTGTTCAGAAGTTGACTTCTTTTTCGCAAATATATATCTTAGACCTCTAGATGAAGAATTGACTAAATGTGAGGGTATTAAATACTTAAGATGTTGCGATGACTTAAGAATATTTTCTAATAAAGACAACCTGTTACCCAGCCTAACCAATAGGATTCAAACTGTTTTGTCAACGTTGTCATTAAAAATCAATACTGACAAGACAAAAGTTATTGATACAACAAAGGACAAATTAGAGCTTGCTACAGCATGTTTTGTTTGGTCTGATAGGCTTTATCTTGGATTAAAAAATGCGAAGACACTTCTTAGCGGTAAAAGTCTGGCAGATATAATTAATAACAATTTAACCACAACCTATATCTTTCAATTATTGAATGATATTGATGATAACGCTAAACATTCTTATTGGTACTCAACAAGTCATATAGATCCCCTATTCTATATCCTAAAAAATGTTCATAAGAACGCCAATTTTTATAGGATCGTTTCTGAATTAATATTTGAGATTGGAAGAAATTACGAGAAATATGATGCCGAAATAATGGGGCTACCACCTTCGATATTAGAAAAGACGGTTTGCACGTTAAAAGATAATAATGTTGAACCATTTGTGAAATATTGGCTTATTAGGACATTTTTCTGTTCTGAGAAGAATTATTATAGATGGTATGCCAATGATAAAGGTGCAGGGAGGTATTGCTATGATTATCTCTGTCAAATAATTGACATTGTCGAATCAGATTTTCGGAAGGATGATTCAGATGCTCTGTTATCTCATCTTTCAGATTTCATAATTAGCATTATTGAACCAGATGGGACTTATACAGAAAACGAGAAAGTCAAACTGCCATTTTAATTAATGTGAATATGGAATACAAAAAGATTACAATACTATTAGGAGCCGGATTTGCTCAATATTGCAATGGTTTAAGCACAAAAGACATAAATGATGTCTTTTCCAATTACTCAAGGTGGAATATTGGTGATATTTCCCTATACGACTATATGTTAAAAGAACTGGCAAACGACTATTATGATTTTAATTTTGAAACATTCTTGGCTATTCTTGAACATATATGCTCGTATCGGTTAAGTCAGTTCCGAGAAGGAAAGACAAGTACCTCTTGGAAAGGACTTTCGTCGACTATCTTTTATTTAAAGGATAAATTTGAACTATGCCCATATTTGACGGATCAAGTATCATCATATGAAGTATTACGCTCATATATAAACCTGGTAATCGACAATGTGGCAAACTATGACGATTGTACAAAATGTAAAATAGAAATTGATAAGTTTAAGAAATATATCCATTACCTCAAAGACCAAAAATACGATGTGAAAATATATTCTACTAATTATGATCATATTGTACCCAAGGCATTAGGGATATGCGGAATAGGCCTTGGAGTTAGCAATGTTACGATGAAGCAAGAATTTACCTATGATATTGATGGTTTTCGACATCTACCTTTGACTTACTTCTCGTTACATGGTAGTTCTTATATTTATCAAGAGGCATATGGCCATTTCTATCTGAGTAATATCGCCCAGATTATGCCTTTTTATGCTCAATCAAATCGTGGAGGTAATCCCAATACTGAAACATTCTTTACACCGATTATTTCCGGTTACAGCAAGCTAGAACATATAAATGGAAGACCTTTTAATTTTGGTCTTCAATCCTTTGCTAACGATTGTTATGATAGTGACATGATAATAACGATGGGCTATTCATTCAGCGATCGACATCTTAATTCTATAATAGAAACATTCAGCCACTGTAATATTGAGTGTATTACTCTTGATACAGCCCCCATCCTTCCAACGCCTCTAGATTTGAGAGTGAGCACCAATACTCTGGGAATTGAAGATTTTCTAACAAAAGCAGTAAAAAAATGAATTATCCATTAATTTCAGAATATATAGAAGCCATTCGTGCTGCGGAAGACAATCTCGCGTCGTTAACATATCTACGTCCGGTTATGGACGAAGATGGTAATCCGATAATGAGTAGTGGGAACTTTGCTGTTGTCTTCAAAATGCAAGACATTCGTAACGGAGATTACAATGCTTTAAAGTGCTTTACTAGAGAGCAGGAAGGACGTGCTGAAGCTTATAAACAGATTAGTAGTGCGCTTTCCCGCGTGGAATCTAAGTATCTGGTCAAAATAAGGTATTTGGATTATGAGTTATACGTTGATAGTTCAAACTCAGACGAGACGGAGTTCCCCATATTATTGATGGACTGGGTTGACGGAATCACCTTAGATAAATACCTTCAACAATATCTCGGCAATTCTTTTGAATTACACGATATATGCGTAGAGTTTGCAGAAATGAGTAAATGGCTTGTTTCTCAATCATTTGCTCATGGTGATCTCAAACCAGACAACATTATAGTCCGTCCAAATGGCGAGATAGTTTTGATTGATTATGATGGGATGTATACTCCATCGATGAGTGGTCAAAAAGCCCGTGAAATAGGAAGTAATAATTATCGTCATCCCCATAGAGGATTAGAGGCTTTTAATAACCAAATTGACGATTTTGCTCTAGCTGCCATCTCATTATCTCTTAAAGCAATCTCCATTTCATATGGAATTCTTGATGAGGTCGACGGATGTGAATCATTTATCTTCAATGAAAATGATTACTATGATTTAAGAAATAGTGTTACTTTCCAACTGATTGAGGACTTAAAGTATAAAGATCCAAGTATTTCGCCATATATAAGTACATTTTTACTTGCACATAGTCAGATAAAATTAAAAGCAGAGAATTTTAATTTCGGAGATGTTCGCGTTTCAACCCTGCTTACAAGAGGTCGCGGTGATGATGATGTCATTTATTATTCTTTTAGCAGAAGTAATGAACCCATTGATGAATATGGAATAATATATTCACATGATGGGCAACTCGTTCTACATTTTGATTATTCAGTATGTGAAGAGACAGATATTCACATTAAAGAAGGAGTAATATGCATTTGTGAGGGTGCTTTTAGTTCATATAAGAAGAATCGAAAATTGAATATTCATCTACCCAGGAGCTTAAGGTTCTTTACAAAAGAATCACTTGATTACAAATATAATCGTTTAAGCTGGGATTCACCATGGTTTGTTTACAAAGATGGCTTTGTATATACAAAAGATTTTAGCGGATGCGTTATGCAACATCTTAATAATGCACAGCTTGATTCAAGAGTGAAAATTATTGAAAGAAAATGCTTTCAATATATGGATGTTCGCGATATCAATTTACCTGAAGAAATCCAGAAGGTAAAAGAATATGCTTTTGCTGATGCCACCCTTCAAGAGAATTTATCTATACCCAAGTGTGTTACCTCTTTAGGCAAGAGAGCATTTAGTAATTGTAAAGGATTAAAAGCTTTGTTTTTTAATGGTAGTATTAACTATTTAGGAGAATGGTGCTTTTCATTCAACAAAGAACTTGAAAATGTCATATTCCCGGAGAACTGTGATATTAAAGAAATAAGTACAAAGGCATTCCATTACTGTTCAAATTTAAAACAAATTGCTTTCCCCACACGACTTAAAAGGATTAGTAATGGAGCTTTCCAATGGTGTGTTTCACTCTATGAGATTGAGTTTCCTCAATCATTGGTCTCAATAAGCGGTGAAGCATTCAACATGATTGGAGGCCAATTTCCCAATGAAGATGAAAAACAACATAGTTCTTTATCAAGGATATCTTTTCCTCCGTCAATTAATTCTATCGGGAAATCTGCATTTTGTGGATGCAATTCATTAAAAGAAATCATTATCTTAAGTGAAAATATAAAAATATCAAATGCATCATTTTCAGAATGTGATAGCCTAGTTAGTTTCTGTGCTGAGAATTTAGTAGAAATCCCAGAGAGTTGTTTTAAAGGTTGTTTTAATTTAGTATATGTAAAATGTCCAGATATTTATCATATAAAGAAATTTGCATTTAAAGGTTGTTCCTCTTTGGAATATATTATGCCCGAAAGTGTTAGAAGTGTGGATTTTGGAGCCTTTAATGGTGTAAAAGGAATTATACCAAACAATAATTACCTTTATGAAGAGGGTGTTCTATATGACAAAGAAAAAACGGTTATGTTATCATTTAATAATGATATAGAAAAATTCTCTATTCCAAATGGAGTATACACCACATCTCATGAGGCTTTTACGTTTACGCCCGATTATATTTCACTTCCTGATTCTATATCAGATCAAACCATATTAGATATTTTAACCACCTTGCATTGTAAATATGTACAAATGCCTAAAGGGAGAAAGGTTGAACTATCAGAAGCTTACAAAAAGGCAAAAGATTACAACGAGATACGTGTTGATGCCTTTGGTACAGATGCAGTATATTTCGATCAATATGGGATTATTTATACTGAAGACAAGAAGAAACTACTTAAATTCCCCATGTCATCTAAAATAGAGAATTACACTGTTTTGTCATCTTGTATAGAGATAGGTAGCAATGCTTTCCAAGGAGATGAAGACTATGAACCTGAAGGAGGATATATGTGCTACTATGGGAATCGTCTAACAAACCTAATTCTTCCGGAAGGATTATCGATAATCGGGGAATCTGCTTTGAATGGATGTAGGGAGTTAACCCATTTAAGACTTCCACTTAGCCTAAAACATATAAGTGATTTTGCCTTTTATGGATGTGTAAAAATGGAATCATTAACAATTCCATCTAATTTAAAATATTTAGGAAAACATTCATTACCTCAAAACTTACGGCAAATAAAGAGCGAATCACCCCTTTATAAAGAATATGAAGGTTGTCTTGTTGGGCCAAAAAACGAATTGCTATGGATATCTCCGTCAATATCTAAGCTTTCTTTGCCTTCAGAAATTATTTATAAGGGACACAAATGTGTTTCATATGATAACTGTATAATATCTAAAACTGGCGTTTTGCTTTGGGTTATCCCCAATATAAAAGATTTTGAAATACCAAGCGGTGTTAAAGAAATAGCTGATTTTGCTTTCAATGGTAATCATGCAATAGAAACACTATATATACCAGAAGGAGTGTTTCGAATAGGAGATTTAGGTTACCATGAGAAGCTTAAGTCAATATGGTTACCATCTACCATAACAAATATTGGCAATATTAGAACCCACCATGGCTATAAAGGTAAGTATTCTTACTTATATCACCCAAAAGAGATACATGTTCCTAAAGGCATGAAAAGGCATTTTATTGATTTGTTACCAGGTGTTAACGAAGAGTCTTATAGCACATTAATTGATGATTACAAATAGAACTAAAATGATTATAATAGAGTATACTATACAAATAGATTATTTAATATGATGCAGAATATAAGAAATGGACAGCCAGTGGTATTCACACATGAATGCCCTAGCGAGAGAAAAGGAAAAGTGATGTCGCATGACGAATATGAAACCTTTTTGTACGACATGGTGTATAATTGTTTTTCATTTGCAGAACTTAACTTAGTTAGGTTACCGAAAGCAAATGAATCTAAAGGACTCAGGAGTTTGCTTTTTAAAAAGAAACAAGTTTCACCTATATACAGGCTTCCTCAATGTTTGGGAGGAGATGGATACTGTGATTTCGTCATCGCTAAATCTGTTCAGGAATTTGATGACTTATGTTTTCTAGAATCCTCAGATTTTGAAAATACTTATACTAAAGATAATGGCAACTGGCTGAAGGTAATTGGTGTAAATGCCGATAATGTTGACCACCCTGGGGAGAATATTAATGGCGATAGATACACCATACAAATCTTCTCTAAGAATATGTATCCAAAACAAGAGAACAAACTCATAACAAATCCGCTATCAGACAACAACATAGTTCATCAAGTGGGAGAAGCATGGAGAACTCTTGATACAGATGTCTTGGCTCCATATCTAGATAAAGATCTTCACTACTCATCAGATTTTGTGTTTACAGAAATATCAAGCAGAGAGGAGTATCTTGAATACCTAACTGGCAAATTTGACGCATTAAGAGAAGAATACAGCAATAATATAAAAGTAAAATATGGTATAAATAGTAAGGATAATACTAACAAGTTAAATGGTGTTTACATAAAAATCGGAGAGGAGGAATCTGTTGCATACTTAGAAGTGGCATGCGAAAACGGCAGAATTATACAAATGATTATGCATGAAAGTGCGATTGATCCTTTCTCTACAGAATCTCATGTTATGCCTTCTGGAAAAGATAAAGCTTATTTGGAAAGAGAACCATTATATATTAATGGAAGGTTCTCATTTGAAAAATATGATGATGATTTTCAAGAGTTGAATAAAATCGCCTACGACAGTTTGAATCAATATTTTGATTCTTTGGGGATTGAATATGGACATGATTGGTCATGGATGCAAACTTGTCCCCAACCAATGTCTTTCCAGCATTTGTGCATATCATATAAGTCTTATGTTTTGTGCATAATTATAGGATTGCATAGAATAAAAGATGGGCAAGGAGAGATGTTAGTGGATGACCAATTTAATGAGAGATTGCTTAGTGAATGTGAAAAATACAATTTGACTCCGTGTATATTTCTTATCGACTGTGCTGATGGAAGTCCGTGTTCCAATAAATTAAACCTTATTGATGCAAGAACACACGAAAAAATAGTCCTCGAAGAGTTGAAAGAAGATAATAGAGGGGGGATGTCTGCATGGGAGATTAATAATTTGGGAGTAAGATATGCATGTGACTATTTAAGGAAGCAAGGAATCACTAAAATCTCTTATTGCGATGTTATAGGAATATATCCACAGATCTGGTTTGAAAGAGACGGTGAACGTTGCTATGCCTTTGTCCGTTCTATTCCTGCTGGACTATCTAAAGAGAAATATGAAATAACCAAAGATCTGATGGTAAAATATGAAAAATACAGTGGCTACTTCTTTGATGTGCAATGGAATAATATGCTTGGGAACAATGGAAACTTTCAGGATAAATATCTGTCTAGAAAATCCAATCCGTGGAATCTTGTTCACAGGCTTGATATCAAACCAATAGAAGATGCCATAAAAGAATATGATTTCATTGAGATAGTTGAAGGGGAGTCATATGATATAAAATAAACTGTGAACATAATCTATGTGTAAGTAATTAACTATATAATAAGGTCAATGTGACATTTCCATATTTAGCATTAAAGGTGGAAGATGTCTGATAGAAATTAAGAAGTGAAAGTAATAAACAAGAAGTCATGATCATCATCGAGTCAAAACGAAAAAAGCCTGCTACGATATTGAAGAAGTATCCGAATGCAATATTGGCAGATGTGACCAGCAGTGCCAAGGGTGGATTGATTAAGTTGAGTCCATTCTATCCTCATGGTGGAATACCAGTCCCATTTAGCGATGGCTACACGGCCACATGTGTTGAAGCCATCTGGCAAGGGCTTAAAGTCTTTGAAGGAGCAGATGTTGATGTGCAGATGTTCCAGAACGACACAATGAAAAATATCAAACGAACAGTTCGCCGGTTCGGGAAGCCATTAGGACATCGTAAAGGTGTAAAAGGGACGGAACTTCTTGGCTATATCGAAGCAAGGAAACATATATATATTCCTACATACCGATGGGTATTAGAAAACAAGGTTCCCCATATCATTGAACGACTGAGAGAAGCAAGCAAGACTAAGACTATTGTGTTGCTGGACTACGATACGAATTCAGATGTTGAGAATGCAAAGAAACCTCTTTCTCACGCATCACTTATTAAAGCATTCGTAGATGGTATTTATCCATATGGAGATGTCATCATTCCTCATGATAATCAAGAAAAAAGTAACGTTATACAATTAGATTTGTTTAATCAATAACATTCGGCATATGAACAAGAAGTCAAACTGGCAGGAGTATCAACACGTACTCGAAGAAGGAAGAATAACGAAACTCTATCATTTTACTGATAGAGACAACTTAGAGTCCATTATTAAACATGGTGGCTTGTACTCATGGAAAGACTGCGAGGAAAAAGGCATCAAAATTGCCAAACCTGGTGGTAGCGGTACATCTCGTTCGCTTGATCAGCGTGACGGATTGGAGTATTATGCCAGGCTCAGTTTCGTTCCAGACCATCCTATGATGTTTGTAGCAATGGATGATGGACGTATCTCTAATCCTGTAGTCTTGGAGATTGATCTTGAAGCAGCTTTGTGGGAAGACACATTGTATGCAGATAGGAATATGACAAAAAACGGAGCAAATGTAGGTGGTTCTTTGGATGATCTGAAGGCAGTCCATTTCGGTCTCTTTTGGGGTCGCAGATACTTCGACATGAGTGAGGAAGCCAAGATGTACTACAAGGCTGAAGTGTTGGTAAAGCACTTTATTCCATTAAAGTATATTACAAATATAGGCAACTTTGGTATTCCTATTCCATCTCAGCCGAAGTTATTGCAAGCCAAGATTCCATATACGGCACAGATTACGAGGAATACGCCAACGGCTTTCATCTTCTTAGTAGATCATTCTGTGAGCATGAGTAAAAAGACAATGCTTTATGGTGAGGAGATGACTATGGCTGAAGCTGCTGCAAGGATAGTGAACAATCAAATCAATGAGTTGGTACTGCGATGCGTTAAGATGGGAGAGACAAGGCATTATTACGACATTGCTGTGGTAGGATATGCAGAGAGTGCTTACAGCGGATGGCAAGGAGAACTGGAAGGTCGAGGCTTCGTGTCTCCAGAGGAGCTAAAGAATCATCCGTTCACCAAGATTGTGACGAGGAAAGAGACCAGAACGCGTAAGGGTGTACAGGTGAAGGAATTAGAGCAAGTTCAATGGGTAAGTGCGAGGGATGATGGCCATTGGACACATTATCATGCCGCTTTCGATTATGCCATTAATCTTCTTTCTGACTGGATGATAGATCATCATGAGAAAGACTGCTATCCTCCAACAATTATCCATATCACTGACGGAGAGTTTAACCATGCTACGAAAGAAGAAGTTATGCAGAGAGCCAATGAACTGAAATCGATGTTTACTAACGATGGTAATGTGATACTTTTCAATATTCATTTTTCAGCACTACGGAATGCAAAGACTGTGGCTTGTCCGATAGACAAGAGTGAAGTTGGGGATAATGCTTATGCAAAATGTCTCTTCGAGATGTCAAGCCTACTTCCAGAACGTTATAACGATGATATCGCCAAATACTTGGATGATACAAGAACAGGTCGTCATGTGGCTATGGGTGTCAATGCAGATGCAACAACGCTCATTAAACTTATGGATATAGGTACACCAACAAATATTAGTAAGAATCAATGATAGCTTTATCCATATCAAAGTTAGAGGAAGGTCTTGTCAATGAGGATGCTGTAAAGGCAACCCAGCACTGGATAGCCGTTTCCGATGGTGCCGGTGGTGGGGGTGTCTTTGCAGATAAATGGTCACGATATTTAGTTGATCATTTGCCAGACAATCCTATCACCGAATATGCTACATTCGATAAGTGGATAGATAGCATTTGGGAACCTTTCTATAATGACTATGAGGCAATAGCAAAAGCAGAAGGAGGGATGCTTCTCAATAAGTTTTATGACGAAGGTTCCTTTGCTACATTGATAGCTCTTTGGGATGATGGACATTGGATTAGCTATGGCGATAGTGTGGCTTTCTGTTATGAAAGAAATACTGGGATATTGCAACATACCTTTGGGCATATCGCGGACTTCAACAACCCACCTTATCTGGTGAATTGTAAAGATCCCTCAAATGAGAATGGATTTAAGAACGGTCGTTTTCAAGTAAATGACAGCTGCTTGGTTTTTGCAGCCAGTGATGCTTTGGCTCATTATATAATGACAATGTACGAGGTGGCGAATAAGGATATGTTTGCCGATGAACTGCATGAAGCTATGGAGGCCAAAACCAAGAACAGCAAGTTCATCAACACAGCGATGAGTATAAAAAAGATTGACTTTGAGAAAGATGTGATAGGTAAGCTATCTAATTGTAAGAACACCTGGAATTTCACAAAGCATCTCCAAAAGCTTGAGAAAAGTGGGTTAATAGCTCATGATGATTATTCACTTGTAATCATGTAAATAGTATGGAAGAGATTAAGTTTACGCCTGACTACATAGATTCGTTGTTGCCTAATCAGATATTTGTTTTCGGAAGTAATGCATTAGGCTATCATACTGGTGGTGCTTCAGGAGCAGCACGAAAGAAATTTGGCGCTGTATGGGGGCAGGCTGAGGGTTTGCAAGGCCAAAGCTATGCTATTCCAGTAGATTTTGGCAAGGATGTACGCAAAGATTCACAAGTGAAGGAGGCTATCAACAGGTTTATAGCCTTCGCGAAGGCTCATGCAGATTTGATTTTCTTGGTCACTCGTGTAGGCTGTGGTATAGCTGGTTATCATGATTCAGAAATGGCTGCTTTTTTCAAGGAGGCAAGGGAACTGAAGAATGTCTGTCTGCCCAAAAGTTTCGTAGATGCACTTGGCGGAAACGATAGCTTTGACTTGGAGCGGTTTGTGGAGGCGCAGGAGTTTTCTTATGCCCAGGCCTTGCAAGAGATTAAGAATGGGAAGAAAGTGGGGCATTGGATTTGGTTTATCTTTCCTCAGATCAAAGGTCTTGGTCATAGTTATAATTCAGAGTTCTATGGCATTAGCAACAAAGAAGAAGCGAAGGCATATTTAGATCACCCTGTGCTTGGTGAGCGATTAAGAAGAATAACGCAAGCACTCCTTGAGACCAATAATCCCTCTGCTGAAGATATCTTTGGATTCCCTGATGTATTGAAGGTAAAGTCGAGTATGACACTTTTTGACCTTGTTTCGCCAGATGGTATTTTTAATCAGGTATTGGATAAATATTATAAGGGGCAGCGATGCGACAAGACAGTTTGGCGCTTAGGCCTTTATGAAAATAAGTTGAAGAACCAAGTAAAACTCAGTAAATTGACTATTTCCAAGGACTATTCCATCATCCTTTCGGACTATAATAATAAAGAGGTGAAAATGGAGCCTTTGGTAAAAGCAGTATTCCTTTTATACCTGAATCATCCTGAGGGTATTGCCTTCAAAACTCTTCCCTCTTATCGTGATGAACTGATAAGAATATATTCAAGGTTAAGGCCCTTTGGCTTGAATAACCAGGCAATCAAAAGTATTGAGGATGTGACTAATCCTCTTCTGAATTCCATTAACGAGAAATGTTCTCGTATAAGAGCAGCATTCCTGGCTGAAGTTGACCCCTCGCTCGCCGACCAATACTACGTGGTAGGTAAGAGTGGAGAGCAGAAGAAAATTCTTCTTCCACGTAATATGGTTGTTTGGGAATAAAATCACGATTCCGCAAGGCTTGTGGCCTCATTTTTCTTGATTTCTCTGAAATATGCAAATATCTTTGCACAAACAAAAATTCAGAGCAATGAAGAAAGAAAGGAAATTTGAAGGTGTATGGGATGTTGAGAAGGTTTTAAGAAACTATCTCTATTTCTCTAATGAGCATGGCACTCTCATTGATATGTCATCTTATGAAGAGTCACCTTATAAAATAAGGCAGCAAAGACTTCTTGCTGCTTTGAATGCTTATGGCAGAGACAGTGAACTGTTCTACCATTCAGATGATTCATTTGATGAAAGTAAAACGTGTTGTCTTCTTCTTAGTAAAGTCCGCTCTAAAGAAAAGATGGATGAGTTCCGCAATCTGGTGAAACAGAATCTGCCTGCCAATTCTTATTTCAATGTACTGATATCATCAGAAGACACCTTCAGTAATGAATTGGATATACAGCTCGCTTTTGAAAAACTCTTTGAGTTCAGAAAAGGACTGTTTGCGCTGGAACACCAATGGTCGGGTGTGCTGGAATGTAGTAAATCGCTAGGGATGATATACAGAGCGACTAGTTCGTTGTATGGTAAGCACATGAAACCTGTCTGTGATGTCGTGGATAAGATGTTGACGCTTCTTATGGGCGATGACTATGACAAGTCTTTCACAGAGAAAGAGCTCTTCCCATTCGGCTATCCGGATGTGACAGATGATGAATTGTATGAGATGGATTTGGATTGGTAAATTGATACTTGTTGTAACATCGGGCTTTCAAGTGGATCTCCTGTAATCAATGCAAGATAATTCGTTATGTATTTTGTTAATCATAACTATTTTATACGGTTTAATGTATATTTCATACATTTAAGCTATTGTGCTATTTGAATAGAACTAGAAAAAGCATATTTTTGAAGAAAGATTAAAATTAACTCAGTTTTGAGACAGATTATACAACTTTTTATTATCATAGAAAAAGATGAAAGCATTGAAGAAGAAAAGAGAAAAGAAATCTTACGAGGAACTTCTCGCAATGAATCCTCTGGAGATGACTCCAGAGGAGTATTGGGAAATGACGAAATACGAGCAGGCAGAGAACGAGAAACTGACTGAGAAAGAACTGAGGGACAAATACAGAGTCTGGTAAAGAAACTCGGGCTTGAAACAGAGCAGGTAGAAAATATGCAAACAATAGGTATTCTTTTGAATTATAATTTACAGTTGATGGGAAGAATAACTATGATTATCTTTGGATACAATAATGTTTAACTAATAGAATACAATACTATGGGACTTAAATCATTTTTTACAAATTTGTTTGAACCTGCAGACAACCCAATGCCTGAATCATTAGGGAAAAATAAGTCAGATAAGCAGAATACAAGCGCTCAAAAGTCAGATAACCTTCACCTTGATCCCAAGGACGCTGAACCAGCCAAGGATGAACTCCAACCTGACAAGCCTGAAGATAATCAGGCATCGGCAGAGGAAAAAGGAGAGATCGGGGAGAAGAAAGAGGCTGTTTACAATCTGATCATCCTCGATGAAAGTGGGTCGATGGAGTGTGTGCGAAGTCAGACGATCTCTGGGTGCAACGAAACACTGAACAATATCAGAGGCATAGCAAAAGACCAACCTGATATCAAGCAGTTTGTCTCGATATTCTGCTTTGACACGACCAATTCGCGTTATCTCCTACAGGATGTCCCCATTGAGGAGACTCGCGACTTGACAGCAGAGGATTATCATCCTTACAGTTGCACCCCTCTCTATGATGCGATAGGATATACTGTGACCCAACTTCAAAGACTGATTGAGAAGACTGAACATGTGGCAGTGGTGACCATTATCACGGATGGTCTTGAAAATGCATCCAGACAATGGAACCACCATGCTGTGGTTGAATTGATCGAGAGTCTGAAGAAGAAAGGGTGGGTGTTCACCTTCATCGGAGCGAACATCGATGTGGAACGGACTGCACAGGGGCTTGGCATTAATAGCTTTGTGAAATTTGAACAAACAGATGAAGGAATGCACGACATGTTCCAAAAGGAAATGCTCAGCAGAATGGCGTATAATGAGAAAAGAAAGTACATGAGAGAGTCTGAGCGTTACCGGAAAATGGAATTATCCGAATGTAAACAAGTATTAGGCTCGATGAATACCGGCTTTTTTGTGGAGAAGGAAAGGATCTCGCCTGCAGTAATTAGCAATCTTGCTCCCGATGAGGTGTTTGTGTTTGGCAGCAATGTGTTGGGCCACCATGATGGTGGGGCGGCTCAATATGCCTTGCAACACTTTGGCGCCAAATATGGGCAGGCCGAAGGTCTTCAAGGGCGTAGTTATGCTATACCAGTTGATGGTAACACGTTTGATGATTTGCAGATGGCTGTAACTCGTTTCAACGATTTTGTGGTGGGTCATCCTGAGTTGAAGTTCATGCTTACGGCTGTTGGTTCTGGCAATGCCGGCTATACTGTTGAGCAGATTGCTCCTTTGTTCAGCCAGGCCTATCGTTTCGGAAATGTGTATGTCCCAAGGGAGTTTATGCCTTATATGCCAGAGAGCTTTTCCTTTTAACTCTATTGCAAATGATTAAAGGTATATTTCATACATATAAGCTATTTGCTATTTGAATTGAACTAGAAAAAGCATACCTTTGAAGGCAGATTAAAATTAATTCAGTATTCAGATAGATAAGTCAACTTTTTAATACCTTAGAAAAATATGAATGATTTTTCCTATATTATTAACAACATAGAAATCCTTAAAGATAAGGCTGCAAATGGGGATGCAGATGCACAAAATAAAATTGGTATCTGCTTCGAGTATGGCATTGCTGGATTTCCGCAAAACTTTGAAGAGGCTGCAAATTGGTATAAGAAAGCTGCAGAACAAGGATTGGCTAAATCGCAGTGCAATCTTGGAATATGTTATTTCAATGGCATGGGTGTTGAACAAGATTCAAAAAGGGCAGTAGAATGGTTTTCTAAAGCTGCGGAACAAGACTATGCCATTGCACAATATAAATTGGCTTGGTGTTTTTCAAAAGGAGATGGGGTTGAAGAAGATCAGGTGAAGGCTGTTGAATGGTTCAAAAAAGCAGCTGAGCAAGGACATTCTGATGCACAGTTGGATTTAGGATATCGCTATGAAATTGGGAAAGGCATATCCAAAGACGCTGTAAAGGCTGTAGAATGGTATAAGAAGTCAGCTATCCAGGATAATTCTATAGCTCAGACCAATCTTGCATATTGCTTTGAAGAAGGTATTGGGGTAACTCCGTGTATTGAAAAAGCCATAGAATGGTATAGCAAGGCTGCCGAGCAAGGAAATGCAAGAGCCATCAACAATCTTGGCTTTTTGTATGAAAAGGGGAATGGAGTTGGAAAGGATTATAAAAAAGCCTTTGAACTCTATACAAAAGCAGCTGAGCTAGGTTATATTGCGGCAATAAACAATGTGGGGTATTGCTATGAAAACGGCATTGGTACGACACAAAGTTTCATAAAGGCAGAATCCTTCTATTCACAATCAGCCAAAGCTGACGACAAGTATGCTAGGAACGCTTTGGAAAGAATTAAAGAGAAAGTTGAACAGGAAAAATTTTATAAGAGCATAAAGTTCACAACTCGGCAAAAGATTGGGAACGAAAGCTATGCCAGAATAATTCCATTCGGAAAGAACTATATAGTGAAACGAAAGGGAATGTGGGGCATTGTAAATAAGAATAATCTTCAATTGCTGCCCATAGAATATAATAGTGTCCATTGGTTTGATGGCGGTTTTGCAGCCATTCAGAAGGGTAAGTTGTGGGGGTTAGTAGACGATAAAGGCGATATTACTATCGAGCCCCAGTACGAAATGCTACAATATTTCTCTCATCGTCAAGCTTGTTTGGTGGAAAGTGGTGATGATATGTTCCTGGTTGGCGTTTGCAATAATGTAATTATGAAAGTCCCAGGAAAAACGGTGAGATATTCCTCTGGGGATAAAATTGTTGTATGCTCAAAAGGAGAATGGCAACTTTATAATGAGGATGGGACTCCTTTTTCTAAAGTTCATTCCCTTATCTCAGATTATGGAGATTACTACATGGCATATGATGATAAGGAAGAAACCCTCATTAAGAAGGACGGAAGTGAGGTAAAACTACCTGCATATGAAATAGGCGTATTTGTTGATGGTCTTGCAGAATTTCGATTTCAGAACAAATATGGCATCATTGATGATAATGCCAATATCGTAGTTCCGAACGAATATGATTACATAAACATAGGATCAGGAGTGATTGCCGTTAATAATGGTAACAAAACAAAAGACCAAGACAGGAACTTCCATGCTATGCCACATGAAGGTAAGTGGTTCTTCTGGAATTATGATTTCAAAGAAATCACCCCATATAAATATGATGATATGGGAAGTGAATACAGTAAAGAGGGAAAAGTTTGGTTCGCTAAAAGAGAAGGCATTTGGTACCAGATTACATCTGAAGGCGAATTTCTTTTTGCAAAAACCGATAGTGAATACAAAAAGAAAAAAAGAAGTATCAAGGAGAAAAACCCAAGAGAACCTGGATGGGGTAAATTTAGGATTTTAAATGATGTAAGATATAAGGAGGAAGGTCGTAAACTATTTGTTAGGTCATGTGATGGATTATTTATTAAAAAATATTACTTCACGCCCTATCTTCCATCTGATACAGATATGAAGTGGCACTACAAGATTGGTGAATTCTTCGTAAACAAGTACGGACAAGATATGTTCAATCCTCATGCCTTTAAGATGCCGAAACAGAAGAAACCGAGATATGTTTTCAGACTCAGCAATACTCTTTTGAAAATTAGCGATAAAGAAATGATTGGCTTGTTTGTAGATTTACTAAAAACTTTCGGTTTAGAAAAACAGGAAATCATTAATCTGTACACTATCTATCAGACTCATCGCAAGAGGGCTATCCTATGCGATTGGCTATTAAGGAAATACAAACGGAATAAGAATCTCAAACTTGATTTTGATGACTTGACATCTTTAGTTGTTCCTATAGAAAATTGGGACAAGAAGAGAAGATAATAGAAAAAAAGGTATGATGCAAAAGCATACATTAAGCAGGATTATAATGTGGTTAATAATGATAGACTATCAGTGTAGTAATTGAAAAGTACATTATGCTGGTCAGAATTTTGCGTTGGATTATTAATTGATATACTATAGCTTTATTTTTTACACATAAATGAAAAGATGATGAGGGTACTGAAGATCATATTGAAGAACCTGATACTGGTAATCACTTGGCTGACGTTGTCGCCTTTGTGGTTCTATCTGGTGAAGCGTTGGAAGATTAAGGATCTTTGCGATGATAGTGTAGCCAGAATTGCCATCATGATGATCTCGCCATTGTTCATAGTCCTCTATTTTATTATAGGAGTAATGCTTGCATTTTATGTGGATGATTTTTCAAAAAAACACTACTTCAACAATAAAGAGAAATTGGAGCAAATATCAGAGGTGAAACTGCCTAAATACATAGTAACGGAATTAAATGAAAATGAACATTTTAATTCTTCTTACCGTTTGACCTTCAAATTCTTATCTGAACCGTCAGACTATATGTTTGATAAAATAGACAAGAAAATAGCAGCAGGTTCAAAGGACTGGTCGAAAAGTGGGAATGATTCTACCTTTACTACAGAACTCGGCAATGGGAAGCCTCATCCCAGAAGTTGGGATAAAAATGCGAGCCAGTTTATTATTTTCACCATAACAAAAGGTGAGAAGACTGGTTATCTTACGTTTGTTGAGTGGTAATGTAAACATTATGGAGATATAATAGGTATGGACGAGCTGATAGAATATGAAATCGTTACCGATAAGATGCAGAGCATCATCAAGGTGATAGGCGTGGGCGGAGGTGGAGGTAACGCCGTGCGCAGCATGTACAATGAAGGTATTGAGGGTGTGTCGTTTGCAGTGTGCAACACGGATAGCCAGGCTTTGTCTAAGCTGTCTGTACCCGTGAAACTGATGTTGGGTGAAGGCTTGGGAGCTGGTGGTCATCCTGAGATTGGCCGCTCGGAAGCGGAAAAAAGCATAGAGGATATTGAGAACCTGATGCATGACGGGACCAAGATGGTGTTCATCACTGCCAGCATGGGCGGGGGTACTGGAACGGGGGCCTCACCAGTGGTGGCAAGTGTGGCCCGCAAACTGGGCATTCTCACGGTGGGCATTGTGACCATCCCTTTCTTCTTTGAGAAGAAAAAGAAGATTATGATGGCATTGAAAGGAGTGGATGAGCTGCGTAAGCATGTGGATGCCTTGCTTATCATAAACAATGAGCGTATCTGCGATGTGTATGCAGACTCCGACATCACACTGAAAGAGGCTTTCAGCAGGGCGGACAATATCCTGAAAGATGCTGTGAAGGGGATATCTGAACTGATCACCCACCACTCTGAGGGTGATATCAACCTGGACTTCCGTGACGTGGAAGCGACCATGCGCAATGGAGGTGGAGCCATCATGGCCATGGGGCGTGCGAGTGGAAAGAACAGGGTGGCCAAAGCCATTGTCGATGCGTTGGACACTCCTTTGCTTCTGGGCAATGACATTGGCAAGGCCAAGCGCATACTCTTCAATATCTATTCCAGTGGCTCGAAACCCATCACTGTGCGTGAGATAAAGGAGATAGATGATTTCTTCGAATCGCTCGACATCGACATTGAAACCATTTTCGGGACTTCTACTGATGACAGTCTGTCGGAAGATGTGAAGGTGACCATTCTTGCCACTGGCATGGAAATGAATACGCTGGACGAATCGCAGTCGGAGGACGAGAAGGACGATGACTACTACGAAAAGCAGATCCGCAAACTCTATCGCCCCACGATAAAGCCAGTGGAAGAGCCTGCTCCAGATCCCATATTCGAAGTGGAGCCTAAACCGACGGAAGAGGTTGTCGTTGAGAAACCTGCTGCTCCGCAAGTGGATAGCACCCCCAAGGAAGTGTCTCTGAAAGATAAGATGAGGAATTGGCTGCTGAGCATGATGGATGAGGAGGAATGAGCAGTCATTTGACTTCGTCCAATGAAAGCTACGGTTCGGCAATGCTCAAGCAAGCTTGGCATTGCTCTCACCTTGCATTTCATTTCAGTAAATATCAATTAAATATGCACTACTATTGTTTGAATGAGATAAAAATACAATGAAGATTATATTCCTCGACTTTGACGGAGTGATGGATACGCCATATTATGACCATGTGTTGGCTAAAGATAGAAAACCTGGGAGTGATAAGTATGGCGTATTATTCGACCCCAATTGTGTCAAGAACCTTAAATTTATCATCGACCAGACGGGGGCTGATATCGTTGTTACGTCATCATGGAAATATATGATGAGCTTTAAAGATCTTTTGAATATGTGGAAAGACAGGGGTCTGCCTGGGTATGTTATTGATGTGACTCCTGATCCCAAAGAAAGGCGGAATCGGGGTGACGAAATAGATGCTTGGATTGAGGAATGTGATACAGACTGTCAGTATGTTATTATCGATGACTTGGATGCCGACAATTTTAATGCCCATCAGATACCAAGGCTGCTGTCAGTGGATCCATTCTTTGGCTTAGATGAAGAAACTGCAAAAAGAGCAGTAATTCTTCTAAACTCGAATGTATGAGTAGCACATCGGAATTGGTGAGCAGGTATCGATGGAATACGCTACTTTCAATTAATTTCAGTAAATTTCAATTAAATATGCACCCTATCATCCTTATTGCACAAACCCAATGCGCCCGCGAGGCTTCTCATTCGTAGGTTTGGCCTGCAATTCAGCCAATGCAGTACTGATGGCATCGAGCTGGGCGCGGGTGTCTTCGTTGATGTCATTCTGGTCGCAAAGCATCTCTCGGTAAAGTTTCGAACTGCTGAGAATGCAACATTCGATATGAGAATCTATTTGAATAAGTCCTTCAGCCTTACTATATTTTGGAATATGCTACTATATTGATTGTTCGCAAGTCCGTATGTGGTAACAAGTACGGGATGTATTGCCTGATGGATTCCATTCGCTGTGCGGAATGATCGTATCCTACGCTCAATATCATCATGATCCTTCTTCTTCATGATATAGTCACCATCATAGAATTTCATCTCGCAGACATTGATGACCTTGTCTGCCCGTTTGATGACCAGGTCTATCTGTGCCTTCTCTTCTGCCGACTGTGGAGCAGTCCATGAATAAACCTTGGTACTAATAACTGCTATGCCCAAAGCCTGTTCGATCTGTCTGTGATGGTTCAGACAAAGCTGTTCAAAGGCTAATCCTGCCCATGTATCGTGCTGACGGGTGCCAATCTGGAATTGCCAAAAGGCCTTGTCTGTCTTGCCGTTATTCTTGATGAACTTATAATAGAACAGGGAGAAGGGGTCTATCAGTTGGTAGATGCTCATCTTTGATTTATTACCATAGCCTTGATAGCGACGGATGAAATCGCAGTTCGTGAGGTCTTGCAATATCGTTGAAAAATGGCCGTTGTTGTCGAGTTTTGTGGCTTTCAATATTTCTTCGCGGGTCAGTCCTTTGTTTTTGTTGCTTAAGGCCTGAACAACTTTGATGTAATTGTCTGACTTCTGAAATAAAGAGGTGTATAGGGCATTAAACTCATCATCGAGCCTTCCTTTGTCGGCAAAGAACATCTCGTCAACATTTTGGGAAAGACTGGCTCCACGCCTAATGTTCTTTAGATAGAAAGGAATGCCGCCCATTATCATATAGCATTCTGCTATCTCCTTATCCTCCATAATAATGTCGCGACTCTTGAGATACTCCTTACATTCTGCCAATGTGAATGGACGAATATATATCTTTTGTGTTACGCGGTTGTGCAGTCCTCCCCTGTTCTCCAGAATCTTCTTGGTTATCCACGATGTAGCTGAACCGCATACGATAAGAATGATGTCGTTCTGTGTAACTGCCCAATCGTTCCAAAAATGCTCCAAGGCAGAAACAAGGTTACTCCCTCTAGAATCCATCCAGGGCAGTTCGTCAATGAAGACCACACGCTTGCTCTTGACATGAACCTTCTCCAACAGTTCACGAAGCATGTTAAAGGCCTCATACCATGTACGAGGTTTCTTGTATTTGGTGCCACCATCGTATCTGTTGAGTGATGTTGCAAAATTTGCCAGTTGTTCACGCTTGCTTTTCTTGGCAAGTCCCGTCAGTTTGAACGCATAGTTGTCGCTGAAGAATGTATTGACAAGGAATGTCTTTCCGACTCTTCTTCTGCCATAGACAACAACGAACTCTGCTTCCTTTGATAATACGATAGACTCCAAATGCTTCTTCTCGGCATCACGTCCTATCAATATGTCTTGCTTCTGCTCCATACCTATGATTATCTGTTTGGTGCAAAAGTAGCAAGAATTATTGAATTAGCAAAGAAACATGCAAACTTCCGGGCTAAATGTGGATAATTTTATGAGATTTAGCCCTAAAGCCCGCAAATTAATGATATACTGACAAGAAATTAGAGCTATAATCCCATGATACATCACGTAGAAATGCAACTTTCGGGCTAAATGTTGGTCTTTTTGTGAGATTTAGCCCAAAAGTCAGCAATCATTGATGAGAGAAACTATAATTAATGGTTGTACTATAATCGTTGAACGGCCTTGCGTCACTTCATTTGTTATCATTATTTTCATTACTTTTCCAATTCCATTTCAAAACCTTTCCATTCCTCCCAGTCAATCAAATAAGAATCTTCGCCTATGATGCGGAAACCGACTGACTTGTAGCATTCGAGGGCGGAGAGATTGTCGCAAAACACACCAAGGGAGATGCGACTGGTGCCTAATTCACGCTGTGCATAATCAATAGCAAGGCGTAATAACTGTTTGCCATAGCCAGGTATGCTTATTCTGTTTTCAATCTTGATAAGATGACAATTTTTTGTATTTCAACAACATATGGTTGAAAATCAAATGAATGTTTAATAGGTTGACAGAATGCTCGCTAAATATGACAAATTAACACAATAATTCCTAAATTAAGGTGTTTAATTATTGAAAAATGGCACGTACGTTTTGAAGAGAAAAAGATTTTTTGTAATTTTGTGAGCAAAATTACGATTAAAACATTAAACTCATGGCAGATAATCCTTCATACAATGGAATCGGTTCTTCAAGCAAAACCGTTCTAAGAACCACTCGCAAAGAATCGGAAACAAGAGTATCGACTCAGAATCCTCCTTCATCTACGCCTTCTCCAAGAGGTCATGCATAAATACGAGTAGACATGTTTGATTACAAAGAGGCTTCTTTCTACACTTCATTCTTCGAGAATCATCCAGACTTTACCGTCATAGAGGAATTCAAGGAGTCTGAAGACAAGGAAGAAAAGAATTGTTATGTGGGTCGTGTTGAGGTTCTTAACACAATTCACCCACTTGAACTGAGAGTGGAGATTCCAAAGTCCTTTCCACATCAGAAACTTATGTTTCGTACCAAATCATTATTTGGGTATCCACATTTGATTCATAATCCGAGAATGGATTCCAAGGCAGAGAAATACGGCAGTTGGTTTTGTCTGAACACTCCCTTTGCTGAAACCGCTGAGAACCAGTTGGAACAGGAAGTTCTCCGACTTAAAGAATGGATAGACCGTCAAATGCGGCCTAACTTAGAAGCTGTTATTGAGGACGAAAACGTTAGGAAAGCGTTGGCTTTTGAGAGCGCATACAGTTGGGAAAACAGTGATGAGCTAAGTGAGTATCATGGTGATGCCATTTTAACTTTTGTCGGTGATTTCTCTAATGATATGGATTATTTCAAAGAGAAAATGGGTACCATCCATTGTATTAATACTCCAGACAAGCGTTTTTATGCTCTCCAAAATAAAGAATTAACAAATTTCGAACTTCCATATATTATAGTTGATGAAGCTCCACGAAATGTTGACACATACAAAGATTTCTTGCTCCTTAAAAATCAATATGATTGGGACGAAAAAACTTGTGAACATTTATTGCCAACATTTAAATTATACAAGAATTGGGTAATTGATCCATCTTATTCTTTGGTGGGAAAGAATAAGTTTTCTTTAGAAGAATCGCTATCCGCTCTTGATAATGTAAAAGAAGAACTGTCCAAGGAGGAATCATATTTACCCGCACATAGAGGGAACAGTTGGCAAAATAATGAGGATAGCCCGACAAAAGTATTGCCACAACTTAAGGAATTATTAAAGGATGGAATACAAGAAATTGAAGAAAACGTGAAAAAAAATAATGGGTTTGACCCTTGGGGATCTTTTCACATGCCAATCAAAGATTTTGACGAAATGACTCCAGAAGAGCAAGAAGAAGAATCATATAGGCAATGGGAGGAAGAGCAAGCTATAGAAGTGTATCCCTATGAATTTCACTTTTTTGCCTTAGGAATTAAAGAGTCAAGTAAGATAACTTGGTTAATTTACTATACCAATAGAAATGCTGGTCAATACGACACTATCTCTTTTGATTTAGGAATTAGAGAATTAAGAATTAAAAGAGTTGTATCTTTTCCTTTGTTACTACAATTTGCACAAGAAGTAGAGGAAACTATGTTTTTTGGCAGAGGAAAGTTCTCAAATAAACTCCGAAGTAAGAAAATCGGACTAGTTGGTTTAGGGGCTTTGGGTTCCATCGTTGCCGAGTCACTAGCGAGAAGTGGCGTTACTGTTTTAGGGCTATGGGATAACGATATTGTGGAACCAGGAAATATATGTAGAAGCACATATCTACTTAGCGATTTAGGAGAAAGTAAGGTCAATGCCCTTAAAAAGAAACTTCTATCAATAAATCCATATGTAAAAGTGGGCGAAATATCTGATAATGGTTATTGGTATCAACACAATGTCAATGTTTCCACCTATGAAGAAGGGGCATTTTACGGAAATATCAATTACAGTAATCAGGAGGACAGTATCAAGCAAATTAAAGATTATGATTTAATTATTGATTGTACGGGAAGCAATGAATTACTTCATTTTATCAGTTATGCCGTCCCTGGAACTGACATTGTCAGTCTGTGTATTACAAACCATTCTTCAAATCTATTGTGCATATCTTCAAGAGACGGTAATCCTTTTGAGTTACGTAAGGCATACTTGTCGCGTATAGAACAAGATACCAAAAATTTCTATCTTGAAGGGAGTGGTTGCTATTCGCCTACCTTCCTCGCAACAAATAGTGACATTGCTTCGCTCGTAAATCTTTTTGTACGCGAATTAAATTTGAGAATTGAGCAAAGCGAGAAATTGCATAGTACGATATGGTCACACGACAAGAGGGGAGTAGTGGCTGACCGTTTAGAAACTTACAAACTCGACGGTTATGACATTCGAATGACTATCAGTTCGGAAACCATATTAGACGGAGAAGACATGGATGACAGTACCGAAGGGCCAATAGGATATTTACTCGGAAGCTATAGCAGGGACGGTCAATTGATTATGGTGACGCATATGATAGACGCATATAATGCAAAGGCTCTATTAGAGGATGCTTTCAGAACTTCAAAGGGTATTATTGATTATATAGGCGACTACGCATATTCAACGGAAGAGTCTAATACATATACACAAGCCTCAATGGAGCTCATTGTTCAAAAAGCTGCTGATGAGTCCATTAACACCTGTAATCCAATGTTAGCTGTCAGGAATCCAGATAGATCTATTTCTTTCTTCCTGTATATCAACGGCGGCATGGTTCCTTTCATAAAGGAAAACTAGCGTCTGCGTCTTACAATAGAATTGCCGTGAGTGTCTCGACCATGACATTCACGGTATTTCTTTTGACTGCCACATGGACAAGGGTCATCGGGGGCAATTACGTTATGAGCCCTTACTGGTTGGGGAATAGTCTTTCCGCTATTTTGAGAAGAATCTTCTGGTTTCTTTACATCGAAAATAATGGCGGAATTTGTAAGTCTATTAAGAACAATGGATTTTATTCTACTCATCATTTTCTCATATCTTTCATCAAGCAAATCGATTTCATGGCTATCCAAATCGCCCATCATATAGACAACAAAGTTTTTCCACTCCCTATCTGATACTTGCAGTAGCACTTGCCTCTTGAACTCTCTATCAAAGTCTTCACGACTAATAATAACTGAATGAATATTAAAGTGGATGGCAAATGAATGTCTATTATTAGAGAAAGCGACCAAGGCATAAGAAGCGTATGGATTGTTTCTTTTACTTCTCTTAAGCAATTCTCTGGTTTTCTGAAATAACTCGTCTAAATGATTATCTATTATGTCAATGGATATGTTATTGGCTATGGCAATTTGCTCAACTACCATAATAGCACTTTGCGGATTAAAGAGCAGGTCATTACGTTGGCTATAGAATTTCAGCCTATGTGGAGCAACCACATCATCCTTTCTTGCTGTGCTTACTCTACTCTCATATGATAAAGCCTCTCTATTAGATTGAGCTTTCACAAAAAAGGATAGTATTTGAGCATCGTTTAGTTCGTCATCCAGTTTATTCTTTACAAGTGTTTCAAATCGGCTTTGTTCTTCTTTATTGAGATATTTCAAAATTGAGTCATCCAAAGATGCAAAAAACACAGAAGAACCTGGATTTCCTTGTCTTCCCGTCCTTCCTTTCAACTGATTGTCTATTCTTACAGAGTCAAACAAATCGGTGCCGATAACCATCAGTCCACCATTGTCAAGTGCATCTTGTGATGGCTTGATGTCGGTACCACGTCCTGCTACGCTTGTAGCTACAGTAATAGTATTACCGATTCCTGCTTTCGCAATGGTGACAGCTTCTTCTTTGATGGTCTTAGCATCTAAACGGTTGAACGGAATGGTCTGTTCTTCAAGCAAACGAGCAATAGTTTCACAACGTTTTATGTTGATGCATCCCACCAATGTCGGCCAACCTTTTTTGCGGTTTTCTATGATGAGGTCAATTATAGCTTTTTCTTTTTGTTCCTCTGTCCTATAAACCCGTAATGGCATGTCTTTGCGGATAAGAGGTTTGTGGGTGGGTAATGCTTCACACTTTAATCCATAGACATCTTCTAACTCGTCGGCCACAGCCATAATGGTTCCAGACATACCTGCAACTTTGTTATATAGCTTGAAATAATTCTTCAAAGATATAACAGCCATACCGTCAAAATCATCCTGCACATCAACCCCTTCCTTTACTTCTATTGCAGTATGTAATCCATGTTCCCACCTGTTACTTTCTTTAATGCGCCCTGTATTCTTGTCTATTATTTTAATCTTACCATTGTCTACGACATAATCAATATCCTTGACATAAACAGTAAATGCAACAAGCAACTGATATAGGACATTTTGAATGAGCAGTTTTTCTAAAAACACATTCTTTTCTGCTGGAACCAACTCATCGAAATCATTGATTTCATAGGTTTTCTCAACAGCAAATAAATCAGGAATCTGCTTTTTGGCTGCAAGCCACGTTTTTCCTTCCTTTGTGAATTCAGCTTTCTTCCTCAAAATGTCTGATTTGTATAGAGGAAGAACGTTTTCCGTTTCCAATAGTTCTTTTATTATTGGAAGATTTTCTTGAAAAAACTGGCCGTGATTGTAAAAGTTACCTCCTCCTACAATATGTGGGGTTCCTGCATCATCTATCAATATTGAGTCCAGTTCATCAATGATTGCAAATGTATGTTTTTGTTGAACGCAATCCGCTGGATCCATTGCAAGATGGTCATACAAATAATCAAAAGTAAATGAAGAGTTGGTTCCAAATGTAATATCAGCGTTGTATGCTTTTTTTCTTCTTACGTCTCCATTAGGGTAATACTCAATACAGTCCGCTGTCAGCCCATAAAACATATATATAGGGCGCGTGAGTTCATAGTCACGTTTCGACAAATAACTATTTACTGTCATTAGATGTAGCCCTTCGTGAGTAAGGGCATTCAACGCTACTGGTAAAGTGGCAACGAGAGTTTTTCCTTCGCCTGTCAGCATTTCGACAGCGTATCCTTTGTGGAGCAATATTCCACCCAAGAGTTGCTCGTCATAGTGCACTATGTTCCACTCAAACGGTACTCCACCTGCATCCCACCTCTTTTTGTAAATAGCCTTGTCGTTTTCTAAAACTACAAAGTCATACGTTTCAGAAAGTTTTTTGTCGTAGTCATTAGCCGAAACGATAACGTCTCCTTCTGTAAAACGACGGGCTGTTTCTTTTACGATAGCAAAAACGGGCACAAGATGTTCGTCAAGTGTATTGTTTTTGTTCTCGCTGTCATTAATTGCATCAGCTATTTGATACAATCTCGTACGTAGTTCATCGTTGGATAATCTACAAAGAGTATTGTATTCCATGTTTATGGAATCAACTAACTTTCTGTATTTATCTAATACTTTACTCATATTTTACAAAGTTGGAATCTAATGCACTAATTGTTAGTCGCTGTCCAGATTTCGTACATGCGACATCTACTTTAAGACTTCCGTTGTCATCTAAGTTCATCGAAAATTTCACTGGCAGATTTTCATCACATGTTCCTTTCGCTATTTGCATCAAGTCAACTTCCTTTATAAGATGCCATTCATTTTTGTCGCTTGGGTTCCCAAATAAAAATAAACATGGGAATTCTTTCTTGTTTTTGCTATCAAAAAAGAGTTCTGCTTCAACTGAATGATATGGCAATTGTGTTCCAGAGTTGATAAATGGGTCAAAAATCACATTATCTTTATCGTCAAATGCTTGTATGCCTATGGCATATTTTGCAAATGGAATCTTCTTGATTTCTGTTCTTACGACCTCTGTTTTGGTTTCGAATATTCTTCTTACAGGCTTATTTTGAACTTCACAAATACGTTCAATTTCGTAATTGAGTTCACGGAAGTCAATATCATCTCTAGCTTCAATATCATCCCACGAGAGGCGAGAACAAGAAGAACTGATGGATAACAAATTCGCCAATCTTTCGAACTCTATTGAAAAACGATTGACAATATCTGGATTATCCGTAATAACAATGTTTTCAACGTTTCTCGTCTCTGCATAATAAGTCCAGTTGTATGAACCTGTAATAGCAATTTTATCGTCAATGACACAGAATTTATGATGCATGAACCCTACAGACGAGTCTGCTATTCTGAGGTGTCCTCCTGCACTTATAAGCTCATTAAAATCTGGAGCATAATACATATAGTTGATAGCATTGTCTAATAGAATTAGTTCCACGTTTACTCTTCGCTCTAAACATGATAATAAAGCGTCAAATAATTCTGTACTTGTAAACCAAGCCATAGCGATTACGACCTCTTCTTTTGCTTGGTTCAAATAAGGAATGATTTTGCTACGAATCTGTGAAAAATAAGCTTGTTCCATATTGATTCAGTATTTGATAATCATAATTTTGATTAAAAATGTTGTATTATTTCATCAACTGGCTTGTCTTAGCCCAATAGAAATATGCTTCTGGCAATCCGATACGCAATTTGTTCAGTTTGCTTGTTAAAACAGGTTTTATCAGCAAATCCCCTGATAATTGTGCATCAGTGAATCGCTCAACGTTTTCACCACCTGTTTCTATCAGTGTGGCAAGGTATGCGGCTTTTGCTGCATCAATAATGGCTTCTTCGATGCGGTAAGCACCCTTGTACATGAAAGGCTTGATGTTGATGATACCCTTTTGTAGCAAAGCAAACTTATCTTTGTCAACAAAACCCCTTGTACTGATGTTTAGTGCCGTTTGTCGAATGTCGTCATAGATTTGTGACAAGTCATGTCCCAAGTTTCGATAGCCTAGTTCTACATCGGCAATGGCCTTGAATGATTGTGATACAGTGCCAATGTCCTGCATTCTGTCGAAGAGTCGCCCCACATCATATAGCTGTTTGATAATCTCTAGAGTGGTGAGTTTATCGTTCTTATAATACGGAATGCCCGTTGTCTCTGGCGCAAATGCAGTCAGCTTATCACCGAGGATGTCCTCAACAGAAGGCACAACAACCTTCAGCGGCTCTCCATCCAGTTTAATGAATGGGCTAACGATGTCTATGGTATTTGTCTTATGGTAGTGGCAATCCTCATACAGTACATCCAGAAGGATGAAGGATGTTACATCAGATTGCCCCTTGAATGCCACTTGATAAAAGAACTTGGAATGACTTTTCGGTACATCCTTCCCTGCTTGACGGCGTTCCACGAGTTGATACTCCAAGAAGCCGCTTTGTGCATAGTCCTTCAGATAGTCTTCAATGTTTGTACCAGGTGGACACATGATGTCGATATCGATAGACAAACGATGAGAACCGCCGCCAAGAATAAGCATCAAACTTGTACCACCCTTGAAATGGAATGGGCAACCGGATGCAGACAGCATTT
>Ga0265300_10000367_pt1 | contig 45893 bp, 79 predicted proteins | sample AusTroGonzalo_MG_FD_193482 | JGI IMG/M metagenome (GOLD analysis project Ga0265300, IMG submission 193482) | Bovine rumen microbial communities from tropical cattle in Woodstock, Queensland, Australia - Gonzalo_03 | ecosystem: Host-associated > Mammals > Digestive system > Stomach > Rumen ... | reverse complement strand
TAGCATTTGCTAATTGTTTAAAAATACCAAATTGTCTAGTCAAACGGCTTTCATCTAATCCATATACTTCTGACATTTTATCAATATATGTTTCAATTCTTTTTGAAGATTGTTCTATTGTTTCATTAGCATTTTTATAAGCAACCTCAAGTAAGTTTACATTTTCAACATATTCTGATGATTTTTGTGCTAAACTAAACATTCCTTTGCCTAATTTAGTAATTGCTTTTGTAAAACCTTCAATAACTTTTATATTAAACGCTGTTCCTAATATATCACCAATTTTTTTAGTTTCTTTTTGATTTTCTTTAACTTCTTTGCTTAATGCTTTAGCAGTTTTATCCATTTCTTGTAATGCTTGAGTTGCTTTTGGATTTTTTAAAGCACTAACATATCCATAAACTTTTTGTAATTCTCTTTCATATTTAGTTACTTGGTCAAGATTTTTTACTGTATTATTAAAAGAAACGGCTATTTTTGTTTCATTATCCATTAACTCACCTTCCTTTCTTTTTAAGTTTTTCTATATATTGTTGTTTTAGTGTTCCAAAATATATAAGTGAGTTTTCAAATTGTTCATAAGTTTCCTTATGTTTCTTTTTCTTTTCTTCTAATTCTTGTTCTTTTCTAGTTTCATTATAAGGTTTTACTGGATAAGTGTCAATTTTAGAATTATCCTTGTTACCCTTAAACATACCAGCAAAAGTATTATGTATAAATTGCTTTAATGATGTAAACAGTTTGCCATTTCCATCATGTATGTATAGCCCTTGCAACCAACATTTGTAATCAAGTTCTTCCATCTCTCTTTTTTTCTTATTAATAAAAGAAGTACGGTATGAAACGAATAATTGTGGGTCATCTTTCCAAAATTCTTCTGCACTCATACCGTACTCTAATGCTTGTGGAAAAAGATAATTACAATAATATTCATAATAAGAATTATTATATCTTTTTAAAATATCTTCTTCTGATTCTTGTACTATTTCTTGTTGGCTTGGGCTTTCAAGTTTTTTAAGTCTTGCTCATAATTTGTTTTCATAGCAATACATTCTTGTAAGTATTCCCAATATTTTTCAGAAAGCCAATCACTTTTTTCACTATCTTCAAAGTATGGTGCTAAAAGTTCTTTGACTTCTGATGGTTTTAAATGATGATTTGGATATAACCAAATCAAAAATGCTCTTTCCATTGTTTTGTGCATTGTTTCATTTTTAAGTTCAATTTCTTTTTCTAAATCATCTGCACTAACAATTAGTGATTCTGGGTTAAAATCATCATCTAATTCTTTATCGTCCATGTAATCATATAATCCTCTAGTGATTATAGCCATAGACTTTTTAATATTACAAGCTCTGTCTATTTGAACGAAGCTATCTCTGTTTAACTCTAATGTGTACTCTGTACCATTTAATTCTATTATTTCATTTTTTTTCATATAATTATCTCCTATTTTCCTATATTTTATATTTTTATAGGGCAAATCAAGGAATTAATCTTAATTTAGTATAAATATACTATTTTAAGTTAATTCCTTAAATTATGCCTTCTAAATCATAATTAATCAACTACTACTAAAATTGTTCTTTTGAATGAAGCATATCCACTCTTAGAAGCAGTAATAGTTATAATTGCTGAACCAGCAGAAACACCAGTAATTGTTAATGCTCCTGTTGATGAAACATAAGATGCAGTTGCTATTGTACCAGCATCAGATGATGCAGATATTGTAGCATCTGATGGATTAGTTGATAAAGTAATAACTTTATTTGCACTATCCCCAGTATGTCCTACATTAACTACTTCGTCAATAGCAGAAGTAAATACTACTGTATCTTCTACTAAATCGTAGCAGTTTTCAACATATTCATCTGAAGTTGTAGGTGTAATTGTTACTTCACCTTGTTCTAATGAACCAACATCAGTATTGTTAGCTTTGTAACTAACTTGTCCTGAATATTTAAATCCAGTAAAGTCTGGTAATAATCTTAAGAAATCATGAGTTTCACCCTTAATTGCTTCAAGTACATTGATATTATCTCTGTGAGTGAAGAATGGGATTGTTTTTTGTGGATTTTCTTGACGACCTTCAACTGAAGTTGCTTGTTTATTACCAATAGCTGTTTTATCTAATTGAGCTGGTGTAGCTCCGTTTTCACCTGTACCAGTTACAGGTAATAATATAGAGTATTTACCATTTGCTTTTTTCATAAGTAAAGCAGAACCTCTGTGTTCAGATAATGCTCTATCTTCAATACTATTAATCATATTATTTTCATCTCCTTATTATATTTCCCCTTGCAGTTCCTACCATACATTGATATTGTATTGTTCTTCTAAAAATACTTGTATCCATATCTGGTGTAGGTCTGCATAATGTTAATTTTAAATTTATACTTTCAAAGAATTTCAATGTTAAGTTAGTTAATTCATCATTAATTAGTTCAGATGCAACTACTTGATTATTTATAGTTTTGTTTTTAGTGTATATATTAATTGTTATATATAAACCTTTATAATTTTCTATTTTATCAACAGTACAATAATTTGTATCAACAATATTTGATGTTTGTATTGTAATTATTGGAAAATAGGGAGAGGCACTAGTATAACCCTTAACCACAAGTGGTTGTTTGGGATTAATAGTGTAATATTGTGATTTCTCCTCAATAAATTTTTTATATTCAGATACTATTTCATTATATTTTTCTATCATAAAGTACTAGCACCTCCTGTATTTTCTTCATAATTCATTATCCAATCTTTTAATTGATTTTTAATTTCTTCTGCTGACAATCTATAAATTTCAAACCCTTCAAACCCTTTAGTATAATTAAACTGACCATATTTATAATATACCCAACCATTAATATGTTGGTTAACATTATATTCCCAAGCATTTGCTTTAGGATGGTCTTGTCCTACTATACCAGTACCATATTCAAATGCCAATGCAACAGAAAATGTTCCGTCATAGCCTTCTGAATCAGTAGCAACACTTAAATTATTATGTATTATAAATCCATTCCTTTCAGGTTCTATTTTATTGTTTTCAATATATTCAGAAAACAATTCATCCATTCCTGTATTATAATTACTATTAAGCAATAATGTTGTAGCCATTTGTTTAACAACATTTAAGCATTTTTCTTGAATGTATTTTTGAAAGTTTTCGTCAGTTTTCATTTTTGCAAATTTTTTAACATAACTTATATAACTTTGCAGTTTTTCTAAACTATTAACTCTTGTATTAATATTTAACATTTTAATCTTCTTTATTATTTATTTTTGGAAAAACTGTTTTTTTAGGTTCTTCCTTTTTTTCTTCGTATAAACGAAATTTACCTGTTCCTACAAAATCACCAGCTATTGACTTGTTTACTTCTTTTGTAGCACCAGTTTTAATATCTTGAATTTTAACTTTCTCCATTGTTATCCTCCTTAATAATTTCTTCAAACAGAATCATTATTTTAGTATTTTGTCTTTTATATGCTCTTACTACATAATTGGCATTGTCACCATTATTAGTTTCATTACTAGGATTAGCACCATATAAATATGCTTTATCAAATATTTTAATTTTGCCATCATCAGTATAATTTATTAAACAACTAACAATATTATTATCAGTTTCGCCATAAGCCTTAATAAATGCTTCCATTTGCTTAGTAGTTAATGGTTGATAATTAACCCTACCAAAGTAAAATGGTTTACTGTATGTAACGATTTCATTTAAATAGTCATCATATACTACATCATTTTTAGATGCAATATATAAATCCTTATTCCAATTTTGAAATATATGATTTGGTGCATTAAATTTGTTCATCAATTTCCTCGTTTTCTATAATTACTCCAACTAATGGTTCTATTTCTCCTCTTAATTCATTTGAAATATAGCCACTATCACGAGTCCAAGATAAACCATTTTCAGCATAAGATTTTATGCCTTCAGTACCAATTCCTTGATAAATTTCAACAGAGCATCTTAATTGCCAATTTTTATACTTTTTAGGTAATTCTATTTCAGAATAATCTTCGTAAGGAAATCTTAAAGAAAGTGCAATATATTTACTATCTTCTAAAAGTCTTTTCAAAACCTTTATATAAGTTTCATAAATAGTTATATCTCCAAAATATGTATATTCAATTTCATCTACTGTTATTGTTCCTAAAGATAAATTAACAGATGTTATTTTACCAAATTCAACCATTTCTTCATCAATAAGATTATAGACTAAATCATCTACCTTTGGTTCATTGCTTAATGTATAAACATTTTCAACTTCATCTCCAGCATATCCATAATATGTTATGCCTTCGCCAAAAATTAATGGATTGTACTCTATTCTTTCTTTTAGTAAGTCTAATTGTGTTGCACTTTCCATATATATCTCTCCTTTATTATCCTCTTGAAATTACACGAGCAACTGGAATTAATTTGTCATCAACATAAACTTTAGCAGAATCAGTTTTATCATTGTTTGCTAATTCCCAGTTAGAACCAGTAGCAAATGCTTCATTAGTTGGTGATACTGAACCTGTTCCTTTATAAGAAATATATTTTGGAACTACCATTTCACGAACACGAGTGATTAAATCAGTTTTACCACCTTTTTCGTAAGCATCACGAGCTAATTCACTTGGTACTTCAGCACCGATGTTTTCATATTCAAAGAAACCTTTTTGGAATACATAAGATGTATAAATATCTCCTAAACTATCGCTAGTTACAGGCATATCATCATCTACGATTACTAAACGACCATTGAATGTACCAATAGTTAAATCTCTTTCAATACCATTTGCATCAGTATATTTTAAGAAATCTAATAAATTTAAACCTTCAAGGTTAGTTGATACTGCACTGTGCATAAAGATTACATCTAATTTTGCTTTTTTATCTCCTAATGCTTGTTGAGAAGCACGGTTTAAAGCATCTGCACTTAAAGTTGATGTAGCATCATTTGAAATATCATAAGTGTGTTTTGCAACGAATTGTCCGTCAACTCCACCTGTCATACCAAAGATACCTTCAAGAATTGCTAATACAGTAGCTTGTCTTTGTTCATCCCAGTATTCATTAACTTCTCCAGCTTCAGCTTTGAAGTTAGCACCAGTTATATCACTAGCGAAATCATATTCTCCCCATGCTTTAGCACGCCCATAACAAATTTTTCTTTGATAGAAAGTATCTCTCTCAGAACCTTTTGGAATATCAGTGTTTCCATCATAGTTTACTGGATTTCCACCTAATCTACCTTTGATTGGTTCAGTTACAGCATAACCACCTGATTGTTCAGACATTTTTGCTTTGTATTCATTTACATTTGTAAATAATCCACTTTTAATTAAACTATTTTCTTTTGTACTTGGTAATGTATTTCTATACATTTCAAATACTTCTTCATTAAAGATTTTATCTCTAAATTTTTCCATATTTTATCTCTCCTTCTTTATTATTTTAAATTTTTAAATTCTTGTGGATGTTCTTCAATAAACTTTTGTTGTTCTTCAGCACTTAATTCACCGAATTTTTCAAAAGTATTAATTGAATCATCAGTTTGATTAACATTTGACATAGTAGGAGCTAAATCAATTTTAGTTAAGTTTTCAGTAGTTGCTTTTGCAGTTGTATCTTTAATAGCATTTATAGTTTCTTTCCATCTATTTGCTCTTGAAATTGTAGCTTCTTGGTCATCAGTAACTAAATCTTCAATTTGTTCATCAGTTAATCCTTCACCAGCTAAAATTTCTTTTGCCTTTGCTCTTGCAACAGTAATTCTTGATTCTCTAAGATTTTTTTCAATTTCTTGTTTTTGAGCTTCAAGTTTTTGTTGTTCTGTCATATTAGCCTTATTAATTTCGTCTAATTGACTTTTAATGTTATCATAATCACCATATTTGCTATTTTCAGCTTTCAACTTGTCAATTTCTTGTTGCAACTCTTTTGCTTTTGCACTTTCTTGAACATGAAAATTATTTAATAAATTCGTAATTTGTTCTTCAGTTGCATTTTCTCCTAATATCTTTCTTGCCTCATCTCTTGTCATAATATCTCCTCCTTTATACAGTATATTTTAATACAGCCTATACCTAGCCAAATAGAGAAATATTTTTAACATTTGTAAAGCAAAAACCAAATGTTAAAATGTATGGTCGGGTAGATGGAGTTGCACCATCAAATCTTTTTTCCCCGATAAAGAAGATTAACCTTGTTGGTTTTCAACTTCAGTTGTATCTTCTATTTTATTATTTTGTTCATTTATACCATTTGTGTTGTTACTTCTGCTATCTAATTCAGCTTTAATTGTTTGTTGCTCTTTTACATAAGCCTCTTGCATTTTAGTTACTGCTGTTGGGTCTGAGAATAATCCAATTACAGCATTTCTAATTTCTGGTGGGATTTGTGCAGTAGCAAGGTTAATTAATGCTTGTGTTTTAACAAGTAAGTTTTCACTTAAATCTCTACTGAACTTAATATCAATATCACTTACTTTTAAGTTCTTAATTGTACTATCTTTAGAATTTCTACAAATTTTAAGAATTACTTTTAAAGCATTTCTATCACATTTCTTAAATGCTTTTTCTTCTGTTTCAACTCTAACACTAGCACTTGTAAATCCTTGACCAGTTAATACAGCCTTACCAGTTTCAGCATTGCTTAAATAACCATTTTGTGATGCTTCTGGAACACTTAATATGCTATGTAATGCACTTAATTTTCTTAAATAATAAATTTGAGTATCTAATGACTTTAATCTTGATTGTAATAATTCAACTGATGCTTTCTTTTGGTCTGTTGATTTAATTGATACAGCACCATATTGTTTTATTGCATCTAATTTGTCTTTATCAACTTCAGCATTTGTAAATACCATTATTGCATTAACAAATTGTTCAATATCATCTTTATCAAGATTTTCTACATAATTTATATCATCAAATATGTCTTTACATATTTCTAATAAACTCATTCTTCTATTATTGAAATAATATTCTGTAATTAAATGTATATTTTGAATAATTGGAGCAAATCTTGCTTCTTTTCCATTAATTTCTTGGCTAATTATTTTTAATTGACCTGTTTTATTATTAACAACATACATTTTATTTCTTAAATATACTGTGTATTCACTATAATATTTATCCATATTTTCTGGTTTTCCAGTTTCAGGATTAACTTTTTGAACTATATATTTTTTAGATGTTTCTACATAAGATAATAATTGTTCGTGTTTAATTGAACTTGAATATACTACTTCTGTATTAATTACATCTAAATTTATAATATCAAATGGGGCTTCATCTTCTTCAGTTATTTTACTTGCATTGTTATATCTAAATCCACGACCAACTGTAAATATATCTTCATACATATCTTGGTCTTTTTGGTCTTTATCTTCAAATAAGTTGTATTTGTTTAATTCAGATATTTCTTGATTAGCAACATCATCTAATGGAGCATATTGAATTGGCTTACCAACTAAAAATGCTTTTTTCCAATCCATAAATGCCCAAGCCCAGTTTTCAACTCCTGTATTATTAATATCCGTTCTTGTTTTTTTCTCTTTAAATCTTATATCTTGAATACCGTATAAATAATCTTGTAAATATTTTATTTCTTCTTTATTATGTTCGTGAAATTTTATACTATTATCTAGTATATCTAATATCATATTTTCTTGGTCTTTTTGTTTACTGTTAAGAAGTTGTTCTTCTGTATAATTAGCATAAATAACAGTTCTACCGTGTGTTTCCATTTACTCAACTCCTTTTGCTAAATAATAAATGTATAACAAAAAAATCTTTTTGTCAAATCTACACAAAAAAAACAATATTTTTTTAAAAATATTGTCTTATAAAATCAACTGGCTCAGCAGTTTGCATAGTACTATTTTCTTCTATTATTTCACTACTAAACAATGCACAGGCATCTGGAGCATCATCGTTTGGGTTAGTTCCAGTTGCATTGTAAAGTGTTAAGTTTTCCATAAACTTACCAACATCTGTATTAACACCATACATACCTTTTTCTGGGAAAACTAATTGTTTTTTAATTATATGTTTTTCATTTTCAATTCTTGTTGCTTTAGGCATAGTATTGTATTTCTCTATAATTTCACAATAATTTACACCTTTTGTTTTTAATATTTCAGTTATATTTTGTGCTAACTCACCAGTAACATTACTTTCTATAACAAGCAATATAATGTGATGTTCTATTATTTTTTGTACTATATCATCGTACATATCTTTTGTAGCTGTTCTTGTAAATATAGCATCTTTTAAATAATAATCCATATTTCCGTCATTTTCAACTTTTTTAAATATTGGCATTGCAAAAAAGTCTTTACCACTTTTTCTTGTAGCATCTATTACAGAATAAGCACCAATGTAGTCTGTTGACGGAATAGTATTATAAGTTCTTAACTTGTCATAACTAAATCCTAAACTTTCTGGGTTAGTAGGTATCTGTTGAAAGTTTGTTTGAAATAAGTAATCTTCAATACTTTCTTTATCTTCAAGTATTTTTTCAGTACTTCTTAACTCAGGACATACACTTTCTCCAGTTTCATAATCTAAAGCTGGAACTTGTATTATAGCAACCTTGCCATCTTCACTAATTAAAGTATATGGGTACTTAGGATGCTTAACAAATTTTCTTTTTGATTTTTCAAATGCAATTATTCTTGCAATAAAATCATCACTAGCCCATAAAGTACCAGTAATAACAATTTTATGATATTTTGCTTCCTGTACAAATCTTTTTTTCCATACTGTGTGATAGTTATTGTAAAATTCGTCATTTACTTTTTTATTCATTGCTTCTACATAGTTAGGATATAAGTCATCTATGTGTATTCTCTTACTAGCTCTCTGCCCAACGACATTAGAACTAGTTGTAGAGGCATTATAACTTGCCATTAATTTGCATCCACGAAGTTTCCAATCACCATCTGTTTCTTTTAAGAAAAAGTCCTTATCTTCTTTATCCCATTTCAAATGAGGAAAAACTTCACCAAAAGCATCGCTTTTAATTTCATTAATTACAGTTCTACTTCCGCCTTTAACAACAGTATCATTTGAACATAAAGATAGTATTGCTCCACTATCGTCTATTCCAAATGACCAAGCCTCGCTTATTTTCTCTGGATATGTTTTACCATACCCAGATGGCATATTTGCAATTAACAACTCAAAATTAGGATTTGTTTCTATTTCATCAAGATAATGTATATAACCTTGCATAATTTTATATCTTATCTTAAAAAATCCTTCTTCCTCATCCCATTCACGATACACCATATAATGTTCTAAACTAATTCTAGCACCTAACTTATAAGCATTTTTTAAATGTTTTTCATATTCTACTAAACGATTAGTATTATTATCTACTTTTATTAATAAATCTAATAATGGTATATATCTTTTTATTGCTAACTGACCACATTCTTTAACATTGGATTCAAAGTTGCAAAATAAAGCATATAAATCTTTCATCATTTCATATATTTCTTCAAATGGTATTTTTTTACCATAATTGTAGCGAAAGTTATTTTCTAAAATAGTTAATGTTTGGTCTATTAATTTATAAGTATCTTTAGCACTCATTATTTTTCCTTCTTACTAGCAAACTTTTTATATTTGTCTAATCTTTCTTGTATTTTATCAACATCTATTTCTGCATTAACATTAACTTTTACTTGTGGTTGTATTTTTTCTACCATTTCATTTTGAGCCTTCATTTTAAATATAGTACTTCTTTCTCTTACAACCCCCATTTGCGACATAGTTACATTTTCATCGCCTATTTGGTCATATATTTTTTCTGCAACAACTCTCATATTATAATCATCACTATTACGATAATTTCTTAATGTGTTAAAAGTTATACCTGCTAATTTACAAAAAGATGTTAAAGAACTAGGATAATTTCCTATTTGATTATTAACTTCTGCTAAAATATCACAATAATAGTCAAATACCATACCTAATTTTTCTGCATTGTATATTGGTTCTTGACTTGTTATAGGGCATATTGGCTTAAAAAAGTAATTATTAATAACTAATGGGTTAATATCTACTTTCCAAGCAACTGGGTTTCCCTCTTTATCCCACTTGTATTCTTTTAAATGACTATCGTGATATTTAATCATATCTTTAACTAATTCATCTTTTTTTTCTTGAACATTTGCTAACATATTGTCAACTTTTCCTTCAGTATAAAATTGTTCAAGTTCTCTTAATTCATTTTGATTTTGCTTTTGAATTTCGTAGTTATCTTCTTTTAGTTTCTTCATTGTTACCCTCACCCTAATTAAAATCGTATCACAATTTGCCAAGTTAGTCAATTTGTGTTAAAATTACATTATAGGGTTGTGAAATTATGAATGATAGATTAATAGACAAATTATCAAACCTTGAATTAGAAGAAAAAAGTATAAGGAGAGGATTAGATAGATATTATATGGATGATAAAGCGAGAACTAGAATGTTTAATAGGCTTAAAGATTTAAAAAAAGAAAAAGAACAAGTAAAATTCAAATTAAGATTAGAAAGAGAGTTAAGAAATGAAAAGTAATTGTATTTTAGCAATAGATGCTGGAAATGTTGAAAGTGCATATTGTCTTATAGAAAAAGATACATACAAACCTATTGAATTTGCAAAAGTAGATAATACACAAATACTTATGAAAATAATGGAATTAGATTATGATGATTTAATTTTAGAAATGATTGCTTCGTATGGAATGCCTGTTGGAGCAAGTGTTTTTGAAACTTGTGTATGGATAGGTAGATTTATTCAAGCAAGAAAATGTCCTGATTTTGAATACATTTATAGAAAAGAAGAAAAAATGAACTTATGTGGCAGTATGAAAGCAAAAGACAGTAATATCCGACAAGCATTAATTGACCGATTTGGAGAAGTTGGAACTAAAAAAAATCAAGGATGGTTTTATGGCTTTAAAAAAGATGTTTGGGCTTCTTATGCTGTTGGAATAACTTGGTTAGACAAACAAAAAAAGAACTATTAATTTAGTTCTTTTTTTGAAAAAAATAATTCAAAAATGGAGCGAATGTTTCCACTCGCAATTTAATAATAACATAAAGAGATGAATATGTCAATAGTAAATGGAGGGCGATGTTGGAATTGCACCAACGATAAAGGTTTTGCAGACCTTTGCCTTGCTACTTGGCTAATCACCCATAAAGAGTGCATTGCACTCTTTTATTTTACTATCCATGCTTCTTCTACAAACCTCTCACTTGGATTAAATGTATCATAAATAATGCCATAACGAATACAACATATATGACCTTTCATAGTGCATAATATAATATTATTTGGGTATTCCTTTGCTACATCACCTACTCTTTTAGGCAAATATGGTACTCTTTTATACCTTGAATCAAGATACCATATAACAAAATCTTTTTGGTCAAATAATGTTCCATTATACTGTGCTAAATCACTCAATTCATCATACACTTCATCCCAACTTCTATGAGTAGCACAACTAATACTTCTAATTACACAATCTGGTGTAATCTTATTTAGTGGGTTTTCGTTATAATAAACATAATTCATATTATCTCATTGAATTTTGTAATGATTGCATTAATTGTTGTTTTTGTTGTGGAGTTTCAGCTTCTTCATGCAATACTTTAATAAAATCTTCTAATGCTTTTACCATATAATGAAATGATTTGTCTGTTTCTTCACCAGCACCATATCTATTACGACTTTCTTGGTATCTTCCATATTCTCCAGCCATTCTATTCATTTCTTCTTCACCACGGTATCTACTATCTACACCGCGTCTGCCATAGCTGTCATATCCTGCTCCTCTACCATAGTTAGCACCATAATTATTTCCATAATTTGCACCATAATTACCATAGTTTCCATAGTTAGCCCCGTAATTTCCGTAATTTCCATAATTCATATTTTCTTCCTCCTTTATATCTTTGTGAATATCAATTAGCTGATATAAATATTCTATATTTTCTACTGCAATACCGTCTTTAACAATTTCTTTTATTAGTTTTTCTGTTTCTTCGGTTGTCTTTTCTAAAATATTTATATCTTCTAATTTTTCTTTACTTTCATTTTCCACTAATATTATCTCCTTTCTTCAAGAAGTTTTATTATTTCTTCATTTTGTTTTATTATTGTTTTTAAATACTTTTCATCTTGAGTTTGTAATTCTTGCATTAAATCTGTATTATTATAATCTTGAAATAATATTTGTAAACTTAATGTCTGTAATATTAAACTCAAATTATCTACTGTATTATTTTTCATTATCTATTTAATCTTGAAATACTAAATGTTGCATTTGTAATAATTGCTTGTGTGGTTGCTATTGGTGTTGTAGGTTCAGTTGGTGTTGGTACACTTGATACACTTTGAACTGATATATTAGTTGTTCCTCTAGGACATACTCTTAATTTCTTATCAAATGAAATTGTTTCATAGTCATCAGCAGTTGCAATAGTTACAGCTCTTAATGTATCAGGTATCATTACTCCATCTTGAAATAATGCTAATGCTACTACACCAGCAGTTGCTGTACTTACAGAAGCACTAAATTCTACATCATAATATCCTGTATATCCATTTCCAAATATTTTAAAATTTGGATTACCATTTGAATAATCTAACCAACCACAACAAGTAGCACATCTAGTTCTAATATCAGTTTCGTCAAAAGTTATTGGGCTTGCATTACTTGGTAATGCTACTGGTTCATTAATAATAGTTTCTATCATATTTTTATTTCTCCTTTCAAATTAAAACAAAAGAGAATAAGCCCTTGCCTATTCTCTATAAATTAGCAAGTTCTCGTATCCGAGTAAGTAGTATTCTACGGTATGCTATTAAATAAATTGACTTGTTGTTCCTGTGCATCCACAACCATTGTTTGCACAACTAAATATTGGTGTGTTTCCATAAACTGGTACTGTTCCCACAGGACAATTTTTTAATTCATTATATACATTTGATATAATTGATTGAGTTTGAGCTAATTGAGATGCTTGTAAATCTTTCATTAATGCTTCTCTTTGTAAATCTGCAATTTTTGTATCTTTTTCATCTAATCTATCTCTAAAAATTTCATCAATAATTTTTTGAGTATTAGCAGTTTGATTTACAAGAATTTCTTGACCAATTTGTCTTAATACTTCACGGTCTGAACAATTTTCACTAATAACAGTTGCTTTTAAGTCCTGAGTTGCTAATTTATTATCACAGCAACATTGAGCTAATTGACTTTGTAAATTAAATGCAGTATTCATATTAGCCATTTGTCTATTATTAGCAGATATTTCAGCATTGTAGAAACCATTTGAAACTGTACTATTCATATCAGCACAACAATTACATAATTGATTAGATAATGAATAAATACCGTTATTTACAGTATCTAATTGGTTAGATAAGTGTAATGTATCAAATCCATTGTTTGTATTATTCATAATATCTTTTTGACCATTTGATAGCCAAGCAAAGTCATTGTTTCCATTACCACCGAATCCACCCCAACCACCATTATTAAATAATAGTGCTAAAAGTACGATAGCCCAAATACCATCTCCACCAAAGAAACCACTATTTCCAAATCCACCGTTATTACCATAATAAACTGGATATGGATATGTGCCGTTGTTAGTAGCAAGTTCTACTGTTGGTTGAATTCCTCCGTTCATCATTTTTACTCCTTTCTACAAGACTATGCTAGTTATAGGCTTATTGGAAGATACATAACTAGCATATATCCTCCAATAAACCTACAAATAGGTTTATTTTTGTTGAAATTGTGACACCATGTTATCCCATTGCTGTTTTTTATTTGGTTCAAAACTATTTACAGTTTCATTTAAAAACTCATTAGGGTCTTTATTTTCTTTTCTTGCTTGTTGGTATGTTTTGTATGCCTGAGGGTTTATTCTCTTTAATTGTTGTTCCATCTGCTTCATCATTCCATTTGGTATCTGTTGCAATTTCTGTTGCATCATCATTTCTATTATTTTGTTCATTTTTAAACATTCCTTTCAACTCTTTAATTTGCTCTTGTAAAAATTCTATTTGTAAATCTTTTTCATCTTTTGGCACAATTTCGGTTAATTCATAAGTTTTAATTTGGTTTTGCGTATTTTTTACCCAAACTACACTCATATCTTTGCTAAAAAATGGTGTTTCTCCAATTACAGCATCCCTCATTACTTCTTCTATTGAATTTGCATATCTAATAACATCTCTTGCAGGTGCTAATTGAAAATTTTGAGTTAGATTAGTTGGTTGAGTAACTGGTTGTTGTAGCTGATTTCTCATTTTTTCTAAACTACTTATTTGTTCATTAATCTTATCAATATTCATTTGTGGATTATATGAACTAATATATGGGTTATTAAACATAATCTCCTCCTAAAATATACAAAAAAAGATATACCTTACAACTCCTCAAAATGTGTTTTAAACAAATCTAATAAGTGGTATATCTCCTTTCTAACAACATTCTTTCCTGTTGTTAGTTAAATTGTACAATAAAAAAAAGAATTAAAATTATCTAATTCTTTTTTATTTTTTGCATTATTATTACAATATTTTTTTAATTTTATTGTTTAATTCTTTTACCATAGTACTTACCTTAGATTGACTACAAGATAATAAATCTGCAATCTTTACTATACTATATCCTTTTATTTTGTATTCAAGTAATTTTGCATAATATTCATCTAACATTCCCTCTTTAATAAAATAATCATAATCTGTTTTAGTAAATTCAAAATACTTTATTCCCATATATTATTTAATTGTTAGTATAACGAATAATGCTAGTATAATAAGTAATATCATAATTATACTAGATAATACCTTTATAATTGAATACAATCTTTTGTTTTCCTTTTTGTAATCTCGTACAATTTCTAGTGCATAACTGTTTTTTTGTATATTATTTGCATTTTCATTTATTTTTTCTTCGTGGCTATGTAATCTATTCATATTTTTAATGATTTTATCCATATTGTTATCTATTTTAATTTCAAGTTCATTTATTTTTTCTTCTACATTCATACTATTCTCCTATTTAAACTTAATTAATGATAAAACTATACCAATTAACCCAGTTATAATTGCACCTACTGATGTTCTAAAAGCCCATTTGTTATTATCTTCTATTTTGTCTAGTCTTTCTTTGTTATTTATAGAAAGTGTATAAGATTTATTAGCTTTTTCTTCTACACCCTTAAAGTTTTCAAGCATTGTTTCTATCTTTGTTAGTCTAGTTATTACTTCTAATTCAAATTTTGTATCCTCACTCATAAGATGCACCCTCTTTCTTTATATCAAATATACCACAGGGTTGCAAATTAAGTCAAATCATAAACTAAGAATTTCAAAGAAAGATAAGTTTTCATGATTTATAGGATTTTTCTCATATTTCTCCTTCATTTTTGTTACTTTTTTATAAAATTTACCGTATTCTTCTGCTAATTTTTCTTCAATATTGTCTTTTCCAACGATATATGACCATAAACAATCCTTTAAACACATTTTTTTATTAGTCATTAAGCATAATTGATGGTAAAAATACCATTTATATACTTCTTTTGCATCTAAATTTAATTGTGCATATTTCTCCTTTATTTCATCCTTTTTATCGTATGCTTCTTGAAATGATGTAAATGTAATAGTACCTATATTTTCCATAATATCCCTCATATTCCCTCCTATTTTGTATAAAAAAAGGGCATAATAGTCCATAAAACTATTACACCCTAATAAGTTTACTAAATAAACACCTATTTTCCATAATAATCAGCCCCTTTAATAAACTCCACGATAGATAACATAAAAAATTAAACGACATATTAGTATTAAGAGGTACTTTATATGAATAATTTGTTATCTATCGTGCAATCTACTAAAGATTGCACAATAAAATTTAACAGTGGATTAGTGTTCTTATAAACACCCCAGAATAGATATACTACAATATACTATAACCCTTAGTAGTTGGCTATCGCTCAGTAATTGTATAAATACACACTTGATTTTCGTATATCATATTTAGATTAACTACCACATCTTATATCTACTCTAGGGTTGCCTATAAAAGACAACCAATATTGATTATGGGGTGATAAAGTAAAAATTTTACCGTATTTTTCTTTATCTAATTAAATTATATCACTTGGTTTTTGTATCTGTCAATATTTTTTTCTCTAAAAAGTAGTCATCTCTTTCTAAATCAGGGTATCTCTCTCTAATTACTTGAGATAACAAATTATATTTCATTATTTTTAAGTTAATTTCTTGTTCTAAAATAGTTAATTCTGTTACTATTTCAACTGTACTTAATTTACTTTCCATATTATCCCCTATTTTCTCCAATAGATGACAGACTACCTTTTCTTGGATAGTTATAATGATACATAATCATATTAGTAAAATAACATCTTGGGTATTTATCCATCATTCTTAGGTGTAAATCCTTATCTTCGGCATATTGCATACCGATTTGGAATCGCATATCGCCTAAAAATGCCTTTTTTATAAACTTAAACATACCATATTTGCTTTTATAATTGTTTTGAGTAGCTGGAAATCTAACTTTTCCGTTATTTTCCATATCATAAAACACCAAATCTTCACCATTTAGGTAATTATCTACGATTTTATTGAAAATATCGCCGTAAATATAGTCATCGCTGTCTATCATAACAATATATTCACCATCAGATATATCAATTCCACTATTTCTAGCATAAGAAACACCTTTATTTTTCTCATAAGTGATAATTTTTAGGTCTTTATTGCCATATTTTTGAAAATTTTTTAAAAATCCTAGTGTTTTATCAGTAGAACCATCGTTTACAACGATAATTTCAACATCTTCTCGCTTAGGAATACTTTCTAAGCACTTAATTATCAATTTTTCTTGATTATAAACTGGAATTATTACCGAAACTTTAATTTTTCCCATAGTCCACATCCTTTACATAGTACCCATATAAATCATCAGCATATAATAACTTAATCATAGGGTATCTTTCTAACATATTTTCTTGTGTAAGGTCATCTTGTTTATGTATTTCATACTTATTTCCTGCATATTTACCTTGTTCACACATATAAGGAACAGCAACAATCATTTCTCTACAATGATTATAAGCATATTTTAAGACTTTTTGAGCCTCTTTTACAGTTAGATGTTCTATAACATCTCCAAATATAACAATATCGTAATCTGGGTATTTAAAAGTCTTAATATTGCCATTATAGACCTCTCTGTATTTATTTTCTAAATTATAATTCTCTATATTTGGTTTAAATACTTCAACTGCATCCATATTTTTATAAAAATCACCTAGTAAATTGTAATAAGTACCACATCCAGCCCCAACATCTAAAATAGTTGCATTTTCTCCAAATCTTTCTTTTAAATATTCTGCTACTTGGTCTTTATAAAGTGGATAAGATGTAGCAGTATCAATTACTTCGTTACTCATCAAATAACCCTCCAATCTCTTTTTCATAAGTACGATATAGCCACTCATCAAACTTTTCATATTGTTTAGATAATTCGTAGTTTTCATCTATGGCTTTTTGTATTCCATCAATATTATCTTTTTTAATTGCTAATTCAGGGTGTTTTAATATGTAATCAATCACATTTTCTAGTTCATCTAAATCATAACACCATTTTATTCCATCTAAATTAAAAAAGTCATCTATACATCTAGCTCCATAATAGATAGGAATTGTCTTTGTAGCAAAACAATTAAGTAGTTTTTCAGTAAACCATATATCGTCTATGTGGTTTTCTATTACAACTGAATACCTATAATGCTCTAAAGTATCTATTGGGTCTGTAAATTCCCCACCGTCTATTGTACCGAATACATCAATCTTATCTTTATACTTTCTAGCTATTCTTTTTCGCTCTTTATGTAGTTCACACATTTCTTTATCAGAAGATACCATTGAAATCAATCTATCTTTTACTGGATTTTCACATCTACACCATACTCCACCCCATAAAATAGGTTTTGAATTAGGTAAAGCATTTAAAAGTTTACTATCATGCGTAAATACATACTCATATTGGTCGTATACTTGTAAAGCATATTCATAAACATTAGGTTGTATAGGTCTTGGTTCAATTAAAAGCATTACTTGTTTGCCTTCACGCTTATTTGCATATATTTGCTCATCACATACACATTTAACAGGACTATTAGCATCCCACATATCTTTATTTCCATATTGCTCATACTGACTTATTAATCGCATTTTTTTCATTTATTTTTTCTCCTTTTTATTGAAATATTCCTCCACTATTCTATGTATCATATCGTGTGAGTTTGCACTTATATCGCATATTCCTTCTTCTAAATTAGCAAATCCTATTTCATCACTTAAATAGCAATATATATAACAGTGCATTAATTCGTGATATAGAGTATTTTTCTTTTTTTCTAATGATGCTTCATTATTTAAAAATATCATTTGTGTACTTAACTGTGTACACCCAAAATACACACTATCTTTATTGTCGTCATTAAAATTAGATTTTACTTCATCCGCTGATACTTCCTTAATTTCCCACTCTAATTCATTCATTTTAAATTTCATTCTTTCACCATCCTTATATCCATTTTAACATACATATCTGTAAAGTCAAATTAAAAAGAGAGTATTAAACTCTCCAACACAATGTGAAAATAGTGCCTTTACAAGCACTGTACCAATGATATAAAGGTTTGTTAGATAAATCAAAGACTAGTCCTCTCTAACTTGCTCACTGCCCAAGCGTGTATTATATTTCCAGTGTAGATTTATAATACGAACCTTAACACTCGCTCTCATTTTATATATCATCAGTACACTACCTATAAAAGGTAATGTCTTAGTTGCATACTACTGACGCATCCAATACATACATCATTTATATGCTTTCAGGAACGACTTCGTTATTGGTCTAGGGTATTAGTCGTATTCCCTACTTAAAATATTCACACCATACTTAACTTTGAGATGTCAGCCACAGTATAAACGCAAACTAGATTTATAAGTTTTTAAAGCAACTCCATTATAACACATATACTTGATATGTCAAATTATTTTTTTGTGCGAGTTGTGGGAGAGGGTAATTGCTTGACATTTGCTTTACTGTAAAGGGGTTGGGTAAGGGTGTCAAGTTGCATTATTGGAAAATATCTTAACTTTACAAGTTATTGACATTGAATGTTGTTTTCTATTTACAAAATGTTTACAATTTTTTTTGTCATATAAAAGTAAAATATAATAATACCTTTTTACACTACCTATACATATACTATACATATAATAACTAAATAAAATAATATAATATAAGCTAATTAATTATAGTATATATATATCAATTAATTTAATAATGATATAATATATATCCATTAAATAATAAATAAATGGTATATAATAGTTATACTATATATAATATATAAACTATAATTCATATATAATATATATAGGAAAAAATAAAAAATGTAAAATAATAAAAAAACATCATTTTTCTATTGACTTTTTAAATATTATGTATTACAATTATATTAACAACAGAAAAAGAAGGAGGTGGAAAACTTGAACAGATACAAAAAAAATAAAATGTTATATTTAAAGCTATGGTATAAAAAAAATAAATACATGTTATATTTTACAATTATATTAAATATAATATTTTATGTTAGAATCATTACATGGTAATTATAAAAAAATAATTTTATAAATGGAGGAAAAAAGAAAAAAATGGAAAATTTAAAACAATTAATAAAAAATACAATTTTAAAAGGTGGTAATACCTTAACAAGTGATTTAAAAGAATCAACAGAAAAAAAAGGTTTTTATGTATCTTTAATAGGTCATGAAAAAACATTTTTATTAAATGATATAAAAAATATAGAAAAGACAATTTTAAAATATCAACAACTAATAAAAAATAAAAAAAATGTTTTTATTGGTTTATGGATTGAAAACAATTTATTTTATATTGATATTAGTAAACATTATTTAAACAAACAGCAAGCAATAAAACAAGGAGTAAAAAATAAACAGCTAGCTATATATGATATAAAAAATAATAAAAGTATATATTTAAAAAAATATGTTTATATTATTTATAAATATAATTTAATTAATAATGATATAGTATATTATAAAGAATTTAATTCTTTAAAAGATATAAAAAATAAAGAATTTAATTCTTTAAGCTATAACTATTTAAAAGAATCAGTTACAACAGATATAGACAACATTAAACAATTAATAAATAACAAGTATATTATTTTTAAAGAAAATATATTAATAAATGAAATATAAGGAGGTGAAAACGTGCAAGTAAAAAAAATAGATATTAACAACAATTACTATATTAAAATAACATACCATGAAAACAATTTTACTAGATACTATCAATTAAAAGATAAAACAACAGATAAAACTATTATAGAATCATACAACCGCGACAGCTTTTTATTAAAATTAAAAAATATAATTAAAATTAATAATAATATGGAGTGCTTGATTGCAAGCTATTAAAAATTAAAAAAAATAATTAAAAAATGGAGGTTTTAAAAGTGGAAAAAATAAATTTTAAAGATATTACTATAATTTTAGATACTAAAGGGAGTTATACAGGATTCAAGCATGAATCAATAGTTTTTTATAAGAATTTTATGGAGTTTAAAACTAGTATTAACTATTATAATAGAACATGGGAGGTTTTCACTTATCAATCAATTTTAAATAAGTCATGTAATATTATAATTGAAAATGAGGAAAAACAAGCTATTTTAAATTATAAAGAATATAACAACATTAAAAGATTAACAGAAAAACAAAAAAAGGAAATAATAAAAAACATTGATTCTAAACTATATAAACAAGCTAAACAACTAAAAAAGCTGGTTAACTCTGTTACAACTTTAGGAAAATTACAAACATATTAAAAAGATAGATAAAACTATCTTTTTTTTATGTATTATTTTAAATATATTAAAATTAACTATTTTAAACACTTTTTAAAGTGCTTTTTTTATTTATAATATAACTACATTAATTAATAAAAAAGACTAAAAAACAAGCTTTAAAACATTAAAAAACAGATATTAAAAAGCTAATAAAAAATATCATTTTTTTTATTAAAAAGTAAGATATAAAAAAAAGATATATTATAATTAGCATGTAAATTTTAAAAGATTTATATATTATTTATTTATTTATTTTACAGAATCATTAAAAAATATTTATTAATTAATATATAAATATTATAAAATTAATGTTTTTTGACAATTTACTAATTATTTACTAATAATTTACATTAATTTTACATAAAATAAAGTAAAATTGTTTACATTTTGTTTACAACTTTACATGTCAACAAATGTAAATTTACATGTAAAGTAAATGTAAAGTTCAAGGTAAAAAATTAAAAAATATAAGCCAAAATATAAGCCAAAATATAAGCCATAATATGAGGTGGAAAATATAAGCTATAATATGAGCTAGACCAAAAATATGTTCTGAATCATATATATAAAAATATGCTTTATATACATATAAATATATTATATATGAAACAGAAAAACAAAAAAAGCAAAAAAAATTACAAAAAAATTATTAATTGGTAAGATATTTCAAAAACAAGTGATAAGATTAAGGCAACAAACGGGAAAAGCATAACAAAAAGGAGGTATGATTATGTTTATAGTAGCAAAAACAATTAAAGGAAAAGAATTTATTTATGCAAACGAATCTAGTATTTATTGCAAAAATGAGAATCAAGCTAAAAAATTAGCCGAACATTTAAATAAAAACAATGAGAGTGCTATTGGAAAATGGAAATTAAATGAAAATGAATTATGGTTTGTATATGAAATTGACAATTATAGTGCAATACCTACATACAGATTAAAAAATACAAAAAATAAAATATCAATTACATATTTCTTATAATTAGTTCTTATTTCTTAATATAAGTTCTTATTTCTATAAGTGCATGTAATATTAGTTCTTATTTCTAAAAAGGAGGATTGAAAAATGAAATTATTTGTAGAAGATTTAAAAGGTTATATGGATTGTTATACTAATGTTTATAGAATTAAAATTAAAAAAATAAACAATAAAAATACATTAATAATATATTATAACTCTTTAAAGCAAGACGATTTAATAGAATTAAAAGAGGTTAGACTAGCTTTTTTAATAGACGAAAATAGTTTACAAGAATATTTTAGGTATGAAAAATAAGAGGTGATTAAAGTGTATTTAAAAAATAAAGATTTAGAATTGTTACAAGAAATTGAAATTGAATTATGGAATAAAAATAGTAATTTATATATTTATTTATACAATTTAAATGAAAAATTATTAAAACAAAAAGATAAAATGAATATAGAAAATTACAACAGAATAAAAGAAAAAAGAAAAATAAACAAAAATTATGCAAGAAAAAAGGAGGTATGATTATGAATATTATTGAAAAGCATCAAAAAAAGTATTTTCAAACATTAATAAATGCTTATATATCATTAAATATTAGACATGGTAAACAATTAGATAAAGAAATGGTTGAAACATTTTATTATAATAATTATACTAATGTAATTTTAAGATTTACAGATAAAGGAAAATTATTAAATTATAAGTTTGTGGAGGTGGATTAAATGGAAAAAATAAGACAAGTTAAAACAATTACAACTATTAATGAAAATATGGAAATTGAAACAAAAACAATTACAACTTTACATACATACAGAAATTGGCAAGAGTTAACTAGAGAAGAACAAAAAGAAGAAATTGAAAGAAAACAAGAAAGTATTTACATGTTATATCAAGAAGAATTATATCAAAGTTTTCTATGTGACTTAGACAATTTAAAATGTGAATTTAAAAATATTGAATTTGATACTATTTATTTAGATAGTAATAGTCAAGGTTGGTGGATTGATAGTGTAAAAGATTTTAAATATAACAATGAAGGTATTGATATTTATGGAGAACATATAGATATATATGATATAGATTTACATATAAGAAAATATATAGATAGTTTTGATATAGATATTTATGATTATTATATAGATAGTGATAAATTAGATAAAATACAAAAAACAAAAAAATATCAAAAATGGATTCAAGAAATAAGAACAGATATACAAAAATGGATAGATTTAGCTAATGAGTATTGTAAAGACTTAGGAAATAATGAATATTGTTGTCCTTATAATTTGGACGATACAGAAGATAAAGATTGGTTAGATAATTATTTTGCTGAAGAAGTTTTTGAAACAATAGAAAATATAGATTAATGGAGGTTTAATTATGAGTGATAAAGAATTTTTAGAATATTTAGAAAATATGGATAAAGAAGAATTTAATAAATTGTTTGGTAAAGCAATGGAAGAAGTAGATAAAGAATTAGGATTAAATTTTGAGGTGGAGCATGAGTAAAAATGATATTATTAAAATTGAGCTAGTTAAAAATGTTTGTGTAGAAAATAAAAATAGTAATTGTATATATCCTAAGCAAGATATATTAAAAATATATTTTAGAAATAAGAAATATAGAATTATAGATTTATTTAGTGAGGTAGATATAACAGAAATTGATTATTTTAGAATATTGGAAACTAAAAAAACAAAAATTAAAACATTATTTAAAGAGCAAACAGAATTATTTTAAAGGAGTGATTGAAAAATGGAAAAATTATATGAAATTTATTATGGTGATAAAAAAGAGGATTATATTAGAAGATATTTAAAAGAAGAAGAAGTTATAAACGGATTCTTAACAGAATATAAAGCTTTTGACTTATTTTATAATGGTATGATTATGTCAAATAGTTATTTAAATAATAATTATGACAATTTAGATATTCTTATATCCGGTTATAATGAAGAAGAAGATTATTATGAGGACGAATATCAAGTATTTATAATTGAGCCGTCTTTTGACGAGGAAATAACTATTAAAGCAACAGAAAAAATGGGTAATACTTTATATTATGATTTTAAAAATGAAATATACTTAACCGGTATAACAGATTTAGGCATGTCAAGGACAATGATTAGAACAGATATAAAGGTTAAAGAAGTTAAAGAGGAGGTATAGAAAATGAAAAAATATTATGTTAATATTGCTGATTATCAAGGTGGTACATGGGCAATGGGATTATTAAATACAATTAAAGAGTGGAAAGAATTAGCTTTAAGTTGGTGTGATTCTGACGACAATGAAGAATTATACAGATTAATAAAAAAACATAAATTAGATACTGAATTGTTAGATATAATTAGTGAAATATGGAGTATTGAAATAGTAGAATTTAATCAAGACAATGTTGATAAAATATTAGAATCATATACTGAAAAAGAATATTATTGGTTATTAAATGATATAATGGAAAAAATGGAGGGATAGTTATGTATTTATTATATGAAAGTTTATATGGTGATTTATTAAATGAAAATGATAGTACTTGTATTATAGGTTTATATAAAGATAAAAAACAAGCAATAGAAAAAGCTGAAGAAATCATAAAAGAAGATACAACAATGAATCAATACATTTTAGATTTAGAAAGAAACAATTTAGAAGAAGATAGTTATGTTAGATTGTTTTGGAATTGTCAAGAAAATTGGAATTGTTATTATGAAATTATAATTGAAGAATTGGAGGTAAAATAGTATGAAAAATTATTTATTGTTTGACGATTATAGTGATTATGTAGATACAAGTAGTTATGAGGATTTAAAACAATTATTAATAAGTGATATAGAAGAAGATACTTTTAATAATTTTGAGGAAAATGTAGTTAAAAGCAATTTTAAATTAATGAAGAAATTAACAGAAGAAAAATTTAATGAAGATTTTATTATACAAGAATTAAAAGGTTTTGGTTGGAATATTATTAATTTAAATGAAATTGAGGAAAATTTAAGAAAATTATTATTTTTTAGAAATTATAAAAATAATGAGTGTATAGAACAAACATTAAAATTAATTGAGGATTTAAAATATAATAGAAAAGAGGAAAAATAATATGAAGTTTAAAAACAATAGTGCAATTTATAGAAACGACAATTTAATTTTTGAAAATGGTGATTCTGTTAAAGGTAAAGCTAAAGAAGTAAAAGAATATTTATTATATGAATTAGCTAGTCAATGTATGAGTATTAATCAAGATTATGAGGAAATAGTTTATAATGGTAGATTAATTTTAGATTTAATAGAAGAATTAGAAAATAATGGAGTGCATGAATCTGTTATTATTGTAAAAGAGAATCCAATGGGTAGCTTATATTATGAAATTATAGAAAATAATGAGGTGCAATAAGTGGGAAAATTAAAAAGTTTAGTTAAGACAATTTTTGAAATAATATTTTTTCTAGTAATTGGATTTTTTAGTTTTGTAAGTGGTGCAATAAGTGGTAGTAAATGGAATTAAAAAGAATAGATTAAAAACTATTCTTTTTTTTTTATATATAGAAGTTAACATAATATAAGTTATAGGATTATTTAGTATATATTGACATAAAATAATGATATTTTAAGCACCTCGTATTTTGCTATTTTAAGCCATTTTAAGAGGTGTTTATGTTAGATAGTATATTTATATTATTTTAGTTATAACTCTTTAAATTAAGCCATAACAATTAAAATAATAACTATATTAGATTATAGAAATAGTTGTATTTCTTATTTTAAAGCCAATTTTAGCCGTGTTTTAGTGGATTTAATGGATTTATATTAGATTAAGATTAATCTTTTAAAATGAGCCTTAAAAACAAAAATAAAACTACCAAAAAAGTAGTTTTACAATGAGAAAAAATGTTTATCGTAAATATTTTGTAAAGATTACACAAAAGTTTAATCACTAGAAATATTTACATTTATAATTTTACCACAAAAAATATGCTCTGTCAAAAAATGTAAAAAAAATATGAGCTGAGCAAAAATATACTTTGATATGTTTTGAAAAAATATGATTCAGAAAATATGCTGTTATATGCTTTGATATGCTGTGGGAAATATTTCTTGGGAAATATGTCACAAAAAAAGGATATGTCAATCGCAATCGGCATATCACTTGCAAGTTTAGAATTACAAATTAACAATTTTAATATATCAAAAAAATAGTTTGTTGTCAAACTATCTTTCTCTTAAAGCCTTACGGTCTTTTCTAGCACGAGATTTTACAGGTTCTCTACGGCGATAATCTTTAGCATAAGCTCTTTTATAACGGCGATAATCCTCATTTTCTGAATAGTATTTTCTGTGGTATTCATTTGTTTTAGCCTTATTTCTTTTTTGCTTTGCTATTTGATTATCAATTTTTTCTTCTCTGTATTTTTTGTGAGTAGCATAGTATTTTCTACTTGCTTTTTCTTGTTTTGAAGTACTAGCCATATAATCAATCCTTTCCCAAACTTAGTTCGTATTTCTTATATGATTATACTATCATCACAAAATTGTGTCAAATCTAGTTCTTATTTCTATTTATCATCCCTACCACTAATTATTAATACTGCTAATACAAAACCTATAAATGTTCCAATTAATATTCCTAAAATTAATTCCATTTTATACCTCCTCTATAAAATTTTTAACTGCAACTCTAATAATATCACCAATACTTGTATTGCTATCAGTTGCTAATTGTTCTAATTTTTTATATACATCAAGATTAATTCTTAATGAAATAATTTTATTATAATTATTAGATTTAATTTTTCTCTCGTAAGTAATTCCATCACATCTAGTTATTGTTTGTTTCATTATTATCATCTCCTTTTAGTATAATTAAAGCACTTTGTATTGTATCAGTTTCTGGTCTAGTACACATGCCTTTGTTTTGACTACTTAATTCAAGTATATTTATCACTTTGTCTATTTTGTTTTGCAATTCATCAATATATTTGGTTTGACCTGATATTAATTCTATTGCCATTTCAAATGTAAATTCTTCAAATTTTCCATCTTTGTTTTGTAAATATAACTTATGTCCTTTATAATCCATATTAATCCTCATCCTTTACTAAAATGTATTTTGCATAATCTGATGGTGTTCCATATCTATCAATAAAACTTACTAAATGTGTTTCAATGTTTAAATCATAATCATTTCTTAGTCTATAAATTATTGCTGATAGTCTAGTTGCTCCATATTCTTTTATAGCTTCCCAAGAAGTAATGCTACCATATTCTTCAAGGTGTTTTAATACAGACATTGTCTTATTCATTTTTTTCCATTTTCCCATTATTTTTTCCTCCTATCTTCCCATAATTTCATTTAATTTTGCATTGCTAATTAAAATTGTGTTCATATCTTTAATAAACTCTGGATGTGTTTTTTCGGCTTGTTCATAGATTTTTTCTAATGTTGATTCACTATATTCTTTGTTTACTTCTTCCTCAATTTTACTTTCTAATTCTTTTTCAAACATTTTTTCTCACCTCCTACCCTAATATTGCATCTGATACAATGTACTCATTTTTGTTCTTATTTCTTGTTACTGAATTAATGTATCTAACAGTTGTTTGTTCACTAACATGATGTAGTACTTGTTGTATTGAATAAATATCAGCACCATTTTCATACATTAATGTAGCACTTGTTCTACGAGTACTATGTAAACTAAATGTATCATCATCTAATCCAAATCTCTTAAATATCTTCTTAATTATTTTTCTTAAACTTGTTGTTGATAATCCATCTCCATAATTTTCTGGGCTTGTTGATGTAAATATATAACCATTTGTTCTATCTCCAATATAGTTTTTAATATCTCTTAAAACTTGTGGTGATATTTTTACATATTCATCCTTTGAGTCATGTTTTTTACATTGAACCCATAAAACTATTTCTCCATTGTGTTCTTTAATATCTTCTAGTTTAGCTCTTGAAACTTCTATACCTCTTAATCCAGTTGTAATTAATAAGCTAAATAAAGCCTTTTCTCTTAAATCAGTTAAATTAGCATAAATTTCTCTTGTTTGTTCTTGAGATAATACTTGCTTTTTTGGTGTCTTTGAATATTTAGCACCTTTAATATCTACACAAATATTTTCATAAATATTATGTATGCTTAAATATTTAAATAAAGCCCTTACAGCAATCATATAAGTATTAGTAGTATTACTACTATATGTTTCCCTTAACATATCTCTAAATGCTATAATGTCATTTCTAGTAGGATGTTTAATATCGTTGTTTTTTAAATAATTTATAAAATTATTAATTCCCACACGATATGCTTTCAAAGTTAAGTCATCTACATCTAAATAATCAATAAATGACTCCTCATATTGTTGTAATCTTTCTAATGTTAATTCATTATTTCCATTTAAAATTATTTCTTTCATATTAGTTTACCTCTCCTTCACTATAAACATTGTAACACATTTATATATATAATGCAATACTTTTATATAAAAAAATGAAGATTTTTTTATTTTTCTTCATTTTTCTTTGTATTTCTAGGTTTTTTAACAGTTTTTTTAGGTTTATTTTCTTCTTTTTCTTGTTCTTTTTTTAAATCTTCAAGAATTTGATTTGCTATTTCATATAATTTAGCAACTCTTTTTTTCTTAATAATTCTATTTCTAATTGGCATTACTATAATAGAAATAATAATTTCTAATAATACTAATGAACCAGCAATTAATAATAATGCTTTAAAAATATTTAATAATGTATCCATTTATTTCACCACCTTTTCTAATCTAAAAAATTATCGTCTATATCAACTTGGTTATTATCTAAATTTTCTCTAAATTCATCATAAGCATCTTGAGTTTCTTGTTCTTTATCTTCACAAGTTTCAAAGCCATTTATTTGATAATAATGAATCGGATTATATTTATCGTTTTGGTTTTCTCTTAAATTTTCTACAAATTGTTTTACTATAATATCTGTTTCATTTGGTATTTCTACACCTTTTTTAAATTGTAAGTTAATATAAAATTTAGATTTAGTTTTGTCATAGTTATTTTGTACTACTTGAAATTTATAATAGTTTTTGTCATTCCAAGTAGTTTTAAATACTCTAATTTTTTGACCTATTTCAAGTTTATGAAATCCATATTCTTTTGTTTCTTCCATATTATCACTCCTCTGGCATTTCATATATACAAGTTTGTATTTGCTCTATATGTGCATTATCGCTTACTACACAAGTACCTACTTTTTTAATATTGTCTAACATTTCTTGGGTACAGTTACAATTTTTAAATACTAACATAGGGTTTAAAAGATTTTGTATTTCATCTAATACTTCTAATGCTCTTTTCTTATTTTCATATCTTCCTAAAACAATATTATGAAATCTTATATCATATTCCCCATCTTCTTCTATAACTGCATCTACACTAACTAAATCTACTTTTAATAAAAGTTCTTTATCTTGGCTTCTTATCCATAATTCCATATTATTCACCATCTTCTAATGTTTCATAAAATTTATTAACTCTAGCATAATATTCATCTTTTAAGTCATTTACTTCTTTTAATCTATTAGCAAAGTCAGTTTTGTTTGTACTAGAAAATAATCCTTCCATTTTCTTTGCCATAGCATTTTTTAAATGAGTTGTTTCAAGTGTAGATATTTCTACTGATTCACCAGAACTATTTGTATAATATTTTTTATTTTCCATTTTATTCAACTCCTTCAAGTATTTTTAATAATTTATCGTGTACAATCAAATGCCTTCTAGTCATTTCTATAATTGTTTTTTCATCTAAACCTTTATTATTTTCACTATGTTCACATTGTTGTATTGTTTCTATGCTTTCATAAGATGTTAAATATTCTATTGCTTTTTTAATTATTTGTTTTTCCTTATTTTCCATCTTTCCAATCACCACCTAGTTTTGTAATAATAGTTCTTAATTTTTTTCTTTGTTTTAATAGTTCTTCTTTAGCTTCTTTTTCTTGAATATAGAATTGTCCTAAATCTTCTAATTCAATTTTCATTTTTGCATTTTCTTCTCTTAATTTTTTGTTTTCAATATCACTATCAATTCTTTGCTTTGATAAATTGCTATTTTGTTGAATTAATAATCTTCTGTTTTCTAATTCTTGTTCATATAGTTTTTTATAATTTTTAAATAGTTTCATATTAATCTACCTCCTCATAATTAAATGAACTTTTATGTATTCTTTCGTATATTGAATTATCTCCCATATTTTCCAATAAAAATGTTGAACAAGCCTCACTTGACAAATGAGTATTTTTTGTACGATTTAAATAATACAATTTATTTTCGCCATCATTATTATTTTTGCACTCTTGTGTATGTTTTTCTAATAATTCGGTAACATAATTTGATTCAACTAGGTATAAATCATAACTTTTTGCTGTTATATGTTCTATACTAGCTGTATCTGTGGCATATATTCCTTTTTTCTTATTTATTTCAAATTTTAAGCAATGATTTTCAACATCGTGTACTAATGGTTCTAATTTAACTTTTACAGCACCCATATCAAACCATTTACATTTAGGTAATACAATTATTTTATTTGTTCTTATTCCACATTCTACAAGCCTTTTAACTAAATCTTCACTACCAACGACAAACTTAATTGTTGGATGATTATATGCTATTTTAGAAATTGTAGATGGTAATAAGTGGTCTTTATGGCAATGGCTTATAAATACCAGTTTAATATGTTTTAAATATTGTCTTAATTTAGTGTAGGAAATACCACAATCAAGAAGTAATATTTTTTCTACAATTATGGCATTTCCATCTGAGCCTGAGCCTAATATTTCATAATGCACTATTCATCACCTCCAATATAATCAAATATATCTTTTTGTTTATATGGTTTAATTCCTAAAACTTCATAACTTTCTTTAAAATATTCACTTACAAATTTTAATTGGTTTTCATTTAATAATGCTAATTCCTTTTCAGTATCGTGTTTATAATGACCATAAGGGCAACCCATACAACCAGTTCTACAAATATGATTATATACTTCTGGTATTTCTATATTATATTTTTTATAAATTTTATCTAGCAATTCATCAGATAAATCGTGTAATGGTGTAAACTTTTTATCTTTTGTAAAGCAAGATTTATATTGACTTCTTCTCATAGCTGATTCACTACCACGAACACCTAATATTGCTTTAAGTCCAGTTTCTTTTTCAAAATCGTGTGCTGTTTTCTTTTTTAAATAGTAACAGCATTTTGGACTTACTTTATGTAATTTACCGCTTAGTAATAATTCTCTTGCTTTTTTATTTAATGAAAAACTTGATGTATGTGTTTTACCATCTCTACCAACAAATTGTCTTGCTTGTATTCTTTCCATTAAACTTTTGCTTCTACTACCTCTTTGATATCTATCTATAAAATCATCTTGTATTTTACTAAAACAAGGACTACCATATTTTTCTTTTATTTCAAATGGTTTTAATTTAGGATATAGAACAATATCACTATTTTTTAATATTCTATCTCTTATTTCGTGATGTTCCATATAAGTGTTAATACCAACTATTTTTATATCATCTCTTTTAAGATATTCTTTTATAAACCAATATAACAAGTGGCTATCTTTACCACCACTATATGATAAATAATATGTATTTGGTTTTATTTTATCAAATCTTGATTTTAAATCTACTAAATAAAAATCAACCTCATCTATCATAATATCACTCTATTCAATATCGTCCAAACTTACATTTGCTGTTTCTTCTGGTTCAATTACCATATCAATTACATTGTCATTATTTGGATTATCTACATAAGTTTTAGAACCATCTTCATTAATTACAGCCATATCTCCTTCGTATGCTTTTTCCATTTCAACACTCATAATACCCCATTTAGATATTAATTGTCTTAGCATTGTTTTAAATGCCATAGCATCAAAATCTTTTTCCCAAAAAGTATAGCCTTTCTTTGCTCTATAACCTTGAGAATATTGCATAGCATGAGCTTCCATTTTTGCTTTTGACCAATACAATGATTTTCTAAATCCGTTAGTATATTCAAACATAGCATAGTAGCCAACAGTATTTGCTTTTTCTCTTTCTTCTTCATCCTCAATTAATTTTACTTCTATTTCTTCATTTAAAGGGTCATATTTAATTAATTCTCCTTCTTTAATAGCAAGTACATTAAGTTTTTTATATTGACCAGAACGAATTGCTAATTGAATATAACCTTTATATCCTAATTGAAATGTAGCAACTTTTCCTCTATCTTTGTCATTAAATGGTACTAAATAATAGTTACCTAATTGTGGTGATGGTGATAAATTTAATGATTCACCTAATAAAGCACCACTAAATATACTTTCGTTTGAACATTCTTTTAATGCTGGATTAGTTGTAACGGCACTTATAATTGAACTTATAAATCTTTGCCCTTTTTCTCCACCAACAATTTCATTTACTTTCTTTTGTACAGCAGTACTTGTCATAAATGAAGTAAATCCTATTTTTGTGTTTCCACTTGATTTTTGAATTGCATTACTCATATTTTATACCTCTTTCCTTTAACCAATTCTTTAATTCAACAATATTTGATTTTGTAGTTTCAATAGTAAATGTTACTTTTAAAACTTGTTCATCATCAAATATTTCTTTTGGTGGTGTAATAATATCTTCAACTTTTTCCACCATTTTTTGTTCTTCTTGTTCTTCTTTTATGATTTCTTCAGCTTCTTTTCTTAATCTATCTAATTCTTTATGTCTATAAATCACATCAAGTTTAGATTTTGTAAAGTCTAAATTTTTTTTATATTCAACAAGTATTTCATCCTTATATTCTTCAACTTCAATTAATTTTAAATCACTAGATATTTTTTCACAAAAAGCAATTATTTGTTCTTTAAGTGATTTCATACTTGCAGATAATGTTATATTTAAACCAATATCATCAAAACATACAATATCTTCTATTTGATTTACACTAAAATATTCTTTAGCAAATAGTTCTAATTCTTCTTGCTTTTCTTGTTTTAATTGATTTTCAACATTATCAATTTTTTCTTTTAAATCAGCATCGGCTTGTTTATAAAGATTACTAACATTGTCTTTATATATTTTTTCAAACTCATCATATTTTTCCATTATTGCTGATTTAACTTGTTTTCTTTGTTCTTCAAGTTCATTAAATTCTTTTGTAAGATTTGCTCTTACTTGTTTTACTTCTTTAACAGTTTCTTCATTTACTACCAAACTATTTGCTCTATCAACTTTTTCCTTTATCTCAACTGATAAATTTTCAAGTGTGGCTTTAATAATTGGTAATTGTTCTAAAACTATTAATTCATTTGTGTTGTTTTCCATTTATTAATCATTCCTTTCTAGCTTATGAAAAAAAGCACTATATACTAACAACAAATGTATTTAAGCAAACAGGTACACTTGCTGTCAGTATATAATGCTCTTTCCCTGTTTGCTATATTAATTATAGCATATATTAATTAAAATTACAATATTTATTTTATTGAGTCTAGTTGTTTCATAAACATTTCATATTCTTCTGGTGTCATTGGGTCGGCTTCAATATCTTTATCAATCCAACTTGGCAATTTTTTATTATTATTGCCATTTCTTTTTTCCCAAGTTCTAATACAAGCCTTCCAATCTCTCATATTTTCTTTTCCTATTTTCCAACCTTTACTTTCATAAAAATCTATAAATGACTCAGCATCAATATTATTTTTTCTATCTTCACAATATTTTTTTACTTCTTCCAAAGTTGGTTTAGTAAATTTTCTTTCTTTTATATTTTCTTTCTTATCTATACTAATCTTATCTATACTAATCTTATCTATACTGTGTATACATTGTGTATCCAAAGTGTATACATTATTTTCATCTAAACCTAATTGCTTTAATTCATCTTGATAAATTGTAGGTTTAGTTCTATCGTTTTGTAAATAATTATTCATTCTCCAATGTCTTATTACTATTACTCCACTTTCAAATGGAATTATAAATGATTTAGCTATTAATATTTTTAAATCATCTTCTTTTAATCCAGTAAACATTAATATTTTTTTCCAATTATCTACGAATCCATCATCATCAGCTCTCATACCTAACTCATAATATAATAATCTACTTGTAATAGGCATTTCTAAAAATCTATCTGTATCAATAACATTTAAACTAAACATTCTTTTTTGTGCCATAATAATTTTCTCCCATCTACTTTGTTTCATTTAAAAATTCAATTATTTTTTTATCATACTTATTATTTCTAAAACCTAAATACATTATTTTTAAATTCTTAGGCATAGCTACATGACCATTTTCATATCTTGATATTTCAAATCTATTTTTATTCACCATCTTTCCAATATCAGACAACGAATAATTAGTATATTCCTTTCTTAACATTTGCCACATTGTCAATTTATATCGCACCTTTCTTTATTAATTTATAAATTATTTTTATTATACTATCTTCTGTTAAATAACATTTTTTGCTTATTTGTTTTATATTTTTTTCATTAATTAACATATCAATAATTGTTATTTCAATATTATTCAAAATCAATTTATATCATCTCCTTTACTTTTAAGATAATCTATTAAATCATTCATTTTAATATGTAAATCATTAACTCGTTTTTCAAGCAATGTTATTCTTTCTTCTCGCCATTCATCTTTATTTTTTGCTTTTTGTATTTTTTCCATACTATAATATGGTAATTTTTCAGGTATTTTCTTTTCTTCTATGATTTCTACTTCCCAATTTAATGAATTAATATCTAATGTATATTCATCTAAAAATGCCAATAAATTATATTCCTTTCTTTCAAACATAAAATTAGTTGTTATATCACCTGCTTTACCATCTTTAATCATTCCTAATAATTCATATATTGTTATTTTCATTATTCACACACCTCTTTTATTAATTCTTCAATAACATCTTCTTTTTTAAAATACATATCTTCTATTTGTTCCATTATAGTTAATATTTCTTCATCTGCTTCTTCTGCATATTCTTTTAAATATTCCCACATTTTTTTATATGTCATCTAATCACTTTCCTTTTCTTTTGGTAGATATTCACCAAACTGATATTGTTTTTCTAATTCTTCCCATTGTTCTTTTATTTTTTCAACTTTTGTTTTAAACTCACTATATTCTTTATCACATTTATCACATAAATCATACATAAATTGATAATAATATTCTTGGTGTGCATCTGTAATTATTTCTTTTTTACATTTATCACAATAACAATGTTCTATTCTTTTTATCATATTTTTACTTTCCTTTCGTGTACTTCTACTTCAATATTTTCATTTTGATATTTTAATAATAGTTCTTTTAATTCTTTTAGTTCTTCTATTTGTTCTTTTATAGTTTTATCTTCTGTTGTTATTATTACATCATACATATTATTTTCTATCCTTTCTACTTTTTTGTAATATTTTAATATCCTGTTCATAAGTATTTACATCAGTTAATAATTCTCGTAAGTTTTTTAATAATTCATACTTATCTAATAAATTAATATTTGATTTTTCTATTGCATTAAATACTAAATCTAATGCTATATCTAAACTTTCTTGTTTCATTATTTACCTTCTTTCAATTCTTTTAAATAATTTAATATGTTTTTTGATACTTCAAATTCAACACTTTCATTATCAAAACAATAGTATTCACTTGCTATATATTTTTCTAATTCATCTAGTATATTATTTAATCTTTCTATTTCATCAATTATTTTATTTAAGTTTTCTAAACTTATTTCACCACACATTTTTTCATCTTTGTTTATATAAAATTCTAATGGAAATAATTTTCTTATTTCTTCTTTCATTTTTTCACCACCTCAAAATTATTTCCTAATTCTTTTAATTTTCTATTTGCTTCCCATTTATCTTTAAATATGTAAGCATCTTCTTTATCTTCTGCATAATGATTATGTGTGTTATCTACTTTTTTAGAATAGTACATCTTGTTTTCTTTATGTCTTATGTAATATTGCATTATTTCACCTCATATTGTATTGCTTTATGTTTTAAATAATAATCTCTATGATATTTTCTTTTTTCTTCCTGTGTTCTTTTAATACCTCTATCTTTTCTATGACTATTATTTTTCCATCTTTCTAACATTGTCTTTCTTGCAACTTCTCTTTGATGTTTTGTATTCTTTGCTAACCCTTTTTGCCAAGCACGATTAGTATTTTCTTTTGGTGTTACCCATTCAAGATTTTTTGCATTGTTATTTAATTTATTCCCATCTAAATGGTCTACTTGTTCATAATTATTAGGATTAGGAATAAACATCATTGCAACAAGTCTATGAACTGCAAAATATTTTCTTTTTCCGTCTTTAAATAGACCAACAAAATAATATTTGCAATTATTACTTCTAATTGTTGGTTTCATTATTTTTTCTTTATTACAGTGCAAACTTTTAATATTCCCTAAATCACTAACTTGATATAACCCCTCATATCCTTCTATATCTTTAAAGATTTCATTTGACATAATATGTTACACTCTCCATACTTTCCCTTGTTACTATTGATTTAATTTCATCTTCAAAAATTTCAATATCTCCATCTCCATCATAAAATATTACACATTTTTTCCCTTTTACATCTACTCTAACACCATTAACATAATCTCCTACTTCTATTAAATCTATTATGTTTGGGCTTGATTTTAAAACAATATTATTTATTTCGCATGAAAATACAATATTTGCTATATCGCCTGTCCATAATTCATCATCTAATTTATCAAATTCATAAAATCCATCATAATTATCATATTTTCCTATATATTTTGTTATTCCTAATGGTGTTCTTACATAATCTCCTACTTTTAACATAATTACCTCCTATTTTCTATTTTTATGCCCCATTTTGGGGAGTTTTAACAAAATTAATACAATTAGTCATTCCAACCAATATCGTCCAAATATTCCATTAATTTTGCTTCATCATTTTTAAGGTCTGCTTGTTCACATTCCCAATCGTCCTTTTCTTGTTGTTCTCTATCGTTTTCTCCAGTTATGTCATCTAAATAATCATCGTAACTTTCGTACATCTTTATCACCCCTACTTCCTAACTGTTATCATCATCTTACAACAAATAAAAAAACTTGTCAATACATTTTTTAAAATTTTTTAAAATAAAAAGAGAAATACTAAGATTTCCCTTTATATTTATGGTATTCTTTGATAACATCAAAATCTAAACCTTGTTCTAATATGTATTTATTTTTAAAGAAAAAGTATTGATAATCATTGCAACCTACTCTTGTTAGGTATATACCATTTTCTAATACTTGTATATTAGGTGTTATTTGACTATCTACTATTCTTTTTACTATTATATCTAATTCTTGTTTTGTTTGACATTCACCAAAGTATTTCCAACCATTATGTGTTTGTATATTTACTTGATACATATTAATATAACCTTATATCATCCCAATTTGTAGTGCCGTGTGCATAGTTTTGTTCTACTTGATATTGAACTATGTCATATAAATCTCCAAGTGCATTTACACGTTCTTCACCATTGCCAAAATCACCACGAATTGTACGTCTTACTAAATCTAATATTTCTTCATCAGTTGGTTCAGAAGGTTCTGGGGTTGGCTGTGGTTCTTCATTAACTATACATTCATCATTTACCCAACCAATATTTCCATCATCTAATAAGTATGGGTTTCTTGCACCATATACTATATTAGTTATTGTTCCAGTAGTAATTGCTGGTACTAATTTTTCAGTGCTTACACTTGAAATATATACACCATTAATATTTACTACATCTCCAATATGATATTCAGTAGGTGTTGGTGGTACTGGTTCTGGTTCATCAGTATAATCAATATAAATTAATTTACCGTGCCAAGTCCAAATTGTTCCACTTTGCATACCATTATATGTTCTATTTCCATATTGGTCTATATCAGTAATAATACATCTATAAGTATCCCAAGCAACAGTACATTCAAATACTTTGCCATCTCCTAAATAGATACCACAATGTTCATAAGGTGTTCCTGCCATACATAAATATTCTCCAACTTTTAAATTACTAAAATCATTAGATACTTCTGTACAAAAGTTAATTCCTTGATTAGCACCAAAGTCTGCTACACCATTTGAACCATATACAGCTCCACCTCTAGGTAAATTAGGGTCTGCTTGAAAACCCCATAATAGTCCTTTAATAGAACATACACAATCCATTAGCCATAAATTATTCCATAATGTACACCAAGTACCATTTTCTGACCAATATGTGTTTGGTACATCATTTACTAACCATAGTAATTTGTCTTTAAATTCTTTACTTGTAAATACCATAATCATTCTCCTTTCTATTTTGATTATACTATATAAGAAAAAATAGAGCAAATTGAACTCTATTTTACTTTTTCTACTTTAACTTGATTATCTTTGTTATAGTTGTATGTTGATATTCCTAATATTGTACATAATAAAGTATCAAATGCCATTATTGTTCCACTTATTTCTACTCCATAAGGAATATTCCATATTTTAAATACTGCTACTACAAATGTTGCTAATCCCGGTAGAACATACATTGCTACTTTTTTCCAAAAATCGTATGCTTTATTTGATAATTTCATATTATTCCTCCTATTAAACATTTCCTTGACCTTCAATTTTATATATTTTAAATCTTGCACCATTTACTGCTTTAACTGTCATTTGATAATTAGATGTATTATAAGTAAATGTTAAATGGCTTGAAGATGTTTGAAGTAAATAATTTACACCACCAGCAAAACCATTTATTACACCAATTGTATTATTATAAGGGTGGCTATCTATAAATAAATAAAAGCCACTTCTTTCTAATTGATATATTTTTGTTTGATTATCACTTACTTGTGATTCACCTGTTGTTGTGTATAGCATTGATAATTGCAATAAAGTTGATGATAATGACCTATGTTTTAATGTATATCCTAATGATGAAGAATAAGTTATTACAGGAAACAATGTTGCATTTTTTTCTTCTGTTAATAAATCAAACCTATAATTATTTACTTTATTGGCTGTTAAATCACCATCAATATTGGCATTTCCATTTACATTAAAATAATTAGTGTCATTCTTTCTATAACCATTCCATACTGGTAAACCTTGTGGTAATGTATTTGAATTTGTTTTTGTTATGCCTATTATATCAGATATTGTTATTGACCATTGTACTGATTTTTGATAATTCATACCAGTTAATTGTTTAGTTCCAGTAAATGATACTGTGTTGCCACTTGTTGTTGTTGTTATAGGTATTGTAGTAGATACTTGACTTCCACCACTTTCAGTATATACTAATGTTGCTGTTGGTGTTTCTAAATTTGTTAAACCAGTGCCACTATAATATGTTCCACTTATTGATATATCTATTGTACTACCTGTTGGTGTTGTTCTTGTTACACTTGAATTTAATGTAGGAGTAAAATATGCAACGTGTGTCATTGCAGGTGTTGTTGATGCGGTTCTTCTGCCATCACTTGCAGTTATTGTTAATGATTGACCAGTATAATTGTTATTTGTATATGGACTTGTTATACTTGTTGAACCAGTTGTATATCCTATACTTCTACCATAAGTTGAACCAGTATTTGATGAGGCAACAAATGTATAAGTTGGTTTAGATAAGTTTGCAATAAATGTATTTGAATTTGGTTTGTAATTATTATAAGCTGTAACACTATCTGCTACACTTGATGTTGTAAAACTTAATGAATAAGTCGGTAATTTAAAATATGTTAAATCGCTATAAGTTCCAACTAATGTTGTCATAGCACTTGATGTATAAGTTTTTAAATCACAAATTACGCCTTTATTGTCTAACGATGTTCCTATCCAATTATATAATTTTTGTCTTGAAGTAGCATCTAAACTATATTCTGTTCCACTTGATATACCATTAAATGTTGCTATTGTTTCTGTTCTACCAACTGTCATCAATACTAATTGTTGATAAAAAGAATTGGCATATTTTGTAAAATTTACTTTTACTTTTACAGTATTTCCATCGCTTGATATTGAATTTGTTATACTATTTATTTTACTTGCTCTAGGTATAGATTTTAATGTTGCTTGACCACTAAATGTTGTATCACCTACACCAGACATATATGCCCTAGCAGTTAATGTTATTGTTTTAGAACCATCGTTTTCGTGTGGTATTTCATTATTAGCAGTTGATTCAGTAATTGTTTCAGTTCCTGAATACCAAGAATTTGTTCCACTTACCGTTGGAGCATAACTACAAGTAAATGTGTAGTTTTGACTATTTGCCCAACCGTAATGTAATTCTGACCTTAATCTAGTCTTAATATACGATTTATTATTAGCAGTATCTTGAGATACAATTATAGCATCTAAATAATATGTTATTTTTGTACTACCAAAGTCCCATACGGTACTTGCTACATTAGTCCAAGTATTTAATGTATTTATTGTTGCCATATATTACCTCCTATGTTAAGAAGAACCCTGCACCAATATTTCCATCATTATCGGTAAATTGTTCTATTCTTCCTTTTCCATTTGCACATTGTAAATATGTTGTAACTGTTAAATTGTCAGTTCTAACTATTGAGTTACCATAAGTTAATGAATTAGGGTTATCATCATATCCTGAAAAAAATATTTCGTTGTTATGACTATCATCTACTTCCAAACCTTTATAGTTTATTAAACTTGATGTTGGAGCATCTGTTTTAGTATATCTCATACCATCTTTATCAAATATTGCTTCAGTTGATACAACAGCACTTACTGTTACACCATCTACTCCAGTTCCATCCACTATTTGTTGTACTTGTGTTTTTGTATATGTATCTGTTTGCAATTGTGTTACTTGTGTTGTTATTGTATCAATACTATCTAATGTTGCATAATTGTTAAATTCATTCATTATTTGATTATAATGTTCGTTTTCTGTATCTTCTAATGTTTCAACTTTACCAGTTTGAATTGCAACAGTTCCCTCAAGATTATCTATTGTAGTTCTTGCCCATTTTTCAAAAGATTGTTCGCCTTTAAGAGTAACATTTTCTTTTCTTTGCTCTTTACCTATTACTGTTGAAAATGTATTACTATGTCTGCCATTAAACGTATATACATTATTAGCTAATGTTGTTGCAATTACTGTTTCATTTTCATCACTATCATCATAAAATTCAATTAAATCGTATGGGTCAATAGCAGGGTTTCCTAACATTTTTTGTGTAGTAACACTATCTAATGCAAAACCATTTAATAAATTATATATATAACTTACTTGTTCGTATCTATCAATATATAAATTATTACTATCTAAATATAAAGTTTCTAGTTCTTCATTAGCATCACTTTCAAATTTAACTATACCACTTTCATATACTACCCTTTGTATTTCAAAAGGTGTGCCAACTTCAAATGGACTAGGTAATATACTTTTTGGTATTCTCCAAGTATATAAATTATTATAATCAATAAATATTAAATGACCATCTCTATTAATTGTAGGTGTGCATCCACATTGGTCTGCTAAATAACAAATATATGTTGTGGCTGTTTTTGAATTATCATATACACCTATTTGGTCATCTTCAAATTCAAATGATGTTATTTCATTTGTAACACCTGCTTGAGTACATATATCTTCAAGTATTTCTCTTTTTGTTGCATACCCTTTTTTAATATATACATCGCCAGTTATTGCATCACCAACATTATAATCTGTTCCTGCTACTAATAACACATATTGTAAATATTCACTATCATAAGAATAATACATCGTTTCTTCTTGATATGTTTCGTCAGTTGTTAATACAAAACTATCTTCTATTAATGCTTGACCATTATAATTAAAGTCAAACTTAACACGATTATCTCTTAATTTTAATGTAACTTTATTATCATTTACAACTGGTTGGTCTTGTATATTAAATATTCCAAGAGGAACATATTCATAAATATCGCCTAAACTGTCGCTACCTACGATTGTTCCTATTGAAACTTTAACTTGGTCAACCAAATCTTCTAAATCTACATCGTGCAAAATAATTTCTAATTCAGTTGATACAAAGTTTGATAATGTAAAAACTTTATTACCATCGTTTGGCATTATTCTTGCTTTTCTTGTTATTCTTTCACATTTTGTACCAAAATCTTGCATTTCTACATCATTAAACCATATTTTTGCTTTGTTTGTACTATCTCCTCCATAAAGTATATCTACATATTGTTGAGTAGTACAATGTGTAAAATTAGTATATGCCATATTATCACTACTCCTCTACAAAACCTATATTTATATCAGTATAAATGTTTTTTGTTGGGTCTGTTGGATGTACATAATACTTATGATATTTAATTGTTGCATTTCTATACATTTTTTTAGATACAAAAGCCCAACTTGGTTCATAAAAGAAATAACAATCTAGCCATACATTAGTTGTTCTATCTAATAAATCGTGTAATTCTTGTCCTGTCATTGTTGGTATATTAAATTCAAGTGTTGCTACATCGTGTCTAACTCTATTTCTTATTGTTCTACCTTCAAGATTTGTATAAGCATCTAAGTCAACATCATTTGCTGATACATCGTGTTCTGGTAAAGTATTTACACCAGCGATAGCATAAGGAAATTCTTGATATGCTCCTGTGCTACCCCAAGGTTTAAAATACATCTTGTCGTAACTATAATTCATAATCAATCATCTCCTTATCCTATTCTAATTGCATTGCCATTTGTTCTTGCTTGTTCTTGTAATTGGTCTAATGTATATGTTGCAAGTAAATGACTATCATCTAAATATATATTAAATACTTGCTTTTGATTTTGTGTATTACCTATTTTTTTGTCTAATAAATCCATCATTTGAGTTTGATTTGCAACAAATGATTGTCCACCAATTTGCCCTACCAATTCAGGTCCTCGTTCATTTGCAATAAATAATTGTCCAACTTGTGGCAAACCACCATTAGCAAATTTTGTTCCATAAATTTTATTTAAAACCCAAGACCTATCACTTGCATTTTTATTAAATATTGGGAGAGAACTTATAACATCAAATACTCCTCCTGCAAAATTTGCCATAGTATTTTTAATTTGATTTTCATCTGCTTCAGCACGAATTTTAAATTTAAAATCCATGCTATCAACTTTGTATTTAACACCTTTTTGGATATCATCAATTTGTTTATCAATGTTTTCTTTACCTTTAGATAAATCAACATCAACACCATATTGGCTCAATTCATCATTTATAGCTTGCATATATCTGTCTGCTTCTTCAGAGCCTTCCTCATAACTATCATTAATATTTTGCATTATAGTTAATAAATAGTTAACATAGGAGTCTTCCATGTCTTTAGCGTTGTCAGTATATTCTTGAGTTAAAGCCTCACTTGCTAAAAATAAATTCCAATATTCTTGTGAACCTTTTTCTGTTTGAGCCATAGCTTCTTCAATTAAATCCATTTGAGTTTCATAGTCGGATTTCATAGCATCCGTTGTTTCTTTAAGTTTAGCTTTTGTTGTTGATAAATTTGTTGTTACTTCTTCCCAACTTTTTGCATTTAATTTTAACGATTCACTTGATATATCAATATGTGTTTTAAATTTTTGCATTGAACTTGGTGCTTTTTTATATTCGTTATGTAATTCTAATAACTTTTGATAATATTCATCAGTTGATATTTCATTATTTTCTAATTGATGTTGTAGTTCTAAGGCTTTTTCAATATATGCTTGTGTTTCTCCTTCTTCTGCAAGTTTTTTTCTGTAAGCATTATCAATTACTTTTTGTGCTACTTGGTCAGATACATAACCTTGGTCTTGCAATCTAACAATCATACTAGTAATTGCATCAAAAAATGCTTGAGATGCTTGATTAGATGCCGTTTGCATTTCATATAAATATGAATTAATTTTACTAAGGTCTTCTGCTGTTATTTCATAACTGCCTGCTGACATTTGAGTTAATAATAATTCTAAGCCATCATTTGCACTTTGAAAAGCATCCTTGCTTTGAGATAAAACATCTATAAAGTTTTGTGTTTGACTATATTTACCACTAATTGTATCAAAATATCTAGTCATAGCATCGGTATAATTGTTTAATGTTACAACATCATCTTCTGTAACTGGCGAAAATAAAGAATACCCATCCAATTGTTTTCTAATGTCTTCAATTACATCAGCATATTCAGATTCCCATTTGCTATCAGTATTAAATAACCAATTGCCTATATCTATTCCAGCATTATATCCTGCTTTTTTAATTCCTTTAAATGGGTTAACAAAATCTGTCCAATTATATGATTGTTTTTGAGGTTCATTTAAAACATATTTTGCTTTTATTGTATTCATCAAATTTTTTATTTCTTGTGGTGCATTTTCTTCATAGCTTTTCTTTTCTGAATCTGTCATATTTCCAGCTAAATAATTGTATAAATTTTTATCTTTTGTAGCCTTTGTTAATATTTCGTCAATTTCATCACTCATATTGTTGCTAAGATAATTTTTTGTATTAGATTTAATAGTAAATATGTCTTTCCACATACTAAACATATCTTGGTCTTTATAGTCAGTTAAATGAAGAACATCTATTTTTTCTAGCCAACTATATGCTGTTGGTGATAAATTTTCTAATGCTTGAAATTCTTGACCCAAGATTAAACTAATTAGTTCTCCACCACCAATACCACCAGCAATAACTCCAAATGCTTTTACCATTGGCATAAAATTTAAACCTGTTATTTTAGTAAGCATTTCAGCTATTTTTGAAATTCCAGTATATATAGCACCACCTACTGCTAATGCACCTAATACAGTTCCAGCAGTAATATGGTCAAATTTCCAACTTATTTCGCCAGTTAATGGATTAATTTCTTTTGTAAAGCCTAACCATTCCATAATGTTATCTCTTATTTTTTCGGCTTTCATTTGGACTTTGCCCATCATGTCATCATATTCACCAAATGCTTTATTGAAGGCATCCATTATTTTAGGGTCAATGTCACCAATACCGCCAACGCCACCACCAGCAACTCCTCCAGCAGAACTTGAACTTGGTGTATTAATAACATTTAATTTATCAAAACTTCTTAATCCTTTTAATTTATTAGCTAAGTTATCAACAGCTTCTCCAGCACCACCTAATTCATCTTCTATATCTTGTGCTAAATCACTTACACCAACTAATCCTGAATAATCAAATTCTGGCATTTTAAAACCAAGAAATGATGCTAATAAATTAAATATTTCAGTTAACGCCATTAATATACCATTTATCCATGGCAATACTTTTTGTAATATAGGGTAAAATATATTACCTACTGCTCTTGATAATCTATCCCATTGTTCGTGCATTACACGAATTTGGTTTGCTGATGATTCAATAGTACGAGCATAGTCGCCTTGAGAGGCTTTTAACTGATTAGTTAACGATATAACCATTACAAGTCTTTTTTCAACATAAGATAATTGATTAATTGTTCTATCTAATCCTAAAGCATCAACAGTAGTTTGTAATGTCTTTTCAGTAATGTCTGCTCCAGTAGCACTACGAATTGGTCTTACTTGACCTGCTAATGCAGATTGTAAAGCATTTGAAGCTCTATTTAAGTCTAAGTTGTATAATGAAGCAATATCATTGGTCATTTTAACCATTATTTCAGATAAATTTTCTGCTGTTTCAGTAGGTAATTGCATAGCATTTGCTAATTGTTTAAAAATACCAAATTGTCTAGTCAAACGGCTTTCATCTAATCCATATACTTCTGACATTTTATCAATATATGTTTCAATTCTTTTTGAAGATTGTTCTATTGTTTCATT
>Ga0265300_10000363_pt1 | contig 46121 bp, 35 predicted proteins | sample AusTroGonzalo_MG_FD_193482 | JGI IMG/M metagenome (GOLD analysis project Ga0265300, IMG submission 193482) | Bovine rumen microbial communities from tropical cattle in Woodstock, Queensland, Australia - Gonzalo_03 | ecosystem: Host-associated > Mammals > Digestive system > Stomach > Rumen ... | reverse complement strand
CCAGAATCTTCTGGAAGAATTGCATGTGTTCATCCCTCCATCGGTATATGGCAGCCTCCAGTGCCTGAAGGTCGGCTTGTTCAGCAGAAATCTCGTTGCCGTTATCTAAAAGTATCATCATATCATATCCATCATTGCTGTATGCCTTAATAAAACCATGATACCCCATTGGCATCTCACCCTCCATAGCCGTAACAATTGCACTCAGCGTTTGTATGGCCTGTTCGCGTCTAAATTGCTCGTTCATGTTAATAGATATTCATTATTTTATGCCAAAGTTAATCAAATTTTTACAAAAAATGCTTCTCAATCAATAAAAATCCTTTAAAAGAAGAATAATCTCATATTTATTTTTACCTTTGCATATGTTTACAAACCTAAAGTAAATATAAAATGAAAATTAAAACAATCTTTACCACATTGATGCTTGCATCTTTTGCACTTGCTGCTTGTCAATCTAAGAGTAATAATTCCTCAGATGAACCTGCTGTAGATAGTCTTTCTGCAGCTGTTCCTGATAATGTTATGCCCGATATTACAATAGAGCGTACAGATGGTACTACCTTACAGTTAAATACCCTGTTTGGTAAGACTCTATTCCTTGATTTCTGGGCCACATGGTGTCCTCCCTGCTGTGCGGAAATTCCTCATCTTGAAAAGTTAGTCGAGCAGTTGTCGGGTAATTCCGATATTCGTATTATTAGCATATCCGTCGATCAGGACCGTGATGCATGGGTTAAGAAGGTTGCTGCCGACAAGCCCGCTTGGGAGCAGTATCGTATTTCTTCCGAGGATGCGGATGTATTCTTTAGTGCAATAGAGCTCGAGACTATTCCTCGCTTCATTATCGTAGGTCCAGACGGTAATATCATCAATACTGATGCACCCCGTCCTTCTGACGAAGTATGTTCCACCACACTTTTGCAGGCTGTAGCACAATAAGGATATTGCAAGATTTTTGTAAATCGAGTATATGAGCTGACCTACGTGTCAGCTCTTTTTTTTGTCTGATAGCCTCCTGGAAAGGTGTTGGATGCGGATAGCAGGGATTAGCAATGCAAGAAGTTGCATAGTCCCAAGAATTGTTGTACCTTTGCACCTCGAAAGGTAAAAGATTGGTATGTTTAGAAAATCAATAGTTCTTTTTTTAATTTCTTTTATGGCCGTGATGGCCTATGCACAGGATGCGAATATAGTAGGACATGTAGTTGATAAAGCCACAGGCGAGCATATGCCGTTTGTTACTGTTCAACTGAAGGGGACTTCAATCGGAGGGTTGACGGACGAGACAGGTCATTATTTTCTGAAAGACCTACCTACGGGCCAGCATACCGTGGTGTTCTCTTGCGTTGGATACGAAAACGAAGAGCGTGCATTGTACATCAGGGCAAATAAGACACTAGAAGTAAACGTGGAGTTACAGGAAGAGTCTTATATGATGGAGAGTGTTGTCGTGACAGCTAATAAGTACGAGACAAAGAAACGCGAAACGGCCACTATTGTCAATGTGATATCACCAGTATTGTTCGAGAATACCACAGCTCATTGCATGGCCGATGTGTTAGGTTTCCAAACAGGTTTGCGTGTGGAGCAGACATGTACCAACTGTGGCGTTCCTTCGTTACGCATTAATGGTCTTGAAGGTCAGTACTCGCAGATACTGATGGATTCTCGCCCAATATTCTCCTCTTTGGCATCCGTCTACGGACTAGAACAGGTTCCTGCAGGAATGGTCGATCGTGTTGAGATTATCCGTGGTGGCGGTTCAGCTCTCTATGGATCAAATGCCATTGCAGGTGTGGTGAACATTGTCACAAAGGAGCCGACCCGGAATTTCGTGGATGTTAATCATACGTCTTCGTATCTGGAGTCTGGTAGTTACGATATAAACACATCTATGAATGCCTCTGTTGTGAGCGAGAATCAGAAGGCTGGTGCTTTCATCTTTGCTGTTCAGCGTAATCGCAAGCAGTACGATCGCGATGGTGACGGTTTTTCGGATATTCCCCTGCTTAATAGTACAACAGCTGGATTCCGCAGTTATTTCCGTACAACAGACTATTCTAAGCTGACTGCAGAATACCATCATGTTGCAGAATACAGAAGAGGCGGTTGCGACGTTCAGCTTCCTCCGCACGAGACAGACTTGGCAGAGCAACTGCGTCATAGCATTGATGCCGGATCATTGCGCTGGGACTGGTATTCAGTGGATAACAAGCATTATGTCCAGCTATACAGCAGTTTACAGAACATAGGACGCGACAGCTATTTCGGAACAGGAAAGAATCCCAATGCTTATGGTCGCACGGATGATATCACCTATGTCGGTGGTGCACAGTATCGATACACATATCCTTTCGTATACAAACTCACGGGTGATATCAGTGCCGGAATGGAGTATACCCATAACCGTTTACACGACGAGATGTTGGGGTATAATCGCGATTTGCTTCAGAAAGTAAATATCTATGGCGGTTATCTTCAGAATGAGTGGAAGAACGAGAAGGTGAGTCTTTTGCTTGGTGCAAGACTCGAGAAGCATAATCTGCTCTCTAATCCTGTTCTTTCTCCACGTGCCAATCTTCGTTATTCTCCTACAAAGGATTATATTTTCCGTTTGTCGTATGCCAGCGGCTATAGGGCCCCCCAAGCCTACGACGAAGATTTGCATGTAGGTGCCGTAGGTGGCGAGGTTTCGTTAATTACGCTGGATGCAAACCTTAAGCCTGAATATTCGCACAGTTTAAGTGGAAGCGTAGATATGTACCATCGTTTCGGAAACTGGGAGACCAACCTTACTGTTGAAGGATTCTATACGAGAATGAACGACGTCTTTGCGCTCGTAGAGAATGGACATGACGATCAGGGCAACCTGTTGCTGACACGTGTCAACTCTTCTGGTGCTTATGTTGCGGGTATGAACTTAGAGGCTAAGGTAGGGTATCGCAAAGTATTGTTACTCCAGGGCGGATATACATTGCAGCGTAGTCGTTATGTGAATGACTTCGTATGGAGCGAGAATCCTGCTATTACTCCCCAACGACGCATGTTCCGTACCCCAGACCATTATGGATATTTTCTTGCTACGTATAATCCTACGGCCCATTTGTCAATTGCCATAAATGGGAAGGTTACGGGCAGCATGCTTGTCCCTCATTTTGCAGGTTATATTGCGGAGGACGAGGAAGTCACTACAGAGAACTTCTGCGAGTTAGGGGCAAAGATTTCCTATAATATTCATCTGTATAAGCATTATGCTCTGGAACTGAATTGTGGCGTAAAGAATGTGCTCAATCATTTCCAGCGCGATCTTGATAAGGGCATGAACCGTGATGCCTCTTACATCTATGGTCCTTCTTTGCCTCGTACGTGGTTTGCAGGATTCAATCTGAAATTGTAGTCTCTGTTGTGGATTGGTCTGGTCATACCAGTCAGATATAAAAAATGTGGAAGCCTTTTTATGACCTCCACATTTTTTTTATTATTATAAAGTAACCAGCTTAGAATGTATACTTGACAGCAACGGTGGGGTTGAAGTAGAAAGTACGTGTGGCACCATTGGTAGGCCAGATGAAGTTGTTGCTCAACTCAAACTCTGTACCAATGCTCAGCTTGTCTTTCTGACGGTTCTTACCGATTACATTGAACCAGAACTGAGGCTCAGAGAGGAAGATCAGGCCCTTGTCTAAGCTAGGTGTATAACCATACCACAGATCGGCAAATCCACTGAAGGTGCACAGGCCATGGGCAAAGTTAATGCCCCAAACAGCTGTTGTCTGGAAACTGGGGTGAGCCTCAAATCCGTTTCCGCTAAAGAACTGCTTGTAAAGAGCCTGGAAGGTAAAGGTCTTGTTGAAATCATCGCTATGCCACTGCCATGCGGGACCTAACAACATACACTGCTGGAAAGAAAACTGGTTCTTCAAACCACCGTTATATTCCATGTGGGCTGTGAAGCTGCTGTTGGTATTCTTTATCTTGGCAAACGTGAAGTCACGGCTCATCTCCCAGTATGTTCCTATAGCTCCGTTGTTTGCAGGGCCGTCTCCTCTATAGTCCATATCAATGAACAGGTAGGTAGAACCCAGTTTGTCGGGTCTGAAGAACTCGGCTGTAACGGTGAACAACTGGCGGTTAGCCTCTGAATTTGAATTCATGTGACGACCCAAATCATAGTGCAACTGCAGATTAAACTGTGCGCTGGCTATCAATGTGCAACACATCAGCGCAGAAAGTAAGAATAGTTTTTTCATTTTGTTTGTGTGTAATTCGTTAATACATTTATAATGTTACTAAAACATTTCGTTATATCGATTTCCCTAATCCCTAATCCTTAATCCCTAATCGGTTCCCCTCCCTTAAGGGAGGGTTAGGGTGGGGCTTTATATCTTCTCCCCGTACATCAGGTCTCCGGCATCGCCTAAACCTGGAACAATGTATTTATGTTCGTTTAGGATGGGGTCTATGGCACCACAGACCAGAACCACGTCATCACTTGGGAATATCTTTTGCAGATATTCTATGCCGCTCTGGGCTGCTATCACGCAGGCCATAACCAGTCGCTTGGGCGTTCCCTTGCTTTTCAGCGCTTCGTATGCTAACTCCAGGCTGCCGCCTGTTGCCAGCATTGGGTCAACCAGAATCAATGTTTTGCCATTCAGTTCTGGCGATGCACAGTATTCCACTTTTATGCCTACCTCGTTCATCTCGCGGTCCTTGTAGTAACGGTAAGCAGATACAAAGGCGTTGCCAGCTTCGTCAAAAATATCCAGGAATGCTTGATGCAAAGGCAAGCCTGCGCGGAAGACGGTGCCTACAACCACATTATCGTCGTATGTGTTTACTAAGCATTCGTCTAATGGTGTCTGTATAGTCTTTAGGCTATAAGTCAGAAACTTACTTATTTCGTAAGCTTCCACATGTCCTATACGTATAATATTTTGGCGGAAACGCATACGTTCTTTCTGAATGTCGACGTTTCTAAGTTCACTCATGTACTTATTCAGTACACTGTTACTGTCGCTTAAATTTATTACTTTCATTGTATTCTTTGTCGTTTGTTTGTGCAAAGTTAGAAATTATTTTTGGAAAGTTGTTTGCTCTTGACATGAAAGTGTGGAAAAATTTGTATCTTTGCATCCGTTTTCGAGGTAACGTGTTATGAATAGTATATTAATAGTGCTTCCTATCCTCACTTTGTTGATGTTCTGTTTAGGACTTACGCTTGAGGGAAAGGATTTTCTTTTGGTTGTTAAACGTGGAAAGGCTGTTCTGGGCGGACTTACAGGCCAACTGCTACTTCCTGCCCTTGCATTAGCCGTGGCTAAAACGATGCATCTTAATCCTATCTTCACTATTGGTTTGGTGCTGATAGCATGTTGCCCGGGTGGCAGTTCCAGCAATATATTCAGTATGTTGGCCAAGGGCGATGTGGCACTTTCTGTATCGCTGACAGCACTGAGTAGCATCATAACGTTGTTTACGCTTCCCCTTATAATGCAGTTCGTTACCAGTTCGGTAGGGCAGCAGGTTGGCATACAGTTGCCCATCAGGAATCTGCTTATGCAGAACCTTGTTACCATGCTGCTTCCTATTATTATAGGTATTGTGTTAAGGTATTATAAGCCCCAGCTGGCGGCACGCATAGCTAAGGTGCTCTCCAAGATGGCTTTTCCTGCCCTGATGTTGTTGGCAGGAATCTTCTTTGTTCAGCACAGAGAGACGATAGCAGACAATTTCAGCGTGTTGGGTCTGGCCGTAACAGGCATGCTCTTAGTAGCTGTAATCTTTGCTGCTGGGCTGTGCTATCTGTTTGGTCTGCATACCAAGGAGCGTCGTACCATCATCATAGAGGTGGGCATGCAGAATGCAGCACAGGCTATCGCCATCGCTTCCAGCCCCTTTGTCTTCAACGATGGCAGGTTTGCCATCCCAGCCATCCTTTATGCGCTGATGATGAATGTGGTGTTGCTGACATACGTGGCATTTGTGAAAATGAAGAGTGAAGAATGAAGAGTGAAGAATCTATGGTTCTGAACTATCTATCCTAGATAATAACTACAACAATGAGAATAATATTGATATGTGCGCTTGCATTCCCCTTTGCTATGGGGATTATGGCTCAGACAAAAGTTGAGGGAGAAGTAACCTTAGATGCAGGATATGGCGAGACAGCGCCTTACTTGGGAGGTGCTAAGATGAAGATTAACACAGGCAGATTCACCATCAAGCCTTACTTTAACGTAAGATCCATAATGCCTTATAATTCAACCGAGTTGACAAGTATGGATCTTGTATATAATTCCTCAGGCAACCGCTTCACACAAGAGCAGGAGACATGGCAGAACGGCGTCAGTCTGAAGTACGGTACAGACTTCCAGTACCACTTGAAGAATCGCGATATCTTCCAGGCCAGCATCGACGGTGATTATACTGAAAGAGCCATCAACGGAGAGCGTACAGAGTTCTTCTATGACCCTAACGGTGCTCTCATTTCCAGCGTAAAATCTGCTCTCAGATTCCCCCGTTTAGATAAGAACGAGATTAAGGTACAGACCTCTTACCTGCATAAGACAAACGTAGAGGGTGGGGAGTTCCTGCTGAAGTACACCTACGAACTGGAGCAGGAGGACGAGGACAAGCGTCAGGAACTGGCTGAGACGGTCAACTTTGATGACTACTCCCTGAGTCATGTTACGGGCGACATAAATATACACAATCACGAGTTTCTCTGTGACTGGAAGGCTCCCCTGGTTTGTGATTCTTACAGTCATTTGTTCAACTTAGGCATGCGTTATAATAACCGTTACATCATCAGTGACGATGCCCAGTATCTTGATGGCCGTGAGAAATACGACGAGGTTTTCCGTCATCGAATGCAGACAGTGGCTGTCTATGCCGGATATGGCCTGAAGGTGAAAGCCTGGGAGGCAGATGCGCGCGTAGAGTACGATTATACTCGTATGCAGGATAAGAATCTCCACGACGTAATCCCACAGGCCAAGGTGGTATATCATTTCAATCCCTTCCACTCACTGACGGCCAGCTATGCCATGCGTATTGTCCGTCCTACCTTGTCCTATCTGGTGGGTTGCCATACCGTAAGTCCTTATGCCGAGAAATATGGTAACGAGGAACTGGAGGGTACACATATCAACCGCATGGCGCTGACATATAACATGCTGGCTCATAATGTGATATTTACCGCTACCGTTGCGCATATCAACGTTACGGACGGCTTCAATGCTATATGGTTTGTAAAGGATAATGTGCGTCACTACACCTGGGGTAACGAGGGCGTGCGTAAGGCTGTCGAGATTACTCCCGAGGTACAATGGATTGCCGCTGAAGGTACCAAGGTGAAGGCTGCTTTCACAGCCTTGTGGGACGAGCGTATTGCCTATGCCATTAACCTGAGGAATCCCAACTGGGGCTTTACCGGTAAGGCCGGCCTTGAGCAGGGTCTGCCTTGTGGCATCCAGTTAGGCGTTAACGCAATGATTTCCAAGGGCAATACCGTAGATGTATATTCACACGAGGGGCTGAACTACACCTTTGGTGCTAACGTAATGCGTTCTTTCCTCGACAGCAAGCTGACTGCTACCTTGGGATACGAATACAAGAAGCTCCCCGTCATAGAGATTACACAGGGTGCCTATACGGGCAGCATTTATGCTCGTCACCACAACCCCAATACGGTGAAGTTGGCGTTAAGCTATAAGTTCTAAGTGTAATACCTAAAATTAGTGATTTCTCAAAAAACAGCAGCATGTATATATTTCTTTAAAGAAATATCACTACCTTTGCACCCGAAAAACAAAAACGGAGTATATAACAATGGTCCCCTGCTGATGTATGGTTTTACCATAGGCTGAGGACTGAATAAAACAAAAGCTACTCTTGTGGTAGCTTACTTTATTATTATGAAGCTAAACAGCATCTGCGCGAAAGCGTTCTTATTTACATCTTTATTTGCCGTTGCTGCCTGTAGTAGCAATAATAACCAGGGTTCAGAGCAGAATGGGGTGGTGCAACTGGCAAACGACACAATCGAAATCTCCCAGGGCTCTAACCTCATCGGCAAACTGAAGACCGAAAAGGTAGCGTTGTCACCCTATATGGCAACGATAAAGACAACGGGCGAGATAACCCCCATACCTTCCGAGTATGCCGAGATAGCAGCCCCTCTGCCCGGAAGAGTCGTGAAGACCCATCTCCGTCTGGGACAGGTCGTAAAGGTGGGCAGTCCGCTTTTTGACATAGCCTCTTCTGAGTATTCCGAGGTTGCCAAGGAATATATCAGGACGCACAGCGAGATGCAGCAGGCTGAACGTGCCCTGAACCGCGTGAAAGACCTTTACGACAATCATGTGGCATCAAGCAGGGAAGTGGAGGAGGCCCAGACTGCCTACAACATAGCCCGTGGGGAATACAACCATGCGCTGGCCGTTGCAAAGGAATACCAGATAAACACCGCCAACCTCACTGTGGGTCGTCCCATGACGGTTAAGTCACCCATAAACGGTAAAGTGCTGAAGAATGATATCGTGATAGGCGAATATATGAAGGAGGATGCTGAGGCAAAGGTGATCATTGCCAATCTGGACAAGGTATGGCTCAAAGCTAACATCAGCGAGAAGGATGCTCCGCTGGTCAGCGATATCCAGAAGGTGGACATCCGTACCGTAGCCAACAACGACAGTGTGTTGCACGGCAAGATCGTATATGTCGGCGGAATGCTGGATCCTGAAACCCGTACCCTTCAGACGGTCATCGAATGCGATAACCGCAATGGCGAGCTGATGCCCAATATGTATGCAGACCTGACACTCTATCAGGCCGAGAAGGAGTGTATAATCATCCCCAAGGAAGCTGTCCTGCAGAGCAACGAGGGCAGGTTCGTAATGCGTAAGGTGGGCGACAGGCTTTACTGCCGCACCTATGTAACCGTTCATTCCACCTCCGACGGACATCTGATAGTATTGGACGGACTGAAGGCGGGAGACGAGATAATCACCAAGGGCGTGTTCTATCTCGCCGACTAAAGAGAGCAATCAACATTTTTTCGTGGCTAATTCCATAACAGAATGATAAACAGGATAGTAAACTGGGCACTGGATCACAGGGTTCTTATGTCGGTTATCTTCGGTGCTCTGTGTGGCATAGGAGTAATCGCCTGGAGAGGACTCTCCATAGATGCCTACCCCGATATTTCCGATACTACAGTACAGATTGTGACACAGGTGCCGGGTCTCGCAACCGAGGAGATCGAACAGCAGATAACCATACCTGTGGAGCGTGCCGTGGCAGGTATCCCCGATGTTAATATTCTGCGCAGCAAGAACTCGTTTGGTATATCAACGGTAATTCTGGTGTTTGACGACAAGGTGGACGACTACTGGGCGCGTCAGCGTGTGACGGAACGTCTGAGCGGTCTGGAGCTGCCCTATGATGCGGTGCCTGAACTGAACCCGCTGACTGCACCTACGGGCGAGATTTACCGCTATGTGCTCAAGAGCACCGACGGCATGCACGATTTGCGCAGCCTTACCGATATACACAAGTGGACGGTTATTCCCTACCTTAGGAAAATCCAGGGAATTGCCGACGTTAGCAACTATGGCGGTATAACCACCCAGTACCAGGTGGAACTGTCGCCTGACAAACTTACCGAATACGGTGTTTCGCTCAGCGATGTGGTTGAGAAGATCGAGCAGAACAACATCAATGCCGGCGGTAGCCTGCTTTCCGAGGGTAGCCTGGGCTATGTGGTCAGGGGTATCGGCTTGGTTAGCGACCTTGATGCTATCGGAGATATTGTTGTCAAGAGCTCCAACGGAATCCCTGTTTATCTGAAGGACCTCGGTGAACTGAAATACGGTAATCTGGAAAGGAAGGGCGTATTGGGTTATTCCGACGATGAATGCGCCTACGACGATGCCGTAGAGGGCATTGTGCAGATGCTGCGCGGAGAGAATCCCTCCGAGGTGTTGGAGAAAGTGCATCAGGCCGTGGATGAACTGAACAACGGAATCCTGCCGAAGGGGGTAGAGATACATCCGTTCCTTGACCGTACCCATTTGGTCAACCAGACATTGAACACCGTCAGTCACACGTTGCTGGTGGGTATGCTGCTGGTGATTGTTATTCTCTTTGCCTTCCTTGGCAATCTTCGCGGAGCGGTAATCGTGGCCGTCACCATTCCCATATCACTGCTGATAGCCTTTATCCTGATGAAGCTGACCGGCATGCCTGCCAACCTGCTTTCGTTAGGTGCCATAGACTTCGGTATCCTGGTGGACGGCTCCATTGTGATGATGGAGACTATCCTGAAGAAACGCGAGCGTTATCCCGATGAGGAGCTGACGGTCGATCAGGTCAGGAAACGTGCCAAGGATGTGGCCCGTTCCATCTTTTTCTCTACCATTATCATCATTACGGCCTATATGCCCCTGTTCGCCTTTGAGCATATTGAGAGGCGTCTCTTCACCCCCATGGCCTATACCGTAGGATATGCCCTGTTGGGTGCATTGCTGACGGCATTGCTGCTTACGCCTACACTCTCGTATGTTGCCTATCACATGCCGAGCAGGATGCGCCGTAATATCTGGCTCGAGAAGCTGACACAATGGTATAAAGGCGTAACGGAGAGAATCCTTTCCAAGACCCGTCTTGTGATGTCAGTCCTGGCTGTTATATTCGTTGGAGCTGTCGTACTGTCCATAACCGTAGGTAAGGACTTCCTGCCTACGCTCGACGAGGGTTCTATATGGGTGCAGGTGCAGTTGCCCTCGGGTCTTTCCATTGAGCAGTCAAAGCAGATGGCCGACGAGATGAGAAACAAACTGAAAGCATTCGACGAGACATCATACGTTATGACACAGCTGGGTCGTGACGACGAGGGTGCCGAGTGCTTCTCGCTCTCACATATTGAGGTGGGTGTGGGCCTTAAGCCGTATGACAGCTGGAAGTCCAAGCGGACCAAGGCCGAGCTGGTTGCAGCCATGTCAGACACCATCGCTACGATGCCGGGTTATACGGCCGGTTTCTCGCAGCCTATTATAGATATGGTTATGGACCAGATTGCGGGAACCCACAGCGACCTTGCGCTGAAGATCTATTCCGACGACTTGGAGACAACGCGTACCATAGCCGACCAGATAGTGAATCTGCTTTCCAAGATACCCGGTGCCAGTGATGTGGCCATCGACCAAGAACCTCCATCACCCCAGTTGCAGATATCCATTAACCGTCAGCGTATCGCTCAGTACGGGCTCAATGCTTCTGATGTGGCCGATCTCATTGAGATTGCCATAGGCGGTAAGGCTGTTTCCCAGATATTCTCGGGCAGCAAGGTCTATGATATAACCTGTCGTTATGCCGAGAAATACCGTGACACGCCCGAGAAGATTGCTGCACTGACTCTTACCACCGAGAGTGGGGTGAAGGTGCCTCTCTCGGCTGTTGCAACGGTTAAGACGTCACTTGGAGCCAGCACCATCATGCGCGAGATGAGCCAGCGCTATACGCTTGTACGTCTCAATCTGCGCGGGTCCGACCTGACTACCTTTGTGGATGAGGCTAACAGACTGATAGAGAAGAATATCGACTATGACCACGAGGCTGTTCACCTGCAGTGGGCAGGACAGTTTGACAATCGCAACAGGGCCTTCAGCCGTCTGTTGCTGGTGATTCCCCTCACGCTTATCGTGATGTTCATACTGCTTATCCTGGCATTCGGAAATATCAGGCAGGCAGGTCTGCTGATGTCTGTTGTGCCTCTGGCCCTCTTTGGCGGTATGCTGGCACTGAACATCCGCCAGATGACGCTCAACGTATCCTCTGCCGTAGGATTTATAGCCCTTATCGGTGTCGCCATCCAGAACGGAGTCATCATGATAACCCACATCAATAACCTGCGTAACGAGGGTAGATCCTTGCGCGATGCTGTTGTGTCCGGCGCTTCCCATCGTATGAGACCCGTTCTCCTGACAGCTTCGGTGGCTATACTCGGACTGTTCCCTGCGTCTATCTCCACAGGCATCGGCAGCGATGTACAGCGTCCCCTTGCCACCGTGATTGTCTATGGTCTGCTCTTCGCCACCGTGATAACGCTCTTTATACTTCCCACCATATATTACTTTATAGAGAAAAGGAAAGAAACATTATGAGAAAGGCATCCATCATATCTATATTGCTTCTGGGCATACAGGGATTATGCGCACAGTCCCTCAACTATAAGCTGTTCATAGACTCTGTTATGAGCAACAACCAGGCCTATTGCGCCGAGAAGCTGAACGTACCTATCAGCGAGGCACTGTATAAGGCCTCCAAGGCGATACCCAATCCCTCCCTTTCGGCAACCTACGGCAATAACAGCGACTGGAGTAAGCAGATGGGACAGTCTGTCGAGGTGGAGCTCTCGCAGCCTATCACCTTCGGTGTCATATCGGCCCGCAAGCAGGTGGCAAAGAACGAGGCTAAGATTGCCTCTGCAAACCTGGACGACTATCTTCTTAATCTCAAGGCGGAGGCTACCGTCAGTTTTGTCGAGGCATTATTGGCAAGGGACTTTTCGCAGATTGCATACCAGACGTACGGGAATATGCAGCGTCTTGCCTCAGGAGACAGCCTGCGCTTTGTGAAGGGAGACATCTCGGAATACGACATGCTGCAGACACGTATAGAGGCCCGGATGGCACAGCAGGAGTATCTTACGGCAGTTGCAGCATACCATAACGGCCTTGTTGTATTAGACCTTTACACGGGTAACCCCGGTCGCGGCACGAAGGCTGTTGAAGGTCAGCTCGTCAATCCTGAAAAGGATTACACCGTAATAGAGCTGACGGATATTGCTCTGAAAAACCGTCCCGACCTGATGAGTGCAAAGCAGTCTGTCTCGCTTGCAGAGAGTCAGGCCCGCCTTGTAAAGCGCGAACGTCTGCCGGAGATTGAGGTGTCGCTCGGAATGTCGGTAAACTCTGAGGTGCGTAATGAGATAGCACCGGCACCCAAATTCGTTGGATATACAGCAGGCGTATCATTGCCCCTGCCGTTCTCTAATATCAACAAGGGCAATGTCAAGGCTTCGCAGTTGTCAGTCCAGCAGTCCCAGCTGCAGGCAGAGGCATTAAGGAATCAGATGGTATCTGAAATCATGCAGGCCCTCAACAACTATCATATGGCACAGCGCAATGCCAAGACCTATACCGAGGAGCTGATACAAGATGCTGAAAAGATCCTGAAGGGCAGAATCTATGCCTATCAGCGTGGCGAGACTTCTCTGATTGAGGTTCTGGCAGCTCAAGAGACTTATAACGAGGTGCGCAAGAACTACGCTGAAGCTCTATGCCAATGCATGACAGCATGGATAGAACTTCAGAAAGTCACCGGCGTTCTGGAGGTTGAGATTTAAGCCTCGGCCCCCTTTAGGGGTAGGGATTCAAAATCCAAAAATCAAGTCCGCCAAATGAAACGTCGTAATAACGTAATAACGATGGGCGCCTTTTCGATATATCGATATTTCGTTATAACGTTATTACGATAATTCTTTGGCGCCCCATTCTTCACTCTTCACTCTTCATTCTTCACTTTATTACCATCGTCCTCAGCTTCAGAATGCCGTTGTACTCATTGTCGTAGTAGTCAATGCGGATGCTGTGCTTCTGACCCTTGGTGGTCTTGATGGTAGCCAGGCGAGAGGTCTCGGCATGGTCGCCCCAGTCGCCGCAGAGCTCCTTGCCGTCAACTATCAGACGGTAGCCGTCATCGCCGGCGATAGAGAAGACAAGTTCTCCGTCCTCGGGTGAGGTAAGCTCACTCTCCAGCATCATACTCCATCCGTCGGGCATTACGCCTTCGCGTGGACTCTGGCTCTCGAACATGTCTACCTTCTCCATCTGAGCTGTTGCAACTACGTCACCATTCAAGGTTTTGTTATTGAAGTAGCGGGCATTGAAACCTGTCTTGTCGTTAGCCTTGTAAGCTTCAGCTGGAACCTCCGTCAGTACATTCTCTAAATTCAGTAATTTAACGGCGCGCTGATAGTGATCACCTATACCCATTTGCTCCATAAGTACCTTGTTGATATTATTGCACTTTTGGAAGAATAGTTTAAGTGTCTCTTCTTGATTCTCAGGGTGATATGAAAGACGAAGCGGAGTAGCTTCCAAGTAACCGAAGTCCTCTGTGTATACCATGCCGGCATCGTGTTGTTTGAAGTCCTGAACTACAGTTTGTATGTGTCTGAACTGGCCTTTCGTGCCAGCAATCAAAGCTGATTCCTGAGGCATTTCTATCTCCAGAACTGCACCGTTTGCACAATCAATTTCTCCCAGGTCGATAGTAGTTTCCAGGTTCATTCCGTCATACGTAAATGGTATCTTCCTACCCTGGCAGATAATACTTGCAGGGGCCTTCTGGCAAGGCAGTGCTACGTAGTACTGTCGCTTTGCAGGAATATCCTTATACTGTCCTTTGCGTGCTCCTATGTTTACGCAGAGCTTGTTGCCGTTGCGAGTGTAAGAGAGGGGAGTAGTAGCATATTCCGTCACGTAGTTCTTATCTTCTCCATTATCCTCATATAATTCAAATTCTCCCTTGTCCGAACCTGGGAATATGCGGACAGTTATTGCCTGATTGGTTCCTGAGAGGTTCTTCAACTTGCCGTAGTAGGGTAGTATGCTTCCAGCCTTTATGTAGACAGGATATTCGTCCATGGTGAAGCGGCGCTCGTATGTCTTGCCCCCCTGCAGCATCTCGCCTGTCTCGTACTCCAGCCAGTCACCTTCGGGTAACCATAGTTTTACGGTAGCATAACCATTCTCCTTGTTCACTTCTTCCGTAACAGGAGCAATCAGCATGTTGTCACCGAACATATACTCTTCCTTATATTCATATGCTTCCTTGGCCTCAGGGCTGTCATAGTATAACGGACGGCATAGCGAGATACCTGTCTCGTATGTCTTACGGGCCATGGTATATATATAAGGTACGAGGGCGTAACGGCCGTTGATTACATTGGCCAGTCGCTGCTGTGTTGCCTGATCAAAGGCCCAGGGTTCCTTATTCAGGCTGGGGTCTTTGGTGCTGTGGCTACGGATGATTGGCATATATTCTCCCATCTGCATGGCACGGGTGTAGAGCTGTGGCTCAACGGGTGTCCCGTATCGTTTGCTCTGATGCCCACCGATGTCGTGGCTCCAGTACCCGTATAGTACGTTAGAGGCTGTAGAATTGAAGTAAGGCAGGAACTTCAGGCTCTTCCATGTGATGTATGAGTCGCCCGAGAAACCTATCTGATAGCGATGGTTGCCCAGTCCACCCCAGCGGTGGTAGAGCATAGGACGCTTGTTGCCGTTACGCTCCATGTCCGTAAACCATATATAGTTGCACCAGAACACATTGTCAAGGCTCTTGATGGCACGATCCTTTTCCCATTGCTGCCAGTCAAGCCACCAGAAGTCAACACCTTCGTCTATATAGGGATGCAGATACGTGTCGAAGAGTGCTTTCACATATTTCTTGTCCGATCCTACCCAGGTGTACGTCTTACCGTCGTTCTTGCCAAGGCGTTGCATAAACTCGTTGTATTTCTTCTCATAAGGACGTACGCCATCGGCGGGGTGCAAGTTCATTGTGGTCTTCACGCCCTGCTCGTCCAGGTACTTCAGGAAAGCCTTGTAGTCAGGGAAGAGACGCTCGTTCCAGTCCCATCCTGTCCATCCGCCGCCGGCCTGCTCACTGATGGGGTGCCAGTCCATATCTATAACCAATACGTCCAGGGGGAGATCCAGACGTTGGAAGTTTCCTATCAGGTTACGCAGATCCTGGTCGCTATAGCTCCAGTAGCGGCTCCACCAGTATCCGAAGGTATAACGGGGAGGCAGAGGTACCTTGCCGGCAAACTTGGTATAAGAGAGTAGGGCACCCTTGTAATCATGTCCATAGGCCATGAAGTACCAGTCCTGAGCACCTTCAGCGCTCTTGCGCTCTGTTACCCAGTCCCAGTCTGTAGCACCGTCGAAGAGCAGACTTTTACTATCATCTATGAGACTCCATCCGTCAGTGGCCAGGATGCCGTCCTCTATGGGCATTTCCCGTTTAGGATTACTATACTGGTATTCCGAGCCGTCGTATCCGTCCAGTGTACGGTAGGTACCTTTTAGGTTTCCTTTCTGCTTGGTGCCAGGTGTCCACACAAATGGTGTGGAGATAGCTTTTGTACTACTGATGGTCAGGTTCTCCTTACTTAAAGGCGCTGTGCCTTTCTTGTAAACCAGTTTCAGTTTTGAGGTGCTGATAACCACCTGCTTAGCGTTATCCTTTATAGTGAAGAGCACTTCTGGGTACTCACGGATAACGGCCATAAAGCTCTTGTTATCAACGAATTTTCCGTCCGGGGCGTACTCCAGTCGGAGTGTTCCCTCGTCAATCAATGTAAAACGTACGTTTGCATCCTTATACACAACGTCCGCCATTGCAGAACCAGATGCGCATAGCATCATACTGCAGATAATGGTTCTAATAATACTTTTCATTACAGTTCATGTTGTTGGTTTCTGTTTGCAAAGGTACAAAAAAAATGACTCACACCATCACAGTGTGAGTCATTTTCTTTATTAGGCATTTGGTTTTTGGATTCTGCGCATTGGCACTTGATATCACAACAAGTGCCAACGCGATAACCAGAATCACATGCAGATAGTAATTTCTTTAGTCTATACATTCATAGCTTGTGCAAAGCTATATTGCACAATACGCTCCTTGTGGGACATTTCCAACCATAGAGTCATCTCCTTCCCTTTTGGAGGGTAGGGGTAGGCTTTTCCCTCTCTCTAGGAGAGGGCAGGGTTTAGGCATTTCCGTCATCCTTGTCCCGAGGATGCTTGTTTCCACAAAATGGCAGGTTTCCTGACTTTTGCCCGTCAGCGCGTCTTCCCGGTTTATCCCAGTGACTTTTTATGCGCTGCGAAGAAGGCAATTACAGTAGCGGGCACTGTTCCGGTCTTGCACCGGATTCCCTCTCTACGCTGCTTCCTCCACATGCATGGATTTAGCAGGTATCACCATAATGTGGGGACAAAGATACGAATAAGTGAGTTGAATGCAAAATAAAAAGCAAATTTATTTTCATTCCCGAGCGAAAGTATCTTCGAGGCATAGCCTCAAATTTACGAATAAGTGAGTGGAATGCAAAATAAAAAGCAAATTTATTTTCATTCCCGAGCATTCTCTATCACCTTATCCTTACTTTCCTTCCGTTTATAATGTAGATTCCCTTCTTCAACTCATTGAGTGGAAAGGTTTGAACATTATTATTTTTCCCAGAACCATCAAGTACCTTTCTTCCGCTGAGGTCATAAACAGGATGTTCAATGGTCCATGTTCCATGCTCAATGGGAGTGATTCCGTTGGGGTCTTCAATTTCCAGTACGTAGCTGGCTGGTTTGGGCTCGTAGCAGTTTTCTGTCGAATCACCTGAGGCAGTAATTCTTACGATGCCGCCTTTCAATATATAGAATTGTTTGTATTCATCTATGTATAAGATTTCTTCATTAGATGATTTGAATTTCGGAACGCCGTCGTACAATCCTATATCCAGTTTATTCTCTGGTATGGGCTGACCAATCTCCATGGAAGTCTTAATTTTTTCATATCTGAACTTGGGTGATGCTTTTTCTATCTTCAACTCATAACCTACTTTGCTGCTGTTGAAGTTATCTGTCTCGGGTGCTATGCCATAGATGGTTACCTTTCCGGCACCTAGGATGGTTACCACACCTTCGTCTGATACTGTGGCTTTCCTCTTGTCACTGGAAGCGTAGGTAATGGTGCCATCGTACCAAACGACATTCAACTTGTTCTTTTGCTCACTGTCCCCGTATGTGCATTCGATGTAATTCTTTGGGAACATTAAGATGGGTTTACCTTTTGCTATATTTACTGTGTAGCTGGTAGAGGGTGCCAGGCGATATTCAGTCTCTTCGCCTTCCACATAGATAGTAGCGGTTCCTGCACCCACTACGGTCAGTTCGCCTGTTTCAGAATCTACCTCCACTATGTTCTCGTTACTTGAGGAGAAAGTAATCTCTCCGTCATAGTCCTTTGAGCGGATTATTGTTACGGATTCAGGGTCCTGTTCGCCAAGCTTCCCTTTTACTTCGCTTTTCGAGACTTTTAGGTAAGCCTGATGCTTGGTCCATTTATCTACGTTCAGTGTTACGGGTAGGCTGTTGTCCTCGGAATTGTCATTTGTCCCAGCATAAGGCCACTTGGTATCATACTCATAGCTCCATTCCGAACTCAAGAGGCCGGGCGTGTCGGTGCCGTTGTCGCTGAGGATGAGGTAGCGGACACCGTCAACCTTAATTTCTTTAGGCGTCATGGGAATGCCATTGATACGGAAATTCTTCATGCGACTGATGTCGAAGCGATTATGGATAAGCAAGCCGACCTCTGTAGGCGATATTCTTACAGCCTCCACACTTCGCTGTTGGTTGTCCAGTTGCAGTGTCGGCCCTTCAATGTTCTCTGCTTTCTTCACATCCTTCATGTCGAGCCACATCAGTTGGTTGTTATTGGCTTTCACCCGTCCCAGTTTCGGGCATTTGTCGGCTATGAGCACCTGCAGCTGGTTATTCTCTACATTGATGGCCTGTAGCAGCGCATTATTCTTCAGACAGAGTGTAGCCAATACATTGTCTTTGCAGGTGATATCCGTCAATCCTTTGCATTCCTCGATGGTAGTGCTGAGAATGTTGTTGTTCTGCACTGTCAGCGATTGCACTGAGGGTAGTTTATTCATCGTCAGCGTCTCGATGGTGCAGGAGTGGATGTCGATGTCCTTCAGACGAGAATAATTGTTCAGGTTCAGCGATGTCAGGCTATCAACACCCTCCAGTCTGATAGTATTTAAATATGAAGGTAGTTTCAGTGTGCTGATGTTCGGGCAGTTGAGTAGTTCGATAATACGTAGACTGGTGTTTTTGCCAAGATCCAATGATGTTATGCCGCCGCAGTCCTGCAGTGAGAAGGAATGGAGATAGGATAATTTGCTTAGGTTTATCGATTCGATGGAGGGCTCTTCTGTGGAGCCGTAATACAGACAGATGCTTTCCAGGTTCTTGAAGTTTTCGATGCCCTTAAGGTTCAGGATGCCTTCTGCTTTGATCTCTGTAATCTTGGCCAGTTCGTCATTGTCCAGGACACCATTCATGTTTGCATCGAACCCAAGGGTCAGATTGAGTAGGTGTTCGTCAGGGAAGTTTGTGTTGTTGATGCTTACGCTGGCCCATACATTTGATAATGAAAAAGCGAATGCTGTTAAAGCGAGTAAATTTCTCCTCATAGTTGTGTGCATTTATAGAATTCCTATTGCAAAGATATAGAATGTAGTGGCCTATACAAAAGAAATTATTCTTTTTTTTCGACCCTGATGAGGTAAATTTACGATTTTAGTTACAATAGTACAGATTGTCTGCTTTTTATGCAAAAATTTTAGTATATCATTTCTTCTGTGTCATCTTCATTACATCATCTAAGGTAAATTTTCCTGAGAAGACCATTACCGTTACCGAACCGTCTCCGTCTGATATCATCACCACGGCCGATTGATGCTTGCCTTCAGAGAGGTAGATGTTTACCTTGTTGTCGTCCTCGTTTATCTGCATCAGTTTCTCGTACTTGCCGCTGGAGAGAAGTCCCTGGACATCTTTCTTCAGTTTCTTACCGGCATCTGGTAAATCGGATGTGATAATCTGAATGGCAGACAACTTGTTGGATAGTGAACTGATGTCCACTCCCGGCATGTTAGCCATCTTGCCTACCATACCTATCATATATTTAGAGATGTAAACGTAGGTTACGTTTTTGGTGTCGGCATATTTCTCAAACTCCTTTACCTGCGCGTTGGCGGTCAGGCAAATAAATACCATCGCCGTGCAGAGCAGGTTTTTTATGATAGTCTGTTTCATATTACTGTAATGCGTTTAATTGTTCGTTTAAAGTCTTTTCTGCTTTCTCGCTAATGGCATTCGCTTTCTCCAGGTGTTTCATGCCCTTGTTCAGATTCATGGCCAGCAGGGTTAGTGCGCGCTCTGCTTCCTGTTGCGCCAGAATGGGGTCCTGGTATGTATCCTGTTCGGCAGGGTTCTGCCCAAACTTCTGGTATCCCAAGCCTAAGACGATAGCGATACAGGCTGCAGCGGCTGCATATTGTAGGATGCGTGGACGGAAGAAATGCCTTCTTTTGTCTCCCTCTCCTTGTGAGAGGGCAGGGGTGAGACTTTTTCTTTCCCACTCATCTATCTTGGCCGACAGACGCTCCTCCAGTCCTTCTGGGATGGGGATGCGTTCCAGTTCTTCAAAGTTCAGTTCGTCCATGTCTTGGTAAGTTTTATGAATTGTTGTTTCAGTTTCTGTCTCGTACGCATTACTATGATGCGGATGTTGCCTTGTGACAGACCGGTTTTCTTTTCTATTTCTTCGTACGAGCGTTCCTCTACCAGATGCATTCTGATGATCTTTCCATCTCGTTCCGGCAACTGATTAATGAGTCCTTCCATCTGCGAGGCTTCGTCCTTCGCGTCTATCTGATGGTCCAGGTTCCGTTCGTCGGGTGGCGAGAGTTCGTCCTTCAGTTCCGCAGAACTGTCTATGCGTTTCAGTCGCTGCTGGTCTCGCAGGAGGTTTCGCATCAGGGTCACGAGATAAGCTTGGGTTACAGCCTCTTCTCTCAGGTCGTCGCGCTTCTGCCACAGCTTCAGGTAGGTATCCTGAAGCAGGTCTTCGGCATCCTGCACGTTGCCCGTCAGGTGGAATGCCACCCTATAGAGCAGCCTATGGTAAGGCATGAACCGTTGCTTGAACTCCTGTGCGTTCATCAGTTGGTGGTCGTTGTCTTAGTTTCCTTTATGCCGATTATCTTTGAGACATCCTCCTGCTTTATCTTTCCCTGTAAACGTATCAGCGTTATATCGTTTCCATCATTGGTGTCGGCATCTATTCTGGCTACCAGGTCCGTTATGTACTCACCGTCTTCTATTGCATAGTATTGAATGTTATGGAACAGTTTGAAATCATCACTTACTGGTCCTTCGTCATTACTGTTGTGCTTCTCGTGATAGATGCATTTGAAACCTTCTAAAGCATCCAGATCCTTTTGCAGTTGTTGGCAGCCTATTTCTGATACCAATCCTCTAACGATTTGTCCTTTCGAAATAATCCATGTGGCAACATCTGGATTCTCTTTACGATCTCTCTTCAGCTTTTTTGATATGTTTTGATAGGACATACCCCTGCGGGCTTTCCATCTCTTCATCAATTCATCAGCGTTCTGTCCGAATATGTTACTAGCGCAGAGTAGCAATAGGAGTGAGAAAATTATCCTTTTCATAATATGTTATTTTTTTCCTTTTGAAGTATAGAATTCAAATGCTGTTTTCTTCTTCGTATCCGGATATTTCTGGCGTAGTTCTTTTCCTCTGAACATCTTCTGGCTGCTTCCGTCCCAATTCATATCATGTTCTAACATATAATGCACGGCTTCATTCTGGGTATGCAGTTCGGGATAAACCTTTCCGTCGATAACAATCAGGCAGTCACGGAGGCTACGTGGTTCCTTCTCGCCATCATTCTCCCACATACCGTTTGTCCACGTTATGGAAAAATGTGCTCCTTTTAATAAACCGTTATACAGCTCTTCAAAATCGAGTGTTCCGCTGAAGATTTCCACGTTTATCTCTTCGTCATCCTCATTTATGTGTACCCATGTTGTCCTGTTATCTTTCTTGGCTTTATAGTATTTGGTTTTATTTGCATCTTCTGACGAATGGGCGAGAACTGGATGAAACTGATTCTTCTCCAGAATCTTGGAGAGTTGCTTCTTCAGTTTCTCTGCTCCCTTGTTTTCTTTGTTGCATTCGAGGAATATTGCATCGTCAATCAGTTCTGTTAATTCTCCATCATACCCTTCGATGATTATTCTATCCGCTAATGGGTAAACCACATTTTGCACCAATTCCTGGATTTTCTGTTTATCAACGTGCTTGTAGGATACGCCATTTATTTTGGATAATGCCGTAAAATCCTTGTTTTGTGCTTGGGCATTAAGGCTGGTAAAGGCAACCAGGCCGCATAAGGCCCATGTTTTCAAACTTTGTGCAAGACCATTCATTTTTTTTTAATCTAATGCTTTTTGTTGTTCGTAACTCTTTTTCTCTTTATGTCCTATCAATGGACGCTTCTATTTATGCAAACGAGATTTTCACATAGTTTGTTACAACGGAAACCGAATTATTTTCCGTTTTGTGTGTGTTTCCTATTAATATATATGAATGTATTCCGCCAGCAAAAACATGTTTTACTGGCGGAGTTTTTTATATCGTTTCTCCTCTCTCTATCGGAGAGGGGGGCGCGCGGGTGAGGCTACTATAAGAAGATGTATTTACAGATGAAGAGGATGGCCAGTACCCACATGGTGATGGAGATGTCCTTGAACTTGCCGGCTACCGCATGACAGAGCACGTAGGAGATAACACCAATGAGGATTCCGTCGCTGATGCTATAGCACAAGGGCATCAGTATAATGGTCAGGAAGGCAGGAATGGCCTTGGAGAAGTCCTCCCAGTGAATACGTTTAACAGCTGGCATCATCATAACACCCACAATGATAAGGGCAGGAGCTGTGGCAGCGCTGGGGATGGAAAGGAACAAGGGGCTGAAGAACAGTGCCAGCATAAAGCAGACAGCCGTAGAGAAGGCTGTGAGACCGGTTCTGCCGCCTTCACCAACACCGGAAGCACTCTCCACATAAGTTGTTGTTGTAGAAGTACCCAGGCAGGCTCCGGCAACTGTGGCAATAGAGTCTGCCATGAACATTTTCTCCATTCCGGGAATCTCGTCGCGCTTGCCGTCGGATTCAACCATGTTGGCCCCATGATGCACACCAATGATTGTTCCCATCGTGTCAAACATATCTATGAACAGGAAGGTGAATACCACCACCAGCATATCTACGCTTAATACCTGGCTCCACTCGAACTTACAGAAAAGAGGTTCTACACTGTCGGGAACAGACATGAAACCGCCCAGTTTGGTAATTGCCTCGCCTGTTGCAGGATCCTTGATAAACAATCCCATGAATGTCGATATCAGGATACCCCAGAGGATACCGCCACGTATCTTGGCCATCACCAGACCTGCGGAAATGAAGAGTCCTGCCATAGCCAACAGGCCGGTTCCCTGGGTGATTTTGCCCAGGCTGACCAGTGTGGCCTCATTGCTCACAATGATACCTGCGTTATGTAATCCGATAAAGGCAATAAACAGGCCTATACCTGCACCTATGGCCTTGTTCAGTGTTCCGGGGATGGACTTCAGTAAGAGGTTACGTACCTTGGTTACGGTCAGAAGGATAAAGATGACACCTTCTATAAATACGGCTGTCAGGGCAAACTGCCAGCTGTAACCCATTCCCAAGCATACGGTATATACAAAGAAGGCATTCAGTCCCATACCGGGAGCCAGTGCAAAGGGTTTCTTGGCATACAATGCCATTACCAGTGTACCTATGATGGCAGCCAAGGCTGTAGCGGTGAATACACTGCCGCCGGGCATGCCGGGTAGGGCGCTGAAGATGTTAGGGTTGACGGCCAGAATGTAGGCCATAGTAAGGAAGGTAGTGATACCTGCCAGAATCTCTGTGCGAATACTGTGTTTCTTCGGATCGAAGCCAAACAGTTTTTCTAATGCATTTTCCATAATGTTGTGTAATTACTTATGTGTTTTTATTTAATAACTCTGGCAAAGTTATAGAATATCGTCATTATAGCAAAGGAATTCTCCGAAAAAACAACTATTAGCGTTTATTTTCAACCATTTCAGATATCTTTGGGTATTGTCCTCTTTAACTTCCATTTTTACTTCTGAAACTTCAGTATATTTACTTATCAAAAGGATAGGAATGTCAATTCAGGAACAAGAAGAAAGGGAAGTTTTTGGTTACTTTTTCTGTTCTTTTGGGCAATAGTTTTGGTAATTACAATAAGTTCCTGTATATTTGCGCATTATTTATATGTAACCTGTCCCTTTCTAGGTTATTATTGACGTATAGAATACCGATGGATACAATTAACAATCTGTTCTCTTTCCTCAGCTCTATCTTCTGGGGCTGGCCTATGATTATCATGCTGCTGGGCACGCACGTGTTCCTGACTGTCAGGCTGCGCGTTCCGCAACGCCGATTGCTGACGGCTCTCCGTCTGTCGGTTCAGAAGGATAAGGGGGCAAAGGGTGATGTATCGCAGTTCGGTGCCTTGGCTACTGCCCTGGCTGCTACCATAGGCACAGGCAATATAGTAGGTGTGGCTACGGCCGTTGCATTGGGCGGCCCTGGGGCTGTTCTTTGGTGCTGGCTGACAGGTGTCTTTGGCATAGCCACGAAGTACGCCGAGGGGCTGCTGGCTGTGAAGTATCGCGTAAAAGGCAGCGACGGCCAGACCTATGGCGGCCCTATGTATGCATTGGAAAACGGATTGGGCATGAAGTGGCTGGCGCTGCTCTTTTCCGTCTTTACCATCATGGCCAGCTTCGGCATCGGCTGTACGGTACAGGCTAACTCCATTGCTCTGATAGCCCACGAGACCTTTGGCACCCCATCGTGGGTAGTGGGTATCATCATCTGTACGGTAACGACGATGGTTATTATGGGCGGTGTGAAGTCCATAGCCCGTGTGTGTAGCATGTTGGTGCCCTTCATGGCAGGCCTGTATATATTAGGTTGCATATACATCCTCTGCTGGAACGGAGCTTTTGTGTGGCCGGCAGTGAAGCTCATTGTCGTGTCGGCCTTCCAGCCTTCAGCAGCCGGCGGCGGATTGGTGGGAGCCACCGTGATGATGGCAGCCCGCTATGGCTTGGCCCGTGGCCTGTTCTCTAACGAGAGCGGTATGGGTAGTGCCCCCATCATTGCGGCAGCTGCTCAGACGCGCAACCCAGTCAGGCAGGCGCTGGTATCGAGCACAGGCACATTCTGGGACACGGTGGTCATCTGTGCCATCACAGGTCTGATGATAGTTAGCAGCATCCTGGCTCATCCAGATATCAGCTATAGCGATGGTGCAGCGTTGACGAAGGTGGCATTCTCTAAGATCCCCTATGTGGGAACACCGTTGCTGGCCTTCGGCATACTGACCTTTGCCTTCAGTACCATTCTGGGATGGTGCTACTATGCCAAATGCTCTGTCAACTACATCGGGCACCGGCATGCCGACCGCATCTATTTCATTTATCGCCTATTCTATATCGTAGCCCTGTTCCTCGGCTGCATTGTCGGTCTGGAAATCATATGGGATTTGGCCGATATAATGAATGCCCTCATGGCCATTCCTAATCTGGTATCGCTGCTCTTGCTGAGTGGTGTGATAGTCCGTGAGACGAAGAAATACCTGTGGGAGAACCGCCTGGACGAAGAGATGGAACCTCTAAGTGAACCATAAAGATAATACAAAAGATATGAAAAAGATTTCAAGAAGATGGATGTTGGCTGCAGCACTGGCAGCCGCGTTCGCCGGTTCTGCTCAACAGGCCGGTGCCAGCCAGGCTGTTACGCCGCTATGGCTGAGGGACGTTCAGGTAAGTCCTGACGGTTCGCAGATTCTCTTTTGCTACAAGGGAGATATATATAAGGTATCTGCTGATGGCGGAACAGCCGTTCAGCTGACTACGCAGGACAGCTATGAGTGTTCGCCCGTATGGAGTGCCGACGGCCGTCAGATAGCCTTCGCCAGTGACCGCCACGGCAATCTGGATGTCTATGTCATGCAGGCAGAAGGCGGTTCGGCCACACGTCTGACCTATAACAGCGTATCCGAGGTGCCGCAGGCCTTCACACCCGATGGCAATTGGGTGCTCTTCGGTGCTGTCATACAGGATCCGGCACAGAGTGTTATGTTCCCCTCCAGTTCCTTGCCCGAGTTGTATAAGGTTCCCGTGAAGGGTGGCCGTACCCTGCAGGTGCTGGGCACACCAGCCGAGATGCTCTGCTTTGCACAGGATGGCAAGAGCTTCTTCTATCAGGACCGCAAGGGCTATGAGGACGAGTGGCGCAAGCACCATACCTCTTCTATTACACGCGATGTGTGGTTCTATGATGCCCAGACGGGCCAACATACCAACATCACGAACCATGCCGGCGAGGACCGCAACCCTGTGCTCAGTGCCGACGGCAAGACGCTCTACTTCCTGAGCGAGCGCAATGGCGGTAGCATGAATGTGTACAGTTGTTCAACGTCAACGTTAACGGGAACGAAAAATCTCAATTCTCAATTGCCAATTCTCGATTCTCCAAAGGCAGTTACTAGCTTTAAGACCCATCCCGTCCGTTTCCTGAGTGTAGCCCGCAACGGCCTGCTCTGCTATACCTATAACGGAGAGATATATACGCAGAAGAATGGCGAGAAACCTAAGAAGCTGGATGTGTCGCTGACACGCGATGATGAAGCTGCCATTTCCGACCTCAGTTTCTCCAGCGGCGCCCGCCAGTCGGTAGTGAGCAAGGACGGCAAGCAGATAGCTTTTGTGGTGCGTGGCGAGGTGTTTGTCACCAGTACGGAATATGCCACAACCCGCCGTATCTCTCAGACGGCAGGCGCTGAGGCCGATGTTGACTTCGCACCCGATGGCCGCACCATCGTCTATGCCTCCGAGCGCAACGGCAACTGGCAGCTCTATACAGCCAGCATCGTCAGGGACGAAGACCTGAACTTTGCCAATGCAACGCTGATAAAGGAAGAGAGTATCTTCCCCGAACTGCCTGCCCTGAAGTTGGATGGCAAGCCCGACTTCTCGCAGGTGGAACGCAGATACCCCAAATATAGCCCCGATGGCAAGAAGCTGGCCTTCATAGAGGACCGCATCAAACTGAAGGTGGTGGACCTGAAGACCAAGAAGGTAACACAGGTAACCGACGGCAGTAAGTGGTACAGCCAGAGTGGGGGATTCGACTATGAATGGAGCCCCGACGGCAAGTGGTTCGTACTGAGCTATATAGCCAACCGTCGCGACCCATATACCGATCAGGGCATCGTAAGTGCCGAGGGTGGCGAGATTCATCCCATCACCCAGAGCGGTTATATGAGTGGCGGCTCCCGTTGGGTGATGGACGGCAAGGCTATCCTCTTCGAGAGCGAGCGCTACGGAATGCGCAGTCATGCCTCCTGGGGCAGCCAGCAGGATGTCTTCCTGGCCTTCCTGACACAGGATGCCTACGACCGCTATCGTCTCTCGCCCGAAGATTATGCCCTGCTGAAGGAGCTGGAGAAGAAGAACGAGAAAAAAAACGATAACGTTAACGGGAACGATAACAAAAACAAAAACGACAAGAAAGAAGATAAGAAGACAGAGAAGGCAGATTCTGCCAAGGGACTGAAGATTGAGTTCGATGGTCTGGAGGATCGCATTGTCCGACTGACACCTAACAGCAGTCGCCTGGGTGATGCCATCGTCAGCAAGGATGGCGAGAGCCTGTACTACTTCTCAGCCTTCGAAGGCTCGCCCGACCTGTGGAAGATGGACCTGCGCAAGCACGAGACCAAGTTGCTGAGCAAGGGCGGTAGCGGTTCCCTGCAGATGGATAAGGACGGCAACCTGTACTCGTTGGGCAGCAGCATGAAGAAGATAGAGAAGGGCGACAAGACCACCTCTATCACCTACAACGCCCAGATGAAGCTGGACCTCGCTGCAGAGCGTGAGTATATGCTACGCCATGTGGCCAAGCAGATTAACAAGAAAATCTTCCGTACGGACTATAACGGATGCGACTGGGATCTGATGGTGCAGAATTATGCCCGTTTCCTGCCGCATATCGATAACAACTACGACTTTGCCGAACTGCTGAGCGAGCTCTTGGGCGAACTGAACGTCAGCCACACAGGCGGCCGTTATCGCCCCACAGCCCATGGCGATGCCACAGCTCAGTTGGGCTTGCTCTATGATATGACAGAGGCAACAAACGGCATGAAGATTACCGCCGTGCTGGAGGATGGCCCCTTCTGCCGTGCCAATAGTAAGGTGAAGGTGGGCGATGTCATCACTGCCATCAATGGCGAACCTCTGACTAAGGACACTGACCTGTCTCAGCTCTTGAACCAATGCAGGGGCAAGAAGACGCTGGTAAGCCTGAAGGGTAGTGCCGGCACATGGGACGAGGTGGTGCTGCCTATCAGCCAGTCGGCACAGTCGGATCTCATCTACAAGCGCTGGATAAAGAGTCGCGCTGCCGAGGTGGAGCGTCTCTCGAACGGACGTCTGGGTTACGTACACATCGAGGGAATGGATGATGCCAGCTTCCGCGATGTATATTCTGATATCCTGGGTAAGTATAACCTGAAGGAAGGTATCGTCATCGATACCCGTCATAATGGCGGCGGCCGTCTGCACGAGGATATAGAGATTCTCTTCTCTGGCCATAAATACTTTACGCAGGTAATCCGCGGCCGCGAGGCATGCGATATGCCCAGCCGTCGTTACAACCATCCCAGCATCATGCTGCAGGCCGAGGGTAACTACAGCAATGCGCACGGTACGCCTTGGGTATACAGCCACCAGAAGATAGGTAAGTTGGTGGGTGCTCCTGTTCCTGGCACCATGAGTTCTGTGAACTGGGAGACAATGCAGGATCCATCGTTGATATTCGGCGTACCTGTTGTCGGCTATCAGTTGCCTGACGGCTCATACCTCGAGAATACGCAGTTGGAACCCGACGTGCTCATCCTGAATCGCCCAGAGACAGTTGTCACAGGTACCGACCTCCAGTTGGAGGCTGCCGTTCGCGAGTTGTTGAAGGAACTTTAATGCCGTAGAGAAGAAATGAGACGATCCTTCCTCTCACTTTTGGCAATGCTGCTGACGCTCACAGTTGGGGCGCAGAGCACATTGCTGGCCGACTTCGAAAGCGGCACAGGGAGGTTGAGGATTAGCCAGGACTGTTCGACGGATTTGTTCAAGGTTCTTCCAAAGGTAATGACCAATCCCAACAAGACGGGCATTAACACCTCCAACCGATGTGTCGGTGCTACGAATGTGGCCAATGCCGGTTGGTGGAAGAACTTCCTGACGCTGGAACTCAAGTCGCCCGTTACTATCAACGACGACAACTGCATCCTTTCTATGTTGGCCTACCGCTCCATTCAGCCTAAGGAGATGCGCATTGGCTTCAATACGCACGAGGAGAGCGGGCAGCTCTATCAGGGAAAGCTGAAGGCTGATGGCGTGTGGGAGGAACTGACGCTGAACCTGGAGGATTACTATGGGAAGAGGTTGCAGAAGATTGTCATCGTGCTAAGTTGCAACTGGAGCGATCCGGCATCGGGCTGGGGCGAGGCAACGTACTGCTTCGACGATATCCGGCTTGGTGCGGCAGAGAGCCTTCCTGATGCCTCGGTAACGATAGATACGAAGGTAACTTATCAGACCATCCAGGATTTCGGAGCCAGCGATTGCTGGACCACGGAGTTCATAGGCGACTACTTCAGCGAGAAGGAGAAGGCAAAGGGTGCCAAATGGCTGTTCAGCAGACAGATGGACGAAAAGGGTAACCCCGAGGGCATAGGACTGAGTTGCTGGCGCGTGAACATCGGAGCCGGCAGTGCCACTCAGGGTGCAGACAGTAACATAGAAGAGGAGATTCACCGCACGGAATGTTTCCTGAATCAGGATGGTACCTACGACTGGACAAGGCAGGACGGACAGCAGTGGTTCATGCGTCAGGCCAAGGAATATGGCGTAGAGCACTTCCTGCTCTTCTCTAACTCACCTCCTATCTACTATACTAAGAATGGTAAGGCCAATGCTGATAACCAGAACATCTCGTGCAACCTGAAGTCGAACTGCTTCGATGATTTTGCAGAGTTCCTGGCCACCGTTACCAAGCACTTCGTGGACGAGGGCTATAACATTACTTATATAGACCCTGTCAACGAGCCGCAATATGATTGGAAAAACGGTCAGGAAGGTTCGCCCTGGGAGAACACGAACATTGCAATGCTCGCCAAGTATCTCGACAAGTCCATTACCAACAGGGAACTCAACACGAAGATTCTCATTCCCGAGGCAGGCTCGTTTGCCAATCTGTATGCCGGTACATCATCGCGAGGCAACAAGCAGATTGAAGCTTTCTGGAAAAAAGGTGTTGCTACCTATATCGGTACACTGCCCTCGCTGGCTCCCGTAGTGGCAGGGCATGGCTATTGGACGGTCAGCTCCGACGTGGTGTTACGCCAGGTCCGGGAGAAGGTTCGTGACGAAGCGGCAAAGTACGGCCTGGAGGTGATGCAGACGGAATGGTCTATGCTTGATGACCCCCCCAGCACCAGCGTCGGGTTCCCCTCCAGCTACGCGGAAGCCACCAAGATGGGCATCGCCCTGTATATGGGCAAACTGATCCAGTGCGACCTAACCTATGGGAATATGACAGGGTGGAGCTATTGGACAGCCTTCGCGCAGGAGATGTGGGGACACAAGAACCGTTTCCATCTTATCCGCGTAAATGCCGCAGGTGATACGGGTGATGAGAGTACCGGTGACCTTCGGAAGGGCGGTACACTGACGGCTGATAAGAACCTCTGGGTGCTGGGCAACTTCAGCCGTTTCATCCGTCCCGGCTATAAGCGCGTCAATTGTGATTTGTCTTCTCAGGGTGAGACAGAAGAGGGTCTTCTGTTGAGTTCTGCATGGCTCTCGCCCGATGGAAACGAAGTGGTTACAGTACTGGTGAATATGAGCCAGGGAAGAAGAAAGGCAGACTTGTCTATGTCGGGTGAAACAACAGGAGAGGTCAGGACTTATGTAACCGACCGTAGCCGCAACCTTCAACTGGATGCTTCCCTTCAGGACCTTCACAATATGGAACTTCCGCCTCGTTCGGTGGTGACTGTAGTTGTCAGCCTGGAAGATGCTACGGGCATTGCCGGCGTCGAACAATCACCGTCTGCCATAGAACATGCCTTATACGATCTTCAGGGCAGAAAGATTCATTCTTCACTCCTCACTCCTCATTCTTCGCTGATTATCCGTAACCGCAAGAAGGTTCTTGTCAGATAAATCTGTTATCGCGATAGGCGGTGGGGGAACATCCTTTGCGAGCCTTGAAGAACTTGGCAAAGGATATCTGGGAACTGAACCCTAACTGCAGGGAGATTTGCTGAATAGTCAGCGAGGTGGTAGAGAGCAGTTGCTCGCATTCCTGTAGGAGGTAATCGTCTATTATCTGCTTGGGAGACCGACCACAGATAGTATTGGTAATCTGCCAAAGATAACGCGTAGAAATAGACAAGTGCACGGCGTAGAAGGAAACGTCGTGCGCTTTTGTATAATGCTCCGAAAGAAGCGTCATAAACTGGTTGTAGAGATTGTGAGGCTGTAAGGATTGGGGCTGTGCGGAGGCATAAACCACTTGGCTGTGCATATAGTTGTGGGCATTGGTGATGGCCGTGGGCACATCATCCTCCTGTGCCAAGCGTGCTGCAATGGCAGTGGATAGTGTTCCGCCTACGCCATGTCGCTGCCATCCCTCGATATTCACAGACGAGAAGAACTTCCGACAGTCGGGTCCGGAGAGTAAGGCATTGATACGTCCCTTGGCAAAGGTGCCGCCGCGCAGCAGGATCCACTGGGGCCCCATCTGGTTAAGCAGGGTGGCAGCCTCCGCCATGTCGGCATCAGTACTGATGCGCCGACCCAACAGAATTTCTGCGTCCGTACATTTTATAATAAGCAGTTTGCAGATAGGGAAGAGGTGTTGCCGGTAAGCCATCAAGGAATCGTTAGACATGAGCAGACCTCCGTGAGAAGCCAGGATAACAGGCGAGCAGACAATGTTCGGGCAGGCCAGAATCTCCTGTCCGATGGCGCGGATGGTCTCGGCATTATCAATCATTCCGACCTTCACGGCATGTGGAAGCATCTCCTCGTAGACAGCTTTCACCTGACCCAGCACCAGTTCGGCGGGTAACTGATGAATACCTGTAATACCCATAGAGTTCTGTATGGTAACAGCCGTAACAACTGTGACGGCATAACCGCCCAGATCCTTGATGGTACGCACATCGCCCTGTATGCCGGCATGCCCCATGCTGTCCGAACCGTTTATGCAAAGCACCGCTTTCATCTCTCTTCTCTTATTTCGTTGCAAAGGTAAGGCAAAAGAGTGATTTATCCAAATAAGTGTTCCGTTTTCAGCAATGTTTCTTCTTTATGAGGAATGTTTTGCCGTTTAGGAATGGATTTTTCTCTAGAAGAGTCCTTCGCGATACCTTTGCAGCTGAAAATCGGATAACTCAGATTACTCAGATAAATTATAAAGATATGGAAGACAGAACTCAATTGAACCGTAACCTGGCTCAGATGCTGAAGGGCGGTGTAATCATGGATGTAACAACCCCCGAGCAGGCCAGAATAGCCGAGGCTGCCGGTGCCTGTGCTGTAATGGCATTGGAACGTATTCCTGCCGATATCCGTGCAGCAGGTGGTGTAAGCCGTATGAGCGACCCCAAGATGATTAAGGGCATTCAGGAAGCTGTGACGATTCCTGTTATGGCCAAGTGTCGTATTGGTCACTTCGCTGAGGCCCAGATTCTGGAAGCTATTGAGATAGATTACATAGACGAGAGCGAGGTACTCTCACCAGCCGATGATATCTATCACATCGATAAGCGCAAGTTCAAGGTTCCCTTTGTCTGCGGTGCCAAGGATCTGGGCGAGGCTTTGCGTCGTATCAATGAGGGGGCAACTATGATCCGTACCAAGGGCGAACCCGGAACGGGCGATATCATCCAGGCCGTACGTCACATGCGTATGATGCAGAGTGAGATCCGTCGTCTGGTAAGCATGAGCGAGGATGAGCTCTACGAGGCTGCCAAGCAGTTGCGTGTGCCCTACGAACTGGTGCAGTATGTTCATGAGAACGGCAAGCTGCCTGTTGTGAACTTCGCTGCCGGTGGTGTAGCTACACCTGCCGATGCTGCCCTGATGATGCAGTTGGGTGCCGAGGGCGTATTCGTAGGAAGTGGTATCTTCAAGAGTGGTGATCCTGCCAAGCGTGCCCAGGCAATCGTGAAGGCTGTTACCAACTATAACAACCCCAAGATCCTGGCCGAACTGAGCGAGGACTTAGGCGAAGCAATGGTTGGCATCAACGAGCAAGAGATAGAGTTGTTGATGGCAGAGAGAGGAAAATGAGAATTGGTGTTTTAGCCCTGCAGGGTGCCTTTATAGAACATGAGCAGATGCTGGAACGTCTGGGCGTGGAGACCTTCGAGATAAGGAAGCTGGCCGATTGGCAGCAGCCTATGGATGGTCTTATCCTGCCCGGCGGCGAGAGTACGGCTATGATGAGGGTGATGAAGGATGAGTCGCTGATGGAACCCATCCGGAAAGCCATCCGCGAAGGCCTGCCCGTCTTTGGCACCTGTGCCGGTATGATCCTGTTGGATGACCAGCATCTGGGTTGTATGGATATTACGGTAAAGCGTAATGCCTATGGCCGTCAGTTAGGAAGTTTCCAGAAGGATTACGAGGTGAAAGGTGTTGGCACCGTGCCTATGGTTTTCATCCGTGCTCCGTACATCGAGCGCTGTGGTGATGAGGTAGAGGTACTTTCTACCTTAGACGGCCATGTGGTGGCTGCCCGTCAGCAGAATATGCTGGCCTGCTCTTTCCATCCGGAACTGACACAGGACACACGCATACACGAGTACTGGCTTTCTACTATAAACGGGAAGCATTGAAAGCAGCTCCCAAATGGGAGATGATATCTGAAGGGAGTAGGGATTCCGCACTGTTACCGTCGGCAAGGGCCAGATCGGCAGCAAAGGCGTGAATCCATACGCCTATTATGGCAGCTTCTTCTGCTGTGTAATGTTGTGCCATCAAGGCAAGGATGATGCCTGTGAGCACATCGCCAGAACCGCCAACGGCCATGCCCGGATTCCCGTGCAGCGTATTCTCGTATACCTGTACGGAATGCTCTTTGGGTACATAGATGTGTGTATGATGCCCTTTCAGCACTACCACAACATGGTATTTCTCGGCCAGTTCCTGAGGCTCTATATTTAATCGCTTCATCTCGCCCGGATGAGGTGTGAGAATGCTTCCCTTAGGTAGTTGGGGTAGCCACGTAGGGTTTTCTGCCAGAATGTTCAGGGCATCGGCATCGAAAACCATGGGTGTCTTCGGATAATTCAGTATCAGGCTGTGCAGGGCCCATTGTGTCTGTACGTGCAGGCCTATGCCTGGGCCGATACCTATGGCATCGGTATAGAGCGGAATCTCTATGATGGTATGATGCGTGTAATGCTCGTCGGCCTGACATTTAGCTTCGGGCAGCCCCATCTGCATAATATTGTAGCCGCATTCGGGGACGTGGACGGTCAGCAGTCCCACGCCGCTGCGCATACAGGCTCGCGAGGAGAGGAGTGCCGCACCTATCATGCCCACGCTGCCGACTACGAGGGAAGCCCGTCCGTAATCGCCTTTATGGCTGAAGGGGTCTCGCGTCTTCAGCCAACTGGAAATGAGGGATTCTGTTATGGGGTGATATTTCATTTACTATCTTTTCTTGTGGTTTATTTTGATGACAAATATATTGTTTTTCGTCAAAATATACAAGATTTACGCAATATGTTTGGCCGTTTAGGTCAAATTTGATACTTTTGTGAAGAGTAAAGTATAATACCACGGGATGAGAGCACTTCTACCCACAATAATAACCATTTTGTTGTTCCAGACGGAGTTATCTGCTCAGGTGCTCTTTCCGTGTACCCAGAACCTGCAGAACCCCTACGGCGTCTGCACGCATGTCACTCGCAAGGGTTGGGACTACGAGATCCGCGACCGCGAGATGGATATGCTGCAGGAGGCCGGGGTAGGGTGGCTCCGTTCCGATTTGGATTTCGGAACAGCCTTCAGCGGGCCGTATGATTTCAACCCCGAGGTTTTTGCGAATGTCCTCTCCAGTGCCGAGGAGCGGGAACTCCAGTTGTTGGGTATCCTGACCTGGCAGGGAAAATATCCGTGGGACGACCCTAACTACGCCACCTATATCGATACGCTGGCCTTCCACTTCAATGGCCGTATCAGGTATTGGGAGATGCTGAATGAGGTGAATCTGATGAGGGGCGTCAAGAATCTGCCTGAGAAATATGTGAAGAGTCTGCAGGAGGTATACGAGCGCCTCAAGGACCGTAGTCCTCAGAACCAGGTGGTGCTGAGCGGACTGGCAGAGATGCAGAGCAACTTCTTCGAGGAACTCTGCAAACTGAAGGCACAGGACTATTATGATGTAATGAATTTTCATTCGTATTTTAGCCCCGAGGAACTAATCCCCTGTCTGGAGAAGATAGCCCGTCTGATGGAGCATTACGACTTCCGCAAGCCAGTCTGGCTGACAGAATGCGGCATGACTACCAGCCAGGAAGAGGAGACGTCCGAGGGCTTCTATACCGACTTCCTGCCTGCCGCCCTGCGACGGCTCGGCATATACGAGCAGCAGATTACGGTGGGATATCTGCGCGACAGGATGACAGGTTACCGCACGCTTAATGCAGCACAGGTTGCCTTGTACCTGAAGCCCAAGGCTCGTAATGTGATGGCTGTGGATTTCCTGCAGCTGAGAGGGCTCAGCCCCTCGCGTATCCCTGTGCTGATAGCCACTACCGACGAGTATTTCCCCCTCGACTATTTCCCCCTGTTGGTGGATTACGTAAAGCGAGGCGGCACCATCGTCCTGGCACAGGGGCTGCCGTTCTATTACAACTCCTCATCGCCGTCGAAGGCTTGGTTCGAGATGCATGTGCTGCGCACGAAGCTGTACCCCTTGTTGCACATGTCGCCACTGAACAAGCGTTTCGACCCCATCACGCAGGAATCGTTGGGCGATGTGCCGCCCTTTATCGACCGTTGTGCCGATGCCGACTTCGAGTATGAGTTTCCCATTAACGCGGCCCATCCGGGGCGTTATCTGAGCGACGAAGCACTGCATCCCGGCGACTCCCTGATAACCCTGATATCTGCAGGGACAGAACGCATAAAGGGTGCCGTGGCTGGTATTTACAAGTTAAATTCCGACGATTTGGCAGGCAATATTGTCTTCCAGACCCGTATGTACGGCCATCCCATTCCTGATAAGGAAGATGAGCAGGCTCGCCGGGTGGCACGCATCTACCTGTTGGCCTTTTCTTATGGTATAGACAGGGTCTTCTGGTATAATCTCCGTTCGAGGGAATCCGACATGACCGAACGTGAAGATTGCTTCGGTCTTATTCATGCCGATTTCTCCGACAAGCCGTCCATGCAGGCATATCGTACGCTTGCCAGATTCTGTCCTGATGGAAGTACCCGTCCGATACTGAAGTGTAATGACAATATTTTTCGTGCCCAATGGGTGACGCCTGACAAGCATGTGGTGCGAGCCATCTGGTCGCCATATCAGCATATGAGCTATTCCTACAAGATACCCTCCAAGGCTACCGTTTACGATCATCTGGGTCAGGTGGTACGGACTGCAGACAATAAGCTTATGCTTTCGGATGCTGTTCTCTATGTCGTTGAATAATGCTCTTTTACATAAGTACGAGGAGGTTAACTTTAGTTATTTTTGAATTTAGCTTGCTAAAAATAGTTGGTATTCAAATAAATTGTTGTACCTTTGCACACGATTTGAAATGATATAAATTACAGAACCTTAAAAAGGAAGGATTGAAATGGGTGAAATTAAAGTTGTCAAGGTAGGTAATTCCAAGCAGATGGATGCGTTCGTTCAACTGCCTGAAAGGATATATGCTGGCAGCCAATATTATGTCCCTGATTTGGACAGCGATATTCGCGATATGTTCAATCCTAAGAAAAATACAGCCCTTAAATATGCTGATATCCAAGCCTTTCTGGCCTATAGGGGAGATAAGGTAGTTGGCCGTATTGCCGGAATCATCAACAGAAATGCCAATGAACGTTGGAAGACAAGTTTCGTACGCTTCGGACTTATCGAGTTCGAGGACGATATTGCTATTTCCGATGCGCTGCTGAAAGCTGTTGAGGAGTGGGGTGCCGAACGCGGAATGACCCAGATTCAGGGCCCCATGGGAATCATAGATTTCGACAAAGAGGGTATGCTGGTCGAGGATTTCGACCTTATGGGCAGTATGATAGACATCTACAATCCCCCTTATTATCCCCAGCACATGGAGAAGCTGGGTTATCAGAAGGAGGTAGACTGGTTGCAGGTTAGGGTAGAGATTCCCCGGGAAGTGCCTGCCAAGTATGCCCGTGTTGCCAATCTGGCAAAAGAGATGTTCGGCCTGAAGGTTCGTAAGCTCAGTCGTAAGGAAATTCTGGGCGAATACGGTCAGCGTGTGTTCCGTCTGATGAACGAGGCTTATGCCCCTATCTTCGGCTATAGCGATCTGACGGAGGAGATGGTGACCGATCTGATAAAGAAATATATCCCCATCCTCGACCCTGACCTCATAACCACGGTCGAGAATGAGAAGGGCGAGATGGTCTGCGCTGCCGTAACAACGGGAAGCCTCTCGCATACGCTCCGTAAGTCAAATGGCAAGCTGTTGCCTTTCGGATGGGTTCATTTCCTAAAGACCCTTTTCTTCAAGAACGAGGATACTGTCAATATGATGCTTATAGCCGTACGTCCCGATATGCAGGGGCTGGGCGTGAATGCACTGGTTTTCGACGACCTGATTCCCATCTATAACCGCAAGGGGTATAAATATGCCGAGACAGGTCCTCAGCTCGAGGATAACGTAAAGGAGCTCTCGCAGTGGAAGCCCCTGGGCCCGAAGATTCAGAAGCGTAGAAGATGTTGGTTTAAGACTATTGAGAAATAAGATAATAAACAAACGAAGAATAAAATTAGATTATGAATAGAGTTGTAATAACTGGTATGGGCATTTGGTCCTGTCTGGGACAGACATTGGACGATGTACGTGATTCCCTGTACCAAGGTAAGAGTGGTATCATCTTCAGTCAGGAGAGAAAGGACGCAGGTTTCCGTTCTGCTTTGTGCGCAGATGTACCCGCTGTTAACATTAAGAAACTTTTGGCTCGTAACGTTCGCCAGTTTATGCCCGAGGAGGCTCAGTATGCATACGTTGCAACACTCCAGGCCTTGGAGAACGCAAAGATAGATCAGGATTTCCTAGATGCACACGAGGTAGGTATCATCTATGGTAACGACTCAGTTGCCGAGAGTACCATGATTGCATTGGATAAGTTCCGCGAGTTCAAGGACACCTCTGCCTGTGGTAGTGGTGCCATCTTCCAGAGTATGAACAGTACCGTTACCATGAACTTGGCTTGTCTCTTCAAGCTGCGTGGTATCAACCTGACATCATCAGCTGCCTGTGCTTCCAGCTCTCTGGCTATTGGTAATGCTTATCTGCTTATCAAGGAAGGTTTGCAGGATTGCGTTATCTGCGGTGGTGCTCAGGAGGCAAATATGTACTGTGTTGCCAGCTTCGATGGTATACAGGCATTCTCTACCCGCGAGAGTGAGCCTACCAAGGCATGCCGTCCCTTCGACCGCGACCGCGATGGTCTGGTTCCCGGCGGTGGTGCAGCCACACTGATTCTGGAAAGCTACGAGCATGCTGTTAAGCGTGGTGCCCCCATCATTGCCGAGATTGTAGGCTGGGGCTTCAGCGGTAACGGCGACCATATTTCTACTCCCAACGTAGCCGGTCCTGCCCGCTCACTGGAGCTGGCACTCAAGAACGGCGGTATCGATCCCCGTATGATTGGTTATGTAAACGCTCACGCCACCAGTACACATGCAGGTGACGGCCGCGAGGCTATGGCCATTGCCCAGTGCTTTGGCGACTACAAGGTACCCGTTACCAGTACCAAGAGCCAGACAGGTCACGAGATGTGGATGGCCGGTGCCAGCGAGTGTATCTATTCAGTGCTGATGATGAAGAACGGCTTCATTGCCGGTAGCTTGAACTTCGAGAATCCCGATGAGGAGACAGCCTGCGTGAATGTCATTCCTCAGACCATCGAGACAGGCTTCGATATGTTCCTCAGCAACAGCTTCGGCTTCGGTGGAACAAACAGCACGCTGATTGTAAAGGACTTTAAGGGGTAAGTAACGGTTAAAGGTTAATGGTTATTGAAAAAGCCAATAGCCAAGGCTGCGATTAAGAGAAGGCAATAACAAGCTCGCTTGATTATTGCTGAACGTGAGCAGGCTCGACGCGTAGCGTCAACGGCCAAAAGCCAATAGCCGAATAGAGAATTCAGAAGAGAGTTATCGTTAACTGTGTTAACGTTGAAACATTAATAAATTTTTTACAAATAACTATTAAAGATCATGACAAGAGAAGAAATCATTGAGAAGACAATCGAGACTTTGACAGATGAGTTTGATGTAAACGAGGAAGAAATCGTCGAGGACGCTCCCATTTACCAGACCCTGCATCTCGACAGCCTGAGTCTTGTTGACCTGGTAGCTGTTGTACAGTACACCTTTAAGGTTAAGATTCCCGCAGAGGATCTGCCCAATGTAAAGACCTTCGGTAATCTGTACGATTACATCGAGAGCCACATGGCTTAATCTGACCACATGACAGATATCAAAAATCTCATACCTCAGCGCTCGCCAATCATGATGGTTGACGAGTTGCTCGAGGCTAAAGATGATGTGGCTCGCTGCAGTCTTACCATCCGCGAGGATAACTTCTTCCTCGAGCCGGACGGCGCCATAGCAGAACCGGGTGTGATAGAGCATATCGCACAGTCGGCCTCTGCTTTTGCCGGTTATAGTGCCATGCAGGCAGGGGCTACCGAACCGCCTGTAGGCTATATTGGCGAGATTAAGCGTTTCAGATTGAATCGTCGTCCGCGCAAGGGCGAAACGATAGTTACAACCATTACGATGGGACCCACGGTAGGTGGCGTAACCATCATCAGTGGCGAGACCGTCTCTGACGGGGAAACTATTGCAACCACTCAAATGAAGATTTATGTTGCTGGAGAATAAATATTACAAGGTTTTACGCGCGCGAGAGGAAGGTGACGGGAAAGCTGTTTACCATATAGCCCTCCTGCCTGACTGTAACGTGTACCAGGGACATTTCCCGGGTCAGCCTGTTTGTCCTGGTGTTTGTAATATCCAGACCATCAAGGAGTGTGCATCATTACTCACGGGTAAGGAATTACGCATCTCGTCTATCAAGCAGTGCCTGCTAACGGCCGTTGCCACCCCTACGGTTTGTCCCGAGGTGGATGTCACCGTCCAGGTAAGCGAGGCAGACGGAAAGTATTCTATTGTTGCCACTATCTCGGACGAGAGACGGCAGTATATGGCCTTCAAAGGTGAAGGGGTATGACGTTGTTATCATAGGAAGCGGTCTGGGCGGTCTGGTTTGTGCCAACCTGCTCAGTAGGAGAGGGCTGAAGGTGCTCGTTCTCGAGCGTCAGCATCAGCCCGGAGGTTGCTTGCAAAGCTACCGCCGCGGAGCTATGATGTACGACACAGGTCTTCACTATGTGGGAGGTCTGGCCGAAGGGCAGCCGTTGCATGATATCTTCAGCGAGTTGGGCCTCTTATCATTGCCTTGGCAAAGACTGGATGCTGATGGATTCGACCGTATAATGATTGGCGACCATGAGTATCGCTTTGCTGAAGGTTATGATCGTTTCATCGAAACGTTGGCTCAGGATTTCCCCGACGACCGCGACAGCCTCCAGCGATACATCCAGTTGATGCAGTGCACAGACGAGGTATGGATGCAGCAGACGAACGCCTATGAGTACCTAAGTAGTATCGTTCATAACCCATTGCTGCTGAGTGTGTTAAGTGGTGCTTGTTTAAAGATGGAGTTGAAGCGCGAGACGCTTCCACTCTTTACTTATGTTCATGGCAATGCCCCCTTCATACAGAGCAGCTGGCGACTGAAAGGCGACGGAAATCTTATCGTACAAAAGCTCACCGACAACCTCCGCCAGCAGGGTGGGGAACTGGTCTGTGATGCCGAGGTCATAGAGTTGGTAGAAGAGGAAGGGCTCCTGAAAAGAGCCGTTTGCAAGAATGGCGAGGTATACGAGGCACGCTATTTCATCAGCGATGCCCATCCGTCGGTAACACTCTCACTCATCAAGGAGAGTCAGTTGCTCAAGAAAGTGTATCGTCGCCGTATAGACAATTTGGAAAATACGAATGGAATGTTCACCGCTCAGCTGTTGCTGAAGCCCGGTAAGGTTCCATATTTTAATTATAACGAGTTCCTGTATGATGGACTCGAAGCGTGGGACGGACGCGGATATATGGTTAGTTGCCGGGTCCCCGAGGATGGAACGGACTATGCCCGCCAGATAGACATCCTCACGCCCATGAATATCAGCGAATGCGCAGCCTGGACGGATAGCCGTCCTATGCGTCGTGGGCAGGACTACCTGCACTTCAAGGCACAGAAGGCACAGCAGTGCATAGCCGTAGCCGAAAGGTTCTTGCCTAACCTGCACGAGTATGTTCAGGAAGTGCACACCAGCACCCCGCTCACGTATCGCGATTACAACCTGTCGCCCGACGGCAGTGCATACGGAATACGCAAAGATGCCTCAGCACCGCTCCTCACGGTCCTGTCGCCCCGAACCAGTATTCCCAACTTATTGCTCACCGGTCAGAGCCTGATGCTGCATGGCCTGCATGGCGTAACGATGACCGCAATGTATACAACAAAGGAAATTACCGAATAAAAAAGATATATATGAAACGTCAGATAACACTCATACTTCTCATACTGGCTGTTGCTATGCCTTCCTATGCCCAGATGGTTTACGGTCGCATCTTCGATACGCTGGACGACGAACCGCTCGAGGGTGCACAGGTATGGTACAAGGACAGACCCACCGGCAAGGTTGTTGCCGACGAAAACGGTTACTACAAGATCCGCTTCCGTCCGGGCACCTTGGTTTTCCACTATTTCGGCTATAAGGATGTCGAGGTGGTTGTCAAGAAAGCCCGTTCGCTCGACATAAAGCTGTCCATGAACTCCAAGGATATGGGCGCTGTTACCGTCAAGGCCGAGAAGAAGAAGTATGTCCGTAAGGGTAATCCTGCCGTAGAGCTGATGCAGAAGGTCGTTGCCGCACGCAAGAGTGCCAACATCCGTTCGGCCGATTACGCCAGCTACGACAAGTACCGCAGTACCACCATGGCCCTTAACGACGTGGATACCACTACGCTCAACGAGGAGCAGTACAAGAAGGTCAACCTCTCTGCCGAGTATGCCGAGTATTGTCCTGCCACGGGCAAGATGATTCTGCCCATCAGCTTCGAGGAGCGTTTCAGCAAGGAATATTATCGCAAGGACGGAGACCGCAGCAAGAGTATCGTCATGGGCGAACATAAGGAGAGCCTCCTGGACCTCCTGCAGGCAACAGAGTTCGTAGAGACCAAGATCAAGGACAACCTGGTGGATGTGGATATCTACAAGGACCAGACCGTAGTCTTCCAGCATAACTTCATCAGCCCCATCGGAGGCGCTGCTGCCATCCGTTTCTATCACTATGCCATAGCCGATACGGTCGAATGCGACGGTGATTCCTGTATCATCGTCAACTTCCAGCCCGCCAACAAGCAGGACTTCGGTTGGAACGGAGACCTCTATATCATGAACGACAGCACCTATCGTGTCAAGCGTGCCCGCATGGGTATGCCCATGGATAACAGCGTGAACTTTGTCCGTCACCTGACCCTCGATCAGGAGTTCGAAAGCCTGCCCGGCGGCCAGCAGTTCTGTACCAGCAACCGCATGATCCTGCAAGTGTCGCTGGCCGAGAAGCTCAACAAGATGCACATCGAGCATTACGCCCGATATACCAATATCAGCAACGAGCCCTTCTCTGATAACATTATCAACTTCCTTGGCGACGAGAAGCTCGAGAAGGGAGCCAAGCACCGCAACGAAGAGTTCTGGGCCGTCTATCGTCCTGATACCCTCTCGCATGGCGTCATGCATATCAACGACCTCAAGCGCAGGTTCACAGACCGTCCTGCCGTTCGTGCCGTGCTCTATGGAATGAAGATATTCCTCGACAACTACCTCGAGACAAGTGCCGACCCCAACCGTCCCAGCAAGGTGGACATCGGTCCCTTCTTCTCCACCTTCGGTAGTAACTGGGTCGAGGGTTTCCGCATCCGTCTGGGTGCACAGACCACAGGAGCCTTCAACAAGCACTGGTTCCTCAGCGGATGGGCCAAATACGGATTCAAGGACGAGAAGTTCAAGGGCGAGGCCAAGGTAGCCTACTCCTTCAACGAGAAAGAGAAGGACATCATAGCCTATCCCCGTCGCGACATCACCTTCTCCTATACCCGTGATGTCCAGAGCCCCTCAGATAAGTTCCTGCAGTACGACAAGGATAACACCTTCATGTCTCTTGCCTGGCAGAAGACCCACATGCAGAGCTACTTCGAGCGTTTCCGTCTCGAGTCCATCTTCGAGTACGAGAACGGTCTGGCCGTCAATGCCCGCTTCAACCGCGAGTGGAACACTGGTGCCGGCGATCTCTATTTCCTCACCAACAGAGAATGGAATCACTGGGAGAGAGCCATTCAGAACGGCCGTCTGATGCCTTCCGACATACGTTCCAACACCGTCACCTATACCGAGTTCAGCGTCGGTGCCTCCTATCAGCCTGGTCTTAAGGTGCTCAACACACGTACCAAGCGTTACCTCTCTAACCTCGAGGCTCCTAAGTATTCTATCCAGCATACCGTGGGTATCAAGGGATTCCTCGGAGGCGATTACAACTATAACCTTACCGAGTTCAACTTCAGCAAGCGATTCTGGCTCAACTCGTGGGGTAGCATAGACGGAGGCATCCATGCCTCGTTCCAGTGGAACAGAGTTCCCTTCCCCTTGCTTGTGATTCCCGAGTCCAACCTCAGCTACATCCGCAGCCGCAACACCTTCAACCTGGTGGGCAACATGGAGTTCCTGCACGACCGTGCCGTAACCACCATGTGGCGTTGGGATCTCAACGGAAAGCTCTTCAACCGCATTCCTTTGCTCAAGAAGCTCAAGTGGCGCGAGTCCTTGGCACTGAATGCCATGTGGGGTTATCTGACCGAAAAGAACAATCCGCTCCTGGCAGTTAATCAGGACGATGATTTCCTGTTCCGTTTCCCCGGCGAGTGGAAGCATAATATCAATGCACAGCCTGGTCGCTTCCGCAACCAGTATGTCACCTATACCGAGCCCCTGAACAGTTGGACTCCGTATATCGAGGCAGCTGTGGGTATTCACAATATCCTCAAGTTCCTCTCTTTCGAGTATACACATCGTTTCACCTACATAAAAGACAATACCAAGACATGGGGCTTCCGCTTCTACTTCGAAGCAAGCTTCTAAGAAAATGAAGAATGAAGAGTGAAGAATGAAGAATCAAATAATTCTCAATTCTCAAGGCCGAACGAAAGCAGGCTCGAAACGAAGTTTCAATGTTCAATCGGCGCGTAGCGCCTAAATTCTCAATTTTCAATTCTCAAAGTTCAATATAATATGAAGTACGCATTAGTAACAGGAGCAAGCCGAGGTTTAGGGCGCGCAATAGCCGTCCGCCTGGCACAGATGGGTTATAATATTCTTATCAACTACGCAGGTAACACAGCTGCAGCCGAAGAGACCCTGCGTCTCGTTCGCGAGGCAGGAACCGACGGCGAGTTGTGGTGTTTCGACGTAGCCGACCGCGAGAAGGCAACCGCCACCATCCAGGCATGGCAGGAGGCACATCAGGATCAGGACGAGTACATCGAAGTCTGCGTCAACAATGCCGGTATCCGTCGCGATGGTGTTATGGCCCTCATGCCGTTCGAAGACTACACCCGCGTCATAGACATCACCCTGCAGGGATTCTTCAATGTTACACAGCCCCTGCTGCCCGCCATGCAGTTCCATAAGTTCGGCCGTATCATCAATATGGCCAGTGTCAGCGGCATCAAGGGTCTGCCCGGACAGACCAACTACTCAGCAGCCAAGGGCGGTATCATCGCAGCCACCAAGGCACTGGCTCAGGAGGTAGCTAAGAAGAACGTCACCGTTAATGCCCTCGCTCCCGGCTTTATCAAGACCGATATGGTAGAGGGTCTGGACGAGGCCAGCCTCAAGAAGACCATCCCCGCCGGCCGTTTCGGTCAGCCCGAAGAGGTAGCCGAGGCTGTCGCCTTCCTCGTTTCACCCATGGCAGGCTATGTTACCGGCAATGTAATCTCCATCAACGGAGGACTTTATACTTGATAACGGTTAACAGCCTTACCCCCAACCCCTTTCCCGTGGGCGAGGGGAGTCCCAAACGACCAAACAACAATGTTCAATGAAGAAAAGAGTCATTTTATTTTTCATCCTGTCATTTTTCATTCTGTCGTTTTCTTGTGCAGCAGAAAGACTGTTTGTGTTCGAACGCAGCACCAACAAGAATTATATCTGCTACGATGTGAATATTAAGGATGGAAAATTAAACACCAAGGAGCCTGTACACGCTTACTGGATTAGAGCCGAGGAGGGTGGAGAGAAGAAGGAACTCAGTTACCTTCAGTTCAACTTTGCTTTCGGCTATAAGGTTGACAGCAAGAAGGCCGACGAGGTTACCATCCACCTTACGCCCTATAAGAATCTGCCCATCCGTATCACCAAGCGCGGTGGCAAGTGGATAGCTCTCGTTACTATGGAAGGTCAGGAGATGGTAGTCAGCAAGTTCTTTGCCCAGATGAAAGGTGAGTCCCTTACCTGTCTGTATGTAGATGTTACGGGCACTGTCAACGGCAAGACCGTAACCAAAAGGATAAATAACAAGAAATAAGGCCCCCTCGCTAACCACTAACCGCTAATCGCTAACCAAATTCTGAATGAAGAAAGAATTAACTGATATAACCGAGGTACGTGTTAAGTTCAGCGAGATGGATGCCATGCTGCGTGTATGGCATGGCAACTACGTCAAGTATTTCGAGGACGGACGCGAGTCCTTCGGGCGTCACTATCCCGGCATAGGCTACGAAGTCATGCTGGCCGCCAACATACCCGCCCCCGTTTATGATGTCCATGTGCGCCATCTGG
>Ga0265300_10000362_pt1 | contig 46162 bp, 44 predicted proteins | sample AusTroGonzalo_MG_FD_193482 | JGI IMG/M metagenome (GOLD analysis project Ga0265300, IMG submission 193482) | Bovine rumen microbial communities from tropical cattle in Woodstock, Queensland, Australia - Gonzalo_03 | ecosystem: Host-associated > Mammals > Digestive system > Stomach > Rumen ... | reverse complement strand
CGTTATCAGCAACAAGATGGATAAAACCATTGTTATTGCAGCTAAGTTCAAGGAGAAGCACCCGATTTATGGTAAGTTTGTCCAGAAGACAAAGAAGTACCATGCTCACGATGAGAAGAATGAGTGCAACGTCGGTGACACCGTACTCATTATGGAGACCCGCCCCCTCTCTAAGACTAAGAGATGGCGTTTAGTACAAATCGTAGAAAAGGCTAAGTAATTATGATTCAGACAGAAACAAGACTTACCGTAGCTGATAACAGCGGTGCCCGCGAGGCCCTGTGCATCCGTGTGCTGGGTGGTACCCGCCGCCGCTATGCTAGCGTAGGTGACGTGATTGTCGTTGCTATCAAGAACGCAATCCCCACAAGTGACGTTAAGAAGGGTGCAGTATCGAAGGCTCTTGTTGTTCGCACCAAGAAGGAGATCCGTCGCGCTGACGGTTCTTACATCCGTTTCGACGACAACGCCTGTGTACTGTTGAACAATGCCGGTGAACTCCGTGGCAGCCGTATCTTCGGTCCAGTAGCCCGTGAGCTCCGTGCCGTCAACATGAAGGTTGTTTCACTTGCACCTGAGGTTCTTTAACATTAATAAAAGATTAAAGTAATGACTAAGTTACATATCAGAAAAAACGATACAGTCATGGTCCTGGCCGGTGAGGACAAGGGCAAGACTGGTAAGGTGCTCAAGGTTCTCGTTGAGAAGCAGCGTGCCATCGTAGAGGGCGTGAACATGGTCTCTAAGAGCACGAAGCCGAGCGCCAAGAACCCGCAGGGAGGTATTGTGAAGCAGGAGGCTCCTATTCACATCTCTAATTTAAGTCTTATCGATCCGAAGAGCGGCAAGGCTACCCGTGTTGCTATCAAGCACGAGGGCAAGAACGTGATTCGTGTCGCTAAAAAGTCAGGGGAGGAGATTAAGTAATGGCAAATACAGCACAATTGAAGAAGACCTATGTCGAGCAGATTGCTCCGGCATTGGAGAAGCAGTTCAACTACAGCTCTAAGATGCAGGTTCCCGTCCTGAAGAAGATTGTCGTCAACCAGGGTCTGGGTGATGCTACACAGGACAAGAAGATCATCGATGTGGCTATCAACGAGATTACCACTATCTGCGGTCAGAAAGCTGTTGCAACATACTCGAAGAAGGATATCGCCAACTTCAAGTTGCGTAAGAAGATGCCTATCGGCGTGATGGTAACACTGCGTCGTGAGCGCATGTACGAGTTCCTTGAGAAGCTGGTTCGCGTGGCTCTGCCCCGTATCCGTGACTTCAAGGGTATTGAGAGCAAGTTTGATGGTCGTGGCAACTACACCCTCGGTGTACAGGAGCAGATCATCTTCCCTGAGATTAACATCGATACCGTAGACCGCATTCAGGGTATGAACATCACCTTCGTCACCACTGCAAAGACTGACGAGGAGGGTTATGCACTGCTGAAGGCTTTCGGTCTGCCCTTTAAGAACGCTAAAAACGATTAAGAGATATGGCAAAGGAATCAATGAAAGCCCGCGAGGTGAAGCGCGCTAAGCTCGTTGCTCGTTATGCTGAGAAGCGTGCCGCCCTGAAGAAGGTTATCGCTACGTCTGAGGATCCCGCCGAGGCATACGAGGCTGCTCGTGCCCTCCAGGCTATCCCCAAGAACGCAAACCCCATCCGCCTGCACAACCGCTGCAAGATCACTGGTCGTCCCAAGGGATATATGCGCCAGTTCGGTCTCAGCCGTATCCAGTTCCGTGAGATGGCATCAAACGGTCTGATCCCAGGTGTGAAGAAGGCAAGCTGGTAACGAAAAAGTGAATAGTGAATAGTGAAAAATTTGCTACCGCTTTAAAGAGAATTTATATTTAATATTGTCGGGGCAGTCCCGATTAATTAAACAATTTATTTTATGACAGATCCAATAGCAGATTATCTGACCAGACTCAGAAACGCCATCATGGCCAACCACCGTGTGGTTGAAGTTCCTGCGTCTAACTTGAAGAAAGAGATCACCAAGATCCTCTTCGAGAAGGGTTACATCCTGAACTACAAGTTCGTTGAGGATGGACCTCAGGGTACTATCAAGGTTGCCTTGAAGTACGACCCGGCCACTAAGGCTAACGCCATTAAGTGCCTGAAGCGCGTGTCAACACCAGGTCTTCGTAAGTACACTGGTTACAAGAACATGCCGAGAGTTATTAACGGACTGGGTATCGCCATCTTATCTACGTCCCAAGGTGTAATGACAGACAAAGAGGCTTCACAGCTGAAGATTGGCGGTGAGGTGCTTTGCTACGTTTATTAATTGGAGGACCTGATTATGTCAAGAATAGGAAAATTGCCAATTAGTATCCCTGCAGGCGTTACTATCGCTCAGGGTCAGGACGGTGTCGTTACCGTTAAGGGTCCGAAGGGTGAGCTCAGCCAGAAGGTTGACGCTTCTATCAAGATGAACGTTGCCGATGGCCACGTGACATTCGAGATTGACGAGAACAGCCCAGTTAACGTGAAGCAGAAGCAGGCTTTCCACGGTCTGTATCGCGCACTGGTCAACAATATGGTTGTTGGCGTAAGCGAGGGCTATAAGAAGGAGATGGAACTGGTCGGTGTTGGTTATCGTGTCAGCAACCAGGGTAATATCATTGAGTTCTCTCTGGGTTATACCCATCCTATCTTCATCCAGCTTCCTAAGGAGGTTAAGGTTGAGACCAAGATGGAGCGTAACCAGAACCCTCAGATCATCCTCGAGTCTTGCGACAAGCAGCTCCTTGGTATGATTTGTGCTAAAATTCGTTCTTTCCGTATGCCGGAGCCTTACAAGGGTAAGGGTATTTTGTTCAAGGGCGAGGTTATCCGTCGTAAGTCGGGTAAGTCAGCCTCAGCTAAGTAATTCTTAAAATCTGAAGTATTATGACAACGAAGAAAGTAGAAAGACGAATTAAGATCAAATATAGAATTCGCAAGAACGTTTTCGGCACAGCCGAGCGTCCCCGTCTGAGCGTTTTCCGCAGCAACAAGCAGATCTATGCTCAGGTGATCAATGATTTGGAAGGTAAAACCCTCGCATCTGCATCTTCTCTGGGTCTGGAGGCTATGCCAAAGATCCAACAGGCTGAGAAGGTTGGTGAGCTGGTAGCTAAGAAGGCTCAGGAGGCTGGTGTAAACACCGTAGTCTTCGACCGTAACGGCTATCTCTATCACGGCCGTGTCAAGTCGCTTGCAGACGCAGCTCGTAAAGGTGGACTTAATTTCTAAACGATTATGGCAATGAACAAAGTTAAGATAAATAGTGACGTAGAGTTGAAAGACAGACTGGTTGCCATCAACCGTGTAACGAAGGTAACCAAGGGTGGTCGCACCTTTACATTCGCAGCTATCGTGGTTGTCGGTGACGGCAATGGTGTGATTGGCTGGGGCCTTGGCAAGGCTGGTGAAGTTACCGCTGCCATCGCCAAGGGTGTTGAGTCTGCAAAGAAGAATCTGGTGAAGGTTCCCGTGTTGAAGGGTACTATCCCTCACGAGATGGAGGCCCGCTTCGGTGGTGCTCAGGTTTACCTGCGCCCCGCTGCTGCCGGTACCGGTCTTGTGGCTGGTGGTGCTATGCGTGCCGTACTTGAGAGTGTCGGCGTGAAGGACGTCCTCGCTAAGTCGAAGGGCTCTTCTAACCCCCACAACCTGGTAAAGGCTACCATCGCAGCTCTGAGCCAGATGCGCGACGCCTACACCGTAGCAGGTACTCGTGGTATCAGTATGGATAAAGTATTTAGAGGATAATAAGGAGAAAGAACTATGGCAACAATTAAGATTAAGCAGATTAAGAGCAAGATCGGTTATCCTGTAGACCAGAAAGCTACCCTTAAGGCACTTGGTCTCCACAAGATTTCGCAGGTCGTAGAGAAGGAAGATACTCCTGTCATCCGCGGTATGATCCGTAAGGTTCACCATCTGGTGACTGTTATCGATTAATAACATAACAATTTAAAAAGTATTACGATTATGAAACTACATACTTTACAGCCAGCTGAAGGCTCTACACATTCACGTCGTAGAATCGGCCGCGGACCTGGTTCAGGTCTCGGTGGTACCTCTACCCGTGGTCACAAGGGTGCCAAGGCTCGTTCAGGTTACAAGAAGAAGATCGGTTTCGAAGGTGGTCAGATGCCTCTGCAGCGCCGTGTTCCTAAGTCTGGTTTCAAGAACATCAACCACAAGGAGTACTTTGCTGTGAACCTGTCTACCCTCCAGAAGATTGCTGAGGAGAAGAACGTTACGAAGATCGGTGTTGCCGAGCTCGTAGCAGCAGGTCTGACCAATGGCAAGGAGCTGGTAAAGGTTCTTGGTAACGGTGAACTGAAGGCTAAGATTGACGTGGAGGCTAACGCCTTCTCAAAGACTGCCGAGGAAGCTATCAAGGCAGTTGGTGGTAACGCAACAATTATCTAAGTATAGAATACAATGAAGAAGTTTATAGAGACACTGAAGAACATTTGGAAGATTGAGGACCTGCGTCAGCGCATCCTTATCACAATGCTGTTTGTAGCTATCTACCGTTTTGGCTCGTTTGTGGTGCTTCCTGGTATCAATCCTGCCATGTTGGATAAGCTTCAGTCACAGACTGCAGGTGGCTTGATGTCACTGCTGGACATGTTCTCAGGAGGTGCATTCTCCAACGCATCAATCTTTGCGCTTGGAATCATGCCTTACATCTCTGCTTCTATCGTTATGCAGCTCCTTGCTGTCGCTGTACCTTATTTCCAGAAGATGCAGCGTGAGGGTGAGAGTGGCCGCAAGAAGATTATGACTTATACTCGGTACCTGACGGTAGCTATCCTGCTGTTCCAGGCACCGAGTTACCTCATCAACCTTCGTATGCAGGCCGGTGCTGCCTTGGCATCAGGTATCAGCTGGACAGTATTTATCTGGCCGGCAACGATTATCCTTGCTGCTGGTAGCATGTTCATCCTTTGGTTGGGTGAGCGCATTACGGATAAGGGTATAGGAAATGGTATCTCACTGATCATTATGATTGGTATTATTGCCCGCCTGCCGCAGGCATTTATCCAGGAGGTCAGCTCTCGCTTCACCGCTATCACTGGTGGTGGATTGGTGATGTTCCTCGTCGAGATTATCATTCTCTATGCAGTTGTATGTGCAGCTATTGTTCTGGTACAGGGTGTCCGCAAGGTTCCTGTACAGTATGCAAAACGTCTTGTTGGCAATCAGCAGGTCGGTGGCGCTCGTCAGTATATTCCGCTGAAGCTCTTCGCAGCTAACGTGATGCCTATCATCTTTGCTCAGGCTCTGATGTTCATTCCGTTGGCTTTCGTTCAGTATGCAGCTCCTGAAAATGCAAACTGGTTTGTTCGTTCCATGCTCGATCATCACAGCTGGACCTACAACATCATCTTTGCTATACTGATTATCGCATTCACCTACTTCTATACTGCCATCACACTTAATCCTACTCAGATGGCTGAGGACATGAAGCGCAACAACGGCTTTATTCCTGGCATCAAGCCCGGTAAGCCAACAGCTGACTTTATCGACACGGTGATGTCTCGCATCACACTGCCCGGTTCGCTGTTCATTGCCTTCATTGCCATCATGCCCGCCTTGGCAGGATTGCTCAATGTGCAGGACGCCTTCTCTCAGTTCTTCGGTGGCACGTCGTTGCTGATTTTGGTTGGTGTTGTTCTCGATACCCTCCAGCAGATCGAAAGCCATCTGCTGATGCGTCACTATGACGGCCTGTTGAATTCAGGTCGTATCCACGGTCGTGGCATGAGTGCGTACTAAGCCAGTATGAAGATATTTCTGAAGACTGAAGATGAAATAGAGCTGATGCGTCAGGCGAACCAACTCGTTGGTAGCACGCTTGGCGAATTGGCAAAACATATCAAGCCTGGTGTAACGACCCTCCAGTTGGACAAGATAGCTGAAGAGTTTATCCGTGACCACGGAGCTATTCCTACCTTCAAGGGTTTCCCCAATCCATATGGAGGGCCGTTTCCCGCCAGCATCTGCACCTCGGTGAATGATGTCGTGGTACATGGCGTACCAACCGACGACACCATCCTGAAGGAGGGCGATATCATCTCGATAGACTGTGGCACCTTGCTGAACGGTTTTTGCGGCGACTCCTGCTATACGTTCTATGTTGGCGAAGTCAGCGAAGAAGTCAAGCAGCTGCTGCGTACCACGAAGGAATCGCTCTATTTAGGCATCGAACAGGCAGTGGCTGGACGTCATGTCGGCGACATCAGCAGTGCTGTCCAAGACTATTGCGAGAAGTACGGATATGGTATTGTGCGCGAACTGACTGGTCATGGTATCGGTCATGAGATGCACGAAGACCCGCAGGTGCCAAACTATGGTCGACGCGGCAATGGTCCGACACTGAAAGCCTCGATGTGCATCGCTATCGAACCTATGATAACAATGGGTAAGCGTGACATCTGGCTCGACAAGGATCGCTGGACTATTCGTACGCAGGACCACAAGCCTGCAGCTCATTTCGAGCATACAGTAGTAGTCCGCAAGGGCAAGGCTGAGATTTTATCCTCATTCGAAGAAGTAGAAAGTATAGAAGGTAAGTTATATTAAGTATGGCAAAACAAGGTGCTATTGAGCAAGACGGTACGATTGTAGAGGCATTGTCGAACGCAATGTTCAGGGTTGAATTGGAGAATGGTGTGCCCATCATCGCCCATATTTCAGGCAAGATGCGTATGCACTACATCAAGATTCTGCCCGGTGACAAGGTAAAGGTGGAGATGAGCCCCTATGACCTGACCAAGGGACGAATAGTATTCAGATACAAATAATTTAAGGAGACCAAACAATATGAAGACAAGAGCATCATTGAAGAAGCGTACCCCCGACTGCAAAATCGTTCGTCGCAAGGGTCGTCTGTTCGTTATTAACAAGAAGAACCCCAAGTACAAGATGCGTCAGGGTTAACCTTTTTTGTTAAATAAGCATAAAAGGGTAGCGGAATATGAGAAATTCTGCGTACCTTTGCATGCTTTTTAGCGAAAAATTCGAAATTTACATTATTTATTTTTAGTTTTAACACATGGCAATAAGAATTGTTGGAGTAGATTTGCCCCAGGAGAAGCGTGGCGAAATCGCATTGACCTACATCTACGGAATAGGTCGAAGTAGTTCAGCAAAGATTTTGGACAAGGCCGGCGTGAGCCGCGACCTGAAAGTCAACGAGTGGAGTGACGACCAGGCTGCCAAGATCCGTGAAATCATCGGCGCTGAATTCAAAGTAGAAGGTGATCTTCGTAGTGAGATCCAGTTGAACATCAAGCGACTGATGGATATTGGTTGCTATCGTGGAGTCCGTCATCGTAACGGTCTTCCCGTACGTGGTCAGAGCACCAAGAACAATGCTCGTACTCGTAAGGGTAAGAAGAAGACTGTTGCTAACAAGAAGAAGGCCACGAAGTAATTGAGAGTTAAGAATTAAGAGTTAAGAATTAAGAATTAACTAAGATTATGGCAAAGAAAACAGTCACTTCAAAGAAGCGTAATGTGAAGGTAACGGCCCTCGGTCAGCTTCACGTTCATAGTTCATTCAATAACATTATCGTATCTCTGGCCAACGATGAGGGTCAGGTGATTTCTTGGTCTTCAGCCGGTAAGATGGGCTTCCGTGGTTCTAAGAAGAACACACCGTATGCTGCTCAGATGGCTGCTGAGGATTGTGCAAAGGTTGCTTACGACCTGGGCCTGCGCAAGGTTAAGGCTTATGTGAAGGGTCCCGGTAACGGTCGTGAGAGTGCTATCCGTGCCTGCCACGGTGCTGGTATTGAGGTTGTCGAGATCATCGACGTTACGCCACTGCCACACAACGGCTGCCGTCCTCCCAAGCGTCGTCGCGTATAATATGAGTCGATAGTGATATCGAAATGTTGAAATAACGAATTTTTTTTTATTTAGATTATGGCAAGATATATTGGACCGAAATCAAAAATTGCCCGCCGTTTTGGTGAAGCCATCTACGGACCGGACAAAGTTTTGTCTAGGAGAAACTTCCCTCCTGGACAGCATGGCCAGAACCGTCGCCGCAAGCAGTCGGAGTATGCAGTCATGTTGGCAGAGAAGCAGAAGGCTAAGTACACTTATGGTGTGCTTGAGCGCCAGTTCCGTAACCTTTTCGAGAAGGCCGCTAAGGCAGACGGTATCACCGGTGAGGTGCTGCTTCAGCTGCTTGAGAGCCGTCTTGACAACGTTGTATTCCGCTTGGGTATCGCTCCTACTCGTGCTGCTGCACGCCAGATGGTTAGCCACAAGCACATCACTGTTGACGGAAAGGTTGTAAACATTCCTTCATTCCAGGTAAAGCCCGGTATGATTGTTGCTGTTCGTGAGAAGGCAAAGTCACTCGAGGTTGTTGAGGCCGCTCTCGCTGGTTTCAATCACAGCAAGTATCCCTGGATCGAGTGGGATGAAGCTCAGAAGGGTGGCAAGTTCCTGCACATGCCCGATCGTGCAGACATTCCCGAGAGCATTAAGGAGCAGTTAATCGTTGAGTTGTACTCTAAGAACTAAAATCATTTAAATCAATGGCGATATTAGCATTTCAAAAACCTGATAAAGTCGTAATGTTGGAGGCTACGGACAAGTTCGGCAAGTTCGAATTCCGTCCTTTGGAGCCTGGTTTCGGCGTTACCATCGGTAATGCCCTGCGCCGCATTCTTCTTTCATCGCTCGAGGGCTATGCTATCAACACCATCCGTATTAGTGGTGTCGAGCACGAGTTCTCATCAGTACCTGGTGTAAAGGAAGATGTTACCAACATTATCTTGAACCTGAAGCAAGTAAGGTTCAAGCAAGTTGTGGAAGAATTCGAGAACGAGAAAGTCTCCATCACTGTCGAGAATTCTACCGAGTTTAAAGCCGGTGATATAGGCAAGTATCTGACTGGATTTGAAGTGTTAAATCCCGATTTGGTGATTTGTCATTTAGATTCCAAAGCTTCGATGCAGATTGACCTTACTATTAACAAGGGCCGTGGCTATGTTCCCGCTGATGAGAATCGCGAGTTCTGCACCGATGTCAATGTGATAGCTATTGACTCAATCTACACTCCAATCCGTAACGTTAAGTACAGCGTTGAGCCCTATCGTGTCGAGCAGAAGACCGACTACGACAAGCTCGTGCTGGAGGTGACGACGGATGGTTCCATTCACCCGAAGGATGCACTGAAAGAGGCTGCTAAAATCCTTATCTACCACTTCATGCTCTTCTCTGACGAGAAGATTACCCTTGAGAACAATGATATCGAGGGCAACCAGGAGTTCGATGAGGAAGTGCTGCACATGCGTCAGCTGCTGAAGACCAAGCTTGTGGATATGAACCTCTCGGTTCGTGCCCTCAACTGTCTGAAGGCTGCCGATGTCGAGACCCTTGGCGATCTCGTACAGTACAACAAGACCGACCTCTTGAAGTTCCGCAACTTCGGTAAGAAATCGCTCACTGAGCTTGATGATTTGCTCGAGAGTCTGAATCTGTCGTTTGGAACCGATATTTCAAAGTATAAACTGGACAAAGAGTAATTTCAATTGATAATTGACAATTGATAATTTACGAAGTGCCCAATAAAAAAGTAAAAAACAAAAATGAGACACGGAAAGAAATTCAATCATCTGGGCCGTACTGCTGATCACCGCCGTGCCATGCTTGCCAACATGGCCATCTCGCTGATCATGCACAAAAGAATCACTACGACCCTCGCCAAGGCAAAGGCACTCAAGAAATATGTTGAGCCACTCATCACGCGCTCAAAGGACGACAGCACTAACAGCCGTCGTGTAGTATTCAGCTACCTGCAGAACAAGGAAGCTCTGAAAGAGCTCTTTGGCCCTGTAGCACAGAAGGTCGGTGACCGCCCAGGTGGTTACACCCGCATCATCAAGCTCGGAAGCCGTCAGGGCGACGCTGCTGATATCGCTTTCATCGAGCTCGTTGACTTTGATGAGAACATGCTCAAGAGCCCCAAGGCAGAGAAGAAGACTCGTCGTTCACGCAAGTCTGCTGCTAAGGCAGAGGCTCCTGCTGCTGAAGAGGTTAAGGCCGAGGAGGCTGCACCCGCTGAGGCACCTGCAGAGACCGCTGCTGCTGAAGAGGCTAAGGCTGAGTAAATCAAGATTATTGATTGATATTCGTAAAGAGGGGCATTGCCAATGGCAGTGCCCCTCTCTTTTGTGTATGTTCAAACCTATTTGAATTCAAACACGCGTGAAGCATAGTCTTCCCATAATGGCACCTCGATGCCTACGGACATCAGGAAACGGCCTGTAAACTGCTTGCCGTTGAGGTTGCAGGGCTTCTGACCTATACGCACGTTACGTTCCGTCAGCGTGTAGGTCTTGTCAGGATTCAGTCCGGCCATACGCAGGCGTGGCAAGGGCTGATCATAGAAGTTCTCGATTTTATAGACGAAGAGCACAGCGTGGCTCTGGGCATCGTCGACATACATCAGCGAAGCAACACCCTTTCGGTCGTAGGGCGACAGCAAACGATAGAGGTTGCCCGTCTGTACGATGGGGCGTAGCAGCTTGTAGTCGGCAAAGCAGATGGTACATTGCTGGCGCTCCTCATTAGTCATGTCCTTGGGTTGTAGTTCAATCCCCAACCGTCCGCTCATGGCCACGTCGCAACGGAACTTTACGGGGATGACGCGTTTGCCAGTATTCCAATAAGGACAGTGGTTGATGTGGGCTGCCATGGCATTGGCAGGGAAGAAAAGACTGGTGCCATACTGGATACGCACACGCTGTAGGGCATCGGTATTGTCTGACACCCAGAACTCGTCGAAATAGGGCAGCAGGCCATAGTTGGCGCGTCCGCCCCCCGAGGCACAGTCCTGAATTACCAGGTTGGGATATTTGGCACGGATGCGCTGCAAGGTCTTGATGAGGCCCCGATGGTAGTCGATATAGATGTTATTCTGTTTCGACTTGGGCAGGTAGAGTGAACCGTAGTTCTGGATGGGCGCATTAGCATCCCACTTGATATACGAGATTTCGGGGTACTGCGTCATAAGGTCGTCGACAATCTTGAAGACAAAGTCCTGTACCTTGGGATTGGTCATGTCGAGCACCACCTGTGTGCCGCCACGTCCCTGTTTCAGTTCACGTCCTTTGGTCTGTAACACCCAGTCGGGATGCTGTTCGTAGAGTTCGCTGGTGGTGTTGGTCATCTCCGGCTCAATCCAGATACCAAACTTGATATGACGCTGACGGGCGGCATCGGTAAGCGCCTTGATGCCGTTGGGTAGCTTCTGCTTGTCGACTACCCAGTCACCTAATGACGAGTCGTCCTTCTTGCGGGGATACTTGTCGCCAAACCAGCCATCGTCCATGACGAACAGTTCGCCGCCAAAGGCTGCGATATCGTCCATCATCTTGATGATTTTATCTTCGGTAATATCCAGATAGATGCCCTCCCAAGAGTTCAGGAGGATGTCACCCGTCTGCATGCCACGATGTAGCATACCCTCCTTGCGTGCCCAGTTGTGGAAGGTACGGCTGACGCCACCCATGCCCTCGGCAGAGTAGGTCATGGCCAGATGGGGTGTTTCGAACGTCTCCTTCGGTTCAAGTACGTATTCGCTTGCCTGTGGACTGATACCGGCATAGATATGGTGCTCTTTGTGCGAGATGGTGTTTACACGCAGTTCGAAGTTGCCGCTCCAGCAAAGGGCGAGACCAATGGCACGACCCGTCTGTTCCTGTGGACGACCGTCAAGCGAGAGCAGCAATTCAGGTGCATCGAGGTGGGAGTTCCGGGCTCCGTCAGTGTTGCGAATGGTTTTCATGCCCAGCGTTACCGGTTCCATGGTCGGTTCTGCCTCGGCAGCCCAGTTACCATGCAGATGGGTCATCCACATATCGCCCTGACGCAGTGTCAGGTGACCGCTATCAAAACGTTTCAGTGTGATGGCCTTCTTCTCCTGATGTGTTATTTCCGTCCAGGTCTCAATGATGTCCACATGCTTGTAGGCCTTGTAGAAGACCTTTACCGTGAAGGGCATCAGCTTGTCGACCATCGTAAAGATATGAATCTTGGCGCGGGCTTCGTCTCGTAATTCGTAATTTGTAACTTGTAACTCCAGATTCAGGTCGCCGTCCGTATGCTGCACCTGTAAGGCTGGAGCCTGCACGGCGTCAATGGTGCCAAAGGCGGGTAGGACATGGAAATTCATGTCGCTGCCGGCATCGCGTAGCTGCCTTAGTGTGGCACTCTTGTCGCCATAGTATGACTGTCGCAGGTCGCCGCCTTCCCGTGCGGTGAGCAGCAGCTGCGTGTTGGGTGTCTCGATTGTTACGTCACCTTGCCAGGCAAAAGTTGTCAAAGGTAACAAGGTAAATAGGTAAATCAGAGATTTTACTTTATTCATAATTCTCAATTATTTATTAGCAGAAGCGTTCAATAGTTTCCAAACACATGCGGCTGTTGTGGTAGGGACATTTCCAGAACCCTGCATGGTCGTCATCCAAATTCAATGTGCCATCCTTGTGCCGGCTCCAGAACCATTCACCATGTTCGTAGTCAATAAGGTTCTGCTTGATATATTCCCAGCAGGCAACGGCTTTCTGCAAAGCCTTCTCATTACCAAAGTGCTGATAGATGTTCAGCCATCCCACCACGTTCTCTGCCTGTACCCACCAGTGCAGGTTGTCGTCGACATGAGGGTTGAGAGGGGTGCCTGCGCATCCCTCATGAATCAGCGAGCCGTCGGGACGCAATCCCTTGGCCGATGCCTCAGCTATTAGTTGTACTATCGGTTCCACCTTCTCCAGCATCTTCTTGTCACCAAGTACCAGTGCAGCCTCGTGCAACAGCCATGAGCATTCTATATCGTGACCATAGCTCTCCACCTGTCCGCCTCTGCGAGTCCAGTCCATCTCGAAGAACAAGTCCAGATGATGCGTCTCAGGATTGAGTATGCTGTCGGTGAAGATGTTGATGAGGTTGCGCAGAGAGGCCTCGACGCCAATAATGGTTTCCATAGGGATTGTAATACCGATGGGAAGTACCGAACCGATAATGGGCACATAGTCGCACGACTCCTGGGCATGGAACTCTTTCAGGCATCGGAGCAAGTTGGTATATGACTCTATGATATGCAGATGTGTGTTTTGTGACTTGGGATAGTTGGCATCAAGTTCAGACAGGCGCATATCGGCAATCGGTTGCCATTCGCGGGTCGTAGCCTCTATGTAGCCGTTATATTCACGGTCGAAGGCATGCTCCTCAATACAGTCGTACAACTGCAAGGCATATTCGAGGGCTTCGCGGTCACCCGTAGCACGGGCATATTCCGACAAGCCATAGATGGCAAAGCCTATGGCATAAAACTGTTTCTTGGTGTCGACGGGCTGTCCCTTGTGGTTAACGCTCCAAAAAGCACCACCATATTCAGGATCGATGAAGTGATCGATAAAATAGGTATAGGCTCTCGTGGCCGCTTCAAGGTATTCCGTGTTACCGAGAACCCTATAAGCAGCCGAGAATGACCAAAGGATGCGAGCATTTAGAATAGCACCCTTTTCCGCTTCAGGATGCAACAGCATGTGGCCATCCATCCGTCCGTAGAAGCCACCGTTCTCTGTGTCCTGCATTTGGTCGAGCCAGAAGCGCAGGATGTTGCTATTCAGCACATCCTCCATTTCTGCTCTCATCTTCTCTACCGTTTCGTGCAGACTAACCATGGTTCCTGTTTTTTGCAATAAGTTTCTTGATGGTCTCTACTGAGGCTGCTGTATAATAGCCATCCTCGGGTGTATTCAAGCAGTAGTCTATGAGACGGTCGACGGTTGATGTTGCCACGTGCATACGGGTGTCGGCAGAGGCATAGTAGATGAACACCTTACCATCGTCGTCAGCTATCCAACCGTTGGCAAAAGCCACATTCATGACATCGCCCAGATATTCGTTTCCTTCAGGCACCAGGAAGTAGCCGCCAGGACGGGCAATGACCTTTGTAGGATCATCCAGTGCCGTCATATACATATACAGTACGTAACGCAGACCGTCGGCTGTGGCACGAACGCCGTGGGCCAAGTGCAGCCAACCTTTAGGTGTCTTGATGGGGTGGGGCCCTTCGCCATTTTTTACTTCCGTAATGGTATGATATTTCCGCTCATAGATAATCTGCTCTTCTTTGATCTCAGCATGGGTGATGTCGTCAATGAGAGCCCAACCGATGCCGCCACCGGAGCCAGTGTCGATAAAGCCGTCCTGTGGACGGGTATAGAAGGCGTACTTGCCATCTACAAACTCAGGATGGAGCACGACATTACGCTGCTGACTCTTGGTCTTCAGATCAGGTAGCCGTTCCCAAGTCTTCAAATCCTTGGTGCGGGCAATACCTGCTGTAGCTGTAGCGGCAGAGAAATCGTTAGGCTGCGAGTCATCGTGACGCTCGGCACAGAAGACGCCGTACAGCCAACCGTCCTCATGCTGCGTGATGCGCATATCGTAGACATTCGTGGCTGGGATGGTATCGTCAGGCATGGTGATGGGCTCTTCCCAGAAGCGGAAGTTGTCAATGCCGTTGGGACTTTCAGCCACAGCGAAGAACGACTTGCGGTCGGCACCTTCCACACGGCATATCAACAGGTAACGGCCATTCCACTTGATGGCGCCGGCATTAAACACCGCATTCATCATGATACGCTGCATCAGATAGGGATTGTCCTGTTCGTTGAAGTCGTACTTCCATTCCAGGGGAACATGCTCGGCAGTCACTATTGGATACTTATACTTTTCATAGATACCGTTTCCCAATTCCAATGGTTCGTTCTTTCGGCTTAGCAGTGCTTCATGGCGGGCGCGCAGAGCCTTTACTCGTTCTTGAAAATCATTCATATAGTTTCTTGTTTATTATTAAGATCCTTTAGGAATAGCACGTTCTTAGACTGATACAGTTTCTTGAAATCAGCAGCGCAAGGCAGTTCTGGTGATGGACCGAAGTATTCCTCCTTATAGTTGCGCCACAATAGGAAGTAGCTGATGGGATACTGGTCCATGATGGGCTGCAGCACGCGTGTCCACCAGGTAGAGTCTGTCATGTTCTTCAGTCCACACTCCGTCATGGCCATAAGCTTTCCGTTTTTCTTGGCAAAGTTGCTTAGGAAGGTGAGGTCGGCTGTCAGGTCTCGTTTGAAGTCCTCCTCCGTGCCCCACTGGTAGGCATCCTCACCAATGAGCGTCACGCGGTCGTTGCCCGGATAACGCTGCATGAAACGTTCCTCTGTCCATCTGCCGTCAAGGTTAGGTGAATAGCTCCATAGCAAATTACTGAAGCCCCGTTCGTCAGTCAGATAGTCTTGAAGCATGTTCCACAGGCCACGAAACTCATCATCTGTGCAGAGCTTCTGTCCCCACCAGAACCACGAACCGTTGTTCTCGTGCCAAGGACGGAAAATGATAGGTACAGGCTGTCCGTCGTCCGTCTTTAGGGTGCCAATGAAATCGCCCACCCTTGTCATCCAGGTCTGAAACTTCTCATGCTGCGAACCACCTTCGAGAATACTTTTTACGACGGTCGTATCTGTGACATCCCAGGCAGAGCCCTGTGGGAATGTGCCTCCTTGCTGAGTGTCTGTCAGCGGATTGCGGGGATGCCAGCTTAAGGTGACAATGCCGCCGCGTTTGTAGTGGGCTATCAGTTCGTCGTGGATACGCGTGAAGGGTACGCTATCCAGATTCTTGGCATCACCCATCTCTATGCCGCCCAGATCGAATCCCATGACGGCAGGATAGTCGCCAACTGTTGCCAACACGTCGCTCCGCCCCAGCTCGGCACTATCGCCACGATAGGTTCCCATCCACGTCACGCCATACATCGGGTCGTCCTGATGGCCCATCATATAACCTTGTTGCCGTAACGTCTGCAGACGCTCTTCCAACAGTTCGCTCTGTGTCTTCTCTACAACGGCCTTTTGGCCACAGGCTGCCAACATCATGGCTGCCAACAAAAGGAAAGACAATCTTTTCATGCTCTCATTTAGTCATTAGTTACTTTTACGTGCAAAGATAAGCATTTTTCGCGAATTAGCATTCTTCTATGCAGCGATTTTGTTTTGGGTTTTAGTTTTTTAGATACTTTTCTTTGTCACATTGGGTAAAAGTTGTATCTTTGCACTTGAATATTCACTTAAAACAAAATGAAGATGAAAAAAAGAATACTAACAGCAGCCTATACACTCTTACTCGTGTTGGCTATTCATGCACAAACTACCGATGTGGCTCCTGACCAGACGGGTATGACCCTGAGCGCACAGGAGTGGGATAAGAATGTGGTCATGGGTTGGAATCTCGGCAACGCTTTAGAGAGCGGCGGCGGCGAGACAGGATGGGGTAACCCTAAGACGACCCAGGACATGATCAAGTATGTCAAGTCACAGGGTTTTAATGCTATTCGAATACCCGTCAGGTGGACCGAACAGCTCTCCGACGAGACAAACATGGTGGTCAAGGAGACGTGGCTCAACCGTGTCAAAGAGATTGTAGACTGGTGCTTGGCTGAAGATATGTATGTCATCATTAACGTACACCACGAAGCCTGGCTCGACCGCAATCCCTTCAATACTAAAAAGACAGAAAACAACAAGAAGCTTGCTGCACTGTGGAAGTGCATTGCCACCTTCTTCCGCGATTACGACCAGCGACTGGCCTTTGCCGGTACCAACGAGACCATCGCCCTCGTTGACGGTCAGGAGAACTGGAACAAGCCCACAGATGAGTGGCAGACCGTCCAGAACAGTTACAACCAGACGTTTATAGATGCTGTACGTGCCACTGGTGGCAAGAACTACTACCGTCACCTTGTGGTACAGACGTATGCCTGCAATGGCTACTACGGTCTTGATGGTGGCTTTATTACTCCTACCGACGTGGTGGAGGGTCGCATGAGCGTCGAGTTCCACTGCTACGACCCTTACGAATATGCAGGCAGCGGAGCCTATTATTACTGGGGAAAGAAATACAAGGATATGGGTAAGAGCGTGCCTTCGAGCGACGAGACAACACTGTCGAACTATTTCCTGCGCATCTACAACAAGTGGTGGAAGGAAGGCTTAGGCGTCGTCTTGGGCGAGTATGGTGCCACCTGTCACTACCAGAACGACGACAAGGAGACACAGATGGAGAATCTGCAGTACTACTATAAGTGTATGGTTTCAGAAGCCCGTAAGCGTGGCTTTGCTGCTTTTGCCTGGGACAACAATGCCTTTGGCAACGGCACGGAGAAATTCGGTATCTTCAGACGTTCCTCATCTGCTATGTCCGTCGGAAACACATACTCATTGAAAGGTATCTGTGAGGGTGCCGATGTAGAGTACAAGGAACCGGAAAGTCAAGGTGGAGGTGATACGCCCGCTGGTGGAACGTTGTTTTGGGAAGGTGACGCCATGATGGACTGGGGCGACGGCCTGCAGCTGCCTATTCCTGGCTCTGAGTTTGAGGCGATGGGCAAAGACGTACGTCTGATCCTTCAGTATACGCTCGATTATTCTGACTATAACATGATTCAGTTCTTTTATGGAGACTGGCAAGCCAACCCGTCGTTCATCATCAACGGCACAGAATACGAGAAGGAATATATCCCCAGCAATGTCCATGGTGTCGGCAACGGCGAAACCTGCACTTCGACCATCACCTTCTCGGAATCAGTCTATAACCTCCTTGCCCAGAAAGGCATGGCTATACAGGGCCATGGCGTTCGCCTGAATAAGGTGCTGCTGTCAAATGCGACATTGGGCGTACAAACTGTCATCCGTTCACCGCAGACCACTGGCCCGTATTATTCCATTGACGGACGGCGTGTGGTCCAGCCGACAAAAGGCATCTACATCCAAGGTGGTAAGAAGTATATCAAGCAATAAAAAATATAGGCTGTCCATTATCGGGCAGCCTTTATTGATGATGATTGTTGCGTGTTCTTAGTGATGATTCTCAACGTGGTGGTGTCGCAGTCGAACACCGAGTTCAATCCTTGCTGTTCCTGAGCCGGGTCACCGCAGTAGTCATCACCCACCTGCCACTGTTCGTGAGTTGGACGAGCCTCGCCACTCCATCCCCAGAAGTTACAGCCATAGACCATCGGTTCGCTCTTGATGAGTGAGAAGATGAAGTCGTAGTAGCGGTCGCGTCCTGCGGTAGGAGAACCCGGCGTAAATGTGAAACCATCGCGCGGATAACCGAACTCCTCGATGACCAGCGGTTTCTGTAGCCGTTCAGCAATGGCAGTATGCCTGTGGATATATTCGGCAGTATTTTGGCAGGAACGCTCCACATGCTCTGCCAACGAGTCCTTGTGGGCCCAGCTCCAGTTATAGGGCCACACGTGCGCGTTCATATAATCTATATTGGGGTCGGCACAAATCTGCTCGTAGAGTGCCGAGTCCATCTCACACCCCCATATACCTTCACTGCCGATGCTGATGAGGTGGTTTTTGTCCAGACTGCGAATCAGTTCGGATGTCTTTCTGATCCATTTGGCGAAAGGTGCTTTGGCTTCATCGCTGAAGGCACGTGGCTCGTTACCTATCTGCCATGACATGATGGTAGGATCGTCCACGTAGGCTACAAGCGTGTAGCGGTTGGTACGACCAATGATGTCGCGCACATACTGGAAGAAGAGTTCCTGAGCTTTGGCGTTGGTAGAAAACTGACTGACGAAGTTCATGTACTCAGGATAGCTGGTCTCGTTGGGACGTGGTGCCTTGCCAGCACCGGCCTGTTCCAGATAGAAGCCATAGCCTCCACTCCATTCCCAGGCATTGTTCAGATAGAGTACGGCCTTCATGCCCCGCTGGCCCATCTGCTGTAGCAGATAGTCAAGACCTGCCAGGATGGTGTCGTTGTAAACGCCTGGTGCCTCCTGTAATGTCGGTTCCACCTTGGTCGTCACACCACGCAGACCGTCACTTCCCACCAGGATGCGCAGGTTGTCCAAGCCCAGTTCGTGTAGCTTGTCCAGTTCGCTGCACAGTCTTTCCCTGTTGCCTCCCTGTCCTTCAGAACCTAATATGGCACCATACCAGAAGTTAGCGCCTACATAGCGATATTCCTTACCGTCAAGCACGAAGCCCGCATCTTTTCGTTCTACGAATCCACTGGCCTTTTCAGCCTTCTGTGTACAGCTTGCCAGCAGCAGCGCTGCCATCAGTAATAGTGTTGTTAGTGTTCTCATGTGGTCATTACATATCTTTTTCGATATAGGTAAATGTGGTATTGCCTATGGTGAACGACTTGCCGTGGTACAGTCGAACAGTCTGGCCACTGATGAGTGCTTCACCTTCAAGGAAGATGCCTTCTTCCAGTGCAGTCAGGTAAGGTGTCTGATCCTTCAAACAGATTTCGGCGTGTTTAGGGGCCACATAACCGTTGATATCCCACGATAGTTGCAGGCTGCAATCGACAGACTTACCGATGGTAACCACACGGTTCGGATCGTTGCGCAACCATTTATAGAGTGCTACATCCATCTCCTTGATGGCACCCTGTACTTTCAGGAAGTAGCGCTCTGAACGTGGTGCCGACATGGCGATGCTGGCTGCTATGCCCACAGCAAAGATGATGAAACTGAAGAGCAGCATGACACGGAAGTCTATGATTCTGCTGAAGAAGAAGATACTCCACAGATGCATAGACAGGAATCCGGTAATGACGCTGAACAATATGAGCCAACGTGGCAGTTTACTGCGTGTACCATACGTTCCGCAGAGCGAGATAAGGTAGCCTGATACAGCCCAGGGAATCCAATCGATAATATAACTGTATTCCTCAATGTCGAGTATGATGGCTATGATGTTGCCAATGGTAAATACCAAATAACAGCCCACAGCAGCTATCAACGACCGTATGACAATGTTCTTAAGGGATCGGCTAACGTTTCTGAGGTGCAGTGACAGCGAAGCAATGCCAAATGTGAGGTATAATCCGATATTGAAGCCGAATGATGGCATGTGGGTGATGACATGTTCGCGCAACACGGATTGTGCCTCAGGACTGTTATTCGACAGCCCGTACAGTGCCAACAGGATGGAGGAGTTGAGGCTAAACGACATGAAATGTACTTTTATCAAGAAGAATATCCATGCTATAATAGCCGTCAGTATGGCCATGAGAATCCATTTCATGTAGTAGGAGGCATTATTATTATCCAGTAAGTTGTTGATGTTATAATAGTGTGAGCCGTGTTTACAGCGGTCACTGTATTCTGGACAATGGTATTCGTTCTCATCCCAACAGGATTTATGCATGGTGTGATCACATTTTACCACAATCTCATCACCCGCTTCAAAGGGTTGCTTACAGAGGTAACAGGCATGTTGTACAATGGTCTTGCCCATGCCCATATTGCCTCCCGTATAGCGTACCACATACTTATACAGGAAGATGCGGTAGCGGATGAAGGGGATGACAAACTGGAAGAGTGCCCAAAGAAACAGTATGAGAAATGCGCCTAACGTGATGCCCTGAAGGATAACGATACGGATGCTATTGCCGTGAACGATGATGGGGGAGTAGATACTACCCTCCTGAATCACGGTAGATACCGAGGTGACAAGGCTGTCGTTCTTGGCATTGAGGAAGTTGACGGTCAATGTCTGGTGCTCACCTCTATAGACTTTTCCGTTAGGATTCTCAAAGATGAGCTCGTTGGCATCCTTACTGATATGGAAACAACTCAATATGTGGTTCTTGAACGTGTTGCCAACATAATGGTTCATGAAGAGTCCATTATGGTTCTGACAGAACAACTTGAGCACGTTATCCTCATGATTGGTTTCCGAAGGGTGAGCAATGTCCATGCTGGCGAAGTAGGCTGCAAAGTCCGGATGGTCAATGCTGTCACTGGCCAGCAATAATTCTTCCTGCTGGTAGTGGTTGGGGTCCAAGGGTTCGTCGGTATCGTTGTTATATAGTTTCTCATCAGAGAATACCAGCATAGCCATCTTCTTGGCATCAGCCCAAACACCTTGTCGGCTTAACATCTCCTGCTTTTTGTCATAAATGGAGCGATAGAGATAGACAAAGTTGTTCTCGCCTTTGATAAAGTGGTGATCCAGAACATAATCGGTGAGTAACACCGTTTCGCTGACGGTCTCACCATCCATGAATGCTACATAAAGGTTATTGTGGGTGAGAATGGAGGACAGCTCGTCGGTGTAGTTGCGAATTCTATTGAGTACAGCCTGTGACAATGTTGAATTGACAAGTACCAGTACTTTGACGCCGCTTTTATAGACGTTTTCACCTTTAAGGTTACGTATCTGTACAAGGCGAGGCAGTGTTTTGCGGGTTTTAATCAAACCAGCCGTCGTCTCTTCTACGTCAATCTTGACTTCTGAGGTGTCTGTCAGAGAATAGGGACCAATATCGTCCTGCATCTGCGTCGTCATGACAAACGTCTTGTAGTCGGGCGAGAATTGCAAGCTTTTCACCGTGATGGCAGGCTTCTTCGACAAGGACTCATTGGTCAGAATATTGTCGAGTTCAGCAAAATCCTCTATGTTTGGATTTAGTTCGTCACAGCCTGCAAATAAGGGAAGCATTGCAAGGAGCAGAATCCATATCTTTGTCTTCATATCGCTATCTTTTATCATATTTAATTCTCAACTTTCTTTTTCAACTAAATGGTGGGATACTCGCCACCTCCGTTGCTTTTCATCATGTTCTGATATTGCATCATCGACTTGCGGGCCTTTCTGACGGCCTGTATTTTGGCCATGGTCATATTGAAGGCCATGATGAGAATGGCGATGCAGGCCAGTCCGATTATATAGTCCTTAATACGTTGGATGAATGGCTTGTATTCCATCTCCTGTATTTTCTTCGAAATAACCTGAAGGTTGGCATATTTCTCTTCGAGACTTGGCATTTGCTTGTTAAGCATGGGCAGCAACTCCGTTGCAGCCTGGGCCTTGGCATAGCTGGCCTGAATCTTCTCGGTCAGGTTCTGTTCGGTGGCTTTTACCTTTTCCAACTTTGTAGCCAGTTTCGGTACCAGCGAATAATGCAATGCAGCCTTGTATAGTCTCTTGTAGGTACTGTCTTGGCTTAATAACAGTTGGCGGGCATCCACAAAGTCTATCAATGCCTGACATTTTTGTTTCTTTGATGTGATGGAGTCGCCAACCTCTTGTTGCACCTGTTGCACCTTAGCCATCTGATCCATGAGGTCTTCATTATCGGCAATATCTATCTGCATGGCTTGTATGAAAGTGTTCCATCGCAGGGTCATCGATTTGTAGTTGTTTTCCAACATCGACATTTTTTCGCGCAGCACCATGGCATATGCAGACGTGAGCGATATTCCTTCCGAAAACTGCATCTGGAGGTTGGTGACGATTCCCAGTTGTGTGAAATCGTCGGCATACTGTTCCATGCGCGCCTCTAAATCTGTCTGCAGCGAGTCGACTGTATATGCAGTCTCGTGCCCCTGTGCAGCAGAGGTGAGTGAGAACAGCAAGCATCCCCAGATGAGTATTTGTCGGATAATTATTTGCATGATTTATTGAAATATCTCTCAGCCTGTCGGAAAATGTTGACGGCATTACGCTCCTCGGCAGTCTGTGCACCGCCTGATGTGATGATGAGGTTGGTATCCTTGATGATTGACAGACATTGGTTCATCAGGTCCTCACGTTCCATCTCGTCCTTGCTTCTGAGCCAACGGGCAACGAACTGGTCTATCTGACGGGCATTCGACAACACCACTTTCGTATTCATCGCACGACCTTTGGCTCCCATAATGGCAGCAGTGGCCTCGGTGGGCGTGTCAATCTTCACGTTCATCTTACCGATGGAGTCCACAATCAGGTTGTACTGGTCGCGTATCTTTTGTATATCTGAACATGCGCTGACATCCGTGTTCTTTGTGAACTGAGTGGTCAGCACGCTCTTCATCTCGTTGAACAGCTTCAGCGACTCTTCTGATGTGACCTTACCCTTGCCGTATTTCTTCTTGAAACTCTTAAAGCTGGTGGTAATGCCAGTCAGATTCTTATTGGCTGTTGCCAGCTCTTCGTCTTTTCCAAAGCATGGATTGCGTTGTATGGTCACCTGATAGTCAGTATCCAGATTCCTCCCATACGATAGTTCGTAGTATCGTGAATCGCCTTTCTGCTTGGTCTGGTCCATCAACAGTATATCGCGAAGCTTTACCACAACGTTGTTACGCTTGTTCTGGATGTCGAAGGTCTGCTCAATGAAATCGTTGACCATGTTCCGCTCTTTTTCCACAGGTTGCAGTCCTTCGTAGTCAATCCACTTCTTGAAGATATGCTTCTTATGGGGCTTGGTCAGCGACTTGCGATAGGTTTTTCCCAAACGGAAACGGTCCTTGGGATTGCTGGTGATGACATAGGACAGCTTGTCGACGTGTAACTTGCCGGAACCACTGAAAACACCCTTGTAACGTGTGTCGTCCCAGAACACGAATAAGCGTCGGTATGATATCAGACTGACGGTTAGCGTGTTTGCCTCTTCATTGAATACAAACTTCACCATCAGGTCTCTGTCCTTGACATCGTTGGTGAGGGTAATGTGGTCGGTATACGGCTCGTCCTGTGCCACCGTGATGGCCTTAGCGGTTGAAACGGCCGACTTCGTCGCCTGTGCATACATTGTCGCAGGCAACAAAGCCAAAAGGGCATACCAGATGATTCTTCTCATATATCTCTTATTTCTTAACTTCTCACTTTTCACTTTTCACTATATACCGTATTTCTCTCCCTGACTGCGCACCCATGCTGCCACCTGCAGGTCTTCCGGATAGGGAGGCTCTAACGTGGCATGATAGATGTCGTAGCGTAGGTATGAGGCCACACGTTTCACGCCCCATAGCAGGTCAGTATAAGTGTCTGCCATATTGATGCACACCCTGCCTGCAAAGGTTCCGAAATACCGAATGTTCGGATGCCAGGGGTGGGGCAGAGGCTCCCCTGTTGTTGTGCTGGTCAGGAAATTCAATACTGGGGCACCGTCCACACATGGGAATTTTGATGGCAGTTCCAAAAGCATGCTAAAGTGGTCGGCATAGATGGGCTTGTTTTCTACGTTCGGCTCGTTAAGTCGCTCTACGTCAGTTACCCCGCAGATGCTATGGATATGGTAGTCAATCAGGTAGCTTGTGGGTAGTCCCTCGGCATTGGTCTTATTGACCTGCCAAGTGATGTCAGAGCGCCCTTTGAGGCCTTGCTCCAACATCTGCCACTCATACAGCAACCTGCGGTTGCGTCCACTGAGTTGGCTGGCAATGTATTGACTGCTTTCCATCACTTACTCACCTTCTCACCATCTCACCTTCTCACCCTGGGAATGGATCTGGCACCAGATATACCGTGTCACCATTTTCCACCTGATAGTCGGCCAGTGTCTGGTCGGTACGTCCTATGCGTGGGCGCAGCACTCTGATTTCATGTACCTCTGGGTCCTCTTTGCCAAAGAAGTAGTCGAGAGGGGCACCTGTCGGATCGACTGACGGGAAGTCGAATATCAACTTGCCGTCATTGCCAATGGCGTGGCGCACATTTGTCATCAGAGTCTCCAGTGGCGCTTCAGGGTTGACAACCTTGAAGCGGACAGTCTTGTTCTTATAGACAATGTCCAAAAGGAAATCTTTATCTTCCATATCTTATTCTTGTTTTGTGTCTGATTTCATACGGATATTGACGAAAATGGGGTAGATGTTAGCACTCCGAACCTGCATCATACGCTCTAACAGCATCTCTGCTTGAGGAATCTTGTCAGAGAAACTGCGCTTGACGAAGGGGTTCTCAACCAGTTCGATATTCACAAAGAACGCATAGCCGCATTCTATTCGTTCCTCTTGCTGGGCATGGTTGACAGTGATGCTGCTAACCATTTCAGGAACGATGGAATAACGGTTCATCAGTTCCGTATAGCAGAATATCTTCATGTCGGCAGGTGTCACGATACGGTCGTTCGTCACCATATAGTAGCGAATGGTGTCCTGCACGTTTTCTGGATTGTTTACCTCATCGAAACCAATGGTGGGATTGGTAATCTGCTTGATTTGCGAACCTTCGAATCCCGCCGGTGCCACGAAATTGCTGTCAGCCATCAGGTGCTTGTTGACAACGGCACCATCAGTGGTCAGATAGTCGACGTCCAGACTGATGCCAGGTGTTGAGGCCAGGACCTTATGGTTCAGCATCAGATATATGCCGGGTATGTTGCGAAGGCCTCCCTCATTAACAGCGTTGCTGATTCGTTGCAGCGCATCTTGTATGTTGTTGATGACGGCTTGTGTATTCTCATTCTTCAGGTTCAGGAAAGCATAATAGTCGCTATGGAACTTGTTGACCAGACTATTGACCAGATGTAACAAGGCTCCTTGGTTGAAGCGGTCGCTTGCCACGCGTCTTACCTCCACAGGCGTCTTCCCGAATAACTGCTCTTTGGCTGGTGGAATCAGGTGCATCAGTTGGCGCACAGGGTCCCCTTCCTGCGACGATTCGCTGAATCCTGCCATGCGGACAATGGGCGTTGCCGATGTTAGCGTACAGGTGTTCAGTTGTGCGTTGACCAGTATGACGGCATTCAGCGAGAAGTGGTTCTTGTCGAAGACAAAGTCATCCGAGAGACCTGAGAAGTCGAATACCATGTCGATGGTCTCAGTTTCGACGGGTATAAACTGCTTGGGCTCGTGTTGCTTCACGCAGAACACGGCCGTTTCCTGTTTTGCCAGCAGGTCGAGTCCCGTCATGGCGGCATGATACATCTGTGTGTGGTTGTAGAGCAGGGCATCTACCGAAAAACATGGTTGCAGTGGCATGTCAGCATACTGCCAAGGCTTCACGATAGGCAGCAACATGTCATTGATAGTAACCTTGACATTCTGGAACCGTGCATTCTTAATGGCAAATGTCAGTCCAGACAGGTTCGTGACGGGTTCTTGGAATTTTAAGGTCAGTTTCCAACGTCGTCCGTCCAGACGTACTATCGAGCCTACATTGGCGTTGATAACTCGTGATTTCAGCAATGGCATAAACTGATAGGAGGTACCTTCCAGAAAGAACGAACTCTTTTCTGTCAGGTTGACCTCTGACACATGGCTCTGCGGAATGGCCTCTATCACCGTGGTGGCTGGAATGGCATGTCCTGCTTCGTATGGTGTCAGCAGTCGTGCATACTCTTCGAGCACGTCCTGCTTCAGTCGCTCAATATCGCTGTCGGTTTCATTGGCTTGATAGGCCAGTGCGGTGATGAGCAGTGAAAACACGGGGTCGTGCTCCACACCTTCCAGTTTGTCGGCATGGTCGCTCTGTCGCCAGATGCTGATACTCTTGTCGAGCAGTTCAATGGCTCGTTGCCGTGTGTCGAATATTTCTTGCTTCATATCTGATTAGTTCCAAATGTTGAGTATGGTTTCATACTGATATTTTTCCTTGGTCTCTGAGATGTTGCCGGTCACGGTGACGTACACCTTGCGCTCCTCGCGAATGTAAGACATCGTTGCCGCCACGTTCTCAAGTCTGGGCTCATATTTCATGATAGCTGCCCTCAGGTCGGTGGCAAAAGTGTTGAAGTTCTTAGAGTTACCCGATATCTTCTTGGAATAGAGGTCGTCCTCGTCGACTTCTTCGCTGGGTAGCGAGTTATACACCACGCCCTCGCGCTCGTTGAATATCTCGAAGCGCATGTTGTTGAAGATGAACCCGAACTGCGGGTCAATGGGACTCTCGCCACACGTCGTGCTCAGCAACAGGTTCAGAAAAGCATCAATAGCTTCCTTGATACTGCTGGTGCGCTGCAGGCCATACTTCGTCAGATCGATAGGTGTTAACAGGCTGTCCATTATATCATCGGTATAAATTCTTTCTCTTCCGGCTCGGGTACGTAGAGTGCGTTGAACAGGTGTTCGAAGAGTTCTGTATAGAGTTTCTCGTACAACTTCTCATGCAACTCGTTACTGAGAATACGACCCAGTTCGGGCTTTACGGTATCCTCCATATAGCTGGTAAGCTCGTTGCGTAGCGACTTCGTTAACTCGTCACGCAGTTCTTCCTCGATGGTCTCCAGCAGCTTGGCATATAATTCGGGGTTCAGCTGCTCGTACAGCTCCTTCTTGGCTTGTGCCAGCAATGTTTCATAGTCAATGGTGTCGTCTTCCAATACTACACCATCCAGCATGGCCACCGTTCCCGTCAAATACTCTTCCAACCAGCGTAGCCATTTCATGATGTCACCTTGCACGGGTTGCGGTATCTTCACCTGCTGTTCAGTATTGGGACGCATGATGAAGTAGTCAACGGCTTGGGCTATCTCCTGTGTCAGCGAAACAAAGTCGGCCACACGTCCTTCCATGTTGAAGGCTTTCATCATGAACAGGTAGCGCTGCATGGCACGCTTGCCGTCCCCTTCCTTTAGGTTCTTGTGTTCTGCCAGTTTGAGCAGTAGGTCGGCATAGTGCTGTTTCAGTTCGTTGAATACTGGGTGGCTCGACAGCATCAGACAAGGCGGCACGAAATCGTTATCTTCAGCGAACGTACCGTTGTTTACCACAAAACGCGTGATAGGCAGCACGTCGTTGCTCATGACCTCCTCGATGGAATGTATGGCGTACGCGTATTGTGGTCGGATATAGGGCACACCTTCTTTTTCAAAGGTGCTCTGGCCTGTACCGAATCCTACCGTCAGATAGTACACGTTGCCATACAGCATCGGCACGGAGATGCTCACGGGTTCGTCCACCTGTATGATTTTGCCTGAAGGCAGTAGTGCCGTGCATCGGAAACGTTCTATTTCAAACTTGTTGACATAGAAAGAGCCTGAGCAATCGAACGTCGTCTCAGGTAACAGACCCATACATCTGTCACCCAGTGCAGCACGGATAGCTACCTGTTGCCTGAAATCAAGGTTGGCGTCCATGTCAAGGAAGGTCTGGGCGGTCAGCTCCATGCCCGGCTTCCAGTTGATTCTTGCATTGATGTTCACCATATATCTATTTCATTTTTCACTTTTTACTTTTCATTTATCACTTCTGAATTATAATCCAGAATGAGATTCATGTTGGTCTGCGGCAGTTGGTTGTGCCACTTGACCACGATGTTGCACTTCACGTCAAACGGTATCAGCCATTCTGCGATAAACGCTTTTAGGGGCTCGATGTCGGCTGCCAACTGACGGTATTCCTCGGCAGTCAGCTTTTCTATCAGCAGTTCGTAGGTTATCATAGGCAACCATTGTTTCGTGTTGTCAGTCTCACTGAAACGTCCGCGATGGCATTCTACCTGACACTCGAACAGCGAAGCCAGAATGTTACGAACCAGCAACAGGTCACCTCTTAGCTGGCTAACGAAGGGCAATAGCCTTGCTACGTCACGCACGTATTCGTTAGTCTCAGCAGCCAGGTCGTAGCGGAAATATGTCTTCAGCACGTATTCCAGCTTAATGTCCAAGAGTTCCGAAACCTGTCGCTCAATGGCCAGCTTCCTGCGGAAAGCAAAGGTGTCGAAGGGCTGGAACAGGTCGTTCAGCATCCTCAGCTTGGCATTCTGCCGCTTGATGTTCGCCATGCGCTGTCCCTTCTTCAGACCTTGGTCGGTGAAGAGCAGTCCTTGAGGCAACAGTTTTACGAAACCATCGCGTGCCAATTGCAGGTCGTAGCTGTCGTCATCGTATGTCAGCAGGTCGCGCGTATAGTTGCGGTAGAAGGTGCCCATGTTCTGCACCCTCCACTGCTCGTCTATCTCCGGATAGAGATAGTTGATCAGCATCTCTGCACTCGCTTCCGACAGATTTTGGTTCGTTCGCCTTATCATCGTAATATCTTACTTCTTACATCTCACATCTTACATCTAACATCACAAACCCGCGGTTTGTAGAAAGCACGTCCCATGCTGGTATGCCAACCTCCTTCAGCGTCAGTTGCTGATAGGGAAACGTGTCGTCTATCTCGTGATACTCATGCTGCAACAGGTCGCCCGTCAGGAATCCTCGCAGCGTGGTATGCTGTTCTACGTAGTCGGCCACGGCTCTGGCAGGTTTCATCACCTTGGACTGCTGTCCTGTTGCCCTGTGCTCCACAAAGTCCACGAATGCATCGTTCAGAGTGATGATTACTTCATCACTTTTCAGCAGCCCTTTCAGTCTTTTCAGACTTTCGCCCACAGTCATTGTCGTCATCACGTCCGATGCCACTACTGGTTCCCAGCGTTCGTGTACAGGACAGTCGTCATCGTATGCCTTAAAGCTTACAGTCTTGGTCGTCAGGTGCTGACCTTCATAGCAGAACATCTTTCCGCAAAGTGATGTCAGCTCTCCTGCCTCCAACTGCTCATGGTGTATCAATTTCAGTGCCTCCTGCACTTGTACGGCAGCAATAATCGAGGCCGTGATGGGTGTTGTGGCAGCACGTCCAGCCTCCTCGTTCCTGCGTATAATGCCCGAACAAGGCATGCGCCAGGCCAGGTCTTTCATTGCTTCGGGGCCCAGATTGCAGGCATAGCAATTCTCGCCAGGGCGAAATACACGTGCCGTACCTTCTAGTCCGTCAATACCGCCGTCTACCCATGCCTTACCTGCCCGCATACACAGACGGTTGATACAGTAGCGTGCCCAGCGATTGTCCACGCAGCCTATCACTACATCCATGCTCCTTACGAGTCCCAGTCCAATGTCGTAGGCAATGTCTCCGCTGATGGTCTCAACCTCAGTTTGGCGACTGATGCTTTTGATACGTTCAGCGGCAGCCTCTACCTTCGGACGTTTTCGTATGGCATCCTGTTCAGTAAATAGAATAGAGCGCGACAAGTTTCTGGACTCCACGCAGTCAAAGTCCACCAATGTCAGGTGGCCCACGCCCAGCAAAGCCAGATTCTTTAGCACTTCGTTGCCTAAAGCGCCACATCCCACGACCATAATGCGTGCTGCAGCCACCTTCTCGGCGCTCATCCACGACAAGAGTGAGAATATGTCATTTTTTGTCTGCTCGCTTGCCATTTTTACTATATTGACTTCTACTCGCTTTAGATTATGGGTACAAAGATACGAATAAGTAAAGAAACTGCAAAGAAAAATCGCATTTTTCTTTGCAGTTTTAAGTGGAACAATCTTCACCAAAGGTGAAAGATGGTATGAGATATGCTTTTTATTTAACTTCCCAGATATCGTTCGTCTCCAGCAGTTCTTCGAAATTGTGATACTTTTTCTGAGCGCTGACTTCAGCAAGCTGGGCATGTACGGCATCGTTATAGGTAGGAGCCTCGACGTCGCGGATGACACCCAGGGCGATGGGGAAACCGTCACCATTACCCATCAGGGCCAGTTTCAGCTGTAGGGTGTTGTCCTCGCAGTGGGCATCGTGCACGAGTACGTCGTCGATGGTGTAGCCGTCCTTGCCAATCTCGACCACCTTCAGACCGAAGCCCTGCTGAACGAGTCCGAACTCATTGTTCTCACCGAACACGAGCTTCTCGCCGTGCTTCACGTAGATAGCGTTCTTCTTACGACCCTCCTTATTGTAGACGGCTTCGTGACAGCCATCGTTGAAAATGACGCAGTTCTGCAGTACCTCGGTTACGCTGGCACCTTTGTGCTCGTAGGCAGCCTTCAGCACCTCGACAGTACCCTGTGCGTCAGTTGCCACACAGCGGGCAAAGAAGTGGCCGCGGGCACCAAAGCACAGCTCGGCAGGACGGAACGGATCCTCCACCGTGCCGTAAGGGCTCGACTTCGACACGAAGCCACGGGGTGAGGTAGGCGAGTACTGACCCTTCGTCAGACCGTAGATGCGGTTATTCAATAGAATCATGTTCAGGTCGATGTTACGACGGTTGGCATGAATGAAGTGGTTACCACCGATAGCCAGTCCGTCACCGTCGCCAGACACCTGCCATACCGTGAGGTTGGGGTTAGCCACCTTGGCACCGGTAGCGATGGCAGCGGCACGACCGTGAATGGTGTTCATGCCGTAGGTGGCCATGTAGTGGGGCAGACGGCTCGAACAACCGATACCCGAAATCACTGCTACGTTCTCAGGAGCTACGCCAATCTCGGCCATAGCCTTATGGAGTGAAGCCAGGAAGAAGTGGTCGCCACAACCCGGGCACCAACGAGGCTGGCCTTTCTTGAAATCTTGTGCTGTATATTCCATAACTCTTAATTTTTCACTATTCACTATTCACTTTTCACTTCTTCAAGATGTCCTCGAATGCGTTCACTAACTCTTCTACCACGAATGGCTGACCCTTGACCTGATTGAACTGGTAGGGAACAAAGCCGTCAACCTTCATGCGGAGGTAGGCAGCGAGCTGACCCATGTTCTGCTCGGCCACCACCACCTTCTTGTACTTCTTCAGTACGTCGGCAGTGTTCTTAGGCAGCGGGTTCAGATACTTGAACTGAGCCTGAGCCACCTTGTAGCCCTTCGCACGGAGCTCGTCCATGGCAGAGTGCAGATGACCGTAGGTAGAACCGAAGCCTACGATGAGCAGGTCGGCATCCTGTACGTCGCCATCCACTTCGAGGTCGGGCACCTGGATGTTGTCAATCTTCTGCTGGCGCAGGCGCGTCATCAGATCGTGGTTCTCGGGATTGGTAGAGATGGCACCAGTCTGGTTGTCCTTCTCCAGTCCGCCGAGGATATGCGTGAAGCCCTCACGACCGGGCACTGCCCAGTAGCGGGTACCATTCTCAGCGCGCATATAGGGTGTCCACTTGCCCTTCAGTTCCTCAGGGACGTAAGGAGGATTGATGGCGTCGAGCTTAGCCATCTCAGGCAGTTTGAAGGCACCGGAACCGTTGGCGATATAAGCATCGGTGAGCAGCACAACGGGCGTCATGTGTTCAAGGGCAATCTTACTGGCCTGGTAAGCAGCGTCAAAGCAGTCGGCAGGACTGGTGGCAGCCATGACAGGCATGGGACTCTCACCATTACGGCCGAAGAGAGCTTGCAACAGGTCGGTCTGTTCTGACTTCGTGGGCAGACCCGTAGCAGGACCGCCACGCTGTACGTCGAGCACCACCAGCGGCAACTCCATGATGACGGCGAGGTTCATGGCCTCACTCTTCAGACAGACGCCAGGACCAGAGGTTGAGGTGACACCCAGAGCACCGGCAAACGAAGCACCGAGTGCTGAAGCACAACCGGAAATCTCGTCCTCACACTGAACGGTGATGACACCGCACGACTTGTGCTTTGACAGTTCGTGCAGCACGTCGGTGGCGGGGGTGATAGGATAAGAACCGAGGTAGAGGCGCAGGCCAGCCTTCTCGGCAGCAGCAATGAAACCGTAGGCCGTAGCCTTGTTACCCGTGATATCCATATAGCGTCCGGGAACCTTGTCCTTGGTTTCCACGCGATACACGTTGATGGCACTGGAGTGCGTATTGTGACCGTAGTCCCAACCGGCCTGAATCACCTTGATGTTGGCCTCGGCAATAGCGGGCTTCTTGGCGAATTTCTCTTTCAGGAAGTTGCCTACCAGATTCAGGTCACGGTCAAAGAGCCAGCAGACCAGTCCCAGTGCAAACATGTTGCGGCACTTCATCATGGCCTTGTTGTCCATGCCAGAGTCAGCCAGACAGTCTTTTACCATCGTGGTCAGTGGACACTGGATGACGCGATCCGGGTCGATGCCCATTTCGCCCAGATAGTCCTCTGTCTGGAACTGAGCCTTCTCCAGGTCCTTGGGACCAAACGAGTCGGTGTCGATGATAATCGTTGCACCCGGCTTGGCATAGCGATACTGTGTCTTCAGCGCAGCAGCGTTCATAGCCACCAGCACGTCGCACTTGTCGCCAGGGGTGTACACCTTGCCTGCACCAATGTGTACCTGGAAACCAGACACACCAGTCAGCGAGCCTTGCGGGGCGCGGATGTCGGCGGGATAGTCGGGGAATGTTGAAATACCGTTACCTACGGTAGCTGAGACCGTAGAGAAAATGTTACCGGCCAGCTGCATGCCGTCGCCGGAGTCTCCTGAAAAACGAACGACCACTTGGTCGAGCTCTTTCACTTCCAATTGTTCAGCCATAATTATTTGGTTTAATACTATCTTTCTCAAAAAAATCGCTGCAAAATTATTCATTTTTGACGAATTATCCAAAGAAAATACGCAAAAACTGTATATTTTTGTTTGGATTCCTGCAAATTCTTGCATATATGCACTTTTTTTTCATTCTTATTTTATACCTTTGCTGCCACAAAGTAGTATCACTAATATGAAGAATATGATAATAAAGGGGCAAAAACGGGAATATGAACGACCGATGATACATATCATCAGGTTGCATGGTCGGCCATTACTACAAACTGGCAGTCCGGATTATCATGGTTTTAATAATGAAGAAGATTGGTAACAATATGGAGGATTTCATGATGAAGACAAAGATATTCTTTTCACTTTTCGTCATCCTTGCACTGTTTGCATGTAGCAATGATGACATACAGGAGACAAGTCCCTCCGATCCCCAGCCATCGGCGATTACTTTTGATTTGATGCCTATTCATCCTGATGAAGGTGCTTCGGACATAACGCGTGCTGTCAAACAGGGATGGGTGTCTGGCGATGTCATATTCGTGTTCTTTAATAATATAGCAGCACCGAAATATTTGAAAATGTACTATGATGGTTCAACATGGACCACCACAGAGATGAATGGTGACACGCAGGAGTCCCTTGGTCTTTCAAACGGGGCAACAGGTACCATGCGTGCCGTCTATCTGCCCTTTGGCTGTAATGCCAAGGTCTCAAAGAGTGGAACAAGTTTTGTATTTGATAAGACCTATTATACCTTTTATCTTACAGCGACCCTCGCCTATAAGGTCGAGGATAACAAGGTTTCAGGTGCATTCAATATGACTATTCCTGCTGACTATGTGCAGTTCTTTATCGAGGAAGCCTCTGCCGTCAATGAGGCTTATTCGTTGGGAACCGATGCCGTTGTTCCTGTTGGCATAGCATCCATCAGTGATGATGGTACGGTGGTTGAGACGACCGATAAGACAGCTGCCCACGATATGCCTGGCTATGCCTATAGTGGTGGTTTCCTGTTTAGTGGCAAACTGGTCAACGGGTATGGCAGCAACCATTATTTTGCACTGATAAAGAATAGTGATCACACTCGTCACGACTATTTCGTTACGGGCAAGACACTCGCCAGTCATAGTGCCGTAAAACTGCCAGCCAATGGCAATGGCAAGTGGCAGTCAGTAGGTAGTGGTCAATACTTTGAAATGAAAAAGGGTAATACGAGTTTGGGGAAATGGTACACAGGCAATTTCTATGATAATGGAACGACGGCTACTTCGTGCTTGAATCCAGAGGATGCTGGTACAAAGTTGACCCATGCCAGTGCTATTGCGAGAACAGATTTTACACTTCCTTCAAAGGACCAGTACGATGCCCTGATTACTAACTGCTCGTGGACCTGGCTTTCTATTCATGGTGTTTATGGTATGGTTGTTCAATCGGATACAGGCTTCCTGTTCTTCCCATCGTCCGATAATAACAGGTGCGACTATTGGGCTTCTACGCCATCATCAACAGATGGTTATTCATATACGCTTTATGTGAATCACGACTCCAGCATTTGTAAAACAGATCATGATAATAATAACAATGAATTTTTCGTGCGTTATCTAAAAAAAGAATAGTGTCTCGGTGGGACACTATTCTTTTGTCAATTTCATGCTTTTGGCTTTGTCAATGCCTAAAGCATCTGTTTCCTCTTGCTGTTGTTGTTCTTTCTCTGCCTTGTTGGTAAGATAGCGCTGGTGACCTTCTTCTATCTCTTTCAACTTGTCTTCGTGCACTTTGTCACGCTTTTCAGTGAAGGTCTTGTCTACTTTTTCCACGGCTTCTTTCAGCTTGTCTACATCCTCCTTCTTCTCGTCGACGGAAAGGGCTGCTATCTCACCTTCGGCCTCTTTTTTCGCCTTTTCCATTTCTGCCTTACACTCATTGTAAAGCAAGTCGACAGTCTGGTTCAGGACATCGTAGCGATTGTTGTCAACCTCAGGCATCGTCAGCAAGATGTATTCCACATCCATCTTTTGGTCATCGTCCATATCTATGCTCATCGTCTGACGCTCTTGCTTAAACTCTGGATGTGACTTCTTGATGCCCAGTTCTATCTGCATCAGGTCTTCTTCGTATTTGGGGAATACCATGAGACTGAAGTCGTCTTTTCTGGCTATATTACAGACGTCCTCAATACGCTTCGACTCTCCCTCTATCGCTATATTCACAGGCAGTAATGCAGCTTCTTCGACCTTTACGCAAAGGTTCATATAGCGATAGTTCAACAATGCGACATAACCGGTCAAACGTTCTTTCAACTGGTCGTATTTACTGATAATACTTCTTTTCATATTCTAACTCTTAACTTCTCACTTTTCACTTTTCACTTCTCCTTACATGCCGTCCTTGATATTCATCGACTTGAACGATTGTTTTGCTTCAACCTTATTCATGGTGAGCTCAGTGCCTTGGACAGCGTCCTTAAACTCCGTCTTGCCCTTCACCTCGTTACCGCTGCTTGCAAGGTTCATCTTGCCGTCGGCCAGTTTCACAGAAGCCTTCTTCTCACCCTGCTGAGCCTCGAAGGTCTTGTCGGCGCCTATTGCAATCTCCTCAGATGTGGCTTCAATCTTCTTGCTCTTGAAGTCCTTCGTCTCCATACCGGCAGTGATAGTCTCGGCCAGTAGGAGCAGATTGCTGCCTTGTGCCACAGCTTTTGTCTTGGCCGTACCACCATCTACGTCATAGTCGACAGTCTCAATAGTGACGTTCTTCGACTTCATGATGATGTCGCCTTCTGCCTTGTAGCTACCTTTCTTGATGTGTCCGTCATCATCATGCTCCACGCCGGATGGTGATGCTGCCGATACTTCAATAGTCTTGGCGGCAATGCTTATCTTGCCGTCCTTTGCCAGTCCTTTCTCGTTGTAGTCCTCGTCTTTTTTCTCATAGTCCATTGCCTCAAGTGAGATGTCCTTTGATAGAATGGCGATAGACCCTGCGGCACTGATTTGTGAACCATCTTTGTTGGCAATGCCGGTATCGATGGTAACATATTGTGATGTCAGGTCGAATGAACTATCTTCTACTAGTGTGCCATCTTCCTTCTCCATACCGATGCCCATACGCGGTGTGTGTACGTTGATGCCAGCGCCAGGATTGGTCCGCAGCATACCTTCGCCGTCGCGGTTAAGGATGTCGATGCTCTCGCCTATAAGCGACAAAGAGGCACCTGTCGATTCCTTTTGGAAGGCATCACCGGTCTTGATAGCATTCTTCTCAGTTTCCAGCGCCGTGATTTGACGGGAGACCTCTGCCATTCGCGACACGGCTTGTACGAAGTCTGACGTAGCACGATATAATGCCGGTGTGGTGTTCTCCACCTCTATCCTTATCTTCTCCATGTCGAGCATTTTTACACGGATGAGGTCATTGCTGCCATTTAAATTCTCTTCCTGATCCATCAGCTTTTTCAGATCTTTAAAGAATTTGTCTATGTCCTTTTTGCTGTTGTCCGAGCGTTTCTTCAACTCGTCCTTCTGTTTCTTCAAGGCTTCAAGACGCTTCTCGATATTCTCCTTGTGGTGGTCGGCTGATGTGGCGGCCTCTACTTGCAACGTTTTGTCGGCATGGATACGTATACCACTCTCACCCAGAATAGCGGGTTCCTCTGAGAAAGCCTCTTTGGAGTCGCTGCTCTCAAGGGTAATAGCGCGAGCCTGACTGATGATGGCTGAATTTGGATAGACCACATCTTCCAGTCCATCGATACCCGGGTCTACCGCCTTCTGCTGAATAATTGGAGCACGCTGTGTGATGGTACCACTCTTTCCTGTGCCCTCCACATTGATGGCATTGCCACGAATAATCACTTTTCCGCTGCCTTTCAGCATACCGCTCTTGTCCACGTTGCCAATAACAATCTCTGGGGCGGAGATGACAATGCGCTCGTCATCGGTAATGTACCTACCGCTGTCTAAGTGGTCGAAGATGTCGGTCTTCATCTGCTGCACGGCATCCTTCTGCTTGTGAATCTCTTCCAAGTCTTTTGAGACACTGTTCTGGAAGTTTTCCAACACTTTCTTCCATTCGTCGAATATATAATCCATAGTTTTTCTTTATTTTTACTTTCTCACTTTCTCACTTCTCACCTTCTCCTATGCCTTCATGAGTTCCCTTATTTTCTTGGAAATTGCTTGGGATATGGATGGCACGGTTGACGGATCGTCAAGGACAGCAACCTTGGCATCCTTGATTTCCGAGCCGAGCACCTTGGTAGACCCTCCGTCTGAGAAAAGAATCTTTCCGTTTTTGTTGGATCCGAATGCAGCCCAGTCCTGCATGTCGTCTACGAAACTTCCTACGCTACCGAAGATGGCGTCTGATGCGGCTTGGGTAACAGTGTCCAATAGTGTGCTCTTACTTTCTTTATATACATCTTGAATACTGTCCACATATGTTTTCCAGTCATCTTCGCTATAAAGCATTTCGAAATTGGGAGCTTCAGGAACAGCACCTCCTACACCGTTGACACCACCAACAGCCTCACGCGGCATTTTGTATACGTTGTCCACTAGTATCACGAAATACATCCTGCGTAACATTCGTGTGAAACCTTCGATTTCATCCTTCGTGAATGTGGCGTAGAAACGACCTAATTGTTGATCGTTCTTGACTTTGAAATAGTGGGGCAATTCCATAGCGCCTAGAGCCTGCTTTGCATCGTCGTCGATATGAACATTAGCGCCTATCAATATTTGCATATCTAAAATAGACAACTGATATATATATGACCTAATTAATAATACTTGATCAATAATACTCTTGCGTCTGTTCTCTTGTAAGGCCTTAATTTTTTTCTTTAAGGGTTTCTTCCGTTTCTGATTCTTACCGCATGATGGAAAGAAAAACCTTTTGACCTCAGCGGTAATCTCATCGTCGTTCATTTCCTTGAGCATGCCAGTGAATCCTATGAAGTTTTTCACGGTCTGCTCATCAGCTGCAGTGTTGCCCCACAACCAGTCAACGATCTCCTCCCATTTCTTACAGGGTAATGTCGCGTTGTTTTGCACTTTCTTTGTATTGTCATTGATATGCTGTTTAAGCCCCTGAATGGCATTGTGACAGGCATTGAAGTTGTTGAAGTAGGTAGTGCAGAAGGCATCACTTATCGAATTCACCGCATTGAAAGTCTCTTTGACTTTCTTGAAGAGATGGATAGTTTGTATTTTCTTATTGTCATTATGAATCTCCATAAAATAGTTCTTCACCTTGCCGACAGGCTTGTCATAGGCATCTGTGGGATAGAGCGTCTTTCCCTTGCCGGCTTCAAGTGCCAGGTAGCGGTTCGATTTTACCTGCAGTTTACCCTCCACAGGGCGAATGAATACCTCGATGGTGTGTCGGAGCACGGAGATGTCGGCAAATCCTCCTACCAATGATGCCAGCTTCTTGGTGACCGCTTCTGCTACGGCGATGCCGAAGTTTGCGCCCGTCGACGAGCCATAATCGGTGGTATACCACTTGCTCTTGACGTTCTTGCCCGATACGAGTGTCAGGTTGTTGCCTGCCTCGATGGTCACGTTCTTGCCCTGAATCTTGACGTCACCGTTAGGCGCACTGACGGTAATGCCCGTAAATGCTCCAATCTTCACGTCGCCATACGGCGAATTGATGGAGATGTTACGCCCGTCGCTGCTGCCCCTGATGCTGTAGATGCCGTATTTGTCCGTAATCTCTATAGACCCCTGAAGACTCTTACCTTCCTCAAAATCGAATAATGTCTCACTCGGATAAAAACCTTGTATCATTTTCAGGGAAGGACTCATGCCCGCTAAGAATGCCGTCATGCCTGCTCCTGAACCGTCTGTCATGAGGATAGACTGACCATAGGGCGTCGTGTGTACGATATTGTTCACGCGAGTCGATACTGGTAACTCCTGACCTTTGATGGCCATTGCTCCCACGACGTATGGACGCTCCACGTTGCCGTTGACAAAGTCTACCAACACTTGTTCGTTCTCATAGTGACGATAGTAGGAGCCTGTTCCGTTGTTGCCGCCAGGATGGGCGAATGCCAGCCAAGGCGTGATGTCGCTCTTGTCGCTGGTCTGCCAAGGGAATTTTACACGAACTCTACCCTGTCGACTTGGATCGCTGACACCTTCTTTGGTGACGTATGCCAACTGGGGGCCGGAAGTCCGTATGTGTCCTGCCGGATGTAAGGCGGGATAGAAGCGGCTATCAGTTCCATTCTTTGCAATGGCCACGGCCTGATATACGGTCTTTCTGGTCTCCATCACTTCATCCTTTACCAGGATATTTTTTACAATGTCTTTACTGTTTATCTGTACGACAATGTATCTTTGCGATTCACCATTGATGGTGATGACTTGTCCGAGCTTCAGGTCCTGATAAGTAGTGTCGAAGTCGATGGTGATAGTACCGTTAGCGGCATCGAGTTCACCTTTCAATACCTTAGCGTATAGTTCGGCATTGATATGTGGTTCGTAGGCCGAGAACTCGTTGTATTCATTACCAGAGCTATTGTAGTGTGCCTTTTTGACATTAGTGATATTGCTGTCTGAGTAGCCATCGAAATATTGCTTGTTAAAATCGGCATTTTTCTCGTTTGACTTTTTTTCTGCCTGACCGTAGGCGATACCCTCATCAACGATGGTGTCCACCACAAAGTCGAATAGGTTTTTACCGCTTGATAATAGTTTGCCAACGGTGTTTGCAAACCAAATGCCTAACCCGTTGGCGGGGCTACTAAACATTTTTGCCAAAATCTGATCGTAACCGTCTTTCTTCAAATTGTTCGATAGTATGTGGTCGTCATAAGTCGCTTCGTCAGAATAGTGGCTGCCAGAAGTCTCACCAATGGCCTCTGTGTTGAGGTCGTTATAGGTGATGGTATCGTATGTCGTAATATTGTCTTTGTCGTCTAACGTTTCTTTTTCATCATAACCAATATGTAGTTTTTCCCCCTCAAAATAGAGAAATTCTCCCCATCTGTTACAGGTGCGTACAAGGAAGTCCCAGTAGCTCTCGTTATACTGTACGAGGTATGGGAAAATAGCCTCTTCGTAATTTTCGGTTGTCGACAATTGCTTCATCTTGCTGTAGTCGTATTCTACGGTATTGTTGCTGTTGTACGGCAATTTGAAGTTGTTCTTCTGTCCTTCGATGATGTCGCGTCCCAAACGCATGGAGATAAATGAACGACAGTCGGGAGCCAGCGTCATCAACTTGTCAGGACTATACATTTTCATCGTCACATACATGTTGCTCTTCTTGTAGCGCGGTATGATTTCGTGTACATAGTATCCGCTGCAGATGGTCTGGCTACTATATGCCAGACTCACCTCCGCCTTCTTGAATACCGTTTCCAGATCCGCCTTGCTGATTTTTGTCCATGATCCCGACGTGATGCTGAACTGTATGTCGGCAATAATTTCACCAGGGCTGTACATCTTCTTAGTGAAGTTGAGCGTGTTGATGCTCATCAGATAGGTCTTATTTCCGATGGTAATTTGGGTATTCTTATTGTCTTTGTTCAGATTTACCGTGCCATTTTTGCTTATTATAGTAAGCGTCAAAGAAATAATATCTGCCATAGTCGCTTTTTAGTTTTGGTGAATAAATATACTGGTATAGTTTTTGTCTCGTCCGATGTAGGTCGTATTGAGCAACAGCAGCTTGATGTTAAGTAGCATCTGCTTGTCGTTAGGTTCCTTGTTGCTTGACGCGCTGTAGCTCTCGTCGATGCCTACCACATAGCCGTCGCATACCATACCATCTTCATAGTCGTTCAAACGTTCGTTCTGGTTGAAGGTGGCATTGAATAGGAACGAGAAGCAGAAGTGCTCATTACTTGGCAACATCTGGTAGAAAGGCTTGGCATCAGCAGTATCGTTCAGTCGGATGGTGAACTCCATCTCCACTGGTTGCGTGGGACCATAGGCCTCGCCTCTGTTGTTGCGCTCGCGTTGGCACTTGTAGTTCATCCATTGTATGGTGAGACACTTCTCCTGTAGCACGTTGGGCTGCTCCAAGATGCTCTCTGGTACTACCAGTGCCTTCAGTTCGTTGGAATATAGTCTTGTTGTCATAACCTTATACGCGTTTAATTTCTACATCGTCAATCTTTACCGTTTCTGCCTCGATGCCGAGTGTCAATATGCGACGGCGTGAGGTGTTGATGTCGTAACTTTCAGAGAGGCTGAAGCAGCGGGCATTATCAAAGTAAACAATGTGCTCTGAAGTGTAGTCGGATGTCGATACGGTGTTGGTCTTGATGACCACTCTGCCCTCTTGCAGTTCCATAGAGTCGTACCACTCATAGAGGGTTAGGTCGTCGCGGCCTGGACATATAACGCTGACTTCAAGCACTTCCGAGCGCACCGGAGCCTCTGGACAGAAGCGGTTGTAGGGACGCTGATGGACGAAGTGACAGTCAGACACAAGATATTGCTTGTGATATAGCCCAATACTGTTGTTTCCGAATTCTAAAGCTGCAATTAATGCCATATTCTTAACGTTTTAATGTTCTAATGCTGCAAAGATAGTACTTGTTGGTGATTTACAGCCTGTGATTTTATAGATTATTTGTCAGGAAGTAGCGACACCCTATGTATTTTGCGACAAAGTGGCCTCACGACCGCTTTGTATGTCGCGTCTTAGTACTCGAACGACGAGCCGCCCAAGAACTCACGCAGGAGTGAGGTGGGGGGTATCTGGTCCTCTGGGATGGGTCGGATGTAGCTCAGGAACTTTCGCAGACGGTAGGCCTCGGCATACTCAGGGCAATTCTCGGGCACTTCTTCCAATAGTGGTTCTGCCTGACGTTTGATAACGGCCAACTCGAAGAGCATGGCTGAGTTGAACATAGCGTCGGCATTCTCCTGGAATGGGAATATCCATTTGTTCTCACCGGCACGTACGGAGGGCCATCTGCGGATGGTTTCGCGGGCATTGACACCACGATATTTGTTGTCGCGGATGATGCGTCGCAACAGGCGGTTGTCTGTCGTTGGGATATAGTTGTGCGAATCGAGTAGGATAGTGGTCAGAGCCGAGGCATAGACGCGGAAAATCTGTTCCTCTGGAATCTGCGATGTCAACTCGGGATTCAGGGCATGGATGCCCTCAACGACCAGGATTTCCTTGCCTTTCAGTTGTAACTTCTTGCCGCTCCACTCGCTCTTGCCTTGTTGGAAGTTGTAGCGTGGCAGTTCCACCTCCTCGCCACGGAACAGGGCGTTCATCTGCTCGTTCAACAGCGGGATGTTCAGGGCGTGCAGGTGTTCGAAGTCGTAGTCGCCTTTCTCGTCACGCGGCGTCAGGTCTCGATCCAGAAAGTAGTCGTCGAGCGATATGCCTACCGGTTTGATGCCGTTCACAGCCAGTTGCACGCTGAGACGCTTACAGGTCGTCGTCTTGCCGCTGGACGATGGTCCTGCTATCAATACCATCTTGATACCCTTTGTATGGGCTATCACGTCGGCAATCATGGCAATCTTCTTCTCCTGCAGAGCCTCCGAAATCTGTATCAGTTGCGACGAGTGGCCTTTGCTGACGACGTCGTTCAGGTCGCCTACATTACGAAGTCCTATGATGTCCTGCCACTGGTGGTGCTCCTTGAAGATGCCGAACATCTTGTCCTGACGGATAAAGGCGCCGAGCTTCGAAGGGTCTTCTGTCGTTGGTATGCGCAGCAGCAGCCCGTCGAAGTAGTATTCCAGTCCGAACAGGTAAATCTGTGACGTGTTGGTAAGCAGCGAACCATAGTAATAGTCCTGATAGCCGTCAATGTCGTAGTAGGTGGTGTATAGGCGCCCTGTGCTCTGCAGCAGTTTCACCTTCGAGAGTGCGCCAGCCTTGTTGAACATGTCGATGGCCTCCTCCGTACTCGTCTCATAACGGTGGATGGGGATGGCGGCATCAATGATGTCCTGCATCTTCTGCCGCAGACTGCTGGCATCGTCAGGCGTTACGGGGCGTCCTATTTGCAGGTCCACATAGTAGCCGTTGCTGATGGGAATGTCAATGATGACCTTACAGGGCGTTCCCTCGGGCTCGTCGAATAGCTCGTGGGCAGCTTTACAAAGTATAAAGAATAACGTGCGCGTGTATGCACGAAGACCACTTGACGACGTGATGTCCAGGAACTCCACTTCTTTCTGCTTATAGATGCGGTAGTGCATGCCTTCTACCTTGTTGTTGACGCGAGCAGAGATGGCACCGTGCGTCAGTTCAAGACCACTGAGTTTGTAGGCATCTTCCAGTGTGCTGCCCATAGGCACCTCTACAGTATTTCCGTTGTTGCGGACATGAATCTGAATTGTTTTTTCCATATAGAATTAGTAATAATGATGCAAAAATAGAGAAAAAAAACGAAAACAGTATGCGAAAACACAAAAAAATGCATGCTTGTTGCAACTTTTTTGCAACATTGTCCCGTCTAACGGACAAAAGAACGAAAAAAAATGGCGCTTGTCTGTAGTAAATCGAAAGGAACTTGCGTCTAAGGGATAAAAACAACAATTTAAAATTTACGATTATGAAGACATTATTTATTGCAACCATGATGTGCGTAGCCGCCATGAGCGCCAAGGCACAAGTTCTCACCTCAGAAACAGTTAAGAACGTTTACGAGGAAGTAGCCAACCAGCCAAAGAGCGATTTCGTTTTCAATGTCGATTTCACTGGCAACAACATTTCCACCATGTTCGTCTACATCAAGAAGGGTGGTGGCCGAGAGATGCTGACATTGACACCGAGTCTGAAGTATGAATACAGCTACGATGTGGATGGCAAACTGACCGACAAGGTGACATACCACTGGGACGACTGCATGAACTGCTGGGCATGTACTTCTCGTCACAACTACATTCTCGACAATGACAAATACACCGTGACATACAGCCGCTTCAACAAGAATGAGAATAGCTTCGACGAGCCTGTTGAGAAGATGGTCTACTCGCTGATTCCCTACGACAACGTCAATTACGTCAGCTACTACCAGCGCGAGGATTCATCATCACCCCTCCAGCTGATCAGCGAAACGCAGGTATCAGGTCTGCCCCTGCTCTTTGCCCAGAAATAACCACATAAACACCCACATAAATTTAGGATAACTACACACATGAAAAAGCATCCAGCCGCATGTTAGCAGTTGGATGCTTTTCGTTAGTTGCCCTTTGACTTTGTCGAAGGTAGGCTGCATCTCGGAAAAGCAAAGAAAAATCGATTTTTCTTTGGCATTTCGCTCAATTTGCACTACCTTTGCAGCTGAAAAATGTGCGTAAATACGCAAAACGTTCGGAAGTATGGATAGGATTGAAAGGAATTATTATCTCAATCAACTCATTGAGAAGCGTGAAAATGGACGTGTGAAGGTGATTACCGGCATACGCAGGTGCGGCAAGTCGGTATTGCTCTTCGACATATTTGGTGACTACCTGAAAGCTGAGGGAGTTGCTGACGACCAGATGATTATGCTGAAACTCGACGTGGCGAGAAATGCCCGGTATCGTAACCCTTTGGAGTTGGATAAGTATCTGCGTGACCAGATAAAGGATTCGAAGAAGCAATATTACGTCATGCTGGATGAAATTCAGGAAGTGGAACCTATACCCAACCCTTGGCTCAACGACGAGAACGCTTCCATTGGGTTTGCTGATATTCTGTTGGGACTGCTGGACATTAAGAATGTGGATGTCTATGTAACTGGTAGTAACTCGAAAATGCTCTCGACTGATGTTATGACAGAATTCAAGGACAGGGGTGACGAGATTCATGTGAACCCACTGATGTACAAGGAATTCTATTCGGCTTATCAAGGTGACAAGAGTCGTGCATGGTCGGAGTTTGTCACATACGGAGGACTGCCAAGAGTGATGGCGCTGAAGACCGACAGGGAGAAGAGCCTGTATCTGCATGACTTGATTCAGAAGACCTACCTGACCGATGTGATAGAGCGCAATCATATTCAGAAGGATATTTCTGTGCTGGATGACCTGCTGAACATCGTGGCAAGCAGCATCGGTTCGCTGACCAACCCGAAGAAACTTGAGAACACCTTTGCAACGGTGAAGCAAACGAAGATAGACGATGCAACCATCAGCATCTATCTGGGCTATTTCGCTGAGGCTTATATGCTACGACAGGCCAGACAATATGACATCAAAGGCAGGAAGTATATCAATACCCCTCAAAAGTATTTCCTGACCGATGTGGGACTGCGAAATGCTCAACTCAACTTCCGTCAGCAGGAGGAAACACACCTGATGGAGAACGTCATCTACAACGAGTTGTGTGTTCGTGGATTTAACGTGGATGTAGGTGTGGTGGAGTATAACTATAAGGACGAGCAGGGCAAGAGCAAACGTACCAAGTTGGAGGTTGACTTCGTGGTCAATCGGGGCAACCGTCGTTGCTACATTCAGTCGGCTTTTGCTATCCCTGACGAGGAGAAGAGAAAGCAGGAAACCAACTCGCTTCAGCGTGTCAACGACTCTTACCGCAAGATCGTTGTCGTGCGTCATCACATTGTACCGTGGTACGACGAAAATGGCATCTACTACATCGGGTTGGAGGATTTCTGTCTGAGTTACATTGACGAACTGGACAACACGCTGTAACAAGAATGCGAATAGCTTCGACGAGCCTGTTGAGAAGATGGTCTACTCGCTGATTCCCTACGACAACGTCAATTACGTCAGCTACTACCAGCGCGAGGATTCATCATCACCCCTTCAGCTGATCAGCGAAACGCAGGTATCAGGTCTGCCCCTGCTCTTTGCCCAGAAATAACCACATAAACACCCACATAAATTTAGGATAACTACACACATGAAAAAGTAGCCGAGGGCACATTTTCCCCCGGCTACTTTCTATTCACATCTCTCATCTTTCATCTCTCATCTCTCATCCGACATCATCCATCCGACATCATCCATCCGACATCTTCCATCTCACATCTTACATCATCGCGCCCATGCACGATGTAGTGCCCCTGCCAATTCAACTGTTTTTCTTATAACTCTGCACGGCCCAGACAGCCATGGCGAAGGCGATACAGAAGAGGGCGAGCACCTGATGGGCGATGGCTTGCAGGCCGCCACCTCGTACGAAGACGGTGCGAATGG
>Ga0265300_10000360_pt1 | contig 46386 bp, 65 predicted proteins | sample AusTroGonzalo_MG_FD_193482 | JGI IMG/M metagenome (GOLD analysis project Ga0265300, IMG submission 193482) | Bovine rumen microbial communities from tropical cattle in Woodstock, Queensland, Australia - Gonzalo_03 | ecosystem: Host-associated > Mammals > Digestive system > Stomach > Rumen ... | reverse complement strand
ACTTTTTTCCAAGCAGTCGGAAGTGATTAGGGTGGCAATTCACGAATTGTTAGATAATCTTAACATGGATGAAGAAAAAGTTGCATTTATATGCAAGACTATTTTCCCTGAGGAGTACCAGGAGGAGAATAGCAACGAACTGACGGACGAGGATTTCGAGTTGGAAACGAAGGAAGAGCCGTTGCAGATACCCGAAAAGAGTTCGTTTTTTAGGAACTTATTCAAGTAGGTTTAGGAGGAAGCGATGATGAAAGGAACTGAAGAATTATGGAGATCAGCGGACGGCAAGCAGTTGCCACCAATCGACAAGGAAGTGGTCGCGCTCGTTGGTACTGACTACCCACCGCACTACAGAGTCGTGTTCGCGCACCGTGTAGACCCGAACAACTTCGGCTCGTTCGGATATGGCATAGGCGGTTGGAACATACCATATGTGAAGTATTGGCTCGATGCCGAACTTCCGAACATGAATGATTATTAAGTGAGATTAAGCGAGATTTAAGTATCAATATAGTTTAATTGAATAAAAATCAACATTTTATAAAAGTTGGATTTTAAGTGAGAAATGGACAGACAAGAATGATGTTATCATATTTTTCATATCATAAGCTTTATTTTTTCCGTCAGCACCTCTGCGAAGACCTGCTGGCGGGTTTTATCATTTTATTAATAAACAGACACTAATATGAGACACGAAGAATCGAAAATACAGCAGGTATGCGTCAAGTGGTTCAGATATCACTATCCCGAATATTCCAAACTACTGTTCGCCGTTCCGAATGGAGGTTCACGCAGGCGAATAGAGGGCGCAATCATGAAGGCGGAGGGCGTGACGGCTGGTGTCGCCGACCTTCTCCTTCTCGTTCCTAACACGAGCCACCACGGATTATGCGTGGAGATGAAGACGGAAAAAGGGAAGCAACAACCGACACAGAAGGAATGGCAGACGAAGGTCGAGCGTGTCGGCTACAAGTATGTGATATGCCGTTCACTCGATGATTTTATCGATGAGATTGACGAATATCTTAAATAAGGATTGACACTGCAAACTTTTTCATATATTTGTTCTTAAGGTGTGTGTTCATCGTGAGATGCGCACACACCATTTTTTTTGAAACTTAGAATATGTCGGGGATATTCGCCACCGCCTTCTGTTTGTTCTTATCCATGATTTTAGCGTATATCTGCGTCGTCGAGATGTCCTTGTGACCCAACAATTTGCTCACGGTGTAGATGTCCGTCCCAAGGTCGAGCATCATGGTTGCGAACGTGTGACGACCGCAATGGAAGGTTATCTTCTTGTTGATTCCAGCCATCAGCACCCATTCCTGAATCACTCGATTAGTGCAAGATGTCGTCAGCAGGTATTCGAAAACATAATCGGACTGATTCTTACGTTCGCCCATCAGCTCGACCGCCTGCGGTGCTATATCAAGGTATTCCTGACCTCCTGTCTTTTTTTGTTTGAAAATAATCCTCGTGAAGAGACCTTGCGTCTGCACGTCGCTCCATTTCAGATTTTCGATGTCGCTACGTCTTAGACCAGTGAGGCACGAGAAAAGAAAAGCCTTCTTTATGAAGTCGTATTGGCATTCTGTGTTGGCTAATTTCTTGAGTTCATCGATAGTTAGATACATTCGTTTGCCTTCCTCTTCTTTGAAGCTCTCAATACCACGCAGAGGGTTATCCATGATTATATGTTGCTCGAACGCCCTATTGATGCAGGCTCGCAATTTGTTGAAGTAACTCATCTTCGAGTTGCGTGACAGAGGCGCGTCCTTCTTCCTCTTCCTCGTGTCGTGCGCCCATGCCACCGCCTCCCTATCGAGGTAGTCCTTGAAGCCCTGCACCCATTCGGGAGTTATCCTCGCGAACGTGATGCGCTTATTCCTCTCGTACATGCGAAGGTGGTGCAGGCACGAGAACCAGTTGCCGAAGTTCCCGCGGGACTTCCCGCCCTCCTTCCTCCTTTCCTCGCACATGGACTCGTAGTAATCGAAGAACCGCACCTCGTCGGCGTTGAACGAGTTCTTGAAGCCGTACTCCCCGTTCTGCAGTTCCACGATTCTCTTCGCCTTGATTGAGTTGGCGAGTTGTAGAGTCTGCCTATTCCTTTCCTTGTCCTCTTTCGTCCGTTCAGGTATCAGATAAAGTTTTAGATACTCGTAATTCCTCGAACCTTCATAATATATGTCGAGATACAAGCTGATGTTGCCGTCCTTCAAAAGACGTTGCCGAACCTTTATCGGCTCTTTGACTTTCCTTTCACGCATAATTTCTTTCGCATTTTTGTTTCTTTTGTTGCTCTACATAGAGAAGTAACAACGGAGCAACAAGTTAATAGCACAGAGACGACACAAAGATAGCATAAACGAAGCGATAAAAACAATAGTCAAACCGCTACTAATGTGCGTTTTTATGTCGCATGTATGTCGTTATTGTGTCATATGATTTTTTGCCCTACTTTCCGATACAGAATCTTAATTAATGAATGTAAATAACTGAATTACAATACGATAAATCCACTTTGCAAGTGGTCGAGCAACAAAACAGCAACAAAATTAAAATAGGGGCGCACCATCACGGTGAACCCCTACGCTACTTTACGTTAAATGGAAACACAAGTTGTGTATATCGATGTCAGTTATCTAATCGTTAAGAAAATCGGCTCATTCCTAAGATACGACTCATACATCCGAGCGAAGACTTTCTCGCAGGTCTTAGCGGAGTTCAGCACCATGCCGACCGCTTTGTTCTCCCCCAAAATCACGCACCCTTCGGAGTCCTTCGCCGAGTTGCCCGAATGCATGCGTATCGAGTTGAAGCCCTTGACCCCGTATATGAGCGGAATCTTGCCACCGCCCTGCGCGTATGAGCATTGCGAGAACTTCGGCGAATAGGTGAAGCCGACCACATAGCGACCCGTCGGGATAGCGGTCTGTCCGTACACCTTGCGCCGTCTGATGTCCTCTTCCTTCATGTCCTGCGTCAGTCCCCTATCCTTGTCCTCGATGGTCTCGCAGATGCGCTCACCGTTGATGAAGAAGCGTCCTATCGTATAGTCCGCCTTCTTGTATGCTCTTTCTATCAGTATCTCCATAATCTATTCCTCCTTTTCTTCGTTTTTCAGCCACTCAGCCAAACGGGGGCGTGTCGGGCAGTTCGGATTATCGCACCCCACCACGATGGAGATAGCTCGTGTGAAACGCTTCTCTGCGTTCTCGAGCCTCCGTTCCGTCTTCTCCTGCAATTGTTCCGCCTTCGTTAGGCGTTGCTCGATTTCATCCCTGCGCTTGTTGCGCTCTTGGATTTCCTCTTCATGCTTCTTGTCCTGCTTCGCCAGCAGGTACTTAACCAAATACCCGATTCCGCCGATTATGGCGACGACCACGGGGCTGATAATGTAGATATAGGCGTTGTCTGTCATGTTGTAAGAATGTTTTTTTTGTTGACCTTTCGGTCACAAATATAATTTTTTATCTCAAATAGTTGTACTTATTAAGTAGTTTTTTATTTAATTTGCGTAATCTAACAAACAAATTAGCAAATGGTTAGCCAAAAGAACATACACATCCGAGACCTCGAAGTGAACAAGGGGCAAATCGAAGGACTGCCGAAGAATCCGAGATTCATACGAGACGACCGCTTCGAGGCGCTGAAGAAGTCCATCGAGGACGCTCCCGAGATGCTGGCTTTGCGTGAACTGCTCGTCTATCCGAACGATGGAAAGTATGTCATCATCGCAGGCAACATGCGTTTCAGAGCCTGCAAGGATTTGGGTTACAAGGAAATCCCGTGCAAGGTGCTGGACGAGGATACCCCCGTCGAGAAGTTGAGGGAGTATGCGATTAAGGATAATGTTGCTTTCGGTTCTGACGATTGGGACATCCTCGCCAACGAGTGGGATGCGGTCGAACTCGGAGATTGGGGCGTGGAGATTTCAGATTTCGATGTGAAGGCTGACAAGGAGGAAGATGAAATAGAAGAAGACGAAGAAGATGATGAGCAAGTGAAGGAGAAGCCAGTCATACTCGACATCCTGCTTCCTTCCGACAATGACCTAGAAATACCTTGCCTGCTGAAAGAGCACATGGCGGGGCGTGTGGAACTGCCGATAACACCGTGGGGGGCAAATAGTCGCCTAACCGTAGGAGTGAACACTTATCATTTCTACGTTGATGATTATCGGTTCGATGCTCTATTTAGAGACCCGTCTAAACTCGTCGAGTCGGGATGCAAAAAGATAGTAGAACCGAATTGCTCTCTTCATGACCAAACACCTATAGCGTACGGATTGCAACTCATCTACAAGAAGAGATGGCTTGCCCGCTATATGCAGGAGGTGGGCGTTGACGTGTATGTTGACTTGAACGTAGCGCCGAAGTTCGCCGAGTACAACACGCTCGGTGTTCCCGAAGGATGGGACGCTTTCTTCACCCGAGGTCTTGCGGGTCAGATAGACTTGCTGAATATAGACCTCGAAACGGCAAGAAGGGTCAGCGGGAAAGAAACGCCTAATCTCGTCGTGTACGGAGGAGGTAAGGATGCGGAGAAGTTCTGCCAAAGGAACGGACTTTTATATATAAATGATTTTATTAACGCTAAAAAAGACTGATTATGGGAAGAAACTCAGGCGGCAGAAGTGTACGCATAGAACGCAAAAGCCGCAAGGGACGCGGAAACTACACGGTTTAAGGCAAAGGATAATAACAATTAAAAACGATACAACTATCATTAAAGAACCAAGAACCGGAAGGGAAGGAAAGGTTGTGGCGATGACTTCAGAGATAGTAGAAGTTGACTACGGCGGAGGAATAAGAAGAAAGTACTTGCGGAAATACGCAAGGTTTTTATGACAACAAAATAAATAACTAAATCAGTTAATTATGGCTACAAAATCGAACATCAACAAAAAGGCTGTAGTAATCGAGAAGATGAAAAAGACGCTCGGCAACATAACAGCGAGTTGTGAAGCCGCCCGAATAGCGCGAACCACTTACTACGATTGGTACGAGAAAGACGCGGATTTTCGCGCCGCTATCGACTCAATAGCAGAGTCGTGCATCGACTTCGCGGAGAGTAGCCTATTGCAACAGATTAAGGCAGGCAACCCGACAAGCACAATATTCTACCTAAAGACGAAGGGAAAGAAGAGGGGCTATGTCGAGACGGCGGAAATTACTGGGAAGGATGGCAAAGACCTCATACCCGCGAAGCTCGACGTGTCGAAACTGACGGACGAGCAACTCAAGGCGATAGCGGAGATCAATGTCGAATAAACGGACGGGGGATGGCGGATGAGGTTGAACGATTTGGACAAGGACACGATACTGATGGCGAGGGCGGAGATGTGCCGTCGCTCTTTCTATTTTTTCGTGCAGAAGTTTTGGTCGGTCATCATTCAAGAAGAGCCCGTGTGGAACTGGCACATCGAGTATCTGTGCGACGAGTTGCAGAAGTTGGCGCAATACATCGTAAGCAGGCAACCCAAGCCCTACGACATCATCATCAACATACCCCCTGGCACATCGAAGAGTACGATAGTATCCATTATGTTCCCCGCATGGATATGGACGCTCGCCCCATGGGTCAAGATAATCACGAACTCGTATTCGGGGGACTTGTCCATCGAACTGAGCATCAAGTCGAAGGACATCATCACGAGCGACCTATACGCGAAGTTGTTCCCCAACGTGACACTAAGGAGGGACAAGAGCGGAAAGCAACACTACGAGACAACGGAGGGCGGTTTCCGATACGCCACATCCACGGGGGCGACCATCACGGGCTATCATGCCCATGTCATCATCAACGACGACCCCGTTAACCCGAAGCAGGCAAACTCAGACCAAATGAGGGTCACGGCGAACGAACACACCAAGACTCTATCATCCCGTAAGGTCAACAAGGAGAATACACCTACAATCACCATCATGCAACGCCTGCACGAGGAGGATGTGACGGGCTACCTGCTCAAGAAGAAGGCGGACAAGATAAAGCATATCTGCCTACCCGCAGAACTGAGCGACAACGTATGCCCAGAGGAACTGAAGGAGCGGTACGTGGACGGACTGCTCGACCCCGTTAGGCTGAACCGCTCCGTGCTTGACGAGGTCATGCTCGACTTAGGCTCTTTGCAGTACGCCTGTCAAATGCGCCAGTCGCCGATGGCGGACGGCGGAAACATCGTGAAGAGCGGATGGTTCGGACATATCACGATGGCTGACTTCAAGGCATTGCGCTATAACGAGCCGATGCACTTCTACCTCGACACGGCGTACGAGAAGCGCAAGGCGACGGACAACGACCCGAGCGGTATACTCGCCGCCTGCCGAATAGGTCAGTACATCTACATCTACAATGCGCAGAAGGTCTACAAGGAGATGCCCGACCTGCTCCGCTTCCTGCCCGAGTACATCAAGGCGCACGAAGGGGATAGGGAGAGCATCCTGCACGTAGAGCCGAAGGCGAACGGAAAGAGCGTGGTGCAGATGCTGATGGAGATTTCATCGCTAAACGTGAAGCCGACGCCCACGCCGACGGACTCGAAGGAGACGCGCTTCAAAGTCGTTTCGCCACGCATCGAGTGCGGTCGTGTCCTACTTGTCGAAGGTGATTGGAACGAGCCTTTCCTCGATGAGGTGTGCGGATTCCCGACGGCTAAGCACGACGAGTATGTGGACATCCTAGGCTACGCCATCAACGATTTGATGGAGGAAGAGGAGGACTTCTCGGGCTTCAGCAAGTCGATGTTCGGACTATAAAAAAATGAGACAACGATAAAAAACAAACACTACTATGCTACTAATCGATTTCTTCAAGAACAGAAACACGCTGGTCGGAATGAACCAGCGGTTCGAGCAGTTGCTCGAGAAGGGCGACATCACGGCGGTGAAGGATAGGATGGTCTTCCGCTCCTCGGAGGTGGACGAGGCTATCCGAGAGTACATCCCAATCATGCACAACGTGATGGAACGCCGTGACAAGTGCGTTACGGACAAGAGCGGGAAGGTCGTCAAGACAATCAACGTATGGAAACTCCCCGTCCCTTACCAAGTATTCATTAACGAGATAGCCCTCGTGTTCCTCTACGGTCGCCCCGTGAAGTGGTCGCAGGTGTCTGAAGACACGGACGAGGCGTTCAGCGCGTACATAGACCGCATCAAGAAACTGCGCTTCGACTCGAAGATTAGGCAGTGCAAAAGGTTGGCGGGTGCGGAGACGGAGTCGGCGATGTTGTTCCGCACGTTTCAGAACGAGGACGGAAAGGCGGACTGCCAAATCCGCGTGCTTGCGAGGAGCAAGGGCGACGAGATATATACGAGGTTCGACCAGTACGAGAACCTGCTCGCCTTCGCGTGGGGCTACTATACGCTCGACGACAAGGACATGCAGGTCTACCACTTCGACATCTTCACCAAGGAAGCGACATACAAGTGTACTGAGAACAACGGAAAGTGGGATGTAAAGAAAGAGCCGAACCTCATAGGCAAGATACCCGTCATCTACTTCAAGCAGGAAAAGGAATGGGCGGGTGCGGAGAAGCTCATCGAGAGGGAGGAGAGCATCGCCTCACGGACGGCGGACACGAACGACTACTTCGCCGACCCTATCGCCGTATTGCGCGGTGACGTGGCTAAGAAGATGCCCGACAAGGAGGAGGCGGGAAAACTGCTCATCACGAACGACCAAGACGGCGTGAACGACGCGGTGAAGTATCTGACATGGGATAGCGCACCGCAGAGCAAGAAGGACGAGATGGAGTGGTTGCAGACGCAAATCATGCAGAAAACCTTCACACCCAACATCACAACCGAGTCGCTGAAATCGGTATCCCAACTCTCAGCCAAGGCGCTGAAGACGGTCATGATGCTCGCTGACATCAAGGCGAGCAAGCGCAAGGAGACGCACGACGAACTCCTCGATAGATGTAGCACCTTGATAACCTCCATCATCGGCAACGTGCTCGATGTGTCGCTCAAGTCGCAGTGCGATAGATTGCAGGTCGCCCACGAGTTTCAAGAGCCGTTCGGCGAGGATGTGGCGGACGCGATAACGAACCTAATCAAGTGCGCCGACGCTGGCATCATGTCGCAGGAGTCTGCAATCGAGATGAACCCGCTCGTGAAGGACGCCACGCGCGAGATGGAACGCATCGGGCAGGCGCAGGAGGAGGCGACGCAAAGGCAACTCAAACTGCTTACCATGCAGGACAACAACGCACAGACGGGAGAAGGTACGGAGGACTGATAGATGGCTACGAGGGACAGAATCGGGCGGATTAACGCCTACATGGCGCAGATAGGCGCACTATTCGCGCAGACGGTGGACGACATCTTGGACATCAACAAGACGATGCCGACCTTGGGCGAGGGCGAGATGTTCTCGTTCGATTCGCTCTCAGAGCCGAAGCAGGGCAAGGTGGACGGCTTGCTCCGCCGTCTGCACTCGCTCATCGTCACGGCTATACGCAAGGATATGAAGTTTGAATGGGGCGAGGCGAACGATGACACGGACAAGATGATAACCGCAATCGTGGGCAACGAGGTGGCGCAGAACCCGAGCATCGTAGGATGGTTTCACCGCAACGCTCAGGCTATGAACGCTTTCATGAACAGAACGGAGGCGGGCTTGACGCTATCGGATAGGATATGGAAGCCAGTTCGTCAACTACGTGACGAGATGGAGGTGGCGATGACCATCTCGATGGGTGAGGGCGAGAGCGCGTCGACGATGAAGCGGATGGTGAAGAAGTACCTCAACGACCCTGACCTCATGTTCCGACGATTCCGCTACAAGGTGGGCGAGGACAAGGAGGGGAAGCCCGTCTACTCGAGGAAGTGGAAGAAGAGGGTGAAGACGGAGGACGGCAGATACAGATTCGTGGATTGCGACAAGGACACCTACAAGACGGGTACGGGCTACTACAAGAGCGCATCGAAGAACGCCATGAGAATCACACGCACGGAGACGAACATGGCGTACAGACGGGCGGACAACGAGCGATGGCAGAATCTCGACTTCGTTCTCGGTCAGAAGATACAGACATCGAGGGGTCACAAGGAGGAGGACATATGCGACGAACTCGCAGGCAACTACCCTAAGGAGTTCGTGTTCGAGGGATGGCATCCGCAGTGCATGTGCATCAGCACGCCGTTACTCCTCGATGAGGACGAGGTTATCAAGATGGCGCAGGCTAAGATAAGTGGGGAGAAGTACACACCGAAGGCTAAGCCGTTGGAGGATATGCCCGAGAACTTCAAGGCGTATGTTGAGAATAATAGGCAGAACATAAAAAAATGGCGCAGGAACGGCAAAGAGCCTTACTTTCTACGCCATAACACATCGATAGTCGATAAGATAATCAAAGAGGCGGATGGGGAATAGGAATAGCCCCGCCCACTTACTTGCCCCATACAATCCTCTGCGGTTTGTCCTCATCCGCCCGCTCCTTCTTCTTAGATAGGTTGTTGGCTTCCCGCCTTGTCGGTTGCTCCTTGCGGATGTAAGGGCGAATCTTTATCTCACACTTCTTGTTCGAGAAATTCGGGTTCGCCTTCGTCAGCACGTTCTGCAACGAGGTGTACACGATACCGAGCACATCCTTATTAAGTACATCGTACACGGCGGACACGCTTCCAAAATAATAGTCCACCTCCCCGTCGAACGGCTCGAATAGGTGGACATGGACACATTTACAACGATATTCCATACTCTTACATCTCTTTGGTTTTCATCGCAAAGATAGGTAAAAATATGGAATATACGGCGTTTTGTTAATAAGTCGGGGTTATCGGTGTCTCTTGCTCCTCCAATAATCATATATGAACTCCCACATCACATCCTCGATGCGGTCTGTGAAGTCGAGGATGGAGATGTCGTCCTCATTGTCCTCGCAGCGCGTCACGATGCCGATGCCCTCCATCTTCCGCGCCAATTCGCAACCGAAGTCGCATTTGTCCTCCTCGAACACGATTAGCACTTGCCATGCGCCACCGCCGAGGTACTTCCTCGTGAAGTGGTAGCCGTCCTTCATGTCCATCACCTCGTCGATGAAGCATTGGCATTTTTCATACATAGCCCTCAGTTTCGGCATCTCGTCGATGTGCGCATCGATGAATGCCTTGATTCTTGATTCCATTGTCATAAGCTTTAATTTGTGCGGGGGTTGCCCCCCCCGCTGGTTAGCTATTATTTCTTTGCCCAAAATAGACTGCTCTTCACTCTAAAAAGTTCTTTGCCTGTGTGTTGGTATCCGTACGGATCTGTGACAAGTTCGTACACGGCTATGGTGTCCTCCTTCTCTTGCCAAAATATGTCTTGGTATAGTTGTTTCAACTTGAAGCGGAGCTCACACTCCGTATCCGCTATGATTCTGCACCACGCATCTACTAATCCGCTTTTCGCATCTACTTGACCAATTATCGCTATCGTTTTCATAAGCCTATCTATTAAGTGTTAATATTAATTTCTCTTTCAACAATACAAATATATATATAAATATTGAATATACAAAGCAAATCCAATAAAAATTTATATAAAAATATGTAATCACTTGAAAATCAAACGGAAAAAATCACTACTTAACAAGTATAAAAAAGGCTCGGCATTTCACAACGCCGAACCTCCCAGTGTCTGTCTTCTTATGTCTCTGTATTGCAAAAGTATTGTACAAAAAATATACCTAATGGATATGCGAAAATAAGGCAAAATCACTATAAATAAAAATTTTAGTGGAAAAATATACTACTTATTAAGTAATTTATTATTTTAGTCGCCGAAAACAAACACTATTTTACTATGAACATCAAACTACGCAAGTCATTGTCAGAACTCTGCAAGGACTTCGGACTGACTGACAAGGCATTGGACGAACTCGCCGAGAACGGGTCGCAAGGTCTTAAAGACGACTCCTCGGACGAGGATGTCAAGAAAGTTGCGGATTCACTTGTAAACTTCGCCCGCATGATGCAGGGTGAAATCACAAGGAAGACGAGTAAATCGAAGCACGAGGAAGAAAAATCGGCGCTCCTTAAACAAATCGAGGAACTTAAAGCCAAGTTGCAGAACCCGAACCCGACACCTCAGCCACCGAAGCCGAGCGCGGACGAGCCCGAATGGTTCAAATCCTACAGGGAGCAACAAGAGCAGACGATTAAGCAACTCAAGGAGGAAGCCGACAAGTTCAAACTCGAACAGGCGAAACGGCTAAGGACTGAGCAGATTAACGCGAAGGCGAAGGAACTCGGCATTCCGTCCTTCATCATGAAGAACGTGGCGATTGCCGACGATGCGGACTACGAGAAGGTTCTCTCGGAAATCAAGCAGGAACTCGTCAACAACTCGTTGGATGGTCAGTTCAGCGACCCGCGGGCAATCGAGGAAGCCGACAAATCGGCGGCTCTCGACTACGTGAATAGCCTCTAATAGCCGATTCGCTCGGTGTTAGCAAATTCTATTCATTCACTAAAAAACGAAAACAAACATGGGAATCCAATTCAACAAGAAGGCTTACGACGGAGTAGTCGAGGTCTTTTGGCGCGAGGAGCGCAAGGTTCTCCCTAACGGATTCGCAATCAAGCAGGAGTTCGCGGACGGCACGGTCATCCCGAAAGGCACGTTCGGTCAAATCCTCACAGGCGACAGCAACAAGTTCGCCGTCTGCAAGGTTGCGGAGGTTGTTACGGGCGGAACGACCACGAAAATCAGAGTAAAGAAGGGTTCGCTCTTCCAAACTGGCGATATCGTTATGAAGGTGGGAAAAACAGACGCTTCCCCTGAAATCAGTTCAATCGACAAGACCAACGCCGACTACGATGTCATCACCGTAGCAAGCGCAATCACCGGCGTGACGGCAGGCGATGTGCTCCAAGAGTGCACCGAGTATGCGGCTGGTCAAGGCGGAGGAGCGGCTACTCCAGCGGCTGCGAAGTACATCCCTAACGCCGTTGTTGAGGCTGACCTCATCGTTGACTCCACCAAGGGCGTGACCTGCATCGACTTGGCGCACGAGGCGTTCGTGCTGAAATCGAGAGTTGTGACGAGTGCGGACTGGTTCAATACGGGCTCTTTCTGCCTCAAATTGAACCCGAACATCAAGGTATTATTCTAAGTAGGAAAGGAGGTTTATCATGGCAGAAAAATTGTTTTTCTCTTCAATATTCGGCGATTTGACGAAGCAAATCCAAGTAGTCATAGACGAGGCATCAAAGCAGAAGAAGGAGTTGTTCGACAAGAACATCTTCGAGAGCGTTTTTAAATGGGACATTCCCGAGATGGGCTTGCAATTCTCCGAGGCAATCGGCAAGAGCAACATCACCATCATGGCGGGCACAATAGGCGATTACTCCAAAGAGCCAGTCCTCAGCCCTCGCGGGTTGGAGGTCATGCAGGAGAAGTGCCTCACCCACGCGATTTCCATTCCGATGGATGTGCAGAACTACCGCAGGGTGTTGCAACTTCAAGAGTCCCGCCACTTGTCACCAGAGGACAAGAAGAAGGCTCTCATCGAGTTGATGTTCGGCGATGTGAAGGATGTGGTGAACGGCGTGAACAGCAAGTTGGACTACATCTTCCTCAACGCGATTTCCAACGGCGGAATCTGCACGTTGAACTCCACGAATAACCCCGAGGGTGGCGTGAAGGACACCATCAACTATCAGATGCCGAGCGCGAACAAAGCGAGCGCAACCACGGAATGGACTGCCGCCAACGTGGCATCCGTAGACTGCATCCAAGACATCTACGATGTCGTGATGACAGCGAGTCAAAAGACAAAGATCGCGGAGGTGTGGATGTCACAAGCCCGCTTCAACTATCTTGTTAAGACTCCTAAAGCTAGGGCTTCCGTGTTCGGAACTGACCTCTCAAACGGCATCTTGACTGGCGGTAAGTTGAACGAGTACTTGGAAAGCAACGACATGCCGAAAATCCGCGTCATCAACCGCTTGTGCAACGCGCAGAACGCCGACGGCTCTCTCACGGAGCTCACTCCGTTCAACGACAAGAACATCGTGTTCGTGCCTGCTGGTCAGTTGGGCGTAATCAAGAACGCCTACACGAACGCCGAGTTGATGCCTGAGCAAGGAGTTTCTTACTCCAAGTACGGACGCATCCAAGTCTCCAAGTGGAGAGGCGGAGACACCAACGGCGCTAATCAGAAGGAGATGACGAAAGCCGAGGCGGTCGCTCTTCCTGTAATCACTCAGATTAACAACATCTACCAACTCACGGTAGAGTCTTAATCACAGAGACGCTATGACGAATCATCAAGTCATCAAGAACCTTTGCAATGCGATTTGCAACACTTTCTATCCCGACGATAGCACCATCGAGGTGGTGTGCTTCAACGAAGGGATAGACGCGAGCGCAACGGCTACACCGAAGGATGTGCAACTCTTTCGGTGCGCCCTCTCGCTCGTCATCGGCTACGTTGAGGGCAGCCGTTCGGAGAACGGAATATCCACAAGCGTATTCGCTGAGCGGGTGAAGAACAGCATCGCCTATTGGTGCGGTCTTTACGGTCTTGATGCGGATGAGGAGCTCGAAAACTTCGTGAGGGTGATAGACGACATCTCCAATAGATGGTAAATTCCAAACGATTATGAGGCACAACGGAACGCTACAATACCACATCGACCCCGAGGAGGTGGAACTCGACGAATACGGCGAGGCGGTGACGCTTAACGAGTTCGGCGAGGTTGTCGGCGGTGAATCGGAGACGGAGACGGAAGGCGAACCCGAAGAGGGGACGCGGGAGACGGGAACGGAAGAGGAAACCACCGCGACGGAGACCACAACCGAGGGTGAGGCGAACGAATGGAGCGAACCGATTCCTTGCTCGGTTCAAACCGTGCGGATGAACGACTTAGTCCGCACGATGGACAACATCGAGAAGGTAGCCTCATACATCGTCCTTCTAGAATCGTCGGTCGGCTTCGACTACTCGGAACGCGCGAAGGTGCGCCTAACGAGGAACGGCAAGCAACTCGGCGACTTCGAGGTCATCTCTTCCGAACTCGTACCGACGCAGGGTCGCATTAAAATAGTTGTCTGATATGCCAATCAAGAAGCAACCTATCAAGATGTTCACAAATGGGTGGATAGACAAGATTTCCGCCGACATGAACGCCGAGATAGGCAACCTCGTGAACGGCATCGTCGAGACGCTATCGTATATCGGTGAGCGAGCCGTGACGATAGCGAGGGAGCAGGGCAACTATATGAACCGAACTGGCAACCTCCGCTCATCAATCGGGTACATCATACTGCAAGACGGCGAACCCGTAAGACAGAGCGGCGATTACATCGTATCGGGTGCGGAGGGAGTGGGCGACGAAGGGGCGCAGAAGGCAAGGGAACTACTCGCGAGACTACAATCCGAATTTCCGCAAGGCATCGTGCTGATTGTGTGCGCTGGAATGAACTACGCGTCATACGTGGAAGACATCCACGGAAAGGACGTGCTGACAAGCGCGCAACTCGACACGGAGGAGACGGCGGAGAGGATGCTCAACAAACTACTTCAACAATCCAAATAACAAGAATCAATGCTCACGAGCAACGACATAGAACGAACCTTCTTCTCTTTAGTCAAGGGGAGCGTGTTGGGGCAGTCGGTAGGCGGTAGCGTGTACCGCTCGAACATGCGCCCCCCTTCCTCGAGGGAGGAGGACATCGTGGTGATGTTCGTCGCTGGGCTCGATTCTCAGATTCAGACGGGCGTGGTGCTTGTCAACATCTACACGAAGCCAGTACGCTACAATGGGGCGGATGTGGACGACAAGAACAGATGCGCAAGCCTTCTGAGGCTATTCTACGACATGTTGGAGGAAGGTGAGGTCACGACGGGTCACATCTTGGAGACCGACGGAACGCCACGCGTCAACTACGACGACACCACGAAGCAATACGTTATCAGCGGACGAATACGCTACAAATGGTTAAACATATAAACAGACACTAATATGGCTAAGGCAGATTACGGACTGCGCTACTTGAAGCTCGCTCCTTCCACCGAAGTGGATAGGAGTGGTTACTATCAAGTCGCGCAAGGCACTACGGGTGCTAAGAAGGTGGTAGCCGACGACACGGCGAGCCCTTCCGCTAACGAGATAAAGATAGGGTCGGTGACTCCGTACATGTCTACAAAGACATTGGCGGTGAACGACTATGTGAAGAACATCTCCTTCGAGGTCGGCTCATACATCGACTTCGACACCGTCGTGGGTCTTCCGACCTTCGATGTGACGGCAATCGTGAAGGATTCCTTCTCGTACACCGACACCGCACCGACGGAGACGAACATCGAGATTGAGGATAGTGACGATTTCTTCGCGACAATCAAGACGGACGGAGGCTCTAAGGGCTTCACCCTGCAGACCTACGACATGAGCGAAGAGGCTTACAACTACCTCTTAGGCTATGTCAAGGAAGGCAGTATCATGAAGGAGTCCGTGGACTTCGAGTTACCGAACCAGTGCGTCGAAATCAAGACACGCAAGCACGGCGGTTTCCCTTCCAAGATTTACCGCTACGCCCGCATGAGCGTAAGGGTGAATAGAACGGGTACAATTGGCAAGAGCGGTTTCCCGAACTTGCAGTTGGAGTTCACGAAGTTGGCGAACTACAATGCGGCAGGCGAGGAAATCGCTGGCGCAGAGTGGGAGGAGACGACCGACAATTGATCAAGGAACGGGTGAGGGTGGCGACACCCTCACCCTTCATTTAACGGCTAAGACTAAGGAGAAGAGACGATGGACACGAAGACAATAGACACGCTGAAGGAGAGGGGGAAGTTCTTCCTCGTCGGGATGTTGCCAATCTACGCCCGACCGCTGACGCTTTCGCAGGTCATCGAGATAGGCGAAATATCGGGTATGATGGAAGAGACGGACATAGACGCATCCAAGGGGGTCGCAAAGTTCGCGTTCGATAGCCCGCTCGATGTGGAATGCACGCAGGAGATAGCGCTGATAGCGCTATTCAGAAACAAGGCGTTGCGTAAGATATTCGGGTGGTACGTGAAGAAAAAGATGAACACACGGACGCTCAAGAAGTGCATGAGCATCGTGTATGAGACCTTCGATTTCGCTTTTTTTTTCAACGCTTCGATTTTCCTGCGAGGCGTGAAAAGGATAAACGGAGGAAAGGAGACGGAAGCAGTCCATGGGCGACCATCGGAGGAGTGATGAAGTACTTCCGCATGGACTACGAGGAGATACTCAACCGCAGGAGTTACAAGAACATCGTATTGTTAAACGCATCGATACCATCATACGACACAGACACAGACAAGGACGAGAGGGAAGAGGAAGAGAGAAAAGAGAAATTCGTGCCACGGCACGCCAATGAGATATTCGACCAACTTCTATAAGATAGATTGAATGGAACTGCATTACGAAGTACAGATAGACACGAAGAAGGCGCAACTCGATGTAGAAGACCTCGAGAGCGTCTTCGATAAGATGGGCGCATCTACGGAGAAGAGCATCCAACGGCTCGCAACGTGGGGAAAGGAAATCACGCAGGACATGAAGGACGGCAAGATTACCACCACGGAGGCGACACAGAGCATCGTCGCATTGCAGAACGAGATACGCAGGCTATCTGTGAGCGAGCAGGGACTCGGCAACGAGTCTAAGGCGCAACTTCGGCAAGCAAACCAAGGGCTGACCGTATTGGGGCAGTCCGTCAGAAAGTTGGAGCGCACACGCACGCAGGCGCACACGCAGAACATGCGCCAACTCAAGGAGCAGGAGCGGGAGCGCAAGAAGATAGAGGCGATGGACAGAAGGGAGGAAGCCCGCAACAAGAGGATGAACATCGCCGCATCCCGCAGGCTCGGCAACGCGATAAAGGGAGCAGGGGCGAGCGGTCTTGGTAGTGCGGTAGGCTCAATCGCGGGGATGGCTAAGTTCGGAGTCGCTGGCATGGGAATCGGCGCACTTTTCTCCATCATACCCGACTTCATAGAACGCTATAAATCATCATTCGACATAATAGGCAAGGCATGGGACAACTTCTTCGCTAAAATCAAATACGGAATCGACAAAATCATCGCCAAACTACCTTTCTCGAATGTCAATGCGGATGATAACCTGCATAACGACATGTTAAAGGATGTGCGGAATCAGTACGAATCGATAATCAAAGACTTAGAGAGCATACACAAGAAGAGTTCATCCGTCAATGACCTGATAGATGCGATAGACAGAATAAAGAAAGCCGTGCCGTCGCTGAAAGGTTACACGAATGAACAATTGATTCGAGGAAGCCTCGCTGAACAGATTGCGAAAGCGAAGAGTGATTTCGCCAATAACCAGTTCGCAGTTGCGATAGACAATGTCTCTAATGTTAAGAACTCGAAGATAAATGAAAACATCAACGACTATTACAAGAGACTAACAGAAATTGAGAAGAAGAAGGAGGCGAGACAGAAACAATTCGATGATTCCATCGAGGAGTTCGAGAAGAAAGGGATTAGTTACAATAGGATGAACATGCGCGAAATCCTTGAAAGGGATATGGCGGTGTATGAGGAAGAGAAAGAAGTAGTGCATAAACTTCTTAACGAAGAGTACGACATTCTGCTGAAGGAAAAACAGAAGATAGCGGACAGAATATCCGCGGAGATGAAGTTGACGGACATTATCAAGAAGAAGGAGCAGGCGGAGAAGGAAGCGGAGACAAGAGCGAAGGCGATGCAAGCCATCAACGGCATAGCCAAGGCGGATAAAGGCTCGACATACGGAGAACTGCTCGTCAACGCGAACGAGACGAAGAAGGCGCAACTCGCCCAACTCGCCAAATACAAGCAATACGCCAACACGGAAGAATACCAAAAGGCGCTCACACGCATCGACGCTCAATTCAAGGATTCCGTGGACGAAGTCAATAAGATAGTCGGCGACATGTTCGACGAGATAGACTCCAAGTTCGAGGAATCGAGCGAGAACTCGTTGCAGAAGACAAGGCGCAACATCCACGACGCATACGAGAAGATGCGAAAGGAGTTGAAGGACTTCTTAGAAATTGATGAAGTCTATGAAGATAGGGAGCTCAAGTTGAACGAACTTGAGAACCGAGCGTTGGAGGACGCGGACCTCGAACATAGCCTCAAGATGATAGCGAAGGAGAGCGAGGCGAAGGAGAACGCAATCAAGACATCGACGAAGTACCTGGACGAGGAGGAGCGGGAGAACGACATTAAGCGGGAGCAGATAGCGAGCATCGAGAAGCAGATAGAGGCTATCGAGAAGCAGAACCACGTGAGCGAGGAGGAGCGGGACATGCTGGAGCAGCTTCGGATGCAGTGGAGCATGTTAAGGCATGAGATAGAGCAGACGGCGGAGGAACGGAAGAAGTACTACGACGAGGAACGGCGGGTGGCGATAGCGCAAGGTATCACGAACATAGGCGGGACTCTGTCATCATCATCCAACCCTTACGTGTCCGCAATCGGCTCGATGATGGGCAACTTCTCGGGAATCCAAGACTTGCAAAGGTTGAGGGCGCAACAACTGCAATTCATGAAGGCGGAAGACCAAGCATGGTTGAACGGCGACCTCAAAGGAGCGGAGGCGGCGAGAGCTGGAGCGAGGGCGAGCAAGGCGCAGGCTACGGCATCGGCGGTGAGTGCGGCGGTTCAGTTCGGGGCGGATGTCTTCAACGCCTTCGCCGATAGCGCAGAGCAGGGAAGGCAGGCTCTCGAGGAATGGAACGCAAAACTTGCAGATTCGGCTCATCAACTCGCACTGCTCACAATCGAGGAGTACGAGTACAAACAGAGGAACATCTTCGGCGTGGATGACCCGTACAAGAAGATGCAGGCATCTATTGACAAAGAGAGGGTTGCCCAGCAGGAGGCGGCGAAAGCTTTGGAGAAGATGGCGAACGAGGGGCAGATCCAAGTCGGAACGGCGAAGAAGTCGGACGGGAAGACGGTCGCCCAGCTGACCGCCAGCGGTGCGGGAGCGGGGGCTATGGCGGGATCTTTGGTGGGTCCGTGGGGTACGGCCATAGGGGCGGCAGCGGGTGCGATAACGGGCGCAATTACCGGCATATTCGCAGGGCGCAAGGAAGTCGCTGTGTATGATTCTTTGAAGGCTAAATACGGCGAAGTTTATGATAAAGATACACTCGAGATCAACAAGCAGATTCTTGCGGATTACTCAAAGATGGATGACGCGACAAAGAAGCTCGTGGACAATGCGAAGGAACTTTTGGCGGTACAGAAGGAGGCGCACGAGGAGTTCTTGTCTTACATCCAAGATATGGTCGGTCAAATGGGTGACGAAATCTCCGACATATTGGTTCAGGCGTTCAGGAGCAAGGACATAAAGACTGCAATGGATGACCTGAAGGGGTATCTAGCGCAGACAATCGAAGTCGTATTGCAGAAAGAAGTCTTCGGGGTAGTGTTCGGGGATGCGTTCGATAGCCTTGAGGCGCAACTGAAGAATATCAAGAATAGCGAAGGACAGATAGTCGGCAAGATAGATGAACCGCTCGCCCCGTTCTTCCATGCAATTGAGGACGGCATGGCGGAGTATGCGGACATCATGAACGCCCTACAGTCGAAGTACAAAGGATACGGGCTCGACATCTTCGGGAACATCGAGGAGCAACAGCAGGCGTTACAAGGCACGATAGCGGGCATGACAGAGGAGACGGCGGGAAAGATAAACGGCAACTTCCTCGGTCTAAAATTGACGGCTATGGAGATAGCCGACAGAGTTTCCGCTATCAATACGATGTTCGACGAGGCGAATAGAATAGCGAGGACATCGCTCGATGCGCTCAATCAGATTGTCGAAAACACATCATTCTGTCAGCGTCTCGACCGCCTTGCGAGCGATGTGGCTGACATAAAGTCTAACGGATTAATATGCAGATGAAATGACACTCTGGATGATTAACGACATAGACATCTCGGCGGAGTTCGGGGCGTACTTCAAGAAGGGGGCGTACGACTCGCTGATGACCTATCCTTCCGTCAAGGAGTACCTCACGGAGGAGGTGAGGGAGGAGAACGGCGAGCGCACACTCGTTCAGATGCCCCGCGTCAAAGCCCGCATCATCACAATGGAGGTGCTAATCAAGGGGGCGGACAAGGAGGATGCGCAGATTAAGAGCGAGCAGTTTCTCGCCTTCCTCATGAACGCTGGCGAATTCTTCCTCCATCTCGTCGTAAGGAATCGAGGATACCGCCTTCTGTTCGTCGGCGGGGAGTCACGCAGGGCGATAAAGGAGAGGGGCGAGACATATCTCGAACTCGCTATACAGTTCAAGCAGAACGACCCGTCCGATGTGACGGAGTATATGAACCTCGCCACGGAGGCGACGGACGACATCATCACGGAGGCAGGAGACGACATAATAGTAACAACTAACGTATATTAAGGCTATGAGCAAGATAAAAGTATCACAGATGACGGAGGCTTCGTCCGTCAGTCAAGGCGACAAGCTGATGGTCGTCCAAAACGGCGAGAACAAGAAGGTCGATGTGTCCATATTCCAGCAGGCGGGGCAACCAGCAGGCAATGCGAGCCAGCTTGAAGGACATGGGGCATCATACTTCCTGCCCGCTACTGGCACGGCGGCGGATTCGTCCAAGTTGGGCGGTGTCGCGTCATCCAACTACGCCACGAAGGACTATGTGGACGCTCGCACGGGGCAGTCATCGTTAGATCCAACATGGTGTTGTCCTAAAATGTGGTTCGATGCGACCAACTTGCCGAACAACGATAGCGAGCACTACCATTATTGCGACGGCAGTTTCCTCGACCCCGACGAATACCCCGAACTCTTCGCCGTCATAGGCTATAAATACACACCTACATCGTTGCAGAGTTCGGGGTTCAAACTCCCCGACCTCAACGGGCGGTTCGTCCTCGGGGCGTGTCGTGGAATCACCAAGAAGACGGTGAACCTACCGACGGCAATGTATTCTGGAGAAGAATTCGATGATAACGGGCAATTCGTATTCCCTTCCGACACTGGCAGGAGCGGTGGCGATGCCGTTACGGTGCAGTACCTCAATAGTCAGATGTCGTCGCATAATCACGTTTACACGAAGCCTGAAATCGGAGAGATAGGTAGATATGACGACCGACAGAATGCACACAGAAGAGTCCAAGGAACTGAAGTGTCAAGGCAGACATATACGGCTGGCTACAACGACGCGAGCATGGTGGCTTACCCAGCGACGGCGCAATCCGTCGGCATGTTGTCGATGCCACCTTACCTCACTTTTGCGTGGATAATGCAGGTTAAACCATTCGAGACCGAGACAGAGACAGAAGAATAGGCATGAATAGCAGAATCGACATATTGAGGAACGGAAGCGTGTACCGCTCAATCACGCCCGACGAAGGGGCAACGATGGAGGACTCGTACTGCGGTATCTCCACGCTATCGATAGAGTGGGACTCACCCACGCCGATGAACGTGGAGATAGGCGACTACGTGGAGGTGTGCGGGCGAGCGTTCTTCTTCTTCACGAAGCCGAGCGAGGAGGTGAATAGCACGATGCGCTATCACTACGCCTCACGGCTCTACGGAGAGGAGAACATGATGAATAAGACGCTATGCCTATTCCTCGATGTGTTCGATAGAATTAATATCAAGTCACAGAGCGACTACGAACTGAGCGCGACACCGCAGGAGGTCATGTCGTTGATAGTGCGCAACATCAACCGCAACGTGGCGAATCCGTGGACTTACAACGTGACGGAATTGAAGAAGGCGGGCGAGGTCGTGAGCCTGCAGGTCGTCAATAGCACATGCAAGAACGTGCTCGACAACCTCTGCAACAAGGTTAGCGGTGAGTGGTGCTTCGACCACGCAACCCGCACCATCACGCTATCCGACAAGGACAAGATAGAGAAGAATCGGGGGCTGAGGATAGAGTACCCGACTAACGCACTCGCCCCGTTGAAGTTCACGCACAACGAGGACAGAATCACAAGAATGTTCGTCGCTGGCGGAAGACGCAACATACCGAGCGGATACGCCGACGGGGAGAGCGATAGGCTTCTGATGCCGAACGAGGCGAAAGTCTTGGAAATCCCGTCCGCAATCCCTATCGAGGGCTTCTATAACAACGACGACATCTATCCTCGCAGAAACTCGCAGATTAACGGCGTAAGGAAGACGGAGAGGGGCTTCTACTTCGTCGCAGACACAACGCTGAGGTTCGACATAAACAAGCAACTCGTGGCAGGGCAGACGGCTAAGATAGCCTTCAATAGCGGACGGCTAACGGGCTACGAGTTCGAGATCGCCTCCTTCAGCAATACCACGAAGGAGATCGAGATCAAGCAACAGACCGAAGGCGAATACGTGATACCTAACGAGACGATGCGCCCCGCGGTTGGCGACAAGTACGTGCTACTCGACATCATCATGCCGAATCAGTACGTGGACGATGCGGAGGAGGAACTGGGGCAAGACGCGGAGGAAGTGTTCGCCGACAAATCAAAAGACAAGGTGAAGACGGACGCTCAACTCAGCACGAGGTGGCTAATCCTCAACAATAGAGACATCCACCTCTTCGACATGGTGACGGTCAACCACAACGGCGTTGACAAGGTGATTCGGGCGGTCAAGGTGACGAGATACCCGTTCGGGAAATCAACCTACGGGCGCAAGATTGATGTCGAGCTTTCCGAGTTCACGCCAGCCACCGCAATCACGCAGATACGGCAGGATGTGGCGCAACTCGGCACGAAACTCAACAACGTGCAGGCACGGCAGAGCAACAAGAACGAATCGACGGATAGGAACTCGAACAGAATGGACGACGCCCTATCTTGGAAGGTAGGAGACGAATGATATGGTAGAGCAGGACGAGAAGCGACATATCGGCTTGTGGTACGGCTCAAGGGCTTACTTCGAGATGCTCGTTAGGCGTAAGGCGTTGAGGGTAGACCGCATCTACTTCGTCGGCGACTCGACTGGCATGAGCAACGGCTTGAGCGCGTCGGAGATAGGCGTCATCTACGTAGCAACGGGAGCGGACAAGTTCGTAAGGTTCGGCACATTCTCGCAGACGGAGAACGTGACGGAGGACATCACGAACATCTACAACATACTCGAAGGCAAGACGGAGATACACGAGTACGAGTGGGACGGCGCATTCCCAGAGGAAGGGGACGAAGGAAACCTCTATGTGTCGTCAGTCACGGGCAATATCTACAGATGGGACGCCACCGCGCGGAAATACACCATAATGGGAGGCTACACGGCGGGGGACGGCATCGAGATAAAGGACGGAGTCATATCCGTGTCGCTTGATTCTGAGAATAACAAGTTATTCGAGGACATAAAGGCGTATGTGAACGACGAACTCGAGCAAGCGATGGAGCAAGTGCCCGTCATACACGTGATAAGCGTTAACGAGGTGGAGAGCCTCTGCGACGAGGCGTGGGGGACGACTTCGGACAGATAGTAACAATAAAAATACTACGATATGAGTGTACAGACTTACTCGCTCACCATCACGGGGAGCAATTACAAGATAGAATCGAACGAATGCCCATGGGGCGTGATAGGCTCGTGCGGGAATGTCGCCTGCCAGTTCAATAGCGAGACAGAGGAGGTGAAGTTCACCGATAGGGCTTGGCGGAACTGGTCGCCTATCCTCGAAGCCAAGGCGGAGCAGATAGAGGTCACGGACTCGGACGCTGGGTATAGCGGGGATGTCTTGGACTTCGCCGACCTCGTCACCTACTTGCAGGGTGTCATGGTATCGCCCGAAGGCGGTGGAGGCGGTGGCGGAGGTGACACGCAGATACAGAGCGACTGGAATCAGACGAACACATCCGCCGTGGACTATATTAAGAACAAGCCTACATTGAGACAACCCGCAAGCGACGGAACGGCTGGACAATATCTTAAGTCTGCGGGCGGTGGTAACGCACCGACATGGGAGACCCTCGACACCACTCCGACGGCATCGAGCACGAAGGCTATCACGAGCGGTGCGGTGTACACTGCATTGGACGGCAAGCAGGCTACGCTGACCTTCGACAACGCACCTACGGAGAACTCGAACAACCCCGTTAAGTCGGGCGGAGTGTACACGGCATTGGAGGGTAAGGCGGACGCAAGCACCGCAAGGTTCATGATTCACGCCGAATACAACGTAGGCACGGGTGCGGTCACCTTGGCGAGCGGAACGACGCAGGCGTCCTTGATGTCAGCCCTCACGGACAAGAAGGCGATGGACATAGACTTCACCGTCAGCGGGACTTACTACCAGTGCCCGATGCTCTCCTTCTACGAGGACGGGACGGGTGCGCATGAGGTGCGCTTCCGTAACGACGCACTCGGCATGGACATCGTGCTGAAGGCTAACACGACGAGCAACACGTACACCTTCGAGGTGGAGGCGTTCGTGCTTACGGAGAGCGCATACACGGCTCTCTCGACGAAGAACCCGAACCTCATCTACTTCCTAACCGCAGACCCTCAATCCTAACGACTATGGCGATAAAAAAAGGAACGGACGGCATCGTGAAGGTCTACCGAGGTACGACCGAGATAACGAAGATATACAAGGGGACGGAACTCATATACTCAGCCTCCCCAGCCCCTCAGCCGACGCTGAGCAACAAGATATACGGGCACACGAGGACGGCATCCTCGACCATCACGCTGAAGGTCAACGGAACATCCTACAATGTCACGAGCGACGCTGACAAGTACTTCGAGCTGGACTGCTCGAACATCACCATCACATCACTGAACCAGTGCGCCTACAACATCGGTCAACTCGGGGACATCACCTTCGACATCGATACCTCGAACTGCACCGACTTCTCATATATGTGCGCCTCTAGCCGATACGCCACTAGCATCGACTGCTCGAAGCTCGATACTAGCAAGGCTACGAACTTCGCCGCAATGTTCTATAACTGCCAGTCCGCCGTCATCACCCCGCCCGCTAACGGCTATCAGCATGCTAGCGGTCTGTGGAACGTCCAGTTCATGTTCTACAACTGCTTGCAATTGACGAGCGTAGACCTCAGCGACCTCGGCAATATCTACTCCGTATCGAACTCGAACGGATGGTTCAACGGGTGCTCAAACCTCGCAACGGTCAATCTGTCAGGAATGGAAGACTACGACCCTTCATATTCGCAGAACCTATTCCTCAACTGCTCTGCGCTGACGAGCATAAATGTGACGGGAGCGGACGCCACATCAATAGCGACGCTCCTCTCCTGCCTCACATCGTCGGGCTTATCCTTCACACAGTCGGGCGATTACTTAGTACCATCTAACGCATAAATAGCAAGAAGACATGAGCATATTCCATCTATTAGACCACACGGGCTTGAAAGCCTTGATAGACAAGATAACGAACTACTTCTACACAAAGACGCAGATAGACGACATGCTCTCGGCAGGCATGAAGTACGAGGTCGTGGAAGAACTCCCCGCAACGGGAGTAGAGGGCACGATATACCTTGTTCCATCTTCGACTTCTCCGAGCGGTGACATCTACGACGAGTACATCTACGTGGACGGTGACTTCGAGAAGATAGGCACGACGAAGGCGGACTTAGCCAACGTGGTGAAAGTGCCGACGGCTGGCACGGCGGTTGGAGACACGACGCACCCCGTCTACGTTGATGCGGACGGCGAGGCTACTGCGGGAAGCCAGTATGCAGGTGGAACGAAGTTGACGCTGAACGGGACGGATAAGGGCGCGGATTCTGCGACCGCATACGCACCGACGGCGGGTGGCACTGCTGGTCAGTACCTGAAGAGTAACGGCAACGGCAACGCGCCATCTTGGGAGACGATGGACTCAGCACCTACTGCGAACTCCACCAAGGCGGTCACCTCGGGAGGTGTCAAGACTGCGCTGGACGGGAAGCAGGCGAGCGTGACAATCACGACGAACACCGACACACCGACTGACAACGACACAGTCATCATGCAGGACTCGGGCAACACGGGGACGACCTCATTTCTGAGAAGGAAGTTATCGACGCTGTGGGATTACTTCCGAACTAAAAAGTTCCCCGAGGTCAATATTGAATGGGGAACGAGCGATGTCATTCGAGATGTGTCTGCGCTCGACTCCGTGTCAAACTACCGACAACGTGGAAATGCTTTGCCGTCGTCAGCAATAGTATACGAGCGTAGCACGGACGGAGGCACGACATGGGTCGATGATTCTTCGCATGTCGGATTCGTTAATCAGACTGATAGGCTACGTATCACAATCGTCGGAATGGAACAAGGCGGAGGTACTACTTATGTCTATTGCATGGTCGCAAAGCATTTTATTGATATGCGGGCAGGTTCTTGCCACTACGCACTCTACGGAATCAATGATGATAATGTCGCAACGATAATCACAGAAGGTCGCGTGAGTGGTAACACGCATCCGAACTCCATATATGCGAAAAAATCATATCTTGGCTATAGAAGGACTGACGGATGGGCGGGGGCTTACATCAAGCATCGCTTCGAGTTTTGGCAAGAGGAAGGCGACGAGACAAACACTGGCGCGAAATTCGCAAGATATGTCGGATTCACTCCTTCTGTCATATGGCTGGGTAACAACACCCTCAAGTTCGGCGTGCCTTATGAGATAACGACCGATAACACGAACTACAAGGAGAATGTAAAGTTTCCGCAGAACGTGGAGGCGACGAAGTTCGTCAAGACTGGCGGGACATCGAGTCAGTATCTAAGGGCGGACGGAAGCACCGCGACGTTAGCGACCGCACCGACATCGGGAAGTTCCAACCCCATCACGGCGGGCGGAGTGTACACCGCCTTGCAAAACAAGCAGTCCACGCTCACGATAACGATTCCCGATAATAGCGGGTATAAGGTCTTGCAACTCATAGCGGACGTGACGGATTCGTTCAACACGCCAAATTACAACATCAGCGGACTGATGGGCTACATCTATCAGTGGAGGTATGGTGCGACAGGTTCTATCCCGCACCGCATCACTGCGATAGGCGGGCATGACGCGGGCAACGTGTTCCTCTATTCTGATAGCGACTTTGAGACGAGGACGATACTCCCGTATCTTGTTAAATACGACAACAGATACTACATCGCTCTCAAGAAGGCAGGCTCATCGAGGAGTGGAATCCGACTCGTCGGTTATTGGTCTAATCTCCTCGCTACCCCTATCAACCTATATGCTAACAGCACGGCGTCGAAGTGGTATAGCGATAGCGGAAGGACTACGGAGGTCACGTTCGAGATAGTGAAGTCGTACTCGCGCTATCCGAACGCGTACCTCGACTTCGGGGGCTCAGCCTCGCAGGTAGTCCTCGGCACTGGCGAACTCAAGACGATAGATTCGAGCGTGGCGAGCGGGTCAAGCAACCTCGTCACGAGCGGTGCGGTAGCCACAGCAATAGCGGGTGTGGACTTGAGCGGTAAGGTCAACCTCCAGCCCGACTTCACGGTGAGTCAGATTGACTACTCGGCAAGCAACGTGGGCAAGTGGCAGAAGGTTCTGAGATTCCCCGACGGGGCGGACTTGGTGATTAACATGAAGAAGACGGCGATGGGGTCAGATACGACCTCCACGTTGTGGTATTCCTCGTCTTCGATTGGCGAGAGTTACACCTCGCTCTTCGGCAACCACTCCGTGAGGTTCGTGAGGGACGGAGGCTATGTGTTCCTCGTCCTCGCATGTCGCAAGTCCACCAACGAGCCTATCGAGTCCTACACCTTCCAAATAGCGCACTCATCCGTGCCGATGTCCGACATCGTGGCTGTGACGGACGCGTCTCCCATCACGGCGACACCGAAAGAGCCGAACATCGTGTACAGAGCGCCGATGACCACGGGGGCGGTGTCCTTCGACGTAAGCAACGGGGCGGGAAGCGTGGCGATGGCGAACCACAACGACTTCGTGGGCAACATGACATCCGAGGCCACCAACGGAGTCGTAGTCACCATGAGCGGTGCTACCGAGGGGCAGATATATCGCTTCGTCTTCACCCGCAACATCACGGGAGGGGTCACGTTCAAGCAGTCCAATGTCGCCTACTGCACGATTCAAGGCGATGTCAACGCGGGAGATACCATCACCCTCACTGCCGTCTCCAACACGGCGGACGGGTGGCTCTACGAGCAGGAGAGCGCGGGAATCGAATCCTCCGACGGCTCGAATATTATTGAGTACAACGGAAGCACCGCGGATGTGCGGGTGAACTGGGATAAGTTGCCCGCCGACGTGGTGCGGAATAGCGCATACACGGACGCTAACGAACACGATAAGATGGCGATAGGTCGCAGTGCGCAGGCAAGCGGTTCGAGTGCGACGGCGATAGGTCGCAGTGCGCAGGCGGATGGCTATCAATCCGCATCTTGTGGATGTTTCTCGCAGGCGAACGGCTACATATCCGCGGCGTTCGGTTCATCCGCGAAGGCGAACGCTATTAACGCAGTCGCGCTCGGTGTTATCGTTACAGCAGGAGCGCAAGGTGCGACTGCAATAGGTGTGTCATCGACTGCTAACGGCATAAATTCCTTATCAGTCGGGAAAGGCGCGGAGGCGAACTATGATAGTTCGATAGCAGTCGGCCCTAACGCCGTCGTCTGCAAGCGCTCAGTGGACGCTAACGACAACGTGAAGTACCGCAGATTCCGAGCGATGAACCTCCAATCATACACTGTGGACGGGGAGGAACGAAAGTTCTACAAGCCCGCAACGACGGGAGATGTGACTATCACGCTCAGCGGTGGGGGCACGGCTACGGTCAACGTGACGAACGGCACTCTGTTCATCGTGAACGATTCATATGCACCCGACATCACCTTGATATTCAACGGCATCATGATAGACGGGAAGTACTACAATACGATGGACGGAACAACACTCAACCTTAACACGTTCACCGTCACGCCTATAGCGGGCTTGAATGCATGGGCTATCGACATCAAGATGCCACTCGCCTACATCGATACCTCAGAGGTGAACGATGCGCAGTTATTGACCGAGATTCTTTCCGCATATTCAGCGGAGGGTTGTGCGTTCGGTAGCTTAGCGAAGTCCTACGGAGGGTACGCATTCGGACGAGGTGCGGTCACCACGTTCACACGGCAGACGGTCGTAGGACAGTACAACGTGCCGAGCGATAGCGACTACTTCCAAGTCGGCTACGGCAACGGCGAGACGAACCGCAAGAATATCCTCACAATAGACTCTAACGAGCGCCTCAAGGTATGCTCCTATGTTGGAGGCGTGCAGGAGATAGACATGAACCAGCAGAATGGAACGCTTAGCAATATCACGAAGAGCGTCTACCGCATCAGGTGGAACGACACGGGGACGGTAACACTCAGTCTGAGCGGAGGCGTTGAGGGACAAAGGATGTCCCTATACGCGGAGACGAACGATGTGCAGATATTCGCGACAAACATCGTCATACCGCAGGGCAGGTTCGCCGACTTCCTCTTCGTGAACGGAGCATGGCATCCGATGGTAGGATATTAACCTTAGTATTAACAATATAAAGACAACAACTATGCAGATTTCAATGTCATTAGGCGAGCGCATCAAGTTCGCAGAGAGGTTGCCGAAGAACGGCACACTACACATTATGAATCAAGTTAAAGGCATTCGTCAGAAGTTGGTCGGATTCACGGCGCAACAGAAGACGCAGTACCTCATCGTCGAAGATGCGACTGGATTCCACACAGAGAACCCCGATACACGCATCGCAGTCACGTTGACGGACGACATGATTAAGGTATATGCCGACATCATCCGCAGTCGCTCGGCGGCTGGCACAATCGACGAGGACGAGGCAATCATCTTCGCGACTATCGTGGCGGAAGCCGAACGGCTCGCCGAAGCCGAGCAACAACAAGGCGAAGGAGAGGGCGAAGGCGAGTAACAATGCGAAGGGAATGGTGAGCAACTTTAACTTCGGAATCCCTTATTAAAGGTTTGGGCTCTGAAGTTTAATTATGCGAAGGGCATACTGGGGAGGCGGTTCGGCTTCCGTCCGCCAACCCGACCCTTCATTTCATTCATTGACTTTTATAATCTGCAAACAATATAACGAATATGGAAGAAAAAGCGAAATCAGGACTGAAGTCCGCCCTATCGTTCCTTAATAACGACGTCCTTTTCTACATCGCCTATGCGGAGAAGCACGAGACGGACAAGACCGAGAAAATGCGCATCCGCCTAATCAAGGAGGCGGCGGAGGAGTTGTCGGAGCGCATCAAGATGGCTACCGAGCAAGAAAAGACGAAGGAGAGGTGCGGAAGATGCGCCCATTCGAGCGACTGCGATGAAGTGTTCAAATATGTCGTTCCGTGCGTCAGATTCGAGGAGAGAAAGGAGGTGAGCCTATGACATGCGAGGAATGCGTATACGCAGGATATTGCGCTCTCGCGAGCCTGCGCGGATACGACCCGTGCGACACGTTCGAGAAACGGCAAGACCACCTTCGGCAGGAGGAAGCGGAAAGGATGTACGAGGTGACGAGTGACATCCACCGCAAAAGGGTGAAGGACATCGAGACAGACCGCCTACCGCCTCGGAGGTGGGGCGAAATACGAATGAATTAACCAATTAACACATACGCCATGATACCACAACTGAACATTCTGAAAGAAGTAATAAAGGAGATATGGGGCAATATCAAGGGTCTCACTTGGTTCATCCTCATAGTAGCAATCATCCTCATTCTGTGGGGCTTGTACCGAGACGCGGTGGCGGAGAAAGACCGCCTGCAACGCAACGAGAACGCCCTCATAGAGCAGGCGAGGAACTACCGCACCGAGAGCGAGAAGAACGCCTCCTCCGTGCAGGTGCTGACGCTCAAGAAGGACGAACTGGAGAAGTACAACGCCGAACTCGTCAAGACCTGCGAAGACCTCAACATCAAACTCAAGCGGGCGCAGTCGATAAGCCAAGCAGGCACACGCACGGAATACGTCATCAAGGGAGAGGTGAGGGATAGCATCGTCTATGTCCACGACAAGGGGGAGTTCGACACCCTCCGTTGCTCGGAATACCGAGACCCTTATCTCTCGTTCTCATACTGCACCGATTCCGCAAGTGTCTACACGGCTGACATCGAGACCTTCGACACCATCACGGCTATCGTTCACCGAATCCCCCGCAAGTTCCTCTTCTTCCGCTTCGGCACGAAGGAGATACGGCAAGAGGTAGTGTGCGCCAATCCGCACACCCGGATAACGACGAACACGAAGATAGACATCGTGAAGTGATATGAAGGTATTCGAAGCCGTTTGTCTGTGCCGTCCGTTGCTCGAATCGCTCGAACGCAACGGCGTGGACATGAGCGACATCGAATATCTCGACATATACCTCGAATACAGGAGGCGAAAGGAAGAAGGCGAGAAGGTCACATATATAATCTGTACGCTCGCAGAACAGCATAAGGTGAGCGAACGGACGCTATATAGGGCGTTCTCCGTGTTCAATCGGGAACTGAGATAGCACTTTCATCATACTATATTTCTTTTGTGTAATTTTACGCACGGGTGGGCTGAGAAGTTCGCCCGTCTTTTTTGTGCGCAAAAGCATAAGATTTTTTATGTTTTTTTTATGATAGTTTTATACCTATAAAAAACTTTCGCATACGAATTGGGGGAATAAACTCTGAAAAATTCCTTATTATCTCCCCCAAATCCAAATAACGGGTGGTTGTATATTTGTGACATTCTAATATATAATCTAACATATTTGTGGCGCATGGCTTGTGAAGGTCGTGCGCCTTTTTATTTCTTCATAAAAAAAAACACACTGGTGTAATATCGGTGTTGGTTGGGTGTGTTGGGTGGGTGTGTTGGTTGGGTGTGTTGTGGGGATTCGGTTTGAGAAAGTGAATCCACGGGCAGGTAAATTTTTCTAACTGATTATCTGTACTTTACGTATTTTGTTATAATTTTATTTCAAAATTATTTTGTCGTTAAATAATTATTACATATCTTCGCATTGTAAGGTTAAACAAAAAATCACTTTCAGCCCTACGGCATCACGGTCAAGCCGCAAGATATGGTAAAAATATTAAGTAATGTGAGGGCAGAATACAGCCGCATAGCAAATGCATTCGAGAATTACAAATCATCAATGGTGTTCGTTTCTGACAAACAAGCAAAGCCAAATGGAATATGGCAAAGAGTAATCAATATAAAAGATGACGGAAGAACGTACTTTTATAAGACAGCGACACTATATGGAGGATCTGAAAAATGGGTAAAGGTGGGAGAATCTAAAAATGTGAAGTTGATACATGATTGGGAACTAGTTGACGGAGGATTCAGATACATAACAGCGGATTAAATGGATAACCACGGACGGCCAACCACCGTCCATAAAAACTATATATTATGACGAAGAAAACAATTACATTTCGCTTCGATGAAGCGAAGCTAAATCAACTAACCAAGGGTGGAGAAATAAATCCATCTGATGCTTTTGAAAAGTTGGTAGACATTTCTGCGAGTGAAAGAAAAGTGAAAATGGAAGATATTCGGGGCATATTCTCCGTGGAAGAATGGAAAGGGCTTGCAAACAGTATGAATGGAATAATCATTGACGATTATATCAGATATTCGAGAGATTTTTTTGCGGCGCACTGCGAGGACGCTGAACTATACGAATCCGCATTCACCCTCATGGGCGCAGATGTGAAATCCGTTTGTGATAAGATTAAGAAACTGACGATGATCCAAGTTTCGTCCGTTCTCGATCGCGTGGCTGAGTTCTGGAACAACCAGAACGGGACTGGCATAGAACTCGATAAGTGGGCGCAATGGTGACGGGAGCGATGAGCGAGACGGAGGTCACGAAAGAACTCCGCAAGGACTTCAAAGACCTCATGCTATACTCAGACCGCAACTTCGACAAGAAGTTCAGACGCGACGTGATACACACGGACAAGTTCCCTATCCACCGCAGGTACACGTGGCTATCGAGGAGCAAGAACCCGTGGACGGTCATCTACGAGGCGAGGGGAAAGAGGGATGTCGGCGACCGGTCGAGGGTGACATTCTTCGTGACATCGGAGGGTGGCATAGGCAAGTACGTCTACATGCCCACATTCGTCAACGGGTCGCTTTTTTGGATAATCTTTCCGCCCCACTTCTTCAGCCGTTACAACGAGCGGTGCGGTGTCGGCAGGAGCGGGCAGGCTTTGTACGACCTCTTCTTCAAGTCCAACGCGTCCTTCGTGTTCGAGTTGAAGGATGTCGTGTCGGAGGACGGGCAGACGATGACGAGGGAGGTGTACGGCTCTACGGCGGACGGAGTGGCAATGGGCGTAATGACGGTAGAAGGCAATGTCCTCTTTCGCACGTTCGTCACGTATGCGATGCTGAAGGGCGAGCAGGTGGAGAAGTACACGAAGAATGAAGAGGTAAGGAAGGAGATTCACGAGAGGTACATGAATGACGCAAAATTTTTTCGTTGATTTTCAAGTAATTACACTTTTTCGTAAAAAAAACTTTGCGAAACGCTTGCATACTATAAAATAATATAGTATATTCGCATAAACATTAAGGATTAGACCAGACGAGCCGACTGGATAAAATGGGCGACAAAGCGTATGAAAAATGCATTGAATATCACAGAATTGAGAGAGGTTAGGGAGTTAACAAAGATCTCAATGACAAGAGAATTAAAGCGTGGCGAACACTATAAGGGCTATATGATATTCGGCAGAATGATGCCGACAACCAAATCTCAGATAGAAACATTCAAAAGAAAAGGCGTATGCTTTGACGTTCTCGGATTGGAGGACGCCGAGAGAATAGCGAAGATTTTTGAAAAACACGGCATAGAGGCGCACTTTCAGCTAACCAAGTCGAAGATGTTCTGCCGACTGCTGACTTCTGAGTCTTACTTGTGGGATTGCATGCTTAAAGATATCAATGATAAATAATTAACTAACAGGGCGGCTAACCACCGCCCACAAAATCGAAAATCATGACACAAAAGAAATATTTCAAAACGAAGGCGCAGGCGGTGAAAGCCTGTGAAGAAAGGAGAAAGAGGTTCGGCGCATCGGCTGACATACACATCTTTAAGATGCCGAAAGGCTCACGGCACGCTGGGCAGTTCGCCGTATGCTCAGAAATGGAGTATCTGAATACATATTAACTAACATGGGGGCAACCCCGCACAAATTTATAAGATATGAATAAATATCGCATAGAAATAACCTTCGTCTCGAACGACCGCATCGAGGCGAGGGTTGACGCACGCAACAAGAAGGATGCGCTGCGTCGACTGATGGACTCCGAAGCCTTCATGGACTTCGCCAGCCAGTGCGGGGACATCCTTACGACTTCGGTAGAGACGGAGGAGCGGGATGAGACAATCGACGAAAGTAGATTCGTGGTCACTTCGGTGAACGGCAAAGAGGGTTGGTACGTGGTAGCAGACTTGGAGAACCGCATCAAGGTCGAGTTCAAGAAAGGTCACTACAACGACATGCAGAAGGTGACCTGCTTCGGAGAATGTGCCGATGCACTCACGCAGGCGACGGCACTCCGTGAGATAGGAGACTATTTGTTTAAGAATTTCAAAGAACTAATCTAAAAGATACAGATATGGCTACAATAGAAGAAATAAACGCTCATTGCGATGCAATGAATGAAAAAAGAAAATTAAGACTTATGTCAATGAATGTTTCAGAGCAAGTCATTAGGGCTACAATGGCGGAAAAGAATTGTGACGAGATAGAGGCTCGTTCATTCTTAGAAAGCAATCAGACAGCATGGAGAATTGCTGAAAGAATGATTGAACAGCATAACAAGAAGATAAACACAGACGGAGGCGAGATAACAATCCACGAAGGCAATGTGTCACTGCATCGACCGCCACTGAAGGCGAAGAAAGAAGGATGGCTCAACATCTACCACGAATGGGTGAAGATGGAGCAACAAGCCAACGGCTCATGGCAGGCGACGCGTATCACGAGACCATCGAGCCAAGTTTTCGAGAGCAGGGAGTCCGCAATCGAATCAATCAAATACAACGCCCAAAAGGAATGGGAGTACGTTGACACAATCAGAATAGAATGGGAGGAATGAGTATGAACGCAAGGGAGTTAATGATAGGCGACTTCGTTAAGTTCAGCCGAGTCGAAGAAGTCGTGCCTTATATGCGCGTCGTATCAATAGATGAAGGGTATATTAGATGCTACGACGGCGGGTTTTTTACGTTCAATCCAAATGACATCGAACCCATCCCGCTTACGCACGAAATTCTCGTAAAGAACGGGCTTAAGGAATGCTTCGATGGTACGATTGAATACGAGTACTTCCCCGAAGACAAGAACAGATTGCTTGAGATAACAGAGGAGAATGGCGAGGTATGGTGGACAATAAATGTAGCCGAATATAGAATCGCCAAGCTCGAATATGTCCACCAACTCCAGCACGCCATCCGCCTGCTCGGAATCGACAAGGGAATAATTTTGTAAGAAAGGAGGCAGAATGGCGAAGGAAATAAATGCATGGGTAGGCAGAGAAATCAAGGCATTGCGTGAGGCGAAGGGCTGGACGAGATACCAGCTCTCCAAGCACTCTGGCGTGCAGGAGATTTCCATAAAGCGGATAGAAGAGGGCGCGGGCTTGCGGCTCGATACGCTCGATAAGTTGCTCGACGCCATGGGGCTCGAACTGGGCATCCGCAGAAAACCCAACTTTGAATAAGGGCGCATCTTAACGGTGCGCCTTTCTTTTTCACTGCCTTCACCTGTCAGCGAGGAACGCAAGCAAACACGAATAAGCCAATCTAAGCCACGATAACGGAACAAATCGAACAATCTACCGCAAGATAAGAAAAACACGCACAAATCGAAAGAAAACCGCACTGACAAGGCTATGTCAGTCCAAACCGCCTTAATCATTGTAATAATTCCGCCAATATCTTCCATCTTTGTGGTGTGCGCACACAGAGACAGAAAACCAAGTTACAAACCACATCTAAAAAGAAAAGACAATGGCAGAAATTTATCAGATTCCCGATAGCGGAAACAACGCCAATGCGGGAGGTATCCCGTTCAGCATCCCTATCGGCAACAACGGCGGACTCTTCGGAGGCGCGGGCGGAAGCCTCGTCGACCTCTTCGGATTCGCCATCATCGCATCAATGTTCGGATGGGGAGGGGGAAACGGATTCGGAGGCGGATTCGGTGGCGGCAACGGAGCAGGATTCATCTCCAACCAACTCAACAACGACTCGGGGAGGGAGTTAATCATGAACGCAATCACCTCACAAGGGGAAGCGCAGAGGACAGCGATCCAAACGCTCGCATCGACCATCGGGCAGGACTTCAACCTCGTGAACTCGGCGGTGATGAACATGCAGAACTCGCTGAACTTGATAGCGAACAACCAGAACACGAACGCCCTTCAGATCATCAACGCCATCCAAGCGGGCAACGCATCGATCATCAGCCAATTCCAGCAATGCTGCTGCAACCAGCAGCTGGCGACGGAGAGGCAGACGAACACCCTGCAGGCGGGCGCGAACGCGAACACGCAAGCAATCCTGAACAAGTTGTCGGAAATGCAGACTCAGAACCTGCAAGACAAACTCGACGCAAGCCGTGCCGAGAACACAAGGCTCAGCGGGGAAATCTCCCAAGCTAACCAAAACAACGCCATCGGCATGATGATAGCGCAGGCTGTTAATCCGTTGACGGCTCAACTTGCTGGCATTCGTTCCGAGGTTGACGCCATTAAGCGTTGTCAACCATCCACGATCACGCTGCCTAACAACAGCATGACGGCGGTGCCGACCATTTGGGCGAACGCGGTAGCCGATAACATCGTGGACAGAATCTCAACGGCTCTCACGCCTGCGACAACCACGGGAGGAACGACGGCTTAAAGTTTTGTTTAATTTACGCTACTTATCAAGTAGTTGAAAATCAGACAAAAGGCTATTTCTAATTAAAGTATTTCTTTAACAATTTTAACTAACTTTATGGATTTCAACTCTTTGGCGGTCGGAAGCCCTATTTATGTAATAACAAAAGGTGGGACGCGACCGAAAATGCAAATCGGCTCTGTAAAGAGCAAGAACGAGCCACGTTCCGCATATCCTACGCACACTCCGAACCTCATACAAGCGGGAATGGTGCTTGATATTGTCGTCAGCATGGACGGTTCGGACGTTCCGTTCAATAACTTGCCCACAACGGGCGAAAGCACGACATACAACGGGGGAAACACCTTCGTGAGTTGCTCCCGTGAAGCGACGTTGCAGGAAATAGATTCGATGATGCACGTGTCACGAAAGGCGCGTGGCATGATGGACTATCATGAAGCGGTCGAGGAGGAGGGCGAGAAGATGAAGGAGACGCTCAACCCTTCCTATGCGGAGGGTAAGAGGCAGGCACGAATCATCAAGGAACTGCAAGACCACGTAGGCGAGCAGGAGCGAAAACTCGATAGCATCCTCAACATATTGCAGAAACTGGACTCACCGATACCGAAGAGGGGGAATCCGTGATAAAATCACGACTACTATGGGATGGATATTCATCGACGACAAGAAGGGCGGAGACTCCGAGGAGATGCGCTCGCAGATGCGTGACCGAATGACCGCTCACAAGGGCGGAAGGAGTTCCGAGACATCGGGCGGTCGCACGTTCGAGGACGGCTACCGAAGTGGATACAAGCACGGATGGGAGGACGCCGAGGACGAGGCTGAAGGCTACCGCAGGAGCAGGGACTCCCGAGGTCGATTCATGTAAGAGAAAAGTTGGGGGAGAAAACCATAAAATTTTTATCGTTTATTCCCCCCAACATTTCCGCCGAAAGTTTTAAACGACATTATAACGACATTAAACGACAACCAAAACGACAGACAATATGAGACAATACATATCAGACGGCAGAAGGATGTACGAGGACGAGAATCACGGGCTGTTCAGCAAGAAGCTGGCGGAATGGGCAATCAACCGAATGAAAGTGAGAGACAAGGCTACGGGCGAGCCTAAACCAATCATCCCACGCACAATGAGTGAGATGATGGAGGCGCTGAAAGCAATCGATGCGGACTTACCTGAAGCAATGGAATACACCGCACTCTATCTTTTCAACATGGCAGTAGCAGACTACCCTAAGACGTGCGATGATGACAAGCGCAGGGCGTTGTTCGTTGCGGAGACTCTGACAGACCCCGACGGTTGTCCCGAGGCTGTTCTCGACTGCTTCGAGGCGAAGATGATGCGTGAGGGTGTTCCAATCTATTGGGAGAAGATGCTATGATTAGCCAAGGATTCCACATAGGCGACCGCGACTGGTACGTGATGTGCTACTACGATGTGCACACGGAGGAGGAACTCGGCGAGGTCTACAAGACGCTACTCGCTTCTGGTTGTCCCGACTTCAAGGCTCGGGAGGCTTGCATGGTTCTGTCGAGGCGGAACACGGGCTTCACGTTCACGAACTTCAAAGACCACCTCTCCGTGGTTTTCGTTGGCGAATCGACGGACGCGGGGCAGGCGTACGACACCGTGCAACACGAACTAAGGCACGTGACAGACCACATCTGCGAGTACTACGATGTAGACCCGACCAGCGAGGAGGCTTCCTACCTGCAAGGGGAAATCGCCCGCAACATGTTCACGGCGACTTCGATGCTGTTCTGCCCGAGGTGTAAAAATAGGAATTAAAAAAGGGAGAATCGCTTGACTCTCCCTTCGCTTTTTTACTTCCGATTCCAAATATCGTATTCGTGTATGATTCGCTCGTTGTAACCTCCATAGACGGTGTTATACGACCATTCGCAGTTATTCATCTGCGTGAGATTCTCACGATAGTAGAACTTCGGCTTCCTTCCCGATAGTATGCCAGTCGGTGTCATCGCATAGTCATAGCAATGCTCCCACACCCAATCCGTAGCTGGGTGGTTCTTGCAGGTGCTGACGAGGCACGAATCGCCACCGCACGGCTCGGATTGCGAATCCTCATCCTTGTCCTTCTCGCACGAAGCGAAGTTGAATGCGACCACTAAGACGCACATCAAGCAGAATAAAATCTTTTTCATACGCTTAAAAATTAGTTGTAAATTCCACAAATATATAAAATCTTAGAACATATCACCTATGCCAGTCATCAGCCAATACGACGACACGTGGCAGTCGCGGATAAGCGGAACGAGCCAACCAACCTCGAAGAACCCCCTATTTCGGTCGTTGCGTTGTGTGTAGAAGTGAGGCGAATCGATGTCGCACTCACGGAAATAGTCCGACATGCTCTTCAGTAGACCACGCTCACGGCATACCTCTATGGCGTGGAAGTATCTGTCCATTATAGCGAGCGTGTCGCTCGTATATACCCTTCTCTTGCTCATTTTATCAATCTTTCTATAAGTTTACGTTGTGCTGTGATTTCCTCCATGTGCGCCGACAAGCCTTGTATCAGCGCGCCGTTTTGGCTCACTATCTCGTGGTTCGAGTCTATCATCTTGTCGATCATCCTTTCCTTGCTCTCCGTGTTGTCGTTGTTGTATATCGAGAACTTCAGCAGGGCGACGACGGAGAAGATGTCGTATATATCATCTAAATCGAACGATTTGACGGCTATCTTTCCGTTTAGCGAGAAGCATTGCAGTTTCCCGTCGTTTATATAAACCTTCTTTATCACGATACCGTTCTTCTTGGTATCTATAAAGTAGATATGCCCGTTCACCACGCTATCGGTCGATAGTTCGAGATGTTGGAGGAACAATACATCGCCCTTCTCTATCGCGGGGGCTAACACATTGCTCCGCACGGTGTGAATCAGGTCGAAATTCGGCATCAAGCGGTCGGGGATTGTGTCATATACATCTTTGTGTCTATTCATATAGTCCCACACCCTTACATTCTGTTGCCTCGTTATGTCGATAGGAACGAGCGGTGCTACCTTCACTTGTTTAAATAGATTCTCATCGCTCTTATTATTGTATAAGTTCTTACTTATATGTTCGGGGTCTTCCTCCTCGTAGGTGAACATCGGTTCTTCTTCGTAGAGTAGCCATTTGGGATTAAACCCAAACTCATCCCTCCATGTCAGTGCCGTTCTCTTTCCAAACTTCGACAGACCGTTAAGAAGTTGATTCACATACGCCTGCGATACTCCCATTCTATCCGCGATCTCTTGCTGGGAATGTTTGTTCTCGGACATCCATGATTTCAACCTTTTCAAATTTTCTTCGTTCATAATTATAAGTTTTTGATTATGAAAAAAATAGTAAAAAGTTATAAAATACTTATAAAATTTCTTGTTTTATAAGTAAACACTTATTATATTTGCAATAACAAAAGACTTTGCAAAGGTAGTAAAAAAATATTACAAACATACTTAATAAATATGAAGTTCACGGACATATATGAGAGGGAGAAGGCGAAGCCAACTCCAGCACAAGCATTTATCGTGAGAATCGCCGCCCTCACAAAGAAGAGCGAAAACACGGTAAAGATGTGGGTATGTGGAGCGCAAGAGCCTCACAGACTCGAAAAAGAAGTGATAGCGCAGCACTTCGGGTTGTCTGCGCAAGAGTTATTTCCACCAAAAAAAGAAGTGAAATGAAAAGAGCGATAATTCTGATATTAGCGTGCATCGGGGCAGGTCTCGTCTTCTGTCAGCCAGACGAGACAATGGAGGCTGACTTCACAAAGTGGATATCGACATTCGTGTTGACGAAATCCATTGGTGGTTTATTGTGCTTCTGCGCTTTCAAACTTGACGAATACTGGTATGAAAGTAGGGATTGAAGAAAGGATAGAGCGCATCGAGAAGCTCCTAATCATCAGCGCGAAGCAGGTGCTTAACGCGGGGGAGTGCGCCTTGATGCTCGGCATATCCGAAAGCAGGGTTCGTCATCTCGCCTGCGACAAGGATATCCCGCACTACAAGAAGGGTAAACTACTCTTCTTCAAGAAATCGGAGATAGAGGACTGGATGCTACGCGACAGAGTGCCGACGAACGAAGAGATGAAAAATAAGGCGAATTTGTATTGTTTAACTAAATAAATCCGAAAAAATGGAAAATCAAATCATGGAATTGAAGGCGAGCGACATTGTGCTCGCAGAAACAAAAGCGCAAATCGATGTTCAGATTTCAACAGCAAAGTCATATCCACGTGACCTTGCGCAGGTGCTCAAGAACATCGAAACATACGCCACGATGGACGAAGAAACGGCCATGGAGTGCTTTTACAAGCTTCCGAGGGCAGGAAGTTTCATCGAAGGCATCAGCGTCAGGATGGCGGAAATCATTGCGAATTCATGGGGTAATATGAGGTGTCAGTCCCGTATCGTAGCGAACGACGGCAAGGTGCTGACAGCTCAAGCGGTATGTCACGATTTGGAAACCAACGTCGCTATCATGACGGAGGTTAAACGCAAGATAACCGACAAACAAGGCAGAACCTTCAACGAGGACATGCAAGTGGTGACAGGTAACGCCGCTTGCTCCATCGCATTCCGTAATGCGGTTCTGAAGGTCGTTCCGAAGGCATACACGCACCGAATCATGGAGCGTGTTAAGCAAGTATCGCTCGGCAATGCGGCTACATTGGAGAAGAGACGCAACGGAGCAGTCGAATTCTTCGTAAAGGCTGGAGTGTTGAAGGCTGATTTGCTCGAGTTCCTCGGAAAGACAAAGGTGGAGGAAATGGACACAGACGACATCGCAACATTGCTCGGCATCGTGCAGGCAATCAAAGAGGGCGACACGACAGCAAAAAATGCTATTACAGATGTTGTAGAGCAGAAGAGGAAAGAGGCGGAGGCCAAGGCGGTTAAGACAGAGGCGGAGGCGAAGATTGAAGAATCGCTTAAAAATCAGAATAAATGACAAAAGCATTTGAAATCATAAGACCTAAGACGCACGACGAGTGGTTATCCATTCGTCGTGGCGGAATAGGCTCGTCCGAGGTGGCGACCATCCTCGGAGTGAACCGGTACGATACACCATATCGCCTATGGCTGAGGAAAAGGGGCGAAGAGCAACCAGAGGAGGAGAATTTTCTGATGAAGGCGGGGCACTATTTAGAGCCAGCCGTGGCGCAGTTCTTCGCCGACGAGACGGGAGCGGTGATACAGAAGAACTCGGCGGGCGACTTCATCGTGCGTGACACTGAGAACCCGTTCATGCAGGTGTCGCCCGACAGATACTTCCGTATAGGCGGAGGCGACAAGCGCATCCTCGAATGCAAGACGACGCAGAGGAGCGTGGACGAGGACGACATACCGAGGTACTGGTACTTGCAGACCATATACCAACTTGGGGTGAACCGCATAGAGAAGGGCGCGATAGCGTGGCTCACTCAAGGTCGTGAGTTCGGCTACAAGTGCATAGACTTCGACCCCGAACTATTCGCCTTCATCAAGGAAAAGGTCTGCGAGTTTTGGCGCAGGAACATCGTCGAGGGCATCGAGCCCGACATGACGGACGCAGAGGATGTGAAACTCAAGTACAAACATTCGGACGGCACGGAGATAGTCGCCGACATAGACATGATGGAGGACATCTATCAGCTCAAGCGGGCGAAGGTTGACAAGAAGAACGCCGAGGACATCGTGAAGGAGTACGAGGACAAGATAAAGAAGGCGATGGGGGCGAGCGACAAGGTGGTGAACAACATGGGCGACACGTTGCTCACGTGGAAGGAATCGACCCGCACAACATTCGACGAGAAGCGTTTCTCCCTCGACTATCCCGACATCTACACGAAGTACCTCGTCAACACGAAGGTGAGTCGAACATTCAGAGTGAGGTAGATATGGCGGAAGTTAGCAAGGCACGGCAGTTCTTCGACATGGTGGCGTTCTATTGCAAGCACAAGGACGACATGGACTCTATGCCCGAGGGCGAGGCTAAGGAGTTCATGCGTGAGATAGTCGAATGGAAGTACAAGACGATCGATTCGTATGTCAAGCAGGTGCAACTGCGTCTCATGCGCATGGGCGAGAAGCCGAGCGAGTGGAACATCGACGAATCCATACGCCAGTGCAGGGCGCAACTTGAGGCATTGCTGAAGGAGAAGGAGTTAATGAACCAAAAAATCCAACGATAATGGAAAGTATAGAAGGCTGGGTTAAGATTAGCAGACAGATGATTGGATGGGAGTGGTACTCGGATTCAGTAGTGAAGTCCGTGATGCTACACTTCATCCTTAATGCGAACTTCAAGCCGACGCGCTACAGAGGTTACGACATAGGGGTTGGCTCTCTCGTATGCAGAACAGAGGAGACGGCTCATGAACTCGGTATTAGCGTGCAACAATTCAGGACTGCCGTGGATAAACTGACAAGAACGGGCGAAATAACCAAAAATTCAACAAACAAATTTACGATTATAAACGTCTGTAAATATGAAAGTTACCAACTTGAACACAAAAGTAGGCAACAACAAATAACAAACAAACAACAAACAAATAACAAACAAAGCAACAAACAAATAACAAACAAAAATGCTAATGTAAACGATTATGAATGTGAAAGTTATATGCTTGAAAACGAAAGCGAGCAACAAACAAATAACAAACAAATAACAAACAAACAACAAACAAATAACAAACAGTGCTTATTTATTATTAATAGAGAAGAATGTAAGAAAGAAAGAAAGAAAGAATGTTATTATGATGATGATGAAAAAGAAAAAAAAGAAAAAGTCGTCGTCGTCGACGAAGAAAAACAACCGCTAAAAATTTTTGAAGAAAAAAATATCCCTTCGGAAAACGGCGAAGCCGCGCGCGCGGGCGTGAAGTTCTCACTCCCGACATTCATCCCAACCGAAGAAGTTGGCGCATGGCTGATCACAGAGACGAGTACGGAATGGAAGGAGACGGTGTGTCGACAACTCGGATGCGCAATGGAAGACCTGCCGTGGATGTACTCGCAGTATGTTGACGAGTTGCGCCTGCAGGGCATCGTGCGGAAGGACATGCGGGACATCCAGCGACACTTCGTGAACCTAATGCGGGTGAAAATCAAGCAAGCGAAGAATGAGAGGAAGGAAAAGAAGGTCGGCGAGTTCTCGCCCGCCGTCATGAAACTGATGGACATGTATTGCAGAAAAGATTAACAAACAAAAAAAAATAAGACATGGAGACGAAAGAGATAGTCAAAATCGAGAACCTTCTGGTCGAGAGACCGAAGGACGGGGTGGCTTCCGTCACGACCTACACGGACGGCAAGCCGAAGAGGGAACAACTCGTGAACCAGGTGAGCAGGTTGCAGAACGCATTCGACAACGTGAACGACGGCTTCGTCGCCGAAATAATCCTCGCCTTCAACGACTTCGGGTACACGCTCGGGCAGGTGACGGACATGATTACGTACGTCATCAGGACGCACAGATATGGGAAGGTGAAGATTTCCGACGTGCTCTCTTCGCCTAACGGCATCGTGAAGCTGTACAGCGGAAGGATGTTTAACACGAGACCCACGGACGAGGTGATGGCGGAGTACTACCCAATAACGAAGATAGACGGAGTGATATATCTTGCGAGGAAGGAGGATGTGAACGCGCTTACCGAACCGCAAAAAATCGTTTTACGGAAATTGTACAGGCAATCGTTCGGCGTATAATTCCGAATTTGCCACTTTTCTGCCCCTCTGTCGCGTTTTTGGGTGCGTTATGGTATAAGTTATCATCCGATGGTGTAAAAGTGCCTTAAATCGAAAATAAAACGGCAAAGAATTACGAAGAACAAATATAAAATCCATAAGAGAAAGAAATCGTTAATAAACTATCAAAAAAACAATATCTAACAAGTAGTAAAATTAATTAACTAAAAGTCAAATACTTGCGGATAATGTGTGAAAAAAATATTAGAAATACTTTGCAAATTAAATATTAATGTTTATATTTGCATTGTGTGATAAACGACTTAACATGTAGTGATATGAAAGACTTAGCAACAAGGATAAAAGAAGCCAAGGAGGAGGCGATGGACATCCTCCGCGGACTGATGGCGGAGGGCGAGGATGTGGAGGATTATCTCCATATCGCTAACGATAACACTTGGGACGCTGAGATGTCCGTGTGCGTCTCGGATGGGAGGAGCGTCGGTATCGGTTCTTACGAGTGCAAGGTGTACGGCTACATCACACGCCTTACCGTCTACGAGAGCGTGGACGACGATACGGTCGCATACGAGGAGGAGGACGTGTTCGAGGACACGATGACACTCGATTATCAGGACGACCTCGAGGTGTACGGAAGGTGCGGATAATCAAATAACTGACTAAAAAATAATTGATATGGGAATAGCGGAATTGATTTTAAGACTTGACTCCATCGAAATGGAGCAGTTGATAGAGGAACTATCGGAAAATATCAAATTTTGGGAGGCTATTAAGGATAATTGGGGTCGAACATCCGATAAGGGATGGTACGACTTCTTCAAGAGGATGACTGACGAGGGTGCGATGAGTCCGAGGGAGTACGACGGAATCATCGCGGCGGTTCAAGACTTGAGATTCGACGAGGAGGTGCATGTATGAAGTTGCCTGATAGACCGCTTCGCAAGGCGGTAAGAAGTCCGAGAGGGTGAGAAAGACCGCCACACGGGAGGTCTGCCGAGAATGGCTCGGAGCGTCCTTCGGGGGTTCGATTCCCTCGCCTCCCACAATGCCACGGCGAGAGAGCCGAACGGCAAAAGAGATTGTTATTATTTATTCACAGACATTAGCATAAATCTAGTTCTAGCCCCAACCGCCTGCGAAGGTAGGAAGGGCAACATGGGGAGGTAGTCCGAAGAGGGTAAGGAAAAGGTAAGACTTGGCACGCTGGCGGTTCGAATCCGCCCTTCTCCACTTAGCGATGCCCCGCAAGAGAGCGGGGAAGGAGGCGGATGCGTTTGCAATCGTAACCAATAGATAACCAATATTCACAACCGATTTCGGTAATCTCGGAAACTAATCGTTACATCCTTGACTTCACTGCTTGAACGCCATTAGTCGGGTTCGACTCCCGTCCATCGCACGAATGAATGTTTAACTTAAAAATTGTAAAAAAATGATAGGATACAAGGCATTTGATTCTGAACTGAAATGCAGAGGATTCCAGTTCGAGGTCGGCAAGACCTACACGAAGGACACAAAGAAGGAGGACATGGAGTTGTGCACAGATACGGTGTTTCATTTCTGCCGTGAATTGCACGAAATAGAGAAGTGTAGCAATTATAAGCTTGCTGACTCCCGCATCTGCGAGGTCATATCGGGCGATGATGTGATAGGCGATGGTGGTAAGTTCGGAACTAATTCCATAACCATTCTGAGGGAGATAGTAGGCGAAGAGAAACAGAATCTATGGAACTCGGGGGATAGGAACTCGGGGAATAGGAACTCGGGGGATTGTAACTCGGGGGATAGGAACTCGGGGGATAGGAACTC